>MDSW01095233.1_pt1 | contig 46041 bp, 27 predicted proteins | sample 811171 | NCBI WGS metagenome assembly MDSW01 (sample SAMN05326641, study PRJNA326480) | marine metagenome | isolation source: seawater | place: Atlantic Ocean: North West | collected 2012
CTCGCCGAGGTAGAACTCAAGACCGCATGACATCCTCGACGGCCGCATGAACTCCTCTATCAGAGCAAGGTACTCCTTTCGGTTTGGGCCGTACAGATGAGCAACGTGCCGCCCCTTTTCCCAACGTTTTGTGTACGAAGGTACTTTCGTACGTTTTACGTGTACAGTACGTGTGTACGTGTACTCTGACCACATTGCACTGTGCGCCCGCGAAGATCTGCGAAGAAATGCGGTGCATGTTCAACAGCCAATCAGATGACCGGGAGAAGATGAATCCTGCCCGTGCAAAAAAAAAAAAGAGGGTTCGGGGTATTTTATCTACTCAGCCTCGAAACCCATCCTTGGCATTTGCGCCTCTCGCCTTAAAGGCGCGGGTCCTCGCAGTTCTTCGCCCTCTTCGTTCTTTCGGCTTGAGTATCCCTCCAGCTCGAGACCGAAGATGCAGGCGATCTTATGCGCCCCCGGGGCCATCATCGCGCGTCTAAACCCCAGACAAAAAAAGGTGAACAACTTGAGGCAAAAGACGCAGCATCTTCGAGCGGCGGCCGCGCCAGCGGCTGCGGTTGAGGCGAGCGAGTTGGATTTCGGAAACTACATCGCGGACAAGAACAAGGCGATCGAGCAGGCGCTGTCCGACTCCGTTCCGGAGATGTACCCCGAGCGCCTTCACGAGTCCATGCGATACAGCCTCCTCGCGGGAGGGAAGCGCATCCGACCCTGCCTGTGCATCGCCGCGTGCGAGCTCATGGGAGGCACGATGGAGGTCGCGATGCCGACCGCGTGCGCGCTCGAAATGATACACACGATGTCTCTCATCCACGACGACCTCCCGTCGATGGACAACGACGACTTCAGAAGAGGGAAACCTACGAACCACAAGGTGTACGGCGAAGAGATGGCCATCTTGGCCGGGGACGCGTTGCTGTCCCACGCGTTCGAGTACATCGGTCGGGAGACCCCGAAGAGCGTTCCCGCGGAACGAACCCTTCGCGTTCTCGTCGACGTCGGGAAGTGCGTCGGCAGCGAAGGCTTAGTGGGCGGCCAGGTGGTGGATATCATGTCCGAAGGCGCGGACGCGGACGAGGTGACGTTGGAGACGCTGAAGTACATTCACGCGCACAAAACCGGCGCGCTCCTCGAGGTGTCCGTCACCTCGGGCGCGATCTTGGCTGGGGCGAAGGAGGAGGATGTCGAGCGTTTGGGGAAGTACGCACAGCTCATCGGGCTCGCGTTCCAGGTTGTGGACGACATTTTGGATTGCACGCAGACGTCCGAGCAGCTCGGAAAGACGGCGGGCAAAGACGAGGCGGTTGGCAAGGCGACGTACCCGTCTCTCGTCGGCTTGGAGGAGTCGAAAAAGATCGCGGACGATCTCATCACCGAGGCGAAGGAGCTTCTCCGTGACTACGATCCGAAGCTCGCGGCACCGTTGCTAGGCTTGGCGGATTTCATTAAGAATCGCCAAAACTAAAAAATCTTTTGGTGGTGGGGGTAACGCTCGGGCGGAGCGACGACGGGGAGGGTCGAACGAATCAGTGGACGCGACGGTTCATCGGAGGTCATTAGCGATAGACTCGAGGGGATGGACGCGCCGCTTCGGTGTTTTGATTTGAAATAATTGGTCGTTTCGTTCGTGTCGTTTCACGTTGTCGTGGTTTTGCTTTGTGCTCGTTCTCTCGTCTTCAAACTCGCGTCAGTCATCAATCCGTGCTCGACCTACGAACCGCCTCGGCCTGGATCCGACTCATGCGCGCCTTGATATCATTTTCGAACTGCGCGTTCGCGGTCGACCCTCCGCTCCTCGGGGACGAGACATCCCCCGCGGCTTTCGCGGCGATCCTGTTCATCCTCTCCCTGAGTGTGCTCAACCCGGCGCCGCTCGTCCCAGTCGCGCCGGCGCTCGTCGCCGCCGCCGTCGACGACTTCGCCGCCGACTGCATCCTCGCGAGTCGCTCGCGGTACACCTCCGTCGCGCTCTTCTCCATCGTCGGCATCGGCGACGGCTCGATCGTGCTCGCCCCGGGGGTCGTCGCGGACGCCGCCCGAGCGCGGGCGGCTTCAACCTTCGCCAAGCCGCGCTTGATGTATGTCTGGAACGCGGCAGACGTCCGCGCGAGGTGCGGCGAGATGTCCACTTCCGCGTGCGCGTTGCAAAAGTCGAACAGCTCCTCTAACCCTTTCGCCGTGCTCTCCTTCTCGCCAATCTTTTTGAAGATGCCCGCGAGCGTCGTCTTCAAATCCGCGGAGACGGGCGTCGCCGGGCGGATGTCCACTTCCATCATCTCGACGTCGCCGTCGCCGACGGGCGTGCGCGCGCCGGTGCCCGGGGTGGAAGGACGCGTCGTCGTTCGCTTTACCGCGGATCCACCGGGCGTGGTCGGCTGCGCCGTCGTCGCCTCGGGAGGGGACGTCTTCGCGGGCGCCGGGGACTCTTTCGGAGGCGTCGTGACGGTCGCTTCGTCCGCTGCTGGCGTCGCGGGCTCCGTCGCGGGCTCGATCGTTCGCACCTTGGGGGTCGCGGACTTCGCGGGAGGAGGCGACGGCGGCGCCGGTGTCTCCGGGTGTTCCGCCTCGACGGCTTCAGGCTCGGGTTCGGGTTCCGCCTCGTCCTCAGCCTCGACGGCTTCAGGCTCGGGTTCGGGTTCCGCCTCGTCCTCGGCATCGACCGGCTTCGGCTCCGGTTCTGGCTCGCGCGGAATCCCCGGGGCGTTGGGCATAGACTGCAAGTTCAGGTCGATGTATGCGTAGATGATGGGCACAGGCTCCGTGGACCGCGGCGGGCACGAATCGAGGCAGTCGTGAACGTCGTGTCCGAGCAGCTTCGTGACCTCGTGAAGAATTGTCTTCACCATCCTGAGCGGCTTGTCGTCCGCCTGGCCTCGTCGCCGGATCTCGTCCACCCCGAGGGAGTCGAAAAAGTCGTGCACCTCGAGAAGAAGCGCGGACACGTCCACCGATCTCAGCGTCGCCGCGAGAGCCTTCGTGAGCTTAATGAGGCACTTCACGACGAGGTCGTTGAATTTCGTCAACGCGCTTTCGTCCTCTGCGACGGACTCAGGGGCGCGCGCTAAAAGCTGGATGAGCGCCCTGAACGACGACGTCCGCGGGCAGTGCTCGAGCACCTTGAGCATGAGGACGTTCAGCGCCTTCACGAGCTGCGGACCTTCGTCCATCTTCCCGACCGACTGGTCGAGCAGTCGCTCGAGAAGCGCGGCTATCGTAACTTTCTCGCTCGCCTCGCCGACCGCCCCCGCCAGAGCGGGTTCCTGATACACCTGCATGAGCGTGTTGAGCACGTACTTGCACGCGCGCGTCGTCGAAGGTCCCGGCGCAACAGCTGCGGACTCGAAAATGGTCGAGACCCTCTCCGCGACGACGCCGACGAGGCCGTCCACGTCCGGCGCCATCGCTTGTAACATTTCCTGATCCGAAACCGCGCCCATGATTTCGTGGCACAGAGATTTCATCCCCTCGACCGCGACCGCGTCGCTGACACTCGCGACGGAGTTGAGCGACCGCTTCCACCCCGCGAGTCTGACCTCCATCGGCAGCGTCTCGACGTCGTCCCGCGACGGCGAGGGAGGCGCTTCTCGCTTCGGCGTCCGACGACCCGGGAGCACCGCGCTCACGACCCCGGCGGCGGCGTGCACGGGCCGCATCAACGTCGAAGCAATCGCCGCGATCGGCGAGCGCGGCGTGCTCGGCCGACCAGGGGTGCCGTTCGACCTCGACGCGGTCTTCTTGACTCCCGTGCCGGGCGTGGCCGCGGTCGAACCCCCGGCTAAGACGCCGTCCTTCATCCAAGCCCCGGGTTTTCCTTCGTTCTTCGCGGCCATCTCCTTCTCCGCGCGCGCGAATTTGTCCTCGAGCGACTGCTGCGCGAGATCGCCTAATCGTCCGACGTGCTTCCACACGACGGCCCCGCTCGTCTTGTACGCGGTAACGAGGCACTTCAACGCCGCGGTCCTCATGGACATGTCTCGCGCGTCCGCGAGCTTCGCGACCTCCGCGAGCGCCTTGTTTCCCCCTCTCTCCACGACGTCGACGCCGTGACGCTCGAGAAGGGACTCGATGACGTCTAAAACCTCCAACCGCGTCTTCGTGTTCTTCGAGTCCAAGCCGCGGACGAGGTACCCGACCAAGCGCGACGCGGGGAACAACCCGGGTATGAGCCTGAGGATGATGCGGAACTTCCCGCGAACCGCGTCCATGGAGTGACCGCACTTGTCCACGAGCGCGGGCAGGAAAAGCGCGGCTTCTTGCTCGCTCAAGCGGCTACCCTGCGCCTTGACGACGCCCAGGACCGCGGCGGTGAAATCGAGGACGCGAAGCAACGACTGCGTGTTCGGCGCTTGCTCGGATACTCGGAGGACGATCCAGCGAAGTATCAGGTCGAGGTTCCCGAACACATTCTCGGGAGCCTCCGCGAGCGCGCCGTCGAGGTGCTCGAGCGCTTTGATGTGCGCTTTAAAGTCCGCTTTGAAGAGAAGCGCTCGGACGTCTTCGCGGACGTACGGCGCCATCGCCATCTTGAGCTCGCCCTCCGCGAACGCCAACTGCTCGTCCCGAAGAACTTCAAATTTGACCGGTTTCTTCGGCAGCTTCTTTATCCTGGACTCTTTCTCTTCGTTCGGCGCAAGCGCGGCACCCGACGCGGACGCGACAGCCGCCGGCGGGGCCGCGCCGGCGGCTCCCTTCGACGCGCGCACGGCGCCGCCTCGAGCCGTCGTCGGACGCGTCGGCGCCGATTTAATCGGGGACACCGACGGCGACGGGTTCAGCGACGGGTTCCGCGAGCTCGGAGCGGAAGAGCCTACGACGATGCCACCCTTTTCCACGTGCGCGACGACCGCTTTCTTCAACGCCCCGGGAGCGTCCGAGAGCTTGCAGAGCGCCGACGTTTCCTTCGACCCGACGCGCCTGATAACCTCGTCCAGAAGCTTCCCACCCGCCGTGCGCGCTGCCGTGGCTTTATCGCCGAGACCCACGGAAGCGAGCACGACGACGGAGCTAAGGTCGACGTCGTTCCCCGCGTCCGCGGCGAGGGCGTTCAACGACCAGACCAACGCGTCCGATTTACCGTCGCCGCTCATCTTCCCCGACGCGTCCAGCATCGTGGTGGCGACGTACGGCAAGGTCTTGTTCAAACCCGCGGCGGACGCCCATGAATCCAGCGCCCCGGCTGCCGCGGTTCGGACCGAGGATTTGCTATCTCCGAACTGTTTTGTGATGTCGTTGACGAGGCCGTGGCCGTAGCGTCGCTCGCCTACAGACGGACCCATCGCTTCCGCGACGTCGCCGCACAGTTTCAGAGCGTTCGTCGCGATGTTTCGGTTGCTATCTCCGAAGCGTTTCGCGATCGCGGGCATGAGCTCGCCCGTGTTCGGTCCGATCCTTTTGTTCGCCTCCGTGAGTATCCCGCCGACCGCTTCCACCGCCGCGGCGCGAACTTTCCAGCTCGGGTCGGACATTTGCTTGACGAGCTTCTCCGTGATCTTACTCGAGATGTCCGTGCGAGGGAGCCCGCCGTCGGAAGTGAGATCGACGGCGTCGCCGCCACCCTCGGGTGCGCCTTTGACTTTGCGCGTCACCTTCACCGCGGGTACCTCGCCCGTGAACGGGTTCCTGGCAAACTCCGCTTCCAACGACTTCAACTGCGCGTCCTTGAGGTCGGCGAGGAAGTTCGTCAACCCCGGCCCTAAGAACCCGTGCAACGCGCCGAGTACCTTCCCCGCGCTTGACTTACACAACGGGTTTGGCATCCCGAGGCATTCCTTGCACCACTTGATCGTGAACGCGACGTCGACGACGGACGCGCTAAACTCATTTACGACGGCGACGCACCAGGAGAGCGCCTCCGCGGTGACCTTCGGGTTCTTGTGTCCCGCCGTCCTCTTGTGAAGCTGCGCCATCACGAATTTCGGGCCTAAAGCCTCCGCGAGCGCGGTCAGTGCGTCAGACGCGGGCTTGCGAAGCTTCACGTCCGCGATCTTCTCGGCCAGGCCCGCGATCGCTTGCGCGCCGTCGCGTTTCGTACACGTCTCGGAATTCGTCGCGAGCGCGTTGAAAACTTCAAACACCTTGGACAAGACCTGAAAGTTCTTGTCGTCGAACCCGGGGAACATCGCGACGCCTCGGACGGTCGTCTCCGAGGCGCTCGTCGCGTCCGAGGGAGACATCGCGTTCACGGCGTCCAGCACCGCGGTCATCCCGCTGAGGCGTTTCTTCCAGTCCCCAGACTGAAGCTCGTCCACCGTCCCGGCGCCGTAGAGCGTCGTCATCCTCTCCACGAGCTCCTCCTTCGACGCCGCGGGCCCTTCGGTGACTTCTGCGTCCGCCTCGGAGGAAAACCCGGCGGAGTTTGACGGCTTCGAAGAGCTCGGCTTCGAACTTACACCCGGCGCGGCCGTGGACGGCCGTTTTAACGCGGACTTCCCCGGCCTGAACGGACCCGCGGTTCCAGGGCGAATCAACGCGCCGGTGACGCTCGACCGCACCACGTTGGGCGGCTTCGACGCCGCGGCCACGGTCTTCGTGCTCCCGACGTTCGGGTCGCGACCGCGCAGGGTTCCCTCGCCGCACCCGCCGCCGCCGCCGGAGCACAGCTCCTCGACTTTCGTTTTCTTCGCGTCGTCCAAGGTGTCGACGTGCTTCGCGACTTGCCTGAATCCGCCGGACGCGACCGCGATCGCGGCGATCGCCTCCACCGCGGTCGTCCTCACGTCCACGTTCCCCGCGTCCGCGCACTTGACGATCGAGGGGAGCATCGCCTTGTGCAGCGGCGTTATCGCAGCCCTGCCTCCTTTGCATTCGCGAACCGCGGCGGCGACGAAACGCAGCGTCTGCTCCGCGACTTTCGGAACTTTGTGACCCAACGCGACGACGACGTCGTCCGCGACGTCCGCGAGCGAGACGCAGTGATTCGCAAACTCCATCAGCGCGTCCTGGATCTTCTGAATCACCGTCGTGTTCTTGTCTTTGAGCTTATCGAGCATCCCGGGCAGCAGCAGCTTCGCCTCGCTTCTAAACTCTCTCCTCGCGCCGCGCGCGATGACCCCCGCCGCCGCCGCGGCTTCGCCGACGCACGCGATGTTCGCATCCTTCGTGATGACCTTCTTCAGCGCCCTCGCGAGATTGCCGTAGTCCCCCGCGGCGATTCGCGGGACGTCTGAAACCTCTCTCAGCTGCGTCAACGCGCCCAGGCGTTCCTTCCACTTCGCGCTGACAATCGCTTCCCAGAACCTCGGCTGCTCCTTATTCTCGGGCGCCTTCTCGAGCTTGTCGAGAATCGTCTCCGGGTCCGAGTACTCGTACGAGTCCGGCACCACGGCCGCGTCCTCCTCGGCGCCGTCGCCGCCCGCGGTCGCGTCGTCGTCCACGTCCATCGGATCGCTCGACGCGCCGGAGGCTTGTTCTTTTCGCGTGAACCGCGTCGGTCGCGCGGCGCCGGTCGCGTCTTCGGACTGCTGTTCGATCATCGCGCTCACCTCCGCTTGCATCGTCCCGCGCATCTTGTCGATGAGATCCCTTCGCACCGCGCCTTGACCGAGCCACCGCGTGAGCTCGACGGTGAGGTCTTTCGCCGCGCCTCGGATCTTCGCGTCTTTGGAGTCAAACAGCGGCGCGATGCCCTTCAGGATCGGCTTCGGGTTCACCACCTTAGGGGTGCCAAACTCGCACACGACGGCGCGAATCGCGTCCGTCGCCGCGAGCGCGAGCTTCGGGACCTTGTTCGTCGTGCCCTTCAATAGCGCGTCCACGACGACGTCGGAGGCTTCGAGCTCGCACAGCAGCAGCGCGGTATTCGTCGCGCGTTCGACAGTTTTCGGGCGCCCGTTCATTCCTTTCGCGACTACGTTCGCCATCAACCCGGCCGCGTGTTTACTCGCGTAGTCCTCGTCCGCGACTTCGAGGAACGCGTTGATGGCGTCCAGGCCATTGTCGAGCGCGTTCGCGTTCGTATCGCCCGCGGCGTTCTTCGCGCATTCGCCTGGTGGAGAGGAGGGAGCGACGGGGGTCGTTGTTGTCAGATTCCGCGAGATTTTGAGATTTCCCCATCGACAGACGGAGACTCGGCGACACGGAGACCTGACGCCGCGCCGGGCTAGACGACGTCGGGTCGTCGCCCGCTACGCCGCGTCGAGCCGCTCGGTTGAACCTCTTCGCGACGACCGCGAGACGCGGGGGGCGAGAAGCGAGCGAAGGACCAGTCACGAGGTCGCGAATCTCGCGTACCGAAAGCTTTCAGGCACGGGGACGCGGCCACGCTCGACGCCGTCCGCGCCTCCTTCACGACCTCGGAGTACGCGGCGACGCGAGCTTTCCAGAACGAATGCTTGAACCGTTCATCCCACGGCTGCTTCTCCGCGGCGGCCAGCTTCGAGGCCTCGTCGTCGCCCGCCATGGTGGAGTGGCGAGACGGGAAGCGTGGCCGAAGTTTTTAAACGGGTAAGTGCTGCGATTTGGGCGGCACGGCGCGCTACGTGTACGTGTACACGTGTACACGTACCGTGTACAGTACGTGTATGTTGGCGCGGCGGACTTCGGGGTGCGGTCACGCGCGCGTCGAGTAAACAAGGGATCTTTTGGACATTCACACCCTCGACCTATGCGTTGATCTTCTTCCTCGCGAGCTCCGCGAGATATTTCGTGGGAACCCCGGTCCTCGAGAGCTCGTCGAGTTTCCGCTGCTTGATCGACTCGAGCCTCGCCTGCTCGTCCATCATATTTTTCCGCAAGCTGTCTCCCTCCTCGAGGAACTCTCTTCGTTCGTGCAGCCGCCTCTCCTCGTTGAAGTTGATCTGCGCCTGCAGCTCCTCTTTGTGCTGCTTGCGAAGCGCCGCCAGTCGCGCGCTCTGCTGCGCCTCCTCCTCCTCCTTCGCCATCTGCACGTCGATGACGCGGAAAAACTCGCTCTGGTCTTGCCTCGCCTGGTCGCTGAGTTGCTTCATCTTGAGCATCTTCTGGTGCTCCCTCGCGCGCGCGAGGTCTTCGTTGATCGCGCGGTTCCTCGCGACCGCTGCTCGTTCCTTCTCGCGGTACGCCCTCTCGTGCGCCTCTTGCACGCGCATCGCTCGCAGCTCGTCCATCTCCGCCTGCGTGTCCGCCTGCTTCTCTTGCTGCGCGCGCATGCGAACCGTCTCCATCTCTTTTTCGTGCGCGACGCGGTCGCGTTCCATCTGCTCCGCGAGCTCTCTCGCGTCCCTGTCCGCGATGTACTGCGCGATGCGCTCCTCCTCGTCCCTCTCGGCCTGGATGATGAGTTTCTTCCGTTCGATCTGCGCGGCGTTCGCTTTCGAAACCTCCGCCAAGAGCTTCTTCCCCATGTCGCGTTTCCTCTGCGCCTCCGCCGCGGCTTCGTCCTTCACTCTTTGAATCTCCGAGAGCATCTGCTTGCGATCGAGGTCGAGGAGCTCCTCCTCCCTCGCGCGCTCTTTCGCCCTGTCCTCGATCTGCTTGCGAAGCACCGCGGCGCCTTTCATGCGATCCTCCGCGCGTTGCTTCTCGCGTTCTTCGTACACGTCGAGCGCCTTCATGCGTTCGATCTCCATCATGAGATCCATCCGTCGCTCCTCCTCTTGCGCCTCGGCTAAGATGTGTTTCTTCTCCTCGAGCTGCGCGTCTCGGATCGTGACGCACTTGGAGTACAGCATCATCTGGTTCATGTTCTTCACCTCGTCCAGGGCTTCTTCGCGTAACAACTCCGCTCGGTTCAGCGTCGACTGACTCTTCGCCGCCGCGATCACCTCCGTCTCGGAGGGTTCTTTCCCTTTCGACGCGCCGCCTCGCCTCGCCTCCATCGTGGACATCCGCTCGCGCATCTGCTTCGACTTCATGAGCTCCAGCTCCTTCTCCGCCTGCCGCTCCGCTTTGATCGCGCTCACCTCGTGCGGGGTCAACACGGACGCGGGTTTTCGCATTCGGTCGATGTCGTTCGAGGAGAGGACGAGGTAATCCGACCCCGCGGACGACTTCGTCGACTTCGCCGCGCTCGACGCGGTGGACGGCTTCGCGGTCTTGCGCTGGAACGAGTTCGTGGACGCCGAGGAGGACTTCTTCGTCCCGAAAAGGGACTCGTCCACGCTCGACGGCTTGCTCCTGTACGTGGAGCGCAGGTTCGGCTGCGACGAAATTGGATCGGGGGGGTTGCGCGTCAGTTCGTCGTTCTCGAGCGCGCGCGGGTCGACGCGCGGCGTGGCGGCGGCGGCACGAGCGGGCGCGGCATCGACGCGAGGCGCGCGTGCGTCGTTCTCGAGCGCTCGGACGGGACGGCGGTGGAGCGACGATCGTCTCTCGCGGGGGGGTAAAAAAAGCAAACGGGTCGCTGCTGAAATACTGTAATGCCGCATTTTCGCGGCGACCGAGCGGGAGAGGGCGCGCACCATGCTCACGCCGTCGAAGTTTCTACCCCTCGCGCGGCCGCCGAGTCAGCGGGTGTTCGGTCTGATGTACCGAGCGGTGACCTTTGAGACGCGCGGCGTGCTTCGACGACGCGTGGACCGCTGTGTCGCCGGTCGTGTGTGCGTCCGGGAGAGCCGCAGCGGACGGTTTTGGTCGCCGGCCTCGATCGATCGAGTCACGAGAGCGAGAGTCGCGCCCAGGCCTTGAACGAGAATGTCGTCGTTTCCGGCGAGTCCGGGCCGACGCGCACACGTCGTCGCGTCGCGCCCGTATCCGCGTTCGGGGATGCGACGCGGCGTGTCGAGCGTCTTCGCGACGCGATGGGAGAGCCTGAGGGATGACGAGCGCCGCGAGCTGGCGGAGATGAGGGTGCGGCACGCGGCCGGCGTCGAGAGGTTGTCTTCTCGTTGCATCACCGCCGCGCTGGGACTGCGAGCCGACCGAGAGCCGTCCGCGAAGATGCAAGCGCTCGGTCACCTCGTGAAGGCGAAGATGGCGTCCGGAGAATTCGCCGCGGCGTGGGAGGCGAGAAACGCGGCGAACAAAGTCGCGCTCGAAGAGAGACTGCGCGCGGAAGACGCGGTGTTGGAGTCGTCTGCCGCCGTCGAGAACGTGCAGCATTTGCTCGCGCAGCAGGAGGACGAGCTCGACGAGCTGAGGCGCCGCCAGCGCGCGCGACGGACGCGATTGGAACGCGAGGAAAAGAAAGCGACAGAGGACCAGAACCGCCGCTGGAGAGAGCGCGCGGGCGCGGGGGCGACCGTCGACCGCGCGTTCGCCGCGTCGGCGTCGACTCGTCATTGTCATTCCCCCCCGGAGACGACGACGCCGAGGGACGAAGACCGCAGCGGCGCGCCCGCGTGGGCGGAGACCCCGCCGACGCCGCACTTCGCCACGCCGGGTGAAACGCGCGTGCCGACCGAGACGCGACTTCCGATGACGCCGCCGCCGCCGCCACCGCCGTCGCCGTCGCCGTCGAGATCGCGCGCGTTGGACGCGTTTCTTCGCGCGTCCGGTCGCGACGCGGCGGAGACGGCCGCCGCGCCCGCGTCGTCTCCGGGCGGCGCCGCGGGGGCGATGGCGGCCGGGTTGATCTCGCGCGTCGGCGACGCGCGCGCGGCGTCGAGTCGTCCTCCGTCGGAGAGGGCCGCCCTCGAGCGAGCGCCCGCGGCGGCGCCGGTCGTCGCGTCCGCGTCGCCGCCGCCGCCGACGACGACGACGCGGCCGAGTCCGTCGCCGTACGCGTTCGGGAGCCGTCCCTCGTGGACGCGCGCGCCTCGAGCGCCGGTGTACGAACCCCCCGAGGCGCGAGCGCGTCCGGTGCCCGTCGTGGAGCCGGACCGGAACCCCCGCCCGCTTCAAACGCGGCCGGAGAACGTGCCGCCGTTAAACTTGAGCCTCGCGCTGACGCGGGAAGAGACGCGCGCGAAGACGTTCGCGAGGGCGAAGACGCCCGAGACCAGGGCCGCGGCCGTTCACGCGTACGGCGACGGCGTCACGCGCGGGTTCTCCGCGTCGGACGGGCGCCAACGCGGCGCGGAGTTGACGTCGCCGTGGGGTTCGAAGACCGCGTGGACGAGCGGTCAAGTCTTCATTCGCGGCGACGCGAGCGAGAACCAAAAGTCGCGCGGCGGCGACGACGACGCGGGGTCGGGGTGGAGCGACGACGATAGCTCGACGACGACGGTCGACGAGGGCGACGACGCGGTGTGGGGTAAATCGAAAGGGGCGTTTAGAAGTAGAGTACTCGAGAAGGGCGGTCGCGTCGGCGGGGTTGACATGCGTCGCGTCGGGGCGGCGAGCGAAGACGGCGGCGACGGCGACGGCGGCGACGGCGGCGACGCGTCGGAGGATGCGGAGGAGGGCGGCGCGCGCGGTCGACGACCGACGGGCTCGTTCGCGGCGCAGAGAAGGGCGCCTCGCCACGGAGTGCACCTCCCGTCCGCGGTCGAACTGAACACGCCGTTGAAGGTGCAGACGTGATAGAGTAGCCGGACGTCCGTCGAAAGTAGACACGCGCGTCTGTCCAGTACAAGTACTGTAGCCCAAGAGATTTTGCTGTTTGGTCGCGTCTCGCGAGGCGCGCGTCGCGCTCGACGCGAATCCAAGTCCAGGTTCCTTTCCCTCGATATTAATGTGGACCGCAATTGGTCTCCGCCACACACAGCGTCCGCGCCAAATGACGCGCCGTTCGTCCGCCGCACCGGGGGCGGCGACGCCGCCGTCTCGCCAGCTGTCCGACCTCGTCTTAGATTCCATGATGTCCGGCGCGAACAAGTACTCCGCGGAAGAGTTCGCGAGCATGATGCAAGCGAAGCTCATTTCCGCAGTCGACGCGGGCCCCGCGGCTCATCAAACGGCGCCCCCCGCGGAGCGAGGCACGGGCTCCGCGGGCCGCTCTCGCCGCGGGAGCGCCGCCGCGCCCGCTGATCCCGCGCCAACGATGGACCAAGTCTGGTCGAACATCAGCGGAGGGAGCGGGCCTTCCTCGGGCGCGGCGGTGGAGGCGCCGATCGGGACCCTTCGATCCCGCTCGCTCGGAAGAGGGGTCAGCACGGGGCTGTCCCTCCCCCAAGTCTTTGGCAGCGGCGCGATGCCGTCGCTGCCCGGCTTGCTCACGCAGGGCTCGATCGAGCGCCTCGTCTCGCTGCACGGCGACGGTTCCAGGAAGAACGCGGGGGAATGGCTAGAGCTCTTGATGTCGAACCAAGGAAGCGGCGGCGGCGGCGGCGGCGGCGGCGGCATCCAGCCGACGCTCTCGGCGACGATGGCGCTCGAGACGACCGCGCGCGCGATGTTCGGCAGCGGCAGGGTCGCGGCGACGAAGAAGACGACGGCGGCGCCAGCGGCGACGAAGACGACGGCGGCTGCGCTCGCCGCTGCGAAGAAGGCGCTCGCGGAGAAGCCGGCGGCGCGGGGGACGAAGCGCGGGCGCGGCGCCGCGGCGGAGCTTCCGGTCATCACGCTCCCGCCGAAGAAGAAGGGACGCAAGAAGAAAGGGGAGGTGGACATGGAGACGGAGGAGGAGAAGGAGCTGAGAGCGCTGGAGCGACAGCGTAAGAATCGCGAGTCCGCGGCGCGCTCGCACCAGAGGAAGGCGAAGCAGACCGAGGAGCTCACTCGCGAGCTGAGCGCGGCGAGGAAGAAAATCCTCGCGCTCGAGCGCACGGTCTCGACGCTGAGGAAGGAACTCGGGCGCGGGTCGGGGAGCGTCGGGAGCCCGCGCAGTCCGAAGAGCCCGAAAGGGGTGAGTCGCCAGGCGTCTGGGAGATCCGCGGGGGGGAAGTGACGAACGATAGCCATTTAATTCACGTATAACTCGTAAGGACCGCGAGCCACCGCCGCGGGCGACCGCTTCCACCGTTCACGCGAAGACGCACCCGGCCGATGAGCGCGCTTCCAAATCGGGGCACGAGTTCGGTAAGAACTTCGCTCTCGCCTCACACTCCGTGGGCGGCGCGACGAGGGAGGGTCGTCGCGGTCGATACGCGTCACCGCGGCGACAGAGCGACGTCAAGGGCGGTGGCGTCGGGCGGATACGCGCGGCTTCATGGTCGTCCGCGCTCCCGACCACCGACGCGCGAGCGACGGCGGGAGCGCGTCGACGCAATCTCGACTGGAAAGCGGTGCGTCGAAGCCACATGCGGCGCAGGCGCCGCTGACGGGATACGGCGGCGGGCAGTTTCGACTCGCGGAGGGCGCGATGCCGCGTCTCCGCGGAATCGACCTCCCCGAGCTCCTCAGCGTCCAAGGCAGCGGCATGCGAGGCGCGGGCGTGAAGCCGAGCGCGCGCGCGTCGAACGCGAAACCGCACGCGGACGCCGCGGTCCATCCCCGGATCAGAGCCCCCGCGGCGGCTCAACCAAAGGCGCCGCCGCGAGCGCACGCGGGTGAGCCCAGACGTCCACAGCAGCAGCACGTCTCGGAGCACGGCAGGCGCGTCGTCGCGCCGATCGTCGCGAGAGGGCAGGGCTTCGGCGGAGGCGTCAGCGTCATGAACGTGCAGTTTCCCGCGAACGCGAGTCGCGGCGGCGCGGACGAGCGCGAGTGGGATCGACGCGGTGGTCCAGGAGCCTGCCCTGGGGGTGGGGCGCTGACGAGAGGCGACGCGCGACGCGGTGCGGGGTATCCAAACGCCGCGAGAGGAGGAAGGCACGCCGCGCTGAGACGACCGGCGTCCGCGCGGCGACGGCGGCCCGACGCGACGGACCGCGCGAGAGAAGACGCGAGCCGCGGCGTCGGCGGCGACGACGCGCGACTGCGACAGCAGCGCGCCGCGGAGCTCGGTCGGATCATGCGCGCTCGGGACGAGGCGAGGAGACGAGAGAGAGAGACGCACGCGAGGGACGCGCTGCAGGTGGCGATCGCGAGCGTCGGCGTCGCGAGCGACGAGGACGCGTTAAGCGCGCTCGAGGACGCGACGAGGGGGGCGAAAGCGGCGGGGATATCCGGCGCGGGCGGCGCGGATTTGCTCTCGCAAGCCGTGGACGCGGCGCGGGGGATGAAGCGAAGGGAAGCATTCCGGGTCATCCTGCGCGCGGCCGTGGAGAGAGACGAGCGCGGCGACGGCGAGACGTCGCCGTCGTCGCTGTTGACGCGCGCGGAGGCTCTCGGGTTCCGGGCGGACGACCCCGAGGTTGTCGCTTTGGAGGATATCGTGCGCCGCCGTATGGCCGCCGCACGCGATAGTCGCGCGGAGCATCGCGATAGGGAGATGACGGACGATCGACTTGCTGCGCAGGAAACGACGTCGACGGCGTCCGAGGAGGACGAGCGTCGGGGCGTCGACGAGAAGAACGCCGCCGCCGCCGCAGCCGCCGCCGCCGCGCCGCAAGGCAAGAGGCGTGTCCTTCAAGGAAATCTAGAGGTTCAGGCGATAATAGGCGAGGGCGCGTACGGCGTCGTCCTCAAGTGTCACAACTTGCAGACGAACGAAACCGTCGCGGTGAAGGAGTTTAAAATCAACTCGGACGACCCGGACGTCGAGGAAGTGAAGCGGACGTCCACGCGCGAGGTTGAGATTTTGCGAAACTTGAAGCACGAGAACATCGTGAGCCACCTCGGGGACTTTTACGTCGGCGAACGGCTGTACGTCGTCATGGAGTACGTCCCCAAGACGCTGCTCGAGCTTCTCGACGAATGCGGTGGGCGCGGTCTCAGCAAGGAGTTCGTCAAGTCGTGCATGTTTCAGCTGTGCAAGGCGATCACGTTTATTCACGGCGGGAAATACGTGTACCGAGACGTGAAACCGGAGAACGTCTTAGTCGACCCCCACGGCGTCGTGAAGCTGTGCGACTTCGGGTTCGCGAGATCCGTGGAAGGGAACGGCGAGGACGGCGTGTTGACCGACTACGTCGCGACGCGGTGGTACCGCGCCCCCGAGCTGTTGTTGGGTCCTCCGTACGACAACTCCGGGGAGTCCGTGCGCACCAAGTACGGACCCGGGGTCGACATGTGGGCGATCGGGTGTCTCATGTGCGAGCTCACGGACGGCGAGCCGATATTCCCCGGGGACTCGGACATCGATCAGCTGATTCGCATACAGCGGTGTTTAGGCAAGCTCACCCCCGGGCAGATGATGGCGTTCAGCGTCAACCCGAACAACGCCGGGGTGAACTTCGACGAGCTCCCGCCGCACGACCCGGAGGACGGCTTGGTGGGGAGATACGCGGGGGTGATGGACGACGTCGAGCTCGAGTTCATCACCGGGTTGCTGTCCGTGAATCCTCGGGAGCGGTTCACGGGGGCGATGTGCTGTAGGCACGAGCTGTTCGCGGACATCGCGGAGGCGAGAGCGTACGTCAAGGTTCTCGACGAGGGAGGGTTTTGAAGGCGTTCGTTCAACGGAGGAAGAATACGTAGTTGATTCTTCACAACTTGTCACTCTGCCCGTCTACGCCGTATCGCTCCTGCAAATCTTTAATCTCCTGCTGCTTTTTCGCGAGGTCGTTCTGTTGCCTCTTGTTCATCCGCTGCGGGTTGTAGTACAGACAAATCAAATACCGGTTCGCGACGTTGAATCCGGAGAGATGGTCGACGGCGTTCTTGGCGTCGTAGATGTCCTCGTACACTACGTACGCGGTGCCTCGCGTCTCCTTCGTGTTCCCGATCCGCACCTGCCTCAGCGCGCCGTACTTCCCGAATATATCGAACTGTCGGGGAGAAGAGAGGAGCAAGGGAGGTAACGACGTGAGCGGTGGGTTCGAGGCGCGAAGGCAAACGAGACGAGCTGAGGGAAAAGATAAATCGGGAATCGCGCCGAACGTGGGCCGGGTCTGCGCGCGCACCATTTCCTCGCTGCTGATGTTGAAGGGCAAGTTCCTAACGTACACCGCACGGTTGACCTCTGGGGGCAGCCGCGCGTTTCGTCGATTGCTCCCAGCGGCTTCCATTGCGGCCGCCATCGTAGATCGCCTGCTCGCGCCCCTAAAATCCGTAATTTATCGGCCGCTGGAGATTACCAGATCACGAGCTCGAGTCCGCGCTCCGCTGATCCCGGGTCTGTCTAGACCACCTGCCGTGCTACGTCAGGCGATGAGCCTCTCGCGAGCGTCGGACGGAGACGAGGACGGCCGACGACTTCTGACCGTGCGGCGTACTGTGATGGAAGTTTTACTATTCTGAGGTCAGATCCTGTCTTTCTTCCTGTCCTCTGACTCACCTTCGACCAGTGCGAAGAGCGAGGCGAGGGCGACGGGAGCCGTCATGGGGCGAGGTCGTTCGGCGTCATCGACGGCGTCGCGCTCGCGCTCGCGCTCCCAATCCCGGGAGAGGAAGGACAGGAAGCGTCACCGTCGGAAATCGTCCTCCAAGCATCACCGGAAGCATCGTCGGAAGCATAAGAAGAGTCGGCATCGATCGTACTCATCCTCGTCCTCGCGCAGCCGCAGCCGCAGCCGCAGCCGCGACCGCGAGGGTGGGCGCAAGGACCGTAAGCACGAGGACACGTCCAGATCGCGGTCGCGGAAGCGGCGTAAGACGCGATCGCCCGAGCGCGCTCGCTCACGAACGCGATCCCCCGAGACGAACAACGACGATCCGCGATCGAACGACCGCGCGCGCGGACGCTCGCGCAGCAGAGATCGCGGGGCTTCCGGGAACGCGCGCGCGTTCTCGCGGGATCGACGCGAGAGCGACGGGCGCGATCGACGCGGGGACCGAGGCGGAGGAGAACGAGGACGCGGACCAGGTCGCGGCCACGACGAGCGAAGACGAGACGATTCCCGCCAGCGCGGCGACCACCGAGGCGACCACCGAGGCGCCGCGCACGAGCAGCGGCGGGGCCCGAGCGATCACCACGACCGCGGCGGACACCGCGGCAGCACCGGGTTCGGGCGCGCGGCGGACATACCGCGTCGACCAGGGGAGCACTCGAGGAACCCGCCCGAGAGACTGGGACCGAACTCGGTCGGGTATCCGGGCGGCGGCGCGCGCGGGCGGTCGCCCCCTCGCGCGCCGCGAGAGCCTCCGCGCGCGCCCGGCGGCGGCGGCGGTGGCGGGAGCGGCGGCGGCGGCGGCGGCGCGGGATGGGACAAACCGACAGTAGGCACGAGCGGCGCCGCGTTCAAAGCGACGGGCGAGGAGGACGGCGCGAACCTCGTGTACTACAGCGCCGAGCTCGACGGCGCCGCCACGCCGTGCTGGGCAGCCGCGGCGGACCGCGACGCCGCGGGCGACGCCGCGGGCGACGCCGCGAGCGCGACGACGAACGCCGCGAGATGGGGCGCGTACCCGGCGTGCACGTCGGGATTAGGAACGGAGATCCTGGACTTCATCGCGTACTGCTCCCCGGACGCGGACGAATTGAAAGCGCGGTACGCCGCGGTGCTGCGGCTCGACCGGCTCGGAAAGAGGCTGTGGGGCGAAGGCGCGGAGGTGGAGTGCTTCGGCTCCACGAAACACAAGATGCCGTTGTACTACAGCGGGATAGACATGCGGATCAAGACCACTGGAAAGTACGAGCATCTCCCCGAGTGCCAGGGCATCACGCGGCTGGGCACGGAGATCATGGAGCAGGCGTGGGCGACGGACGTGGACCCGCGCGTGACCGGCCGCGTGCCGATGATTTCCTACGTCGACCGCGCGACGGGGCTGAAGTGCAAGGTGTGCGTCGGGAACCGGCAGACCGTCCGCGGGACGTCGTTCTTCAACACCCCGATGATCCCGCTGTCCGCGAGATTCCCGATGTTCAAGCTTCTCATGCTCCCGCTGAAGTGCGTGTTCACCCAACGCGGTCTCGAGAAGTCCTTCGGCGGCGGTTTAGGGACGTTTCGCGTCGGGATGTTGCTGTTGAACTACTTCGCGATGCACGTGCCGGTGAGCACACAGCCGCCGACGCCGGAGACCTTGGGCGCGGCGCTGATCGGATTCTTCAGGTACTACGCCGGAGAGTCCCCGGACGCGACGTGCGACGCGCACTGCGCGCCGTGGCAGCGATGGAGCGCAAACTACGAGGCCGCTTCAGAATTTTACGTCCTGGGCGTGCAGGTCGACTTCGGCGGGTGCGCCATGGGCGAGGTTCAGATGGTGTTGAAGGCGTGCGCGAACGCGCTGCAGGCGGCGCGACCGAACGCGAGCACTCGCACGACGATCCTCTCGCGGCTCATCGACGACACGATCATAGCGGACGCGCGCGAGGGCGCGCGGCGGCAGTCGCGCGCGAGAGAAAACGCGTTGTCGGCGGAGGCAGCGGCGGCGTTGCCGGCGTCGTTCGTCCCGGAGCGGCGGACGACGTTCGTGTCGGACGCGCCGCTGCCGACGCTGCCGGCCGGGGGCGACGCGACGGGGGGCGACGCCATCGGCGGACCGAAAGGCGGCGGACCGAGCGGCGCGGGCGCGGACGTGCCGTCCACGTGCGTCAACCTGAAGAACATGTTCGACCCGGCGCACGCCTCGCGGGACGCGTCCGTCGTCTCCGAGGTGCACGAGGACGTTCGCCTGGAGTGCGGGAATCACGGCGTGGTGACGCACTCCGCGGTGGATAAGAACAGTCAGGGGTTCGTGTACGTCAAGTTCGACACGGTTCAAGCCGCGACGGAGGCGCGGAGGACGCTCAACGCGCGCTGGTTCGCGGGGCGGCTCGTCACGTGCGACTTCATCGCGGAGGACGAGTACGACGCCGTCGTGAAGTCGTTGTCGTGAGCGCACGCGACCGAAGCGTTGTCTTTAGATCGTCGCGCGTTTACTACTACCATCACGTCTACTACGCTTCCACAGCCTTCTGCAACGGAACAAACTCCCCGCTCATCTCGGACGCCATGATGTCGAGCGCGACCTCGCACGACTCCGCGACGATGCGGTCGGCGTCGGCGCGGTACGTCGCGAGCAGGCTCTCCGTGTCCGCGGCGGCGATCGATCCGATCGCCTCCGCAGCCTCGTGCCGCACCATCGGGTGCTCGCTCGCGTCCATGAGCGTCTGCCTGAGCGCGTCCCTCGCCGCGGCGCCTTTCTCCTGGATCTGACCCAACACGTAGCACACCTCGTGCTTCAGGAGCGCGCTGCTCGACGACGCGAGGACGGCGCCGAGCGTGGCGGCGACGTCCGGCGCGGGGCCTCGGTTCCTCAGCGCGAACATCGCGCCGTAGCGATCCCACATGTCCGCGCTCTCGTCCAACAGCACGCGCGTCAGGGTCTCCATCGATATCGACAACGACGCCGCGGGGACGGGGTCCACAGACATGTACGGCGAGTCCCCGTTCGCCGCGTCGCCGCCCTCCGCGCCGGCGGCGCCGGCGGAGAGTTTTTCCTTCGCGGATCCCAACTTTTCCCCCGGCGGCGCGCGCGTCTCCGACTCCGCGGCGGCGATAGCGGCGGCGGCCGCCGCGTCTGCGCGCGCGGAGTGCGCGTGCTTAAGTCTCTGCAGCGCCAACACCGCGGTCTCGCGCACGACCTGGCACTCGTCCTCGCTCGCGGTCCTGAGCGCTTCCGCGCACTCGTCCGACGCGATCGCCCCGAGCGCCTCCGCGGCCTCGTGCCTCACCATGCTGTGGTCGCTCGCGTCCTCAAGAACCTCCTTCAGCTTCGGCACCGCGCGAGTGGCTTGCATCTGACCCAGCGCGAACGCGACCTCGTGCCGGAACAGCGCGCTCGGGTCCTTCAGGCCGTCCAGCAGCGCGTCCACGGACGCGTCGCCTCCGATGCTTCGCAGCGCGAAGAGCGCGCGGAACCGCCTCGGGATGGGCACGGACGCGTCAAGGAGCTCCGCGCGGAGGTCCGGGACGCTCATCTCCGACGCGATCGAGCGGCTACGCGCGCGGGGATCGCCGTGAGGAGTGCGCGCGCGCGCGCGAGGAGTGGCGGGAGGCGTGACGTGTCGCTCTGCCAGTCTAGTGGGAAAATTCTGGAAATCCTCCGTCAGTTCCGAGCGCGCGAAGCAGCTGACCCGAGGACGGCGGGATGAACTCCTCTCCTTTTCGTTGACGAGATGGACGGCCGCGCGAATCACGGGCTCGATCCTTGGGACTTTAAGCACAGCGGGAAGATCGCGACATTCGCCGAGGACGACCCGTTCGAATGCCACGCGATCTCCGTTTCCAACGACGGAACGAGGCTCGCCGCTGCTGGGGCCAGTCCACGGTCCCCCGCCGCCGCGGTGGCGAGGATTTTTAGCGTCCGTGCGAGGGAGAGCTCTCTCGAGGCGACCATCACAGCGGAGGGCGCCATAGGAGCAACCTCCGTCGCGCTGTCGCGCGATGCTGTCTTCCTCGGCTGCGCCGATGGCTCGCTCTGGAGTTTCGACTTCCCCACCGGCGTGCTCACCCGGCACGAGCCGCACCCCGCGTTGGCGGCGCTCCCGCGACGCCGACGCCCGATACGGAACCCGTTCGCATCCGGCGACCGAGAGCCGCGGTCGATCCGGCGCCTGATTTTCGTCGGCGACGGCCACCTCGTGGGGTCTGTGAGCAATCACGGCGTGCTTCCGGTGTGGGGGCGCGCGCGGGAGCGGGACGCGGCACCCGGGGAACTCCCCGACGCGTCGCCGTCCGCGTTTCACGACGACCCGTCGTTCTCGAAAGAAGACGGCGCGTTCATTCACCTCGCCTCGCACGGTGATTTCTTATACAGCACGTCGATCGACGCGAAAGGTTTGAGGGCGTGGAGTTGCGATTCCATCGGCGGCCGTCTGTGGGAGTCCGAACGCCTCGCCGCGGGGCGGGGCGTCCACCTCGCCGGAATCGCAGTCCTACCGCGCCGTGAGGTCCCGCCGTTGATCGCGACGTGTGTTTCGTCGTTAATACGCGGCACGTCGTATGCGGAACCGGACACGACGTTGAAGATCGCGCTGGTCGATGGTGATTCCGGCAGAGAGCTGCGGCGTTACGCGGTCGAAGGGGTCGGCGCGACGAACCGCTTCATAGACTGCTCCTCACTCACGGGCGGGGGAGGCGGCACGTTGCTCTTTCTCGCGCACAAGGACGGGTCGATATGGATTCACGCCGCGAGGAACGGCGCGCAGGTCGCCGCACTGCACGGTCACGCGACGTGGTCAGGGACGTCCGGGCATCACCGCGTTCTTCCCACGTGCGTCGCGGCCGGAAGCGACGGCGAGTTTTTTTATTCCGCGACGACAGACGGAAAGGCGGTGCATCGGTGGACGGTCGGCCCGCCGCGGGTTTGGTCGCGAGACACGCACGCGCGGTTCCCCTCCGCGTTCAAGGCGACGGTGCGCGCGCTCGTGACGGCGGTGCACGCGCGGGAAGCGCGCGGCGGCGGCGGCGGTGGCGGCGGCGCGTCTGTTCTCGCCGCCGCGGCCGGCATCGACGGCGAAGTTTCCGAGGACGGGTCCGGCGCGCCCGCGCTGTGGGGGAAGGGCTTCGCGGAGCTTTGCGCCATCGAGTCCGGGATTTTAGATCTAGTGATCGGCGGAATAGCCGCACTCGCGTACGGATGCGAGCCTGGGATAGGAAAAGAATTATAGTCTAGCTAGTACGGACACGCTGTGTCTCTCGTTCAAATCTACGCCCTGCTGACAGAGCTACCGACGGTGGAATCCAGGTATTTCCGCAAGCGCGTCACGTTGTGCGCCTGCTTCGGCGCGACCAAGTTCACGACCCACGCGGGAAGGGAGCCTTTCGGGTCCGCCTGTAAAACGAACGCGATCTTCGACCCGCCTTGGCCGTCCTCGAAGACGTAATATCCAGACGTCAGCACAGCCCCGCGGACGTGGCCCTTCACGCACTCCGGCACGTCCTCGTCGCCGTCGTTCACGCTCTGTCCCATCACGAGCACGCTCCCGGTGGGCAAGCGCATCGCGACCTGGTCCCACACGAAGTCGCGGTCCGGGACGATCGAGGGCAGACGAAACGTCCCGTGAAGCAACGCGTGCCCGGGTAAGTCCTTGAACTGGCCATCTTTGAACTCCGCGCGTATCGACGTCTGCGCCAGCGCGCTCGTTTGCGACGACGGCAGCTCCCCGAGCGCGGCGACCGCGCCTTTATCCCCGGCGTGTTTCTTGATCAAACCTTCGATCTTCTGCCCCCCGGGCGAGCGTCGAATCTTGTTCAGAAGCGACACCGCGAACTCTTTCGGATCCGTCGGCCCCACCCTCTCTTTTCCGCCGATGGACAACGCGGCGAATTTACCGAGCTTGTGAAGCCGCTCCCCGGTCGCATCTAAGCCCAAGCCTTGCCCGCCAATCTTCACGACGGACCCTTCTTTGAACATGTCGTCCAAGATTGTGAAGTGTTTCTTGAAGTTTTGCGGGTCGCTGAAGAAACCGAGAACTTCCTCGGGGGACGCCTCCGTCCTCGTCACGCCCATTATTCTGTGTATGCGCTCCCCGGGGAGCTTGAAGATGTCCGTGCCGTTACTCGTCGTGGAGTGCTTCCATTCTTTGCTCGTGAGCATTCCGAAGAACTTCGTCACGATGTCGCGCTCGACCTCGTCTACGCGGGACACGTGAGCGAGCTCCGTCTCCACGGACGCGCAGATGTCCCCCTGAGAAGATTCAGCGTCAGCAACGGCACTTTCTAGTTCGCGCGCGGAGAGAAATCCTACGGGCGCGGAAGCGAGCGCGGGACGCGAGCGCGCGAGTGGTGACGAGGGGAGAGAAAAGAGGACGGAGAGAGAAAAACTCACGTGTTCGAACATCGCGCTGGAGTGCCGCTAGCGTGCCGCGGCGCGCGCCTTAAATGCTTTTTCGCACACGATATGAACGCGAGAAATCTTTTTCACGCGTTCTGACGAACTGAAAGAGATCCGCCACTTCTGAGATCGTTCACTCGAGACCGCACGTGTGACTCCGTCCGCTTCGCCTCCCACAGCGGCTTCTGCGTGTCCGAGGGTGACGACACGGGAACTCTGCAAAAATGGTACGTACGATCGCACGCTTTGCTCTGTCCCCCCATTCCCACGCGGATCTCGTCGCGCGGTGCCCATTTTTGACGTCCTCTCTGTTTTTTCGCCCCCGCACAGATGATCAAGGTGAAAACCCTGACGGGTAAGGAGATCGAGATCGACATCGAGCCCACGGACTCGATCGAGCGCATCAAGGAGCGCGTCGAGGAGAAGGAGGGGATTCCTCCAGTCCAGCAGCGGTGCGCGAGACGCCCGCGTCCAGTTTCTTTCGTTTGATTCCCGGACCGATCTCAAAGCTGACGAATCTCTCCCCCCAACATCTCCAACGCAGGCTGATCTTTGGAGGTAAGCAGATGAACGACGATAAGATCGCCAAGGATTACAACATCGAAGGTGGGTCGGTGCTTCACTTGGTTCTCGCCCTTCGCGGAGGGCGGCTTTAGACTATCTAGAAAGGTGAACGCGACGAGGGCGCTGGCGCTGTAAAAACACGCGAAGACGAGCGGCGTGAAACGAACGAAACGAACGATCGAATTATGTAACGCCCCTTCTCGTATAAACAACATCGGACAAAAGCTAACAAGCTCGCGCGTCGCGTCGCGACTCGAACTCTGTCTGCGACATCACTCCTTGAAAAACATGTAACGAAGGATGATTTCTTCAGCGCCGATTAAAGGTTTCGCGAGCTCGTCCTGCACCTTCTTGACCGTCCCTCTCGGGCAGTTGACGTGGATCATGTACTGATGAGAGTCCGCGAACCCCTTGATCTCGTACGCGTTCGTGACCAGACCCCGATCCGTGACTTCAAACTCCGTGGAGCCGCCCTCCGCGAACATCGAGCGAAGCTTGTCGACCTCAGCGGCGCGCACGGAATCCTCGACGCCGGGTTTCATGAGGAAGAGCGCCTCGTACCTCGCGGGCGCGGCGGCGTCCTTCACCGCAGCCACCACCCGCATGCCCTTCCGGTTGCGTCCGAGGACCACCGGGGATCGCGCGGATACGCGCGCGCCTGTGAGGGAGAATTCATGGTGGATGGACGTGTGAGAAGAAAAGGACCTCGCGGGCTCGGGCGTGGTAGCGCGCGCGAGCGCGCGGACGACGACGCGAAAATTCGAGAGGCCGCGCGACCGCGAATCGCGCGCGCGATCGCGGGCGAACGCACGCGCGTTCGCGAGCGAACGCGGCCGCGGGGAAAGTCCCCAATCGAAGCTCGTCACTTCGACGACTTTGGGAGTGGATAAAGAAAGGGCTGCGATGACGTCGCGCGCGTCGAGCGCGGGACGCACCGCGGGTCGCCGCCCGGGAGGACACGGCCGGAGCCGTGGCCGTCAGACTCATCAAGGAGGTGGCCATTTTCGTTCTAGCGTGGAGTTCAGACCTCGCGTGCCGTGCGCGCGGTCAGGAGTGCGTCTGGAGCCGCGCGGTGCGTCGGCCAAGAACCTAAACCCTTAATTCCTCCGTGCGCGAGCCGCCCTCGCCGTACGTTTCTTTCATTCGTATGCGCGCTAGTCACGAAAAAACACGATTTTGTACACGTACGCGTGCACTTCGCCTCGGCGCGGCGCGGCGGCTTTTTCCTGCGCTTTTCACCTCGAGACCTAACCGCCGCGCGAGCACAACCACGGCGCAGCGGGGGCGTCGGACACGAAAGGACCGGCTCGCGTCGATTTCGTTCCGATCGTTCAGGTCGCGCTGATTCGGATCGGTGAGTATGGCGTCGTCGCTCGCGTCTGCGATCGGCGCGGCGCGCGCGGCGCCGTCGATCCGCGACAATCGAGGGATTGAATATGCGAAAAAACGAGCGTCGATATCCCGGCGGCGCGTTCTCAGCAGGGCGAAGAGGGACATCCCGGACGACGTCGGATTCAACTACGACGAGTTCGACGACTTCGGTAACACGGAATCGGGCGCGTCGACGCGATCGGGGGACGCGACGGACGCGAAGAAAGGCGGGAAGAAGGCTGGGAGTCAGGACGAGGACGGATCTGAATTCCGTTGGGCGGAAGTCGAGCCTCCCCCGGACCCTCCGCCCGGGAAAATACCGGGGATCGGCGTGGAACTGCCGGACGCGCTGTCGTACTTCTCTCCGCTCGTGAGGAACCGCATCCCGGAAGCGGAAGCGCTCGAGCTCCAGCGCGCGTGGGCGAGGGCAGTGTTCGAGGAGGAGGGAGAATTACCCTCCCGCCGGGGTAACTTAATCACGGACCCGGATACCGGGGAGGCACGGGAGATGACGAAGAAAGAACACGCGGCGCTGCTGGACGACTACTTCACCGAGCTCGCGCGGAGGGAGAAGACGTACCCGCAAGTTTTAGCGAGAGAGCCCGCGTATGATCCATATCGGCTTCTCGAGAAATTCGGCAGAAGGCCGCAGATCGAGAAGGGAAACACGATGACCTACCCCGTGCTCATGGAGAACTTGTTCAGCGGGAACGTCTCGCGGCTGCTGCAGTACGACGAAGGACGGACGATCATAGTCGAGCTCATCGGCGCGGGGAACGAACTCGCGGGCCCGAAGCGGGCGAAGCAATCCCGGTACGAGTGCAAAGTCCCCGGGGACGTGCACTGGGACATCACGAAGATGTGCTACATGAACCGCTACGGCGCGGTGAACAAGACCGTCCCGGAGAGGTCGCGCACGACGCTGTCGCAGTTCATGCACGTCGATCAACCGAACGAGGCGTTCAACAACATGACGCCGTACATTTATCCGTTCATGCTCATGTGGGTCGCGTGCGGGCTCTTTACCTCGGACGGCGCGCAAAACGTAAGGAGAGGACGAAAACAACGGTGGGAAGAAACCACCGTGTTTAAGATGATCAACAAGTACCTCTTCCGCGGACGTTTGAAGAAGAAAGCGGTTAAGAAAGACATGATGGAGGAGTTCGGAAAGTCCAAGGCGAAGATGATCGGACAGGACAAGGACAAGACGGGGTCGTTCCAAGGGTTGACTTTCGACGACGTCGCGGGGGTCGATCACATCGTCGACGAGTTCAAGTACTACATATCCGTCATGAAGGAATTCAAAGAGTGGCAACAGGAGGATATGGCCAAGAGGGGCGGCAGTGGCAAGTGGAGTGATCTCCCGAAGAAAGGACGGATGAAGTACATCATGTCCGAGTTTCAGAGGATACCCAAGCCGGGTGATCCGATTTTCATGGTGGACCCGGATTTCACGTACGAAGTCGAAGATGACAACTTGTCCGCCGAACGCGCGAAGCTGAGCATCCCCAAAGGCGTCCTATTCGAAGGTCCGCCGGGGACGGGGAAGACGCTGCTCGCGAAAGCCGTCGCCGGCGAAGCTGGAGTGCCATTTTTCTACGCGAACGGCTCGGAGTTTGTCGAGATGTTCGTCGGAGTCGCCGCGAAGCGCGTGCGGGATTTGTTCAGACGCGCGAGGGACGTGTCCCCGTCGATCATTTTCATCGATGAGCTCGACACGATCGGACGCAGCCGCTCGTTGTACAGCAACCGCGATTCCGCGACATTAGAGCGCGAGGCGGGTCTGCTTCAGCTCTTAGTCGAACTCGACGGGTTCGAAACGAAATCGTCCGCGGGCTCAAAGCAAGAGATGGTACTCGTGATGGGAGCCACGAACCTGAGCGCGCAGCTCGACCCCGCGTTATTACGAAGCGGTCGGTTCGAGCGATCGTTCAACATCAACGTCCCTTCGACGCACAAAGACCGACTCGCGATCCTAAAAGTGCACGCGCGGAAGCTGAACATCCCGCGCGGGGGCAACGAGAAGTGGGACGAGGACGCGCTCTTGAACCGCACGACAGAGCTGACGCACGGGTACAGCGGCGCCTCGCTCGCGGCGCTGTTAAACGAAGCCTCGATTTTGTCCGTTCGCGCGAACAGGGAATTCGTCAACATCGAGGACATCGAGCGCGTCCTGGAGAGGAACCTCGTAGGCGTCGCGTCCGCGCCCATGGAGGACGGGTGGGGCAAGGATCACCTCGCGATGGTCGAAGCCGGACGCGCGGTGCTGTGGTCGTCCAAGTCGTCGAAGCAGTACTGCCCGACGGTTTTGAGAGTCACGATCAAGCCGCACGGGACGAAGACGACCGGAGTGATGCTTCAGCAGGAGACGACGGAGCATCAGTGGACGGAGGACGACGCCCGGACGACGTCGTTGGACGAGTACATCGACGGCCTCGCGATGTTGCTCGCGGGGCGGTGCGTGGAGACCGTGTTCTTCGGTCCGCAAGGTGTCAGCGTGCAGACGAAGGGCGATCTCGTCGCGGCGGTGGACATCGCGTACGACATCGCGACCTCCTCTGGCGTGTACCCGGACTCGAAGAAAGGGTTGAGACCGTACTGGCCGGAGGAGCTCATCGAGCACTTCCGCCTCCCCGCCGCGGAGATGGACGCGGGCGTGCACGATTTGATGATGCGAGCGCACATCAGGGCAGAGGAATACGTGCAGTATTACAAGCCCGTGATTCTTCAAGTCGCGTCCGAGCTCTTAGCGCACGAGTCTCTGTACGGGACGCACATCAAAGATCTCGTGAACGAGCACGAGGTAAAGATGGCGGTCGCGAAGGACGAGTCCCTCGCGAAGGCGCAGGCGAAGAAAGAAGACGCGGAGAACCGTAAGCGAAAGGACAAGGAGTTCGAGGACGAGACGAACGAGCGGCGACGAGCCGCGAGCGCGGAGAAGACGGAACAAGTCGAGTCGCGAGGCGTCGCCGGGGCGATCGACGTAGACTCGAGCGACGAGCCGCTCTCCTCGGATCCGTTCGGGACGAGCGAAACGGCTGGCGTCGTCGACGACAACTTCAAGGGCGTCCTCGGCCGCGCGATGCGGTCCGTCGGCAGACGCGGAGGCGCGTTCCCGGAGAGCGAGAGGAAACCCGAGGACGAGGACGAGGACGCGGACGCGAAGAAGTAGCTCTTTTAAGACGAGTGATACTCGAAACCCGGGTCATCGACGCGAGCACCCCCGACTTTTGGTTTCGCTTACGGATGAGCGACCACTTCGTGCCGTGCTTGTTCACCTCCGTCACGTGCGCGCTGCGCGAGAAAACTCTTTCATTTGTCCACACGTGGCGGATTTCCACGACGTGTGTTTCATCAGTCAGGTGGACCTTTCGCTTTTGATAGCAGTACGTTCGTAGTGCTTGTGTCTATAGACAGGAGCTTCGCTCCAGTCTGCTAGACACTCTTGGAAGCGCTCGGTCGCATCCTCGCCGCGCAGCTCGCCAGCCGCGCGTTAAACGTGTATTCAGACCAGTCTCGAGACGGTCCTCCAATCGACGTACCTCTGCGTCGTGACTAGCTGTCGATACAGCGCTGTCATACCTGCATCGCGCGACGCGGAATCTTTCCCCGCACAGTGCAGCTCCTCGTTCGGCCGAATCGTCGGTCGACCGCTCTCAGGCCGTCGCACGAGCGACGACCTCGTTCGCCCGCGTTCACCGGCTCCGTCGAGCCCGGTAACCGGCGGATACTCCGGCTCGGAGTCGCGCAAATCAGTCAATCAGTCAGACAGCGAAGCACGCGCGCTGCAACATGGACCAGGACGACGCCGTCGTTCTAGGCGTAGTTCTCGGCGTCGTGTTGGCGGCGGCGCTGTGCGGATGGTGGTACAGCAACTGCGCAGACCGTGACAACCGCAGAGAGCGAGAAGGGGAAGGTGGTCACTATCAAGGTTGGTTAACCGGGAGACCGGATGGGCCCCCGCGCCATGTCGTGTTCGAGTCATCGCCTCCCCCGCCGCCTCTCCCGCCTCAACCGTATGGCACGCCGCGGCAAGATCAGCCCGCGCCCGTCTTCCAAGCGACCGTGAGTCAGCCGAGCTACCCGAAAGTGTGAGCGGAAGAAGACCCGAAGAAGACCCGCCTCGGGACGAGATGCGAGAACGCGCGCGAAAGCAGAGGCGCGAGCTCTTCCAAGCCCCATTAGCTAGCCAGCCGCGGAGCGAACGGATTTGTAAGGACATCAATGCATATTGATCACGCTACTCGTACATATCACTCCCTCCCCCTCCCTCAACTCAACGGATGCGCTTCGAGGTCGAACAAGGACGTCCCGTTCACCTTGCACCGACGCATCTGCCCCATCTCCAGCGCGGGCAACCCCGACCCGGGCTCGGGCTCGGACACGAACACGATCGGGTCGATGTCCGGCGCCTCCAACGAACTCCGTCCGACCCACGCGTCGAAGTCGGGGTTGAACCCGTCGATGATGACGTCCAGCTCCTGCCCCACGCGCGACAACGCGAAGTCCTCGGATATGTCCTGCTGCTGCGAGATCAACTGATCCCGGCGAAGCTCTCGAACCGCGAGCTCGACTTGGTCGGGGTATTCCGCCGCGGGGGTGCCGTCCTCTTCGCTGTACGCGAACGCGCCGAGCCTCTGGAACTTGAACTCCTTGCAGAACTTCATGAGGTCGTCGTGCTCCTCCTGGGTTTCCCCGGGGAAGCCGGATATGAACGTCGTTCGCAACGCAAGCCCCGGGATTCGGTCGCGAAGTTTATGGAGCAGATCCTCCGTGTGCTGCCGCGGCGGCCGGTTCATTCGCAGCAAACTGAGGTTCGTGATGTGCTGCAGCGGGATGTCGATGTACTTGCACACCTGCGGAATGTCCGCGATCGCGTCGATGAGCTCCTCGCTGAAGTACGACGGGTACGCGTACAGAATGCGGATCCACTCGACGCCGTCGACGACGGCGAGGCGCTCCAACAACTCCGCGAGGCCTCTCCCGTCTGACGCTTTCATGTCCATCCCCCACTGGTTCGTGTCCTCCGCGATGAGGCACAGCTCTTTCGCGCCCGTGTCCGCGAGCGCTTTCGCCTCGTCCACGATCGAGTCCCACGGCTTCGAGCGAAACTTCCCTCGGAACCCCGGGATCGCGCAAAACGTGCACTTGTGGTCGCAGCCCTCCGCGACGCGCAGGTACGCGTAGTGGTTCGGCGTGAGCCTCTTCCTGAGCGCTTCCGGGCGGAATGGCGGGGACGCGGTTCCGACGCGCACCCTTCCTCGCTTGTTTCCGCCGTCGTCCTGTCGCAACACGTCCACGCCCAGGCTCTGTCCGATCTCCGCGGGGAGGTTCTTGTACTCCTCGAACCCCATCACGACGTCGATTTCGGACATCTCCTCGGCCAAGTCCTCCGCGTACCGCTGCGCTAAGCACCCGGTGACGATGATTTTCTGCTTCTTCCCGTTCTTCTCGCTATCCGCTTTCATCGCCGCCGCGGCCAAGATCGCGTCCACGCTCTCGTTCTTAGCGTCCTCCACAAACCCGCACGTGTTGATTATCACCGCGTCCGCGTCTTCGTGCTCGTCGATGACGTCGAAGCCGTTCGCGAAGAGGTCGCCGAGCATGACCTCGCCGTCAACCGTGTTCTTCGGGCACCCCAAAGAGACCATGGAAACCTTCGCGCGACGAGGTGCATCCTCCGCCGCGCTCGATTCTTTAGAGTCGCTCGTGTCCGCGCCTCCGCTCGGTGGAGGAGGGGCGATGCTCGCCTTGGCGGCGGCGAATTTCGTTTTCTTCGGCCTCGACGAGAGAGCGGCGCGTCCGAGGACGGCGCGGACGCCGAGGAACCCGGAGGCGGCGGACATCATGCCCTACCTGCTCGAAGTAGGCGAGAAACGCGCGCGCTGAACACGTGCACGACCCGCAGACAGACAGACGACAACGACAGAGTGACGCGCTTCGGAACCCCTTACGCTTTAATACAGGGCGCTTGCGCTTTATTTCGCGAATTTCCGCATTGCGCGAAGCCCGAGAACCGCGATCAGCCTCGGGTCAGGGCAGCGTACACGTACACGTGTACTGTAGTGTAGGGCTAGGGGTTTAGGGTAGTGTACTGCTAGGGTACACGCGAACGTGGACACCGGCACGGGCTCCCGAACCCAGTTCGAACCGCCCGTCTCGCACTCTGCGCCGCACACGGGCACGAGTTTCTTCCCCCCTCCCAACGCTCTTCAACATGGACGATGCCGCGAAGGCTGCGAAGAGGAAGGAAATCGAGGAGAAACTAGCGGAGGCGCGGAAGAAGGAGGTGCGTCTCGTTGGGAGAGACCCACCACTCCCGCTCGATCGGACGCGTTTTCTCGTTCCCACGCTCCCGACGTCGTATTCTATTCGTCCGCGTCCTCCTCCTTCGCGACGTCCCCCGCTCGCGTTTGTTTTCATCGTCCTCTCCGCGCGGGTTCCGCGTTTCCACGCTCCCGATATCCGATCGTCGCTCACGCGCCCGACCCTCCCTTCAGGAGCAAAAAGCGACGTTCTTTGGGGAACACAGGGGCATCACGTGTGATGGATGCGGCGTCGTGCCGATCGTCGGCTTTCGGTACCGCTGCCAGAAGTGCCCAAACCACGACACATGCGAGGTGTGCTACGAACGATGGGACGGCGGCAAGGGAAGCGTCGCGAACGGGCACGCGCAGCAGGAGCTATCGCTCGACCCGGCCGCGCACGATTTCGTGGTTCACAAAGCCGGCGGGTTTAAGCCCATGGTGAAGACGCAAGGAGCGACGCAAAAGTCCGAGAAGAAGCTGAAGCCGAACGATCCGTGTCACTGTGGCAGCGGGAAAAAACTGAAGAAGTGTTGCGGCGGAGCCGCGTGATAGCGTCTCGTGTCGTTGCAGAGCGCGTGTTCTATTCGTCCGCGTCGTCGTCGTCCGCCGCCTCCTCCTCCTCCTCCTCCTTCGCGTCCTCGCCGCGCAAGCGCCCGCGTCGTATCTCCCGGGCGCGCGCTCGGGCTTCGTCCCCGCGTCGCGCGCGCTCGTCCAGGCGAGCGAGCGTGTCGTCTGTGGACGTCCAGGGCGTCTCCTCGCGCGTCGCCCCCGTTTCCTCGTCCGTGTGGTCCACCAGGCCCTCGAAGCCCTCCATATCCATATACTCGCCCGTGCAACAGCACAGCAGAGCGCGCTTCAGCAAGTTGAGCGCTCCGCCGCACGCGCGGTGCTGCTGGGTCGCGGGAAGTCCCCGCGTCGGGGTACGTCGCCGCATGGCGCGCACGTGGGCGTAAGTTATGACGTCCAGCGTGCGGCGAGGTCGGGTCGCCCTCGTAGTCCGTCGTCGTTTCGCTTTCTCTTCGCAGCGCTTTCGTCCTTTCCGAGACTGCCACCTGTCCAGCGAGTTCGCCCCGCGCGCGGCATGACCGCGGGGGGCGCGAGGAGCGCGGAGAAAGTCGGCAGGAGAGTCTCCACGTGTGCGTTCGCGGACGCGATCGCGCGCGTCTCGATCGCCGCTCACGACGCCGCGGTGGCGTCGCTTCCCGATCCCGAGCGCGCGCGTTTGTCGAGCGGCCAGATCGTGCTCGCGTCGATCGTCGTTCGTGACGGCCGCGGCGGCGGCGGGGAGAACGATCGCGCGCGCGTCCGGGTCGTCGCCCTCGGCGCGGGGACGAAGTTCATGACCTCATCGAGCATCGACTCGGACGCGCGCGGCGTTCGCGTGCGCGACTGCCACGCGGAAGTCCTCGCCCGGCGCGCGCTGAAGCGATTTTTGTACGCTCAGATCGACATCGCGCGCGCGCGGCGGGGAACGGTCGCGGACGCGCGCTCGTGCGTTCTCGAACGCGACGCACGATCGAACAGATGGAGCATACGCCCGGACGTGACGTTCCACATGTACACGTCGTCGACGCCGTGCGGGAACGCGACGGTGAAGCGATGGGCGAGGGGCGCGAAAGAGGTTTTCGACGACGCGCTCGACGAGAGCACGCCGCCGCCGGACGCGAAGACGCACGAGAAACCGAGCTTCGGGAGCGTCCACGAAGGGCAGCTCGCGTTCACGTATAAACGCGACCCGACGGCGCTCGAGGACGACGGCGGAGAGATACGCGAACGAGGAGGTGGAGGAGGAGGAGACGCGGCGGCTGGGGCGGCGGTGCACATCACCGGCCGCCTCCTCTCGTGCAGCGACAAGCTCGCTGTGTGGAACTGCGTCGGCGTCCAAGGAGCGCTGCTGCTGTGCGAAAACGCGCTCTCGTCGCCGGTATACCTCGCGTCCGTGACGGTCGGAAGAAAATTCAACCGCGCGATCCTCCGGAGGGCGTTGTGCTGCAGGATGCACCGCTTCCGCGGCACCGACGCCATCTCCGCGGCGGAGGACGGGACGGCCGCGGAGCCGCGGAGTCGCGTCTTCGCGTTGAACCACCCGGGGACGATGTGCACCGCGGTACCATTCGACGTCGGGACGTACGCCCCGGGAGAGGGCGCGAACTTCGACCGCGCGGACGCGCTCGTGTGGTGGGAAGGACGCGACGGCGGGGAAACGAGAGAGTTGATCGACGCGCGAACGGGATCGAGGTCGTTTCCGCGTGGCGACGACGATATCTCGGGCGTGAGCAGAGCCGCGCTGCTTCGCGAGCACGAGAGCGTGATAGGGCCTGTTCGCGAGGCGTCGTGTTACGAGGACATGAAACGACGCGCGGGGGACGCGAGCGGATACGCCGCCGCGAAGACGGCAGCGCTCTCTCAACCCGGGCTGTGGGTTTTGTCGACGCCTCACCACCGTGCCGAGGTGAGATAGTTAATAAAAGGTTAGGTAGCTACGATACGTCAGAACACGCACGCTAGTTTCACGATGGCCGCCGTTCGCGTCCGACGCGGGCGCTTCGCCGCGGGTTTCGCGGCGGCGGTCTTCGCCGCCGCCGCCGCCGCCGCCGGTCGCTTCGCCGTTTGTTTCATCTTTTTCTCTTTCGCGACCGGCGTCGCCTTGGCGTTCACGCTCGTCTTCTTCTGCACGGAGGGCACGAACGCGGTCGTGCGTCCGCCAACCTCGATGAACGATATCGCCTTTCCGCCCACCTTGTTCCCCGTCACTTTACCCCACCGGTGATGGAACAGCCAGTCCTCTGGAAATTTCTCAGATATAGCTCCGGCCTCGCACGCGACGGTCACGACCATCGACATCGCGTCGCGCACCATCGCCAGCTGGCCGTGCGTCAACGACTTCGCAGGCTGTTCAGGATGCACCCTGGCGTGGAAGAGCACCTCGTCCGCGACCCAGTTCCCGACGCCAGCGGCGACCTTTTGATCCAATAGCACCGCCTTGACCGGCGCCGCGCGTTTCGCGAAGAGCGACGCGAACGTCTTCTCGTCCGGCATCGCGAGCAACGGATCGAAGCCGAGGTCGGACAGCGGCGGGGACTCCGTGACGACGCCGTCCACGAGGCGCACGCGGCCGAATCGGCGCGGGTCGGTGTACGCGAGCGTCACGCCGTTACTGAACGTGACTACCAGCTTGGCGAACCGCGGTGGCCAGTTCACCGTGTCTACAGCGAACGCCTTGTACTTCACAATGCTTCCCCCGCCTTTGATCGTCATCGCGCCGGTCATCCCGAAATGAAATAAAGGCGTACTTCGCGTCCCGAGATCCCACCACAGATGCTTTCCCAATCGCCTTGCCGCTTTGACGATTCTTCCTTTGAGCGCCGACGTGAACATTGATTCGTCGATCTCTTTGAAGATCTTCTCGTCGTACGTGCCGTCTTCGTTAAACTCGACGCTTACGATCGTCGCGCCGACGATGTGCTTCTCGCATAGGACGCGTGCACTCTCCACTTCGGGAAGCTCCGGCATTTCAACCCGGCGGGCGCCGACTTAGTCTGACGGGTTCCACTTCCGTGGACGTTGACGTGTCTTCAGATGGATACGAGTAGTGACAGAAAGTTCCGACACCTGACTACTTTTTTTGCTACGTTGGTGACCAGCTGCCCTCCGAGCGACCAGACCGCCGCGCGCGTCGCGTGCGTTCGAATGCCCTGGGTCCCGCAGATGATCGGCATGGCGACCGTCCCCGTGCCGACCGCGTCGTTCGCGCGTCCTCGCCGCCGTTATCCCGACCTCGCCGGAGCGACCCTCGGGCCGTCCCGTAGTTGTAAATTTGGCAATGTCACGCGCGCCTCCGCTTCGTCCACCGCGTCCACCACCGTCGAGACCGGTGCCGGGTTGAAATTGGAGATCCTCTCGCAGAAGGCGGCGGGCGGCGCTACGAAGGCGCCGATGCTCTTCGTCCACGGCAGTTATCACGCCGCGTGGTGCTGGACCGTGCATTTCTTCGATTACTTCAGCGCCAGGGGACACGACTGTTACGCCGTCTCGCTGCGTGGGCAAGGCGGGAGCGACGTCCCGAGCGGCGTCGCCGTCGCGGGGACACTCGAGGAGCACGCCGCGGATGTTAAAGACGCGTGCGCGTTCGTGTCGAAGGCGTCCGGCGCACCTCCCATCCTCGTGGGGCACTCGTTTGGCGGGCTCGTGTGCCAACGCCTGTTCACGGGCGAGCCGCCGCCGTTGTCGGGGCTCGCGCTGCTCGCGTCTGTGCCGCCTTCGGGGAACGGTGAAATGGTGAAGCGGTTCCTGAAGCGATCGTTCATAGCCAGCATGAAAATCACGTACGCGTTCATCGCGGGCGCGTTCAAGACGAACGAGAAGTTATGCAGGGAGTGCTTCTTCAGCGACGATCTCCCGGACGCTGAGTTGAAGACACACATGGGCTCGATTGCGACGTCGTGTCGCGTGCGGCTACTAGACTTGAAAGCGTTAAATGATTCGCTACCGATTCCACGGCCGATTCCCGGGTCGCCGCCGGTGTGCGTGATAGGGGGCGAAAACGATTTCGTCGTGGATGTCGAGGGCGTCGCGGAGTGCGCGGAGTGGGGCGGCGTCGACCCCGTCGTCCTTCCGAGAGCCGCTCACGACCTCATGATCGATACTCGATGGGAGGCGTGCGCGCAGGCGCTTGCGAAGTTCGCCACGCGCGTCGGGAGGAAGGGGGAGTAGGCGTCTGGTTCGTAGCGATGTACTTACGTATGCGAGGTGCGGTCAATCACAGTGCGTGTCGTCGCGTCACTCAACTATCCTCACACGTCGTTGGGATCAAACTCGAACGCGTCCGGCGCGTCAGGTTCCTCCTCGACCGCGGCCGCGATCGCGCCGCCCGCGTCACCGGCGCCTCCCGCGGGCGCGGGGGTCTTCGTCGTCGTGACGTATTCCACCTCCTCGCCCGGGGTCGTGTCCTTCAAGACGACGAACCCGCGCGTCTGCGCGGCTTTCCCGCTCACGATCGGGACGAACCTGCTGTCGTCGTCGAACTTGACGTACCGCTCCTGGCCGGGGGTGACCCTCGCGGGGTTCGCGAGCTCCTCCTTGGTCGGCTCCGGCTCTTTTTTCGCGGCGTCCGTGTCTTTGTCGTCGCCGTCTTTCTTCTTCTCGTCGCCGCCGTCGACGTCCATCCCGTCCGTCGCGTCCTTCTCTTCGCCACCCTTCGCGGCGTCCGTCTCCATTTCGACGTCGCCGCCACCCTCCGCGGCGCTTTCCCGCGCCTTCTTCGCCGCCTTGGCCTTGGCCTTCGCAGTCGTGGACAACACCGCCTTAACGACCTTACCCTTGTCCTTCTTGTCGTCCGCGGTCACCGCCGGCGGGTACGCGAACAAAGACGGCTTGCAGTGGCTCGTGACCGAGCAGTGTGGCATTTTGAGTTTTGCGTCTAAACCGATGAACGCGGTCGGGACGAACGTCAGGGACACGAAATACGACAGCGGGGACCAGTACCAGTACTGCGTGAACACAATCATGGACACAACCGCGGTCATCCTAGGGAAACCGCTTCGCGCGCGTAACCCAATCGTGACGTTGCGTCCGCCCGCGTCGACGATGCCCTGCGCCATGATCGCGCCCATCTTCGTCATCGTGACTTCGCGGTTGTCCGTGATGTGGTTTGTGAGCCGCTTACGGAACGGCGCGACGTTCGCCTCGGTCTGTTCGACCATCACCATCGCCATCGCGATGAGCGCGCCTTGTTGAACGAAATCAACCGCGTCCGTGAGCATCGGCTCTAACAACTCGACGGCTTCTTTTAATCCGGTGCCGGAGCAGCAGATGCCGACGGCCATGGCCGCGCCGTACCGCACGTGCGGGTTGTACGACTCCGAGAGAAGCGCGACGACCCGGGGGCACTGCGACGGCGTCGAGCACAGGACAAACCCTAACGACATCACCGCCGCGCGCCGCACGTCGTCGCTCACGTCGGAGACCGCGACGTGAAGCAGACGCCGAACCGCGGCGTTGTTCCCAGTCGCGACGTATGCGGCCGCGACGGCGAGGCAGCCGCCGTAGCGGATGATCGGATCGGAATCCCGGACCATCTGCTCGATGAGCGGCTCCGCTTCCTCTTCGCGGCCGTACGCGGTGAGCGCGAGGCCGACGCCACAGCCGCGGATGATCTTCTCGTGCTGCGTCTTGTGGCAGTAGTTCAAGATTTGTTGCTGCTTCGTCGCGATGCCGGTGCCGGCGAGTAAGAGCCCGACGCCAATGCCCGCGCCCTCGCCCGCGACTGCGCTATCCGTGCGCATGATGCGGAACAGATCGGTGTACACCTCCTCGTTCCCCGTCCCGAGCGCGGCGAGGCCTAAGCCGAGGCACGCGCCGTGTTGGATGACCTCGTTGTTGCTCGATCGCGAGGACTCGAGGAGGAACGGGAGGATGTCGTCCCCATGGTTCGCGTGAATCAACCCCAAGGCGTAGAGCGCGCCGCCCTCGGTGTACGGGGACGGTCGTTGCCCCCCGCCCCCGCCCTCGCGCGGCAAGAACGGTCCCATGAGCTGCCTGCCCTCGTTCAGCTGCCCGCGGTGAATGACCCCCATCCCGGCGGTCGCGCTGAAACGCGCCCAGTTCGTCGCTCGAGATAACCAGTCCAGGTTCTCGCGTAAGAAGGTGTCCACCGTCGTTCCCGCGTGCATCAGCGCGTTGCACAGCACCGTCGCGGTGTGACACACGGAGTTCCTCGACTCCACCGCGGCTCGGATTTGCTTCAACAGAAGCAGATCCGACGCGTTGTGACTGAACAGAAACTCGAGGTGGAGGTTCACCGGGAGCGCGCCTGAGAGCACGGATCTCAACAGCTTGGACGGATTCGAGCTCGTCGTGTCTTCGAGCTTCACGTCCTCCGTCTTCGTATCATCGTCCATGCCGTCCTCGTTCGCGGGCGCGGGAGTTTCCGCCGCCGCAGGCGCGAGCTTCGCGATGACTTTGTTCAGAAACGGCTGAATCTCGTTCTCGCACAGGCTGAACGCGATCTGGAAGGAAAGCAGCTGCTCGTCGTCGCTCCCGTTCACGAGCTTCGTCAGCACGTTCGCGACGCCGTCCGCGTCGTCCAAGAACATCAGGCACTGACACATGTTAAGGTAGTTCGGTTCCACCCCCTCAGTGGTCTCGTACATTTTCACGAGCACGCGCAAGACGGACTGACGAAACTCCCTCGACGTCACGAGCGTCTGGCACACCTTCGTCGCGTAGTCGAGGCTCTCCACGACGTCCCCGCTCTTCAAGATGCTCTCCTGAAGCTTATCCAGTCTCCTCGTCTCGAGCGCGACGCCGATCGCTTGCGTGAACTGCCCATCGTCGTAGCACCTTTCGAACATACGCTCCACGATGGCGACCAGACGTTTGTCCGTCTCGTCGACGTCGTCCGTCTTGGCGTCCGATCTCTGTTCGATGTACGCGTCGATCGCTTTCGCGAGGAGGGTCTGCACGAAATCGGTCGTCTCCGTGACGTCGAACAGAGATCCCGCGCACAGGGCGTAGTTCAGCGCGTCGTTCATCTCCCCGAGGTGGTAGTAGACCTGCGCGGGGCGGAAAGGGAAGATCGAGGGTCGGGTGGGGTCAGTTGAGATCGTTTCGGATCTGAGGGTCGCGCGCCGTCGCGACGGGTTTACGACTCGCACGCCCTCGCGCGGACGCGAGAATTCTTTCGCTCGCGTGGATTGATCGAGCGCGCGCGCGGGGGGGAAGGAGATCGAGAGGCGGACGGACCTTAGACGCGAGCAACGCCGCGAGGTCTCGGGACGCGAAAAACTCGTCCTCGTACAGGGCTTCGATCACGGAGATGGAGCCCGCGACCTCGGCCCAGTGCGTGTCCACGACCGCGTTTAACGACCGGAGCGCGCTCGTTTGGAGCTGGACCTGCTCCTCCTCGAGCATGGAGATGAGCCCCGCGGCGCTTCCGAGCGTGGGGCCCATCGCGGGCATGACAGCGACCGCCATGCGGGTCTGTTTTCAAACCCCTGCGTCAAGCCCACACCGCGCCCGGAGCGACGTTGGATCGGGCGCGTCGTCCAGACGACTCCGATCCGGATCTAGATCTCCTTCGTATCGACGAAGAATATCACGGCGATGATCACGGAGATGTGATGTGTCGCGTGATGCGCGACGTGAGGTGTGGGGATCGCTTCAGATCCGGGTGATGGTGACGTTACCAGAACAGAACGCGAACGTTGGAACTGGACGTGGACTCTACGAAAGTTCATTCGCACAGCAACAGGGCGTGCGGAGGACCCTCCGAGGGCAGAAGGAGGACGATGCACCCCACTAAGATTCCGATACAGCCGCGCATGTATCACGGGTTGAATCTCCCCCCGTACCTGAGACGCGCGATGAAGGTGCGTCGCGTGCTTCGACCACACGCCGCGTTGTCAACCCCGCCTCGCGCCATCGTCCTCGCTGACGACCCCGTCCCGTCCCCTCCCTCGATCGCAGTGGAAGCAAATGGACCTCGAGTACGCGATGTGGCAGATGTGGCTCATGTGCACGAACCCGAAGGTCGTGTACCGGCACACGATGTACAGGAAGCAGACGAAGAACCAGTGGGCGAGGGACGACCCCGCGGTCGTCGTCCTGACGTCCATCCTCGTCTTCGCGACGTCTTCCCTGTATTGTTGCTTCTTCAGCAAGTCGTTCAAGCACTCCGTGTACGTCGTCGCGTGCGCGGGGTTGATCGATTACGTTGGTCTCGGGGCACTGATCGCGACCGGGTATTGGTTCGTGTCGAACCGGTTCTTACGAACCGGCGTCGGGCACTCGCACGCCATAGAGCAGCGCGTGGAGTGGTTGTACGCGTTCGACGTTCACTGCAACGCGTTCTTCCCGCTGTTCTTGCAGCTGTACGCCGCGCAGTTGGTGCTGTCGCCGGTTTTACTCGCGGGCGGATTTATCCCGAGGATGCTGTCGTGCGCACTCTACGCCGTCGCGCTGGGTTATTACCAGTATTGCACCTTCATCGGATTCAACGCGTTGCCGTTCCTCGAAGCGATGCTGTTCTTATATCCTATTGCTGGGATCGCCTTTTTAGCGCCGATGATGTGCCTTTTCGGATTCAACCCGACTAAATTCGTGTTGGGGATATATTTCGGTTGAGTGTTGAGTGTTACTTACACATACAGTAGCGGATGATAGGGGGGAGGCGAATGCACTATAAGATAGTTCGAAGAAAGTAGTTCTAATGGGGCTCGTAGTTTTAAATGTTTGCGTTCCGATTTTTTTCCTCCTCAACCCCCGTCAACGTGACATATCTCCGACGAATCTCCACGTATCTCCGTCGGCCGCACACCCTTGTACATGAAATGTCCTACGGATAATCCGGATATCACCGTCAAGAAAACCCAAGTGTTTAACGACATTACCGCCAACATTAAGAAATAAGAAGTAGCCAAGTTTCCCGCATACAAAATGACGTCTAAAATTCTTTTGGAGAAACGCGGCGTCCGATAGGAGGACGGGAGCATTGGGGTTAGTAACGATGCCCCTTCTTCCTTCCCTCCTGGAGACGTCCGGTAATAGTACAACCACTCTTGTCCGACGCACAAGGCAAAGAGAAATACAAGTTGGATGAAAAATGCAGCAGCCGACTCCGAATACCACCAATCGAAAAACAGCGTCATCCTAAATTCCGAGTTGAAAACCACGGGCATACCACCGGTCTGAGACATCCGCTCGCCCGCACCATGCGCATGGTGCGCATGCATGTGATCCATCGACCCTCCTCCGCGTGCCCTGGCCTGCTCGACTGACAGGTGAACCCGGGAGAACGACTTTATCGCGCGTGGCACTATCGGCCGGATTCGGGAGAGATGCTGGAGAAGGTTCCGCGTTAGATCGGAACAGCGAGTAGTATCTATAGTTGTCCGCAGCTGAGTGACGGTCTGGCGACGCAGCGCTCCCCGGAGACACGTGCGAGGGATTCCAGGCGGACTCCTTTTCTTCCCGGGCACCACGAGGTGGCGCGCGGAGCGGAGTGAGCTGAAAGAGAAATCGGGGACTACATGGAGCAGGAGTTAGAACTGTACGTGTACACTACCTGTAGTCGGGCGACGAAGACTGATGAGACTTGTAGTGATCTCTCGTAAACTTGACTCACGTTCGTCGTTGCTATACGTCATCATATACGTCGTCACGTGTTCGGATCATGCGCGCTATTCTCGTCACCTCGTCACTCGTCGAACTCCTCCTCCACCGGCTCCATCTCCTCGTCGACGTTCTGCGCCCCCGCAGTCAAGCGCTTGAGCCGGTCCTCGTCCTCCAACGCCGTCTTCAAGATCGTTTCGTACGCCCCCGCTTTCCTCGCGTGGTAACTCCGCAACGCGTCTTGCTCCTCCTTGTCGCTCCCCTTGAGCTTGTGCAGCTTCAGCAAGCTGACGAGGCACCCGATCTGCGCGGGCATGTCCTCCTGCGCCTTGCTCAGCGTGAACGAGCTCTGTAACATGTCCAGCGACTGCGAGAGATCGCCACCGCGCGCGTCCAACACGATGCCGCCGATGAGGCTCAACGACTGCGCCACGAGCTGGTGGTTGCAGCACTGCGAGTGCGCGAGCTTCAGCGCCTTCGAGAGCTTAGGCTTCGCTTCCTGAGACGCGTCGCCTTGTCTGAGCGTCGCGTACCCGGAGACGAACAGCGCCGCGGCCTGGTGCACGCAGTTCGGCGCCGCACCGAGGTCCTTCTCGTTCTCGTTCGCGTTCACCGCCGCGATCATCTCCTCGTGCCGCGTCAGGACCGGCCGGACCAAGTCCAGCGCGCGGCTGATCGCTTCCGGGGAACCGTCCGCGAGCTCGGAGAGCGCGCCGCAGACGCTCGCGATGTCTTTCCCCGCGGGGGTTCCGAACGCTTCCGCGAGGTCGGCGGCGGCGGAGAATCGAACCGCCGCGTCGTGGAACTTTCCCAAGGAGTGCAGCACGTGCCCTTCCGCCATGTCCGCCTCGTGCGCGCAGCGTCGAAGCGTCCGAGGATACGCCTCGATCATCGCGCGCATGCGTTCCGCGCGCTGCGCCGCGGAGTTTAATTTCGTGCTCGTGAGCTCGATTGCGACGAGGCTCTGCAGCAAGTACATCCGAAGGAAAAGGTACGGTCCCGCGTCCGCGGCGGTTCGGTACGCGAGATCCGTCTCGGAACCGACCCACTGTCGTAGTTCGATCTCCTGATCCGCGGACGCCGCCGGCGACGCCGCCGGGGCTGGTTTCGACCTCGGGGATTTCCGCGGCGAAGCGCGCGTCTTTGCGCTCCCGCCCGCGGGGGACTTGGGTTCCGGGGACGCGACGACCGCCGGGGGCTTCTCCTTCGCCTCCTTCTCCAATTTAGCTCTCTCCTGCTCCGCCGCGGCGACGGCGTCGCCGCCCTCGGGTAAGACGCCGAGAACCATCAGAGCGCCGTCGCACGCTTTCATCGCCAACTCGATCTCCTTCCTCGCGTCGGAGAACTTCCCGAGCGGCCGCGCCGCCTCCGCGTTGAGCAACCTCGCTAAGGTGATCATCGCGGGGATCGGCAGCCAACCGTACTCGTTCTCGGTAGCGACGCCGTCCTCGACGAGCTTCAACACGTTTTGAATCTTCTGCGCCTCGCCTTGCGTCGACGCGACGTCCCCAGCCATGAGTTTACCGCACGTTTTTAGGATGTGATGGTGCAGGCGCACGTGCGCGACCGCAGCCTTGTCCTTCTCCTTCGCCATCAGCGCCGCAACCGCTTCATCCGCGGCTTTCGACGCGACCACTTCCCCCGACCCGGCGCCTCTCCCCCGCAAGCGCTGCCCGAGCGCGCGTTGAAACTCCGCGAGCGCGAAGACGCAGCGCATCCGCGTGTCGTCGTTTTTCGTCGCCAGCGCCGCGCCCTCGTCGAGCGTCGCGGTGACGTCCTTGAACCCACCTTGGCGCATGTGTATCCCCGCCCTCTCGAGTAAGAAGTGGTACTGGTACTTCACCCACGTGTCGTCCTTCGGTTTCTTCTTCGCGGTGACCCGCGCGAGGTCGAGGCCTCCGTTCACTGCGTCCATCTGCTGCTTCTTGAGGTCGTCGCCGTACAGCCTGTAGCACTTGCTGAGCCCGCTGAACGTCGCGCACTTGATCTCCTCGTACCCGTGCACCCCGCGCATGAGAAGCTGCGTCGTTTCCAAGTGCGTCTTCGCCCGGTGCACGTTGTCCGTGTACTTGAGAAGGAGGTTCGACAGCCGCACGCGCGCTTCAGCCTCGGGCAAGGGCAGGACGTTGAGCTTGTCTTTCGATTGCGCGATCGCCTCGTAACACTTGATCGCCTGGAGCGGGTGGTCGTCGTCCTCGAACCCGGCCGCTAAGTGCATGAGCATCGCGAGGGTCTCGTCCGCTTCCTCGCGAGAGAGCTCGGCGGCCATGGCGCCCGAGTTCCGTCGCCCCGCCGTCCGCGATCTGGCGCCCCTTAGCACATTTCGCGCGTAGATGAACGCGAGACGAACTCCTGTCCAGTTTGAAAGAAACGCCGTCAGCGCGTTTTCCGCGTGCTCTCGCGCAGTGTTGACCGCGCCACGGCACCGCGCTCGAGCTTCCTCACGAGACATCACGCGAACGGGACGCACATGGTCGTCCCCAGCTACGCCGCGGTGGGATGCCGCGTCGAGACGACGGACGGCGCGCGCGCGACGGTCCGGTACGTCGGCGAAGTCGAAGGCACGGACGGGATCTGGGTCGGCGTGGAGTACGACGATCGAACGCGAGGGAAGCACGACGGCTCGCACGATGGGAAGCGGTACTTCGACTGCATCGCGCGCGCAGGCGAGGACGACGCCACACCCGGGTCGTTCGTCCGAGCGCACAAGATCCGCCCGTCCGTGACGTTCGCGGAGGCGTTGAAGACGAAGTACTTGGACGGGAAGAACGTCCGCGGACGATGCGGCGGAGACGGCGACGACGCGAGCGGGGACGACTGCGCGAACGGAGAGAACGAGGACGGGCAGTTCGTGCGGTCCGCGAACGGACAAAAGATCGAGATCCAGCTGTGCCTGAAGAAAAACGACCCCGGAATCGTGCTCGACACGTTAGATCGCGTCTACCTCCCGGACGCGCGCGTCGTCTCCGCGGGCGAACCAGGGGACGCGTCCTCGTGCGGGTTGAACCCGGAACGACTGAAGATCCTCGACCTCGCGGGTAATCTTCTCCCGGACTGGGCGTCCATTTCTAGGTTCGGGATAGAGTTTCGCGAGTTGACGCGCCTGGACTTGACCGGCGTGAGAGCGACGTGGCCGAGCGCGCCGCCCGGGGGTCCATCGTCGTTTCCGAACCTCTCGACGTTGCTCCTGAACCGCTCGGGGTGCGGTTGGGATAACGCCCAGGCGATCGCGTCTTCGCTCCCCGCTCTGCAGGAACTCTCTCTCGCGGGTTGCGGGATCGATCGACTGGGCGACGGCGACGCGCCTTTAGACGCGAGCGCGTTCGTCGGTCTGAAGGCGATAAACTTTGAAAACAACGCGTTGACAGACTGGAGCGAAATCGAGAAGCTCGCACTTCTTCCCGGCTTGGAGCGGCTTCACCTCGGCGGGAACGAGATAACGAGAATAGCGTACCCCGATCGCGACGCGACCGCAGGCGACGCGGTCCCGTTCGAGTCCCTGTTTGGCTTGTTCATCGCGGACAACAAGATAGGGGACTGGGATTCCGTGGACGCGTTGAACGACTTTCCGTCCTTGTCCGAGGTTCGCCTGAGCGGGAACCCGGTCACGAGTTCGGCGGCGACTCGGCACGAGATCGTCGCTCGCGTCGCGAAGCTGTCCCAGTTAAACGGAAGTCTCATCGCGGACCAGGAGAGGAAAGACGCGGAGATTCGGTATTTACGACGCGTCCTCGGGCTCGTGAAGACGGCGGCGGGTCCGACGGATGGCGGCGCGGCGGAGCCAGAGACGCGCGCGCCGCAGCGCGGGAGCGAAGCCGTCCGCGCGATCCATCCGCGTCTCGAAGCGCTGTTAGGCTCTTACGGCGAGCTCTCCACGCACGTCACGAAGACCGGTGGGACGGGGAAGATGGGCGAGGACATGCTCGAGCTGACGCTGACGTGTGTTGCCGCGTCCGCGGGCGAACGCGCGCCGTGCGTTAAGAAAGTGCCGAGCTCGATCACCGTCGGGAAGCTGAAGCTCCTGTGCGAGAAGCTCTTCAAGGTGAAAGCGGACGCGCAGCAGCTGTTCTACAAGGAGCCGTTCATGGGAATGCCGGAGCTCCTCTCGCCGGACGATTACGACATAACGTACCTCGGCGTGAAGGACGGGTCAAAAATTCTCATAGAGGAGGAAACTTGATCGCGTACGTGTACAGTCCACGTA
>MDSW01103110.1_pt1 | contig 46036 bp, 54 predicted proteins | sample 811171 | NCBI WGS metagenome assembly MDSW01 (sample SAMN05326641, study PRJNA326480) | marine metagenome | isolation source: seawater | place: Atlantic Ocean: North West | collected 2012
AATTACGTATTTTTTCTCTAGATAAATCATGTAAATAAATAGCCACAGCTATCCAAATTATTATAAATCCAATTAATTTATTTAAATCAAAATACTCATTATAATAAAATGCGCCTAATAAAAACTGGCAAGTAGGAGTTATAAAGAAGACCATACCAGAGGTTCCTAATCCGGCTAAATCAACTCCCTTTAAAAATAGGAAAAGAGGAATTACTGTCATAGGGCCAGCTAAAAATAACCAAAATGCAATTTTTGGATTATCAAGTGAAAAATAATAATTTCCATCAAGAGCAATTAAATAAAAAACAATTAAAGCTATAGGGGTAATAAATAAACTTTCTATTAACAAGCCCACATCAGACTCCACACTTATTTTTTTTCTTAAAAGAGAATAAATACTCCAAGTTAAAGCAACAATTAGACCTACCCATGGGACTGATGCAAAATTAAAAAGTAAATATATCACTGAAATAGCCACCAAAAGCACTGATAGTATTTTTTGTCTGTTGTATGGCTCCTTTAGAAATATGATCCCAAAAAAAACGCTCAGTATTGGCATAATAAAATATCCAAAACTCGCATCAATAATTTTATTAGTTACAACAGCATATATCCAAGTTGCCCAGTTACTAAAAATCAGAATTCCTGTAAAAAAAAGATAATACATTTCTCTCTTTTTTTTAATTACAGTAAGAAAAATTTCCCATTTAGAAAATAAAGAAGTTGTGATGATAAGTGAAAAAGCTGTCCAAATAGTTCTATGAACTACAAGTTCAATAGGTCCAGCAAAAGAACTAGATTTAAAATATATGACACCTATAGTACCCCACCACAATGAGCCACTAGCACCATACAAAATCCCATTGAAAGTATTTTTTTTCATAAATTACTGCTATCATTAAATTGAAAATAAACTAAAATAAAGGTAAATAGATCATTAGGAGAGGTGGCTGAGCGGTTGAAAGCAACGGGTTGCTAACTCGTCATACGGGTAATACCGTATCGAGGGTTCGAATCCCTCCCTCTCCGCCATTTTAATAATGTGCTTTGTCCTCAAAAAAATTATAAATTTTTACTGGTTTACCTCTCATCATATACCTGTAAACATTTACATTTTCTAAAACTCTTTGTACATAATTTCTTGTTTCTTTAAATTTAATTAATTCAACCCAATCTACGTAACTAATTTTTCCTTTTTGGGGATCTCCATTTATTTTTTTCCAGTATTTAACTCTCTTTGGACCAGCATTGTATGCAGCTAGAGCAAAAGGGTATGAACCTTCATATTCTTCAAGAAGACCAGCTAAATAATATGAACCTAATTTAATATTGTATTCTGGGTCAGTTCTTAGTCTCTTTTTGACGTAAGGAAGTTTAGCCTGTTTGGCAACAAGTTTTGCGGTATAAGTCATCAACTGCATCATTCCACGAGCTCCAGCAGAGCTATTCGCTTTCCGGTCAAATTCACTTTCTTGTCTTATTACAGCTAGAACTAGCTCTGGTTTAGGCATTGTTTTTTTATTAACTATACTTGGCGTTTCAATAATTGGATAATTCAGTTGATTGTAAAATCTTTTTTCATAAGAAGCCTGTTTTGATATTTGAATTGCAAAATCATAACGACCAATTTCAATAGCTAATTTTCCAGCTAAGATTTCACTTCCTTCATTTATATTTAGTTTAGATAAATGTTTTAAAAAATCTTTAGCATATTTGGTCTTATCTAGCTCATTCATTAAACGCACTATTTTTGTTAATGAATTTTTATAAAATTTTTTTTCGTAATCTTTTGATACTTTAGGCAAATCATCCAAAGAAAAAGACTCACCAGGATAAATTTCTGTAAATGCTAATTGTCCATAATATGTATTCATAAACTTAGCAGCTTCCTCAAACCATTCTTTTGCCTTTTGTTTATTTTTTAGTTTTTGATAAGTTTTAGCTTGCCAATAAGCACCTCTTGATAAACTAATTGGGTAACCAACATTATTGTAAAAATTTTTAAAATGTTGTAACGCCATATTTGGATCATCTAAAAAAGTTAAAGCAATCCACCCTGATAACCATTCTGCTTCAGCATACTCGGGCCCTTCACTTAAAGAATGATTGCTGCTTACTTTATAAGCTTTTGCATATTTCTTTTTATAAATTAATGACCTTGTTAATATTGCTCTTTCTTTCCACCATATATCTGGTCTTATTAATTTTTTGGGATCTGATGGAATTTTAAATAAAATCTCAAGAGAAGGATCTAGTCTACCTCTTCTTCGTCTCCATTTTAGCCTATCATAATTTAAACCAATATCATTTTTATATTTTGCAGGAACTTTAGCTATAGCACTATCCACTCCATATGATCTGCTCATTAAGAGCTGTCTTGCTCTATATAAAGCTGTTTCATCTTTAGGTAAATATCTTAACATTCTTTGTACATCCCAATGCTTTCCCTCCCAAGCGTGCCAATCGGCTCTTTTAATATTATCTGGAACTGTAATTATTTTTTTATATTTTTTTCTTAAATATCTTAAATCAGCTTTAGAAAGTTTTGCTTTTATCCAACCTTCTTTTATAAGTTTTGAACCTTTTTCTACATCACCCATAGAAAGATAGATTTCACCAAGTTTAATTTTGCCAAATTCACTTAACGGCTCATTTTCACCAAACCATCTAATGATAAATTTTGGATTATTCGTTCTAAGATTTATCTTATGCTCAGCTAAATACCTCAATCTATTAATTCTTGGAAAATTTGGATTTTTATTTATAAAAGTTAAATAATCGTTAAAGCTTGCACTGTTGCTTCTTTTTAACAAGTAAAAATAATTTACTAAATTATAAAGATCTTTATCTTTGGCTTTTTTGGATAATTTAAATGCACTAGTCCATTGATCTTTACCTATAGCTTCAAATATGGACCCAGCAAGTTTAAAATCTTTTTTTGATAATATTTTTGAATTTACTACTTTTTTTTGTATCTTTTTTGTTACAATAATTGGTTTTTTTTCTGGATATATAAAAACTTGATCTTCAATTTTTTTTACAGCATCTTCACTTTTTTGCACTTCTTTAATTTCTTCATTTTGAATTGGTTTTTCCTTAGGATAAATCCCTTTACTTTTTTCTGTCTTTTGTTTTATCTCTTGGTCTACCGAAGGTTTAGGTTTAGGCAAAATGCTATCTTTGGCAAAGCTTTCAGAAGCAAAAATGACGCTAATGGCTAATAAAATTACTTTAAGTTTAATCAGATTCTTCATATAATTTATGATGAAACACTTTTTTTTAACTATGTTATAAAGATTTATGTTTAAAGGATCAATTGTAGCTTTAATTACCCCATTTAAAGATAATAAATTAGATGAAGATTCCTATATTTCTTTAATACATTATCATCTTAAAAATGGAACCTCAGGTTTAGTTCCCGCTGGGACTACCGGCGAATCGCCAACTTTAGATCATAATGAACATCAAAGGGTCATAGAGCTATGCGTTAAGGAGGCAAAGGGTAAAATTCCAGTCATAGCTGGCACCGGATCAAACTCTACTGACGAAGCAGTATCGCTAACTAAGTATGCAGAGAAAGTAGGTGCAAATGCAGCTCTGGTTGTTACTCCATATTATAATAAACCAACTCAAGAAGGTTTATATCAACATTTTAAATCTATAAATGACAACTGTTCTATACCCATTATTATTTATAATATTCCTCCACGTTCTGTTGTTGATATGAGCGTCGATACAATGTCTAGATTATTTGAATTAAAAAATATTATTGGTGTTAAAGATGCCACTGGAGATTTAAATAGAGTAGACCAACAAAAAAAAAAGATGGGGCCCGATTTTATTCAGCTTTCTGGTGAAGACGGAACAGCATTAGAATTTAATTTACGTGGTGGTGTTGGATGTATTTCGGTAACGGCAAATGTTGCACCTAAACTTTGTTCTGAATTTCAACAAGCATCCACATCTAAAAATAATAGTAATTTGTTAGCTAAAGCTAAAGAAATTAATGAAAAATTAATGCCTTTACATAAATCATTATTTATAGAAAGCAGTCCTAGCCCAGTAAAATATGCTGCAAGCCAATTAAATCTATGTACTGATGATGTAAGATTACCTCTTGTCAAAATAACTGACGAAACTAAAAAAGCTGTAAAATCGGCGATGAAACATGCTAATTTAATTTAGTATGATTAAAAAAACCACAAGCGGTTTAAAAATAATTTCAAACAACAGAAAAGCAAGATTTAATTATTTCTTTCATGATTTTTTTGAAGCTGGAATTGTATTGAGAGGTTCAGAGGTTAAATCCTTACGTCAAGGCAAAGCAAATATTTCAGAGTCTTATGCTTTTGATAATAATGGTGAAATATATTTAGTAAATTCTCATATACCTTCTTATAAAGAGTCAAGTTATAATGATCATGATCCATCGAGAAACAGAAAACTATTATTAAATAAAAGAGAGATAAACAAACTTTTAGGAAAAATACATAGAGATGGCCTTACATTAATACCAACCAAACTTTATTTCAAAAAAGGAAAAGCTAAAGTAGAGATAGCTGTCGCCAAAGGAAAAAAACTTTACGATAAAAGACAAGTTAAAAAAAGAAGAGATTGGAATAGAGAAAAAGCTAAATATTTTAGAAAAAGCAGTTAAACGAATGATTATTTTAAGCTTAGGTTCCAATTTGTCATCAAGTTTTGGTGATAGATTTGAGAATATTGATCTTGCAATAAAATATTTATTAAATAAGCAAATTAAGCTTATAAAAAGATCAAGTTTTTATGAGACGCCTTCATACCCAAATAAAAAAGACCCAAAATTTATAAATGCTGTTATTGAAGTTGAATCCAAATTAAAGCCCGAAATTCTAGCTGGTTTTTTACTTGATGCTGAAAGTAGCCTTGAGAGAATAAGAAATGTTAAAAACCAACCAAGAACATGCGATATAGATATAATCGACTATAATGGAAAAAATTTAAGTTTTGACCATAAAAACTGTAGTTTTGTTGTTCCTCACATAAGACTTGGTGAGCGAAATTTTGTTTTATATCCTTTAAAAGAAATAATACCTAATTGGGTACATCCAATTAGCAATGTACACATTGATACACTAATAAAAAATTTAAGAAATGAAGACAAGAACTCTATATTAAAGATTAAAAAATCTTGATATAATCAAAATATGCTAGGAGAAAAAGATCTAATTGAAAAAATAAAAACTTATAATAGTTTTTTTAATCCTGTCACTTTATCAAAAGCATATAATTTTGCTCTAGAAGCGCATAAAAATCAAAAAAGAGACGAGGGTATCCCATACATAAGCCATCCTGTTGCTGTTGCCAATATACTTACAGAGCTTAAATTAGATAGTGCCACAATCACAACAGGTCTTTTACATGATACAGTTGAAGATACTAAAGCTACCTATGATTCCGTAAAAAAGGAATTTGGTAAAGAAGTGGCGGATCTAGTTGAAGGTGTAACAAAAATTTCAGCTTTGGAGGAAAAAGCTGTTGAAACATCTAAAGCAGAAAATTTTAGAAAATTAATTCTTGCAACATCTAAAGATATAAGAGTCCTTTTAGTGAAACTAGCAGATAGATTGCATAATATGAGAACACTTCATTATGTAAAAGAAGAAAATAAAAAAATTAGAAAAGCTAAAGAGACAATGGAAATTTACGCTCCTTTAGCAGATAGAATGGGAATGAATCGTATTAGAGATGAATTGGAGGATTTATCTTTTACAATTTTAAACCCTGAGCCACGCAACCTTATTGTAGAAAGACTCTCTATTAACAAAAAAAATAGAGAAAGAAATTTTAATGAAATTTCAAAAAAATTTGAAGATGTACTTGCAAATAACGGTATAGAAGCAAAAATTATTGGTAGAGAAAAAACTCCTTTTTCTATATGGAGAAAAATGCAATCGAAGAGAGTTTCTCTAGAACAATTAACAGATGTAATTGGATTTAGAATTATAGTAAATGATGTAAAATTATGTTATGAGACGCTAGGAGTTTTTCATAGCACATGGTCAGTGATACCTGGAAGATTTAAAGATTATATATCAACACCGAAAATTAATAACTATAAGTCAATTCATACAGCTATTATTGGACCTAAAAAAGAAAGAGTTGAGATACAAATTCGGACTCAAAAAATGCATGATTTTGCAGAAAGAGGTATAGCATCGCATTGGATTTATAAGTCATCTGAAAAAGTTAGCCATCTAGCTCTCAAAGAGTATGATTGGCTTAGAGATTTAGTAGAAATTATGGAAAAAAATACAAATCCTGAACATTTTCTTGAATATACAAAACTACAAATGTTTCAAGACAATGTCTTTTGTTTTACGCCTGCAGGCGAAGTTATTAAACTTCCTAAAGGTGCAACACCTATAGATTTTGCTTATGCGGTTCATACTAAATTAGGTGACAGTTTAATTTCATGCGAAATAAATGGTAGGGGGTCACCAATCCAAGGTATTCTTAACAATGGAGATCTTGTAAATATTATAGGTTCAAAAAATAGTTCTCCATCACTTCAATGGCTTTCTTATGCTAAAACAGGTAAAGCTAGAGCTTCAATTAGAAGATATTGGCTTCTTAAAAAAAATATTAAACACAAAACAGACAAAAGCTATATTAGTAGCTTGTGCATAAAAATACCAAATATGCCTGGAAAATTAGGTGAGGTTAGCAGTTTAATTGGTTTTCACGAAAACAATATAATAAATATGGAGATCATTGCAAAAAAGACTGATTATTTAGAATTTATTTTTGATATACAGATTAGAGATTTAAAAAATTATAGAAATTTAATAAGTGAATTAAAGGTTAAACAATATAAACTTAAAATAATTAGGCACAGGAAAAAGGATGCTTTCTTACAAAGAATCTTTAAAAATTTTAAAAGAAACTAACGCATTATTAGAAGGTCATTTCATTCTTTCATCCGGGCTACATAGCAAACAATATATTCAGTGTGCTAAATTGCTTAGTCAACCTAAAGAAGCAGAAAAAATTTGTTCATCACTGTGCCAAAAAATAGCTGAAACATTTAATGATATTGATTTGGTTCTTTCACCAGCTGTAGGTGGAATAGTCGTTGGTTTTGAAGTAGGAAGGCAGTTAAGTAAACCTACAATTTTTTCTGAAAGAGAAAATGGAAAACTAACATTAAGAAGAGGTTTTAAAATCGATAAAAATTCTAAAGTATTAATAGTTGAGGATGTTATCACTACAGGAAAATCAGCCCTAGAGTGTGCTAAAATAGTTCAAGAGAATCAATCAACAGTAGTTGGTTTTGCATGCATAATAGATAGATCTAATCAAAACTGTTTAATTAAAGATAAATTAGTTTCGCAAGTTAAACTAGAAATCTTAACGTACGAAAGTAATAAGCTTCCTGATGATCTTAAAAAAATTCCTCCAACAAAACCTGGCAGCAGATCTTTACCTAAATGAAAAAAAGAATTGGTATAAATATTGATCACGTTGCTACAATAAGAAATGCAAGAGGAGAAAATTACCCTGATCCTTTGCGAGCTGCTCTAGCTGCACAGAGTTTCGGAGCTGATTCAATTACAATTCATTTAAGAGAAGATAGACGCCACATTAGAGACAATGACCTTGTTCGTATTAAAAGATATTTAAAAATTCCTATTAATCTTGAAATGGCACCAAATAAAGAAATGCTTAATATCGCATTAAAGACTAAACCTAATTTTGTTTGTATAGTCCCTGAAAAAAGAAAGGAAATAACAACTGAAGGTGGATTAAACCTAAATAAAAATAGAAAATATTTAAAAAATATTATTAAAAAAATTAAAAAAAAAAGAATTAGAGTAAGCCTATTTATTGAGCCGCAAATATCTGCTGTAGAAAATTCTTTTTTATTAGGTGCTGATTGTATTGAACTTCATACAGGATCTTTCTGTAATGCTGTAAATAATAAAAAAAAAGGTCTTGCAAAATCGACATTTGAAAAACTAAAAAAATGCGCACAATATGGAAAAAATTTAGGATTAGATGTTCATGCAGGTCATGGTTTAACATTTAAATCAACAGCAATAATATCTAAAATAAAGAATATATCAGAATTTAATATTGGTCACTTTATTGTTTCAGAATCTATATTTCTTGGTATGAAGAACACTATCAGGAAATTTAAAAAAATTATAAATTAAAATGAAAATATTTGGTATAGGTACAGATATAATTAATATTAAAAGATTAGAAAAAACTCTAAAAAAAAAAGGCAAAGTTTTCAAAAATAGAATTTTTTCAAAAAAAGAGATTAATTATTGTGAAAAAAAAAATAACCCAGTTCCTTTTTACGCTAAAAGATTTGCAGCAAAAGAGGCATTAAGTAAAGCTTTAGGGACAGGAATAAGAAGAGGTATAAATTTTAAAAATATTGAAGTAAGCAATGATATTTATGGCAAACCCTCAATTAAACTAAGCGGAACTACTGCAAATTTTTTAAAAAAAAAAATGAAAAAAAAAAAATATTCAATTTATTTATCTTTATCTGATGACGCTCCTTGGGCTCAAGCTACTGTAATTATATCTCACAATTAATGAAAAAAAAAATAATAGAAAATATAAAAGTCTTATTTTATGCTCTTTTAATTGCATTGTTTATAAGGAGTTTCTTTTTTCAACCCTTTTATATTCCTTCTTCATCAATGGAACCAAATCTATTAGTTGGTGACAGAATCTTTGTTTCAAAATATTCTTTTGGATTTAGCAAACACTCATTTCCATTTAGCCCCAATATATTTAAAGGTCGTATTTTGGGAAGCTATCCAAAAAGAGGAGATATAATTGTATTCAAGACACCCCAAGACAATAGAACCGACTTTATAAAAAGACTCATTGGTTTACCTGGAGATAAAATACAAATAACTAATGGCGACTTATACATTAATGAAAAAAAAGTATTGCGTGAAAAAAAAATAAATCAACAAATAATAAATTGTGGTGATCAACAAATCGAAGTAAATTTTTATGAAGAAGCTTTACAAAATGAAATTAAATACATTGCTGTCTACCGTAAAAATGGAACTATGATGAATACGAACAAATTTATTGTTCCAGAGAACAACTTATTTTTTATGGGAGATAATAGAGATTGCTCAAATGATAGTCGTTCTTTAGTAAGTGTAGGTTATGTCAAGTTTGAAAATTTAGTTGGTAAAGCGAGATGGATTTTTTTTTCTAACGATAAAAAAAAAGGAAGTTTCTTTCAGGTATGGAAATGGCATGAGTCCATAAGATTTGAAAGATTTTTTAATAAAATAAAATGATTTTAAACATATCAAAATTTGAAAATAAATTAAGAATAAAAATAAAAAACAAAAAGTTATTAACTAACTCTTTAACTCATAAAAGTGCAAATCAATTTAACAATAATGAAAAACTTGAATTTTTAGGTGATAGAGTAATTGGATTAGTATTATCTAGCAAACTCTTAGAATTGTATCCCAAAGAAAACGAAGGTGCCTTAGATAAAAGATTTGCAAGATTGGTGAATAAAAAAACATGTGCCTCTATAGGTTGGAAGTTTGGCTTTCAAGATTTTATTATTTTGGGAGATAAAAAAAAAAATATTACTGTAAATGATGAAAAAATACTTAGTGACGCTTGCGAAGCAATTGTTGGTGCCGTTTATATCGACCGAGGTTTTGACTATGTTAAAGATTTTGTCTTACGACTTTGGAGTGATTATATTAAATTATCAAATGTAACTTTGTTAGATTCCAAAACCCAACTCCAGGAGTACTCTCTCAAAATTAATAAAAAACTTCCAAATTATAAATTATTAAGTTCCAAAGGACCTAGGCATAATCCAGTTTTTAAAATTTCTGTTTCTATAGTAGGTAGTAAAAAATTTATTGGTTATGGAAATTCTAAACAAGAAGCTGAACAAAATGCTGCTAATAATTTATTAAAAAATATAGTAGATAGAAGAGTATGAATTGGGAAGATGAAGGTTATTTATTATCGAAAAAAAACTATAATGAAAATTCTATTATAATTGAAATTTTTACTGCCAATCATGGAAAATGCAAAGGTATAGTTTATGGTGGTTCTTCACGAAAACAAAAAAGAATAATTCAGATAGGTAATAAATTTTTTTTTAATTGGAAAGCTAAAAATGAACACAAAATTGGATATTTTAATATAGAATTGATTAAACCAATCTCTCCTCAATTTTTTGAAGATAAAAGAAAAACTACAAGCATTTTATCATCTGTTACAATTCTAAATAGTTTGCTACCAGAGGGTCAGGTGAATAAAAAAATTTACCTATTATATGAAGATTTCTTAAATAAGCTTAATTCTGAGAATTGGATTGAAAATTATGTATCCTGGGAATTATCGTTAGTTAAAGAACTAGGTTTTGGCAACTATGATTCAAAAATTACAAATTTTGGTATAAAACAAGCTTTAAACTTCAGCAAATCTTTATTAAACGATAATTTATTTGCTCCAAACAGGATTCAATTGCCTCTATCAAGACACATTCTTGAAAAATATTACAACTAAAAAAATATAATTTATTTTAATATTTTAGCTACTCTGTCTGCAAAATAAGTCACAATTGCACTGGCTCCAGCTCTTTTAAATGCAACCAGACTTTCAATAATAGAGGCTTCCTTTAATATTTTATTTTTGATTCCGTTCATTATCAAGCTGTACTCACCAGAAACCTGGTAAGCAAAAACGGGTATTTTAAAATTTGTTTTTACTAGTTTAATTATATCCAAATACGGCATACCAGGTTTTACCATTACGAAATCTGCGCCTTCTTTAATATCTAATAATGTCTCTCTTAGTGCTTCTTCAGAATTATTAAAATCCATCTGGTAGCTTTTTTTATCTCCTTTTAGTGATTTTTTTGATCCAACTGCATCTCTAAAAGGACCATAAAAATTTGAAGCATACTTAACTGCGTATGATAATATTTGTACATTTTTAAAACCATTTTTATCAAGTGCCTTTCTTATTAATCCAATTCTACCATCCATCATATCTGACGGTGCAATAACATCACATCCCATCTTAGCCTGAAGCAAAGCTTGTTTAACAAGAACTTTTAAAGTTTGGTCATTATTAACATAATTATCAATTATAATCCCATCGTGCCCATGGCTTGTATATGGATCAAGGGCAACATCACACATAATACCAATATCTTTTCTTTTATAATTTTTTTTGATTTGTTTAAGCGCTTTACAAATTAAATTATTTTTGTTCAGAGCCTCTGTACCTTTTGCATTTTTTTTAATTTCAGGCGTATTTGGAAATAAAGCAATCATAGGAATTTTATTTTTTAACGCTTTTTCTACAATTCTATCTAGACTATCAATTGAATACCTGTAAACATTAGGCATTGTCTTTATTGACTCAGTTTTATTTTTACCATCACAAATAAATATCGGCCAAATTAAATCATTCGTGGATAATGAATTTTCTTGAACTAATCTTCTAGACCATTCACTTTTTCTATTTCTTCTTAATCTAACCTCAGGATATGAACCTATGTTTTTCATCGTTAAATCACTTTTATATTTTATTTTTCCCTTTCTTTTCATCTATTGAGAATCATTCTCATACAATTTTAAGTTTATATTATATTAATAAATAACAATATTGCGACAAATCCAACCTATTAATTAGCTATATAATATAATATATAATTCATTAATGCCCCAATTTGATGATTTTCACAAAGTAGCAGATTTAGAATTTGATATAGTTAAACTTCGTAAAGCATTAAAAGAAGTTCTTTCAAAAAAAAAATATGATAGTGCAAATGAAACTAAATATATTGCAGCAATACCTCTAAATCAAATCCCAGGTGACCCGGAGTCGATCAAAGGAGATAGTGTAAGAGGTTTTTATTGGACCAAACCAGATAGCTCAGGAAAAGAAACAAGAAGAGCTAAACCAATAAATGAAAATGCTTATACAGAGTTTGTAAAAGATTTAGAGCACACATATTTTAAAGAAGTTTATGATGCATTATCTAAAAAATTCAAGTTAGGTAGAGTCAGAATTTTGCTAAAAGAACCAAGATCTACGTTAAGCTGGCACAGAGACCCTGAACCAAGACTTCATATACCTATTATTACTAATCCAGGATGTATGATGGTTATAGAAAATGTCGCTAAGCATCTTCCGGCCGATGGTTCCGCTTGGATTACAAATAATATAAAGTATCATAACGCCTTTAACGGTGGCGAAGAAGATAGAGTTCACATAGTTGCTTGCCTAACCGATTATAAATTCCACTAATTTTAAAAAAACACATCAAAATATTGTGGTATATTTTGTTATACTATATATATTTAGTATTAAGTGGATTAATAAGGCAAAAAACAATTTATGAGAACAAATAAAATTTTTTTAGCATCGGATCACGCTGGGTATAACCTTAAAGAAGATATTAAAAAATTTCTAGCAAGCAAAGGTAAAAAAATTTTTGATCTAGGCCCCAATAACAAGAACAGAGTTGATTATCCAGATTTCGCACATCTTTTATCAAAAAAAATAAAAAAAGAAAGAAATCAATTTGGCATTTTAGTTTGTGGGTCTGGCATAGGTATGGATATGGCAGCTAATAAACATAAAAATGTTAGAGCAGCATTATGTTATAATATTAAATCTACAAAATTAAGTAGACAACATAATGATGCTAACGTTATGGCTATTGGATCTCGTTTAACTAATAAAGAGACTGCCTTAAAATGTGTAAATTTATTTTTAAAAACTAAATTTAAGGGCGGAAGACACTTGCGTAGAATTAAAAAAATTTAATGGAAAAATTAAATAAATATACTCCTGATACATACCAAGATTTTTTTGATAAAAATCTTTCTGAAACAGATCCAACTTTGTTTCATTCTATTAAGCAAGAATTAGAAAGACAGCAGCAGCATATTGAACTTATTGCTTCAGAAAATATAGTTTCTAAAGCCACATTAGATGCTCAAGGATCAATTTTAACAAATAAGTATGCTGAAGGTTATCCTTCAAAACGTTATTATGGAGGATGCGAGTTTGTTGATAAAGCTGAGGAGCTTGCTTTAGAAAGAGTTAAAAAATTGTTCGATTGTAAATACGCTAATGTTCAACCACATTCAGGAGCTCAAGCAAATGGAGCAGTTTATTTAGCTCTTTTGAAACCTGGTGACTCTATATTAGGTATGAGTTTAAATTCAGGAGGCCATCTAACACATGGTGCTAAAGTAGCACTTTCTGGAAAATGGCTAAACTCTCATAATTATGAAGTAGATAAAGATACTGGTCTTATTAATTATGATGAGGTAGAAAAAATTGCTAAAGAATGTAAACCAAAACTTATAATAGCGGGCGGTAGTGCATATTCGAGAGTCATTGACTTTAAAAAATTTAAAGAAATTGCAGAAAAAGTTAATTCATATTTAATGGTAGATATGGCTCATTTCTCTGGTTTGGTTGCGGGAAAAGGATATCCAAACCCAATTGAATTTGCTGATGTAGTTACATCAACAACTCATAAAGTCTTGCGTGGAGGTAGGGGAGGAATAATATTAACCAATAGAGAAGATTTATTTAAAAAAATTAATTCTGCTGTTTTTCCTGGGTATCAAGGAGGCCCACTTATGCATGTTATAGCTGCAAAAGCTGCGGCATTTCATGAAGCTTTACAACCAAGTTTTAAAGAATATATTAAATCTGTTTTAGAAAATGCTCAAATTTTATCTGAGACTATGAAAAATAATGGTTTTAAAATATTTTCTGGAGGCACTGACACACATTTGATGCTGGTTGATTTAAGACCTTTTAATGTTACTGGAAAAGATGCTGAAACTAGCCTGTGTAGAGCTAATATTACATGCAATAAAAATGGAATACCATTTGATACTGCTAAGCCAACTATAACGTCTGGTATAAGATTAGGAACACAAGCAGCTACCACAAGAGGTTTTGGATTAAATGAATTTAAAAAAGTAGGTGAGTTGATAACCAAAGTTGTCAAAGGTCTTTCAAACAACCCTAATGATAATACGACAGTAGAAAACGAGGTAAGAAAAGAAGTTATAGAGCTATGCTCAAAATTTCCTATTTATAAACATTTAAAAAAAAATTAATTTATGCTTTGTCCATTTTGTAGAGAAAAAGATACTTCAGTAGTTGACTCAAGACCAACCGAGGATGGAACTGCAATTAGAAGAAGACGTGTATGTGCATGTGAAAGAAAAGAGAGATTTACCACTTTTGAGAGAGTACAATTTAGAGAATTAACGGTTATAAAAGCAAATGGACATCGTGAACCGTTTGATCGAGATAAAATCTCAAAATCTATAATAATATCCTTAAGAAAAAGACCCATCGATAGCGAAACAATCGAAAAATTTATTTCGAAAATAGTGAGAAATCTAGAGGGTTTAGGTGAAAATGAAATTCCCACAGCTACGATAGGGAAGTTCATCATGGACGGCCTTGCTAATCTTGATCAAGTAGCTTTTGTTCGTTTTGCTTCAGTTTATAAAAATTTTAAAGAAGCAAAAGATTTTGAACAATTTATAGGCAACTTGAATGTTTATAAATCGGAATAATTACTCAAAAGACGAATTTTATATGAGACTTGCATTGATGCAAGCTTATAAGAATTTAGGTCAAACCAAAGACAACCCTTCTGTTGGATGTGTTATAGTTAAAAATAATAGTGTTATTGGAGCTGGTCAAACTAGTATAAATGGAAGACCTCACGCTGAGTTCAATGCGATAACATTTGCCAAAGATGAAGTTAAAAATACTGATTTATATGTAACTTTAGAACCCTGTTCAAATTATGGAAAAACACCTCCTTGTGTAAATCTTATTTCAAAGAAACGTATTAAAAAAGTTTTTTTTTCAGTTTTAGATCCAGATCCACTATCTTATAAAAAAAGTATAGCTTTTTTTAAAAAGAAAAAAATTAAGATTAAGAAAAACATTCTTTATAGTGAAATTAAAAATTTTTATAAGAGTTATTTTAAATATAAAAAAAACAATTTACCTTTTGTAACTGCAAAAATTGCAATTTCTAATGATTTTTTTACAAAAGATAGAAGAAACAAATGGATTACAAACTTTTATGCTAGAAGCAGGGGGCATTACATAAGAAGTTCCTGCGATTCAATACTAAGCACATCTAAAACAATTTTAGATGACAATTCTAAACTGACCTGCAGAATCCCTGGCCTTGAAAATCGATCTCCCTCTAGAATTATTTTAGATAAAAATTTAATGATTCCTTTAAAGTCATCTGTTTTTAAAACTTCAAAAAAGCATAATACTATAATTTTTTTTAATAAGTTTAATAAATCCAAAATTAAATATTTAAAAAAAAACAAAGTTAAATTATTTTATGCACCTTTAGAACAAGATGGAAATTTTGATCTTAAAAAAATTTTAATTAAGATAAAAAAATTTGGTTTCTCTCGATTATTGGTTGAATCAGGAACAAGTTTAATTAAAAATCTTTTATCAAATAATTTAATTGATGATTTTTATTTATTTCAATCAAAAACTTTTTTAAAAAAAAATGGTAAAAAAAGTTTTAAAAGTATATTTAATATTTATCTTAAAAGAAAAAAAAAGAACTATATAAAAGTCAATTTATTTGGTGATAAATTAATTTATTTTAATATCAAAAATGTTTAATGGAATTATAAATTTTACTGGTAAAATTACTAAAATTATTAAGTATAAAAAAGATTTTATAATCAGCGTTAATTCTAAAATGAAGTTTTCCAAAAACGAGTTAGGTTCTTCTGTTTCCTGCTCTGGTGCTTGCCTTACGGTTAATAATGTAAATAAAAATACTGTTAGTTTTTATGTTTCAAAAGAAACTCTTGATAAAACTAATTTTAAACACTTAAAGGCTGGAGATATAATTAATTTAGAAAAGTCCATGAAACATGGTCAGCGCATTTCTGGACATTTTGTTCAAGGTCATGTAGATACAGCTTGTAGAGTTCAAAAAATTATTTCACAAGGCAAATCAAAATACATTGATATTAGTTTGGACAAAAAGTATAAAAAATATATTATTAAAAAAGGCTCTATAACTTTAAATGGTATATCACTTACTATTTCAAAATTATTAAATAATGGATTTCAGGTAGTCATAATCCCGTGGACGTATAAATGCACTAATTTACGCAATTTAAAGAAAAGAGATTTAGTTAATGTTGAATTTGATGTTTTAAGCAAATATATAAGTAACTTTTTAAGGTACAAATGAAATTTTCAAAAATAAGCACAATAATTAAAGATGCAAGCCGTGGAAAAATGTTTATCTTGGTTGATGATGAACAAAGGGAAAACGAAGGAGATCTTATAGTTCCAGCTAACAAAATTACTCCAAAGTTAATAAATTTTATGGCAACTCATGGCAAAGGTTTAATATGTTTAACTTTGTGCCAAAAACAGGCAGATAAGTTAAACCTACCTTTGATGTCTGCTCAAAATTTATCGAGAAGCCAAACAGCATTTACCGTTTCTATTGATGCTAAAAAAGGTATTAGCACAGGCATATCTGCGTACGATAGAGCAAAAACAATAAAAACTGCAATTAAAAAAAATGTTTCATCAAGAGATTTTGTCTCACCTGGTCATCTTTTTCCAATAGTCTCAAAAAATGGAGGAGTTTTAATTCGAGCTGGGCACACCGAGGCATCTGTTGATATAGCAAAATTATCTAAACAAGGAACCACAGCAGTAATTTGTGAAATAATGAACAAGGATGGTTCAATGGCAAAAGGGAAACAGTTAATGAAATTTGCTAAAAAACACAATCTAAAAATAGGAAAAATTGATGATCTTATATCTTATCGTTTATCAAAAGAAAAATTAATAAAATTTAAAAAAACCTCTTTAATAAAAATCAATAATGAAAATTTTAAAATAAGTATTTTCGAAAATTTGTTAGACGGTTCAGAACATTTTGCATTAATAAAAGGAGATATTAATTCTGAAAAAATCCCAAGAGTTAGAGTTATATCATCAAATATAGTTAAGAACTATTTAATGGGAGAAAAATTACCAAATTCATTTAATCATACTATTCAGTATTTTAAAAAATATAAAAACTGTGTATTGATTTTTATAAGAGATACTAATCTTAAATCTGTATCAGAAACTTTAAAGACATATAAAAATAAAAGATTTTATAAATCAGGAAGTGATAAATTAATAAGAAATTACGGTATTGGTGCACAAATTATTAAAACATTAAACATCAAAAAAATGATATTGGTTACAAGATCAAAGAAAAAAGTTATAGGATTAGAAGGATATGGTATCAAAATTACCAAACAGGAAATAATCAAATGAAAATTTGTATTGTATTAGCTAATTATTATCCAAAGATTTCAAAAGATTTATTAGCAGGAGCTTCGAAAGTTTTGAAGAATAATGGTATTAAAAAATTTAAAACTATTATTGTTCCGGGAGTATTTGAAGTACCAGTTGTAATCTCTAGAAATATAAATTCTTTTGATGGCTTTTTAGCTTTAGGCTGCGTTATAAAAGGGAAAACTGCCCACTTTGATTTAATCTCAAAAACTACGACTAATGCCATAATGAATTTGTCAACAGATCACAAAAAACCAATTGGACATGGTATTATTGCTTGCCAAAATAAAAAACAGGCAGAAGAAAGATCTGACCCCAAAATTAAAAATAAAGGCGGGGAAACAGCCAGAGCTGTTCTATCAGTCCTAGGAATTAAACTTAAATGAAAAGAATTTTAGTTACTGGAGGAGCTGGATACATTGGGTCAAAATTAGTTACAAAATTATTAGATCTAAACTTTAAAGTTACTGTATTAGATTCCTTAAAATATACTAGCAGTTCCATAAATCATTTGTTCAATAATAAAAATTTTTATTTTTATAAAGGTGATGTGAGAGATAAAAAGTTATTAAAAAAATTAGTTAATAAAAATGAATATATAATACCTTTAGCAGGATTAGTTGGCGCTCCATTATGTGAAAAAAATAAAAAAGAAGCTACTGCAGTTAATTTAAATTCAATAAAATATCTAACCAAAATTATTAAAAAGAAAAATAAATTAATTTATCTAACTACTAACTCTGGATATGGAGTTGGATCGAAAACTAAGTACTGCGATGAGCAAACATCTTTAAATCCAATTTCTTTATATGGTAGGACCAAGGTTGAAGCTGAAAAAGCAGTAATGAAAAAAAATAATGTCATTGCTTTTAGATTGGCTACTGTTTTTGGTTATTCCTATAGAATGAGAACAGATCTTTTAGTAAATAATTTTGTATTTAAATCAATAAAAGATAAAAAATTGACTCTTTATGAACCTCACTTTAGAAGAAATTATATACACATTAATGATGTAGTAGAAGCAATAGTATATTCAATATCTAATTTTGCTCACCTAAAATCAAATGTTTATAATTTAGGATTGTCATCAGCTAACCTTACTAAGCTTATGCTTGTTAAAAAGATTAAAAAAAAATTAAAGTATTTAAAAGTAAAAATTATAAAAAATAAAAAGGATCCTGACCAAAGAGATTATTTTGTAAGTAATAAAAAAATAGAAAAAAAAGGTTTTAAAGCAAAAACAAGTCTAGAACAAGGAATTGACGAGCTAATTAAGGTTTTTAATAATAGTAGTGAAAAAGTTATTAATAATTATTAGACAATTTTTCATTTATTTTTTTCACTTGTTTATAAAAATTTTTTCCAACGTATTCAAAATATAGATTACTCTTTTTAGCAGCCAATTTATCTGTTTTTTTATCACCTAACATAAAACTTTGCTTTTTATTTACTTTCCAACGACCTAATATTTTTTTAATCATCAAATTGCCAGGTTTTCTATATGCTGTCTTTTTTCTATAAGTCTTAATTAAAGCTTTAGGATGATAAGGACAAAATTGAATCTCATTTATATAGATACTTTTTTTTTGAGATATTTGATTAATTGAATGTTTAATTTTCGCAAATCTTTAATTTTAAATTTCCCTTTTGCGATGCCTGCTTGATTTGTAACAATAAATATAAAATATTTATTTTTACATAAATACTTTAGTCCTTTAATTACATAAGGCCTAAATCTAAATTCAGAAAATTTATACGTATACCCTGAATCATAATTTATTGTACCATCTCTATCTAAAAATATGGCTTTACTCTTAATTTTTTTTTCATTCAACTTTTTATATACTTAATTTTTAATGTAATATATGTATAAGATTCATATAATATGTTCCTAAAATTAAAAGCCATAATTTTATTATTATTCATTTTTCTACATGCTAATATAGCAATATCTCAAGAACAAAGTTTTGATGAATGGATAATCTCGTATAAAAAATTTGCAATAAAAGAAGGTGTATCACTAAATACAGTAGAGAGAGCTTTTACTAATGTAAGATTTATTGAAAAAGTTATTAAATATGACAGAGCTCAACCAGAATTTATTGAAGACACAAATACATACGTAAACAAAAGGGCTACAAATCAAAGAGCTCAAAAAGCAAAAAAATTACTTAAAAACAACATCGATCTTTTTAAAAAGGTAGAGGACAATTTTAATGTTGAAAAAGAAGTTTTATTAGCTTTATGGGGAATTGAGACAAATTTCGGAAGACATGTTGGAAAAATGGATATAATTTCCTCATTAGCCACCTTAAGTTACGACAAAAGACGAAGAGATTTTTTTTCAATGCAACTATTAACTTTGTTAAAACTAATTGATGAGAAATTGATTAATCAAGACACCCTATACGGCTCATGGGCTGGAGCTTATGGCAACTTTCAATTTATGCCAACAACAATATCTAGATATGCAATAGATTTTGATAATAATAACAAGATCGAATTAAAAACTTCATTGGAAGATTCATTAGCTTCAGCTGCAAACTATATTAACAAAATAGGATGGAAAAAATCAACTCATTGCTATGTTAATATAACTGTGCCAAACAATATTAACAAAAAATATATTAATTATTCAGCAAAAAAAATTAAAAATAAATTATCTATAAAGCAATGGAAAAAAAAAGGTATAAAAATTATTAACGAACAAAATATCAACAACAACACTAAAGCTGCATTAATTATACCTGATGGTGATTTTAATCCACCTGCTTTTTTAGTATTTTCTAATTATGAAAAAATTCTAAAATGGAATAGATCTTTAAGATTTGGGATAAGTGTTTGTACCTTAGCTGAGATGATTAAGTCATGAATATCATTAAAAAGTTTGTAATTTTAGTTTTGTTTATAACACTCTACTCTTGTGCTGTTACTATCGAAAAAAAATCAGATCAAGAAGAAAAATTATATTTTACCTCCAAAGGTTTTGCTTTAATTTATGATAAAAAACTTTTCGAAGAAGGCCTTGTTAATAAAAAAATTAATAATGAGAAAATATCATCAATACATAGTTTTTTAAAACCTGGAACACCGATTCAAATTATTAATTTAAGTAACTCCAAAAGTGTAAACCTTAATGTTTCAAAAAAAGCTAATTATCCGGCTATATTTAATATAGTTATTAGTAAAAAAATCGCAAAATTATTGGAGCTGGACTCAAACAACCCTTATGTTGAAATTATTGAGGTTAAAAAAAATAAAACTTTTGTATCAAAAAAAACTACTACATTTGACGAGGAGAAAAATGTTGCTGAAAAAGCTCCTGTCGAAGAAATAGTAATGGATGATTTATCAAAACAAGCAACCACATCCACAAAAAATAATGATATTCAGAAAAATTATATTATAGTGATTTCTGATTTTTTTTACCTTACTTCTGCTGAAAATTTAAAAAATAACCTAATCAGCAAGACTAAATATTCAAATTTTAAAGTTAAAAAAATTGCTGCCAACAAATATAGGCTTTCAGTTGGCCCATTTAAGGATTTTAGCTCTTTAAAATCTACCTATATTAGTTTAAATAATTTAGGTTTTGAGGATTTAAATATTTATACGGATTAACAATGAAAAATTCAGCAATTTTATTTTTTTTATCTCTTTTTTTAATTTTTGTACCAAAAGTTTATGCAAAACTTGATGTAGATGCTAATTATGTAATTTTACAAGATCATCTTTCAGGTGAAATTTTGTATGAAAAAGATGCCGATAATAAAATTTACCCAGCATCAATGACTAAAATTATGACTACTTTAGTAGTCTTTGATTTACTAAAAAAGCAAGAAACAACTTTAGACGAAATGATTACTATCCCCGAAGAAGCTTGGAGAATGTCACAAAGTGGATATTCATCTATGTTTATTATGCTAAATGACCAAGTAAGTGTTGAGGATTTGTTAAGAGGAATAATTGTCGTCTCTGGAAATGATGCTTGTGTGGCACTTGCTACAGGACTAGCAGGTTCTGAAGCTGATTTTGTAGAAATGATGAATGAAAAAGCTGAAGAATTAGAATTAGAAAATACAAACTTTAATAATTCATCCGGAATCAATGATGTAAACAATTATTCTTCAGTGCGTGATATTTTAAAAATATCAAGGCATTTAATTAAAGCCCATCCAGATTTATATGCTTACTTCAAGGAAACAACTTTTACATGGGATCGAACTGGTGGAGATCCAATCACACAGGGTAACAGAAATCCTTTGTTGTACAAAAATATGGGAGTTGATGGTATTAAGACAGGTTTTCTTACTGTAGAAAAATATTCTTTAGCGGCCTCAATGAAAGTAGGAAATAGGAGAATAAATTCTGTAGGAAGTGGATTCAAAACAAAAAATTCTAGATCAAGAGAGTCTGCAAAAATGTTAACATGGGCTCTAAGAAGTTTTGATACAGTAAAAATTGCTAAAAAAGAAGAGATTTTCAACGAGCTCAATGTTTGGCTTGGTAAAAAGGATAAAGTTAAGGTTCACTTAGATCAAGATGTTTTTATAACAGTTCCAAAAAGAAAGAAGAAAAATATTAAAGCTGTTATTGAATACGATGGACCAATAGAAGCTCCAATAAAAAAAGGTGATAAAATTGGCCAATTAAATATTTATGTCTCAGGAGAGCTAAAAAAGGAACTCAGTGTTTTTTCTTCTGAAGATGTTAAAAGAGCTAATATTTTTTCAAGATTATATAAATCTTTTAGTTTCCTGGTTTGGGGAGATGTATAAAAAAAAAGCATTTTTTATAACATTTGAAGGTATAGAGGGTTCTGGTAAATCCTACTTAAGTAAAAGATTCTATAAAAAAATTAAAAGAATGGGTTTTAAAACTATTTATACTAGAGAGCCCGGCGGCACTCTAAGAGCAGAAAGAATTAGGAATATTATTCTTAAGGATTATTTTAATAATAAATCTAAAGAAAAATTTGATAAATATACTGATACTTTACTTTATCTTGCTGCCAGAAACGAACATATAAAAAATAAGATTGGTCCAGCAATGTCAGAAAAAAAAATTGTTATATGTGATAGATTTACCGATTCTACCACAGCCTATCAAGTATATGGAAAAAAGGTTAATTATAAATTTATAGAAAATATTCATAAACAAATTTTGGGTAATTTAAAACCAAACCTAACTTTTGTTTTAAGGGTTAAAATATCTAAGGCATTAAAGAGAATGAATAAAAGAAAAAGTAAAAATAGGTATGATAAACTGAGCAAGTCTTTTTATACAAGAGCCCAAAATGCTTTTATTAAAATAGCCAAAAAAAATACTAAAAGATATTTTATGATAGATAATTCAAAAGATTCAAATAATGTTGAAAATATTATATTAAACAAGTTTATAATGAGTTACCAGAATGCCAACAGAAGTTCTTAAACCCGTAAATCAACTTTCACTTTATGGATATTCCAATTTATTTCACAATATTAATAATATTTTTCAAAATGGTGCTAATTCAAAGAGTATATTGATTAGTGGATCAAAAGGTCTGGGAAAGTTTACGTTTGCTTATCATTTAGCTAACTATTTATTATCAAAAAATGAAGAGCACAGTTATTCTATAAATAATTTTAAAATTAATGAAGAAAATAAAACTTACAAGCTTATGCAAGAAGGTATACATCCTAATTTTTTTCTTCTTAAGAATGCAAAATCTGAAAAAATGATTAAAATTGATCAAGTAAGAGATTTAATAACATTTACGAGCAAATCTACATACTCCAAAGGTATGAAAATAGTCATAATTGATAATTTAGAATATTTTAATTTAAATGCCCTGAGCGCACTTTTAAAAATTATTGAAGAGCCTCCTCAAAATACTTATTTCTTTTTAATCAACAATAGTGAGTCAAAACTATTAAAAACAATTAAATCTAGATGTCTAGAGTTTAAAGTTTTTTTTTCTTATGAGAAAAAAAAAGAGGTATTTAATAATTTAATAGATAATTATGAATTAAAAAATAATTCTCAACAAATTGATAACTTTTGTTCTTTCGACACTCCTGGAAATTTATTGAAGTATTTTTTAATGTTGTCATCTAATAATATAGAATTAGATAATGATAACTTAAAACTTATTATTTTTTACATGGATAAATATAGTGTAGACAAAAATCCTGAAACTTTATCTATTCTATCTCTCTTTATACAAAAGTTTTATAGTGATATAGTATTATACAATGGAAAAAATTCATTAAATAATTTTATTAACTATTCTCTGATTATAAATTATTTGCATGATCTTAATAAATTTACCCTAGATCAGAAAAATGTTTTTGCTTCTATAAAAGATATTTTAGTAAATGATTATAAATCCTAGAGTTGTTGTAATCCAGAAGTTATATAGTTACTTTTTAAATAAAGATTCTGAAATTATTTTCCCTAAACATAGATATAAAAAATTTATAAAAGATGTTGTAAATGGAACAATAGAAAGACAGCAGTTAATTGAAAATTTGATTGACAATAAATTAAAAGATGATGTTAATAAAAACAAGACTGACTTAATAGTTAAATTGATGATGATGGCGGCTACATATGAATTTATGTTTATGCATAAAATACCCATAAAAGTAGTGATCACTGAATATTTAAAGGTCTGCGACTCCTTTGTCGATCAGTCAAGAAAAAGTTTTTTAAATGCTGTATTAGACAAATTATCAAAAGTAAGTCGGATTGATTATAAGTGAATACCTTAATATATTAACAATTGTTATAAATATTATTGTTGCCTTTTGCTCTTTTTTTTGGCATTTTGCGTTTTTTTAATTAATTTTAGTTTAATTTATGTTTAGTGTAATTAACTTAATCATATTTTCTGGTTTTTTAGCAATCATCTATGGTTACTTTACTGGAAAGCAAATTTTAGCAGCTAGTCCTGGTAATTCTAAAATGCAAGAAATTGCCGAAGCTATACAGGTAGGAGCTAGAGCATATTTGAATCGTCAGTATAAGACCATCTCTATAGTTGGATTTATTATTCTTATTATAATTACATATGCATTAGGTTTTTGGGTTGGATTAGGTTATTTTATTGGTGCCTTTTTATCTGGAGTTGCTGGATATGTTGGAATGCTTATATCTGTGCAGGCTAATGTCAGGACTGCCGAAGCTTCAAGAAAAGGATTATCTTCAGGACTTAATATAGGATTTAAATCTGGCGCAGTAACAGGAATGTTAGTAGCCGGTTTAGCTTTATTATCCATAGCAATTTATTATTACATATTAATCGAATTAAATGTTGAAAGTAGAGAGGTGGTAAATGCTTTGGTGGGTCTAGGATTTGGAGCATCTCTAATTTCTATTTTTGCTAGATTAGGTGGCGGTATTTTCACTAAGGGAGCAGATGTTGGAGCAGATTTGGTTGGTAAAGTAGAAGCGGGCATACCGGAGGATGATCCACGAAATCCAGCTGTTATAGCAGATAATGTAGGTGATAATGTTGGTGATTGTGCTGGAATGGCAGCTGATCTTTTCGAAACCTATGCGGTTACAATTGTTGCTACTATGGTTTTATCTTCAATTTTTTTCGTAAACAACGCTGACATGATGATTTACCCTTTATCTATCGGGGGTGCTTGCATAATAACTTCAATATTAGGAACCTTTTTTGTTCGACTAGGTAAAAGCAAGAATATAATGGGAGCTCTTTACAAGGGATTTATTGCTACAGCAGTGTTTTCAATAATAATTTTATACTTTGTTACAGATAAAGTGATTGGTTTAGATAATGTTTATTCATCAAGTAATGCGCAATTTAATGGGTTTGGCCTTTATATGTGTGGAATTATTGGTTTGATTATAACTGGATTAATAATTTGGGTTACAGAATATTATACAGGCACAAAATTTAGACCAGTAATTAGTGTAGCTAAGTCCTCAATAACTGGTCATGGAACAAACGTAATTCAAGGTCTAGCAGTTTCTTTGGAAGCTACAGCGTTACCTGCTTTAATAATTGTTTCTGGAATTTTATTAACAAATCACATAGCTGGATTGTATGGAATAGCAATTTCAGTAACAACCATGTTAGCTTTGGCAGGTATGGTAGTTGCTTTAGATGCTTATGGACCAGTAACTGATAATGCTGGAGGAATTGCTGAAATGTCAAATCTTCCAAAAAGTGTAAGAAAAACTACAGATGCTTTGGATGCTGTTGGAAATACAACGAAAGCTGTTACTAAAGGTTATGCTATAGGATCTGCTGGACTTGGCGCTTTAGTATTGTTTGCTGCTTACACAGAAGATATTAAATTTTTCTCAAAAGTCAGCGGATCTACTTTAGAAAATATTTCTGTAAGTTTTGATTTATCAAATCCGTTTGTAGTGGTTGGTCTTTTATTTGGTGGTATGCTTCCTTATTTATTTGGATCTATGTCAATGCAAGCTGTCGGTAGAGCAGGTGGTGCTGTAGTTCTTGAAGTAAGAAGACAATTTAAAAGTATCCCAGGTATTATGAAGCGAAAAAGAAAGCCTGATTATGGCAGGTTAGTTGACTTACTAACTCGTGCTGCTATTAAAGAAATGATAGTTCCATCTTTATTACCAGTTTTATCTCCAATATTTTTGTATTTTGTTATTCTATTAATTGGGGGTATGGAGGCTGCTCTTTCATCAGTAGGTGCAATGTTGCTGGGTGTAATTATTACAGGTTTATTCGTAGCAATATCAATGACTGCAGGAGGTGGAGCTTGGGATAATGCAAAAAAATATATCGAGGATGGTAAATTTGGAGGTAAAGGTTCTGAAGCTCACAAAGCTGCTGTTACTGGTGATACTGTTGGTGACCCTTACAAAGATACTGCTGGCCCAGCTGTTAATCCAATGATTAAGATTACTAATATTGTCGCGTTACTACTCCTTGCTGTAATAGCGCACTAATCTTTTCTTTTGATTGCCATTTTTTGTCTAATACTCGATAAAAAGCTATAAATAAAATTTTCTTTCCTTATTTCATTAATTGTTTCATCTTTAGCAAAATTTATTCGTTTCATATCAGATTTATTATAAAATTCTTTTCTAGTTAAAATACCAAATTTACTAAATTCAAGGACTAGCACATTGTTTTTAACTAAATAATTTCTTCCTAATTTAAGTAATTTTCCTCTAGTTTGAGTTCTTTCAATGTAAATCCACAAATTATCATTAGTCATCCCTTTTGTATTGGGTTGGCCTAAAACTTTTATAGCATCATTTTTGTTTGTTTCATTAACAACTATTAACTTTTCTCTTTTTTCAAGATATGCTAAACCGTGTGTTTTAACCAACTCAGTTCTTTGACAGTTTGTTAAAACTAAAGTTAATATTATAAATAAAATTGTTTTTTTTTTCATATGTTCACAAATTTTAAAAACAAATCATACGAAAGTGAATTATATAATAAAATTGTTTCATTATCACGAAATAAATTTTTTTATACCAAATTTAATTTAGAGGACAGTTTTAGCAACAGAATCGTTCTTATTTTTATACATACAGCTTTTTTACTAATAAAGCTTAAAAAAAATTACCCTCATAATAAAAATTTTAACCAAAACTTTTTTGATATTATATTCACTAAAATTGAAATAAATATTAGAGAGATTGGTTTTGGTGATGTTAAAGTAAACAAAGATATGAAACTTTTGGTTAAAAAGTTTTATGAAATATTGTTTAAATGCGAGTCATACGGGAATTTAAGCTACGAAAATAAGGAGATTTTTTTTAATACTTATTTAGATAAAAATAAGACAAATAAAAGCTTAGATATTGATGGTTTAGGTCATTATTTTACTCAATATAAAGCTTTTTGTTTTGATTTGAGGCCAGATAGTGTATTAAAAGGTGAATTAAATTTTAATTATAAACAAATAGATAAATAAAATGGCTGTACCAAAAAGGAAAACTTCAAAGTCTCGTAGGAATAAAAGGAGATCTCACCATAGAATTAAAGGTGCTAATATTATAGAGGATAAAAAATCCGGAGAATTTAGACTTTCACACCACATTGATTTGAAAACAGGCATGTATAACGGCAGACAGGTTTTAGAACCTAAGAAATAATTTTAATATATTTTATGTCCGAGCAAGTAAAAATTGCAATTGATGCTATGGGTGGGGAAAATTAACCAGGTAAAATTTTAGAGGGTATTAATATATCTCTTAAATCTAATAAAGATAACTTTTTTTATCTATTTGGAGATAAAAATCTTTTAGAAAATGAGCTATCCAAATACGGTAAAATAAAAAACTATTGTGAAATTATTCATGCTGAAAACAAAATACTAGACGATGAATCTCCACTTACGGCAGCTAAAAAAGGTAATAATTCAAGTATGTGGAAAACTGTTGAATCGCAAAAAAATAAAATTTCAGATATATCTTTGTCTGCTGGAAATACAGGGGCACTTTTAGTTGTTTCTAGACTTATTTTAAATTGTATTGAAGGAATTGATAAACCTGCACTTGCTGGTCTTTGGCCAAATAATAATAATATGAGCATAGTTTTAGATTTAGGAGCTAATATTGAATATAATGAAAAAAATTTAACAGATTTTTGCAGCATGGGCTCAGCTTTATATAAATCTTTATTTAATAATCCAAAACCAAAAGTTGCTATATTAAATGTTGGACTAGAAGAAAATAAAGGTAATGATATTTTAAAAAGAACTTATTCTTTGCTTAAAAAAAAAGGTATTAAAAATTTTGATTTTCGAGGTTTCATTGAAGGTACGCAAATGATGAGTGGCGATATTGATGTTATAGTTACTGATGGCTTTACAGGGAATATTGCCCTAAAAACTGCTGAAGGAACGGCTAACTTTATTACAAAAAACCTTAAAAATTCTCTTAACAAAATTTCAATACTATTCTCATATAATTCCTTAAAAAAATTTAAACAGAAACTTGATCCAAGAAAGTATAATGGTGCAATCTTATTGGGTTTACAAGGCCCAGTTGTGAAAAGCCACGGATCAACTGACTCTCTGGGATTCGCTCATTCAATTGAATTATGTCATAAAATTGTTGCAGCTAATCTAATAAAAAAGATAAAAGCAGATTTAATTAGTATTGACCATTGAATAATCCAATAATACTTTTTGTTAAATGCTAAAAAAAAGTTTAACGAGAAAAAAACTTAGAGATAAAATATTTCATGATGTAGGATTTTCTAAAAATTTTTCATCATCTTTAATTGATAATTTTTTTGAATCTTTGACAAAGGAAATTATTAAAGAGAAAAAAGTTAAAATTACATCTTTCGGTACTTTTAAAATTCTTAATAAAAAGGAAAGAATTGGGAGAAACCCTAAAACAAAGATTGAAGCTAAAATTAGTGCGAGAAAAGTTGTTAAATTTATACCTTCATCAATTATTAAAGAAAAATTAAATAGAAAATGAATGTTATAAAAAAAAGCAATGAAGCTTATAAGACCATAGGCGAGGTTACCAAAGATCTTGGTTTATTTGATAAGAAAAATGGCTCCTTGCAAACCCATACTATTAGGTACTGGGAAACTCAATTTAAGCAAATAAAACCTACTATTAGAGCTGGTAAAAGAAGGTACTACTCTAACAAAGATGTAGAGATTATTAAAAAAATTAAATTTCTATTAAAAGATAAAGGTTTAACGATAAATGGTGTAAAAAAGATAATGAGCAATCAAAATAATCTGTCTATTGACGGTAATGAAAATTTAGGTCTATATACGGACAATCAAGAAAAAACAAAAAAAGTAAAACAAAGAATTAAAAAAATTGTAAATATTATTAAAGAAATTAGAAAGTTAACAAATGGCTAAAAAAACATCTATAAAAGTTCGCCTTGTACCTGAAAAAAAACCAGATAGTGCATTTTTTTATTATGTTAAAAAACCTTCGTCTGGTGAAAAAGCTAAAATAAAATTGAAAGTTAAAAAGTATAATCCTGAAACTAGAAAACACGAATTCTTTATAGAAAAAAAACTACCACCCCATAGTAAATAACTACTTTTTTTTAAAATTTCTTCTTTGAAAATCAACATAACTCCATATCATTGATTTCCAAATTTTCTTGGTAATTCTTGGATCAATTTTATGTTGAATTGATTTACTTCGTATTTTTTTAAGAATTTTATCAATTCTTTGGTGATCAATAATTTCATGTTTATATTTTTTGAGAGTTAGCATTTTTTTAACAATAAATGTTCTTTTTTTAATAAGTTTAAACAACTTCTGGTCTATCTTATCAATTTTATTTCTCTCACTTTTTAATCTAATTCTATTCATACAAGCGACAATTTAATAATTTTATATTTACTAAATAGATATGTATATTAATTTAATGACCGAGGATAACAAAGATATTTATATATCCAGATGGCTGTTGTTAATAACTTTATTAATTGTTTTAATGATAGTTGTCGGTGGATTAACAAGATTAACAGATTCTGGATTATCAATTACTAAATGGGAGTTATTTACAGGCTTTTTACCGCCTTTAAACAACACTGACTGGGATAATTATTTTAATTTATATAAAGAAATTCCTGAATTTAAACTTCAAAATTATTCTATGACATTAAATGAATTCAAAGTAATATTTTGGTGGGAGTGGGCCCATAGGTTTTTAGGAAGATTAATTGGAATCTCTTTTTTAATACCTTTAATTTATTTTACATTTAAATTAGGTTTTAAAAGTTTAAAAAGTCTTTATTTCATATTCTTTCTTATATGTTTCCAAGGATTCATCGGATGGTATATGGTGTCTAGTGGTTTAATTGATAGAGTGGATGTTAGCCACTACAGATTAGCTTTACATTTATTAATTGCTTTTTTTATTCTTTCTTTAATATTGTGGGACTATTTTAAGTTAAAAAAAATTGATTTATCTCACAAGAAACTAAAATTTTATCTACCTTTTATTTTTTTGCTATTAATTTTTTGTCAAATAACAATAGGAGCATTTGTTTCTGGAATGGATGCTGGGACAATATATAATTCATGGCCACTAATGGGATCCACATATTTTCCAGACGATAATGATTTTACTAATGTGTTCAAATCAACAGCATTCAGTGATCCATCTTTAGTTCAATTTTTTCACAGAAATTTAGCTTATCTAATCTTAATTTATTATTTATTCTTGGCTTTTAAAATTTATAAAAACAATTTTTCAAGATTATTTTACACAGTAAATATTATTGGTTTAATAGTATTTATTCAAATTTTATTGGGAATTCTTACTTTACTATATGGTGCACAGATTTATTTAGCATCTATGCACCAAATAACTTCAATTTTTTTAGTTAGTTCAAGTGTTTATTTTTTGTACCTAAATTCAAATACTAACTAACAGCTTTAAGGTTTGCTGAACCAGAAGCTTTTAGAGCTTGGTCTAAGTCTGCAATAATATCATCTGGATGTTCAATACCTATGGATAATCTAACATAACCAGGTGTTACTCCAGCTGCTAACAGTTCTTCAGATGTTAACTGACTGTGAGTAGTAGTAGCGGGATGAATAGCTAAACTTCTTGCATCGCCAATATTTGCAACATGGTAAAACATCTTTAAAGCTTCGATAAACTTTTTTCCTGCCTCAACACCACCTTTAACCTCTACGCCAACCAATCCTCCATTGCCGCCTTTAAAGTATCTTTTTGCTCTATCTCCAATTTCACCTTTGTGTATATTTGGATAAATAACTCTATCAACATTTTTATGTTTTGATAAAAAATCAACAACTTTTTGAGCATTTGAGCAATGTTGTTTCATTCTTAAAGGAGCTGTTTCTAGTCCTTGAATTATTCCAAAAGCATTGTCAGGTGCTAATGCTGAACCTAAATCCCTCAACAAAACTACCCTAGCACGCACTGCGTAAGCAACGTTTGCTCCAGTTAGCTCAGGCACAACTTTTCCCCAAACGGCACCACCATAACTTGGGTCTGGTTCATTAAATAGCGGCTGTCTTTTTGGGTCTGCAGTCCAATCAAAATTACCACCGTCAACCAAACATCCACCAATTACAGTACCATGACCACCGATGAATTTAGTCAAAGAGTGAATTACAACAGCAGCTCCATGCTCAATCGGTCTACATATAACGGGAGCAGCTGTATTATCCATAATTAAAGGAATATTATGTTTTCTTCCTATATCAGCAACTTCTTTAATTGGAAAAACACGTAAATATGGATTTGGTAAAGTTTCAGCATAAATACATCTTGTTTTTTCATCAATTTGTTTTTCAAAGTTTTTTGGGTCAGATGGATCTGCGTATCTAACTTCTATACCTAGTTTTTTTAATGTATGTGTAAATAAATTAACTGTTCCACCATAAAGATCTGTAGAACTAATAAAATTATCTCCTGCTTGGCAACAATTTGTTATTGCAAAAGTTGAAGCAGCTTGACCAGAACCTACCGTAACGCACGCAAGACCACCTTCTAAAGCAGCTACTCTTTTTTCCAACACGTCATTCGTTGGATTCATAATTCTTGTATAAATATTTCCAAATTCTTTTAGAGCAAAAAGATTTGCTGCAGTGTCTGTATTTTTGAATTGATATGAAGTAGTTCTATAAATAGGGACCGCAACTGCAGTTGTCGCAGGATCACTTCTATATTCACCACCATGTAAAGCTATTGTTTCAGGATTTTTAATTTGTTTACTCATTTTTAACCTCTTTTGTTATTTAGATGCAGTATTTTCTTATTAAAAACCACTATTGTAAAGCCTTTTTAAGCTAATAAATTTGACTTTATAGCCAAATACAAGTACTTATGCGCGAATTAGAATGACAAATTTTGTTAAAAAAAGTGAAGTAAAAAATAATTGGATAATAATTGATGCTGAAAATGCTGTTGTAGGCAGGTTGGCTGCTTATATCTCTATTATTTTAAGAGGTAAAAATAAAAATCAGTATACACCTCACATGGATAATGGAGATTTTGTCGTTGTAACTAATGTTGAAAAAATGAAGTTTACAGGTAAAAAATTTAGTGACAAAAAATATTATAGACACACTGGTCACCCTGGAGGAATTAAAGTTACTAATCCAAAAACTTTGCATAAATCGAAGCCCGAAGAAATTCTAAAATTAGCAGTCAAAAGAATGTTGCCACATGGTCCATTAGCCAAAAAACAACTATCAAAGTTAAAAATGTACAAAGGAAAAGATCACCCCCATGATACCCAAAGTCCAACTATTGTAGATTTTGGAAAATTAAATTTAAAAAATAAAATTTTGTTGAATTAATATGGAAACTACTTTAAACGCCGAGCCTGTTAAAAAAAATATTAAAATTGATTTCAAAGATTCGAAATATGCGACAGGGCGAAGAAAAAGATCTATAGCAAAAGTTTGGGTAAAAAAAGGTTCTGGAAATATATATATAAATGGTAAAAAAATGATTGAGTATTTCAAAAAACCCAATTTACAAATTGTTGTATCAAGACCCTTTAATGTAATTAAAAGAGAAAATGAATTTGATGTTAGATGTTTTGTAAAAGGTGGTGGTTTATCTGGTCAAGCTGGAGCTATTACACATGGAATAGCTAGAGCTCTAGTAGCCTTTGATAGTGCTTTGAAACCTGCTTTAAAAAAAGAGAAGCTAACAACCAGAGATTCTAGAACCGTAGAACGTAAAAAATATGGTCATCGGAAAGCTAGGAGAAGCTTTCAGTTTTCTAAAAGATAGACCAGTATTAAAATATCTCTTATCAATAATAACTGTTATAACTAGAAACAATGAAAGATTCTATAAAAGTTGGGGTAATTGGAGCCACTGGATATGTGGGAATTGAATTAATTAAAATTTTATCTAAGCATCCCAAAGTTAAAGTTTTATATCTGTGTGCACAAAAATCGATTGGAAAAAGTATTAGTAATTTTGATAAAAATATTAAGAAGAAAAGTTTACCAAGAATTTCTAAAATTAATAAAATAGACTGGAAAAAAATTGATGTCGTATTTTCAGCACTACCTAATGGTGAAGCCCAAAAGATCTCAAAAATAATTCCTGAAAATGTAAAATTAATTGATTTGTCTGCCGACTTTAGGCTAAGTAACCACAAAACATACAAAGAATGGTATGGAATAGATCATAAAGCAAAAAATTTAATAAGGCATTCTATTTATTCTTTAACAGAATTTTCAAAAAACAAGATAAAAAAATATAGAATTATTTCTTGCCCCGGATGTTACCCTACATCAATTCAATTACCATTAATCCCTTTAATTAAAAATAAAATGATTAATATTAAGAATATTATCATCGATTCTAAATCTGGTTATTCCGGAGCAGGTAAAAATGCAGAAAGAAAATTTTCTTTTACAAACATCTATAATACAATTTCAGCATATGGCGTTGGTCTTCATAGACATATGCCTGAGATTGATCAGGAGCTTTCTAAAATTAGCAAAAAGAAAGTTAAAATCTTTTTTACACCACATATTTTACCCATGTTTAGAGGTATTTTATCTACAATGCATTTAGAAATTTCAGGAAATAATAGTGCAAAAAAAATTTATTCATATTTAAAAAAATATCATAAAAAAAACTTTTTTATAAAAATAGCTAAATTTAACTCTTCACTAAGTACAGGGGATGTAATTAATACAAATTTTTGTAAAATTTCTGTTTGCAAAGATAGAGTTAATAATAAAATTATAATTATATCTGTAATCGACAATCTTATTAAAGGAGCGTCAGGTCAGGCAGTTCAAAATATGAATATTGCTTTTAATTTAAATGAGAAAATTGGTTTATCATGAGAATATTATTATATTTTATTTTTATATTTTTTATATCTAGTTGTGTCTCACAAAACAAAGTTTATTGGTGTGGAGATCATCCTTGTATTAATAAAAAGGAAAAAGAGGCTTACTTTAATAAAACAATGATAGTTGAAGTTAGAACATTTGACAAAAAAAATAAAAGTAAAAACTCACAAATTGAAAAACTAATGAAACAAGCTAAAATTGATGAAAAGGAGAGAATAGCTAATGAAAAAATAATCGCTAAACAAAAACGTATTGATGAAAAAAGAAAGGCTAAATTAGAAAAAGAATTAATAAAAGAGCAAAAGCTATTAGAAAAAAATAAATTAAAGGAACAAAAACGATTACAAAAAAAAAATGCTAAAAAAGAAAAAAAATTGATCAAAAAGCAAAATATAGAGAAAAAGAAACCTATTAAAAACGATACCTCTATTTCTCAAAAAATTGAACCAACTAACAATAAACTAAAGGAATTTGATGAGTTAGTAGAAAACATTATGAAAAAAGATTCTCTTAGACCTTACCCTGATATAAATGATATACCGAATTAATTACAATGAAAAATAAAGTTATAATAGCAATGGTAGGGTTTGGTAACATCGGAAGTTATTTTTATAAAACTCTATTAAAAAATAAAAAATTAATCGCACTTAAAACTGGCAAAATTCCTATTATAAAATATATATCAGCCAAAAATTTAAAGAAAAATAGAAAAACTAAAATTCCTAAATCTAAATGGGTAAAAAATTCGCTATCACTGGTTTACTTGAAAGATGTAGATATAATAATTGAACTAATTGGGGGCTCTGAAGGAATGGCAAAAAAACTTGTTTTTTCAGCACTTAAAAACAAAAAGCATGTTATTACAGCTAATAAATCTTTAATAGCAAAATATGGCGATGAATTATCTAAAATTGCAGAAAAAAACAAAGTCAATTTAGAATATGAGGCCTCAGTAGCAGGTGGTGTTCCGATAATTAGATCAATAAAGCAAGGTTTGATTGCAAACAAAATTAGTAAAATTTATGGAATTTTAAATGGTACAACAAATTTTATTTTATCTACGATGGAAAAAAGTGGAAAACCATTTAACGATGTTTTATCTAAAGCTAAAAAACTTGGTTTTGCAGAGAGTAACCCCGTTTCAGATTTAAATGGAAATGATGCTGCTGATAAAATTAAAATTTTATCTTCTTTAGCTTTTAATAAAAAAATATCTAATGAGAAAATTTTAGTAGAAGGCATTCAAAATATAAATCTAGTTGATATTATACATGCGAAAAGCTTAGGTTATAAAATTAAGCTACTTGGAATATCAGAAATAAGAAAAAATAAGTTAGTACAAAGAGTTCATCCATGCCTTGTAGTTAAAAATTCATATATTGGAAATATTGACGGTGTGTTAAATGCTATTATAGTGGACGGATTCCCTGTTGGTAGATCGATTTTGCAGGGAGAAGGAGCAGGTCCTGGACCGACTACATCAGCAATTATCTCAGATCTTTGTTCAATATTACGCGAAAATATAAATTATCCATTTGGAGTTTCATCATTACTTAGAAAAAGAATACAAAATTTTGATATTTCTAATCATATATGTTCTTCTTACCTTAGAATTGAAGTAAAAGATATTCCTGGAGTTTTATCATCAATTACTAAAAACTTTGCAAAAAATCATATATCTATCAAAAATCTTATTCAGCTACCCGACAAAAAAAATAAAAAAGCTGACATTATTATAATTACTCATGAAAATTTAGAGAAAAATTTTAATAAATTATTATTAAATCTTTCTAAAAATAATTTTGTTACACAGCGTCCTACTTTTATAAGAATCGAAAAAGTTTAAATGACTATTGATAGAAAATTTATTGATTCATTTATTTTGACAACATCTCGTGCTGCTTATGGAGCCTCTTTATTTAAAGGCAAAAATGATAAAATTGCTGCGGATCAAGCTGCTGTTGATGAAATGAGAAACATGCTCAACAAAATTAATATGAAAGGAAAAATTGTTATCGGTGAGGGTGAAATGGATGAAGCCCCAATGCTCTACATTAATGAATCTGTTGGCACTAATGAGGGTTTATCTCTGGATATTGCCGTTGATCCTTTAGAGGGAACAAATTTTGCTGCAAAAAATCTACCTAATGCATTGTCAGTTTTGGCTGTAGCAGAAAAGGGAAATTTGCTAAAAGCTCCTGATATATACATGGAAAAAATAGCAATAGGTCCAAAACTTCCTAAAAATCTAATAGATTTAGATTTTGATATTAAAAAAAATATTGAGTTATTGTCGGATGCGAAGAACACTACCCCAAATAAATTATCTGCCTGCATTTTAAAACGTCCTAGACATGATAAAATTATTAATTCATTAAATGAAATGGGTGTTTCAATCAATTTTATATCTGATGGAGATGTCTCTGGCGTAATATCAGTAGCTGATTCAACAAAAGGAAACGATATTTATATTGGAATAGGAGGTGGCCCAGAAGGTGTTTTAGCAGCCGCTGCTTTAGATTGTCTTGGCTGTCAAATGCAAACTAGATTATATTTTCAAGATGAGGATGAAAAAAAAGAGCAAAATCTTTAGGTATAGAAAATTTAGATAGGAAATATAACATTAATGATATGGTAAAAGATGATGTTATTTTTTGCGCCACAGGTGTTACTAGTGGGGATTTAGTAAACGGAATTAAAGATTTAAATGATATGTTCGAGTCAGAAACTTTAGTTTTGCATAAATCTAGTAATACTAATAAAAAAATAAGAAAAAAAATAAAAAAATGATTATAGATTCACATTGTCATTTAGATTACCCAGATTTATTTAACCAATTAGACGATGTGGTAAAAAGAGCCAACGCAAACAATATTAAATATTTGTTATCTATATCAACAACTTTAGAAAGTTTTGAAAAAATAAAATTAATAGTAGAAAAATACAATAATATTTATGGTACATTTGGTATTCATCCACATGAAACATCAAAGTATACTGGCTTAGATAGTAATTTTATTTCCGATACAATAAAAAATAATAAAAAAATAATTGGAATAGGTGAAACCGGTTTAGACTTTTATTATAATCATAGTGATAAATCTGTTCAAAAAAAAATATTCTGCGAGCACATTGATGCTGCTGCTAACCTAAAAATTCCTTTAATCGTTCATACCCGTGACGCCGAGAAGGAGACGTACGAAATATTAAAATCTGAGAATAAAAATTTTAATTTAAAGGTTTTAATACACTGTTTTACTGGTACAAATGATTTTGCTAAAAAACTTTTAGATATTGGCTGCTATATCTCTCTTAGTGGAATTATCACATTTAAGAAAGCTACCGATCTAATTAAAACCGTTGAGAATATTCCGATTGACAAGCTTTTAGTTGAAACTGACTCACCATACTTATCTCCTGTGCCTTACAGAGGGAAAACTAATGAACCTTCATATTTAAAATATACAGTAAAAAAATTAGCCGAGATCAAAAAAATATCAATTGATGAAGTTATGAACAAAACATCAAATAATTTTCTTAGTATTTTTAATTTATAATGAAAACACATTTGATAATACTAGGTTGTGGAAATTCACTAGGAGTTCCCGATATTCGCGGTAAATGGGGCAAAAGTCAAAAAAACAATAAGAAAAATCATCGTACTAGATGTTCTGCAATAATTAAAAAGGGCTCAAACCATATATTAATTGACACTTCTCCTGATATTAAAATTCAATTTTTAAACAATAACATTAAGAAACTAGACGCTGTTCTTTATACACATGAACATGCCGATCAAACTAACGGTTTATTTGAATTAAGACCCTTTTTTTGGAATAATAAAAAGAGAATAAATATTTACGGCAACTCTAATACAATGAGTTTGTTAAAAAAGAGATTTAAATTCTGCTTTAAGAAAGAATCTTATTATCCAGCTATTGTTAAAGCTAATATAGTTAAGAGTAAATTTTCAATAGGCAGCTCTAATAAAAAAATTTTTTTTAAAACCTTCCCAGTACAACATGGTCGAGTTAAGGCTGTAGCTTACGTATTTGAAAAAACCGCTTATCTAAGTGATTGTAATGATATTTCGATAATTAAAAATACTAACTTAAAGAATTTGAACTATTTAATAATTGATTGTTTGAAAATTAAGGATAATTATGCACATTTTAAACTAAGCGAGACTTTGTACATTCATAAACATTTGAAACCTAAACAAACAATACTAACAAACCTACATTCTGACTTAGATTATAATTTTTTAAAGCAAAAGCTTCCAAAAAACATAATTCCAGCTTATGATGGGCTCAAATTGAATTTATGAAAAAAATTTCTATTTTATTGCCATATAAAGAAAATTTTTCTCCAAGATATGCTGGTGCAGTATCGATTTTAGTTAATGATACAGTCTTATCAAGCAAATACAAAAGAAATACAACAGTATATGGGTCTACTGATTTTAAAGAAAAATTTTACGGAAACTATAAAAATATTAATTTTAAAAAGTATTTTTTTGAAAGTTCTAATATTAAGTACGCAGAAAACTTTTTAAGATTAGATGTTAAAGATAAGTCAAATCTAATTGAAATCCACAACAGGCCAGCAGTATTTAATTATTTAGCTAGTAAGGTTAATAAAGGCAAAAAACTTATTTTATATTTTCACAATGATCCACTTTCATTGAGAGGATCAATTACTAAAAACCAGCGAGAAAATATATTGTATAATGCTAGCGCTATTGTTTTTGTTAGTGAATGGACAAAAAAAAGGTTTTTTAAAAATCTAGATTATTCTCCTAATCATGAAAAAGTTTATGTAGTTTATCCGAGTGTTAATAAGCAAAAATTTTATACCAAAAAAGATAAAATAATTTTATTTGTCGGTAAGTTAAATAGATCTAAAGGCTATGATTTGTTTTGTTCATCAGTAATTAGAATTTTAGAAAAATACCCTAAATGGAAAGCTTATGTAATTGGAGATGAACCACGAGAAAAAATTGATTATACACATGAAAGATTATTCAAGTTAGGTTTCGTTGATCACAAAAATGTATTAAAGTATTATAACAAAGCTAGTATTGCTGTAGGGTGTTCTAAATGGCAAGAACCACTGGGTCGAATCGGACTGGAAGCAAGTAGTCGTGGCTGCGCAACTATAGTTAGTAATAGAGGCGGTCTACCAGAAACTATATCACATGGAATTATATTGAACGATTTGAATGAGGAGTCTCTTTTTGCAGCACTGGAGAAATTAGTTACTGATCATTCATATCGTAAGAAAATTTGTGAATTATCTTATAAAAACTTTAATAAAAACTTAACTACAGCAGTTAAGCAAATCGATGAAATCAGAGATAAGATTTTTAGAGAAAAACCTATCAATAAAGTTAATGGAATTAATAAAAGAAAACTTCGTATTATGCATATTACAAATTTTGCTGATAGACATAATGGGCGTTTATATTTTGTATCAATAGGTCAAAAACTTTCACGTGGATTTGTAAAATCTGGTCATAGTGTATTAAACTTTAGTGATAGGGACATGATGAGAATTGGACGTGGTGTTTTTGATATTTTTGGAAAAAAAAGTTTAAACAAAAAAATTATCTCTACAGTAAAAAATTATAACCCAGATTTACTGCTTATAGGTCACGCTGACTTAATTTATTCATCAACTTTAGAAGAGTTAAAAGATTTTAATAAAAATCTGAAAATTGCACAATGGTTTGAAGATCCATTAATCAAAAGTGGCCCTGACTTTAACGATAATGCTAGAAAAGTTTTAGATAAATTAGATTTTATAGACAATACCTTTGTAACAACAAGTCCTGATGTTTTGGAGTTTGATGTTAATGGTTCGAATTTCCATTACATGCCTATTCCAGTTGATGATTCAGTAGAAAGATTAAAGGTGTTTGAATTACAAAATCCTATTTATGATGTCTTTTTCGCAATGAGTCATGGTGTTAATAGAGGTGTTTTAAAAAGAGGTAAAACAGATGGCAGAGAGGAATTTTTAGAACAGTTAATAAAAAATAACCCTACAATTAAATTCGATGTATATGGATTAAATGGAAGACAACCTATTTGGGCAGAGAGTTTTTTTAATGTAATCTCACAATCTAAAATGGCTTTAAATTTGAGCAGGGGAGTTCCTAAAAAATATTATTCAAGTAACAGAATTGCATCGATATTAGGGAATGGTTTGTTAACATTTATAGATGAAAAAACTAAATTTAATCATTTTTTTAGTAATAAAGAACTTGTTTTTTATAAAAGTTTAGATGACTTATCTGAAAAAATGCAAAAATTATCTTTAGATGATCATGAAAGGAAAAGAATTGCAAAAAATGGATGGGCTAAATATCATAAATTTTTTAACTCACAAATAGTTACAGAATATATGATAAACAAAGTGTTTGATTTTAATGATAAGAAAAAAACTTTGTGGGATAATTAAAACTGAATTATAACAGTTCTTCTATAACTTTTTTAAATTTATTTGATGAGGGGTTAGTAATCGACGAAAATGTGTTCGCTATTTTACCTTCTCTATTTACTATAATTTTATGAAAATTCCATTTTGGAACAGCGCTTTTTCCATAATTTTTTTTTGCCCATTTGTAAAAAGGGTGTGCATTTTCACCTTTAACTGAAACTTTTTCTGTCATTGGAAAAGTGATGCCAAATTTAGCTTCACAAAAATTTTTAATTTCTTCATTATTTCCTGGCTCTTGATTACCAAAATCATTTGATGGAACACCAATTATTACTATTCCTTTTTGTTGGTACTGATCCCATATTTTTTGCATATCTTCATATTGACTGGTGAACCCACATTGACTAGCAACATTCACGACGACTATTACCTTATTTTTATAATCTAATAGACTTAAATTGCTTCCATCTAAATCTTTAAAACTAAAATCATATGCAAGTTTATCATAATTAGCACTAAGGTTAGTTTGAAAAAAAGATATAATCATAATCAAAGTTATTGTTTTAATTTTATTTAACATTATCTTAACATTTAATGTTTTTTATGGCTTGCTATCAATAGTAATAAATAGCCCACCACAGCAGACAAAAAGGAACCAACTAAAACACCAATCTTTACACCATCCATATAATTTACATTGTCTGTAAATGCTAAATTTCCAACAAAAAGACTCATTGTGAATCCGATCCCTGTTAATATACCTACACCGTAAAGTTTTACCCAATTAGAATTAGAAGGCATTTCAGCTAATTTCAATTTAATAGATATAAAAGAAAATACAAAAACACCTATTTGTTTACCCAAGAATAGGCCGGCTATTATACCTAAGGGGATGGGGGACATTAATGTATTAAATGAAAAACCATCTAATACAACACCTGCATTTGCTAAAGCAAATAAAGGCATTATTCCAAATGCAACATAAGGTGATAAAAAATGTTCCAGTTTAAGTAATAATGAAAAATCTTTCTCATTTTTTCTATGCGGTATAACAGTCGCTAGAAGCACTCCTGAGATAGTGGCATGAATACCTGACCCATGTGTAAAGTACCATAAAAATAAACCTATAATTAAATAAGGTACAAATTTTTTAATTCCAAATTTATTTAAAACGATAAGTAAAATAAATGAAATTAACATTAAAAGTAAAAATATAAACTGGAGATCTGATGAGTAAAATAAAGCTATAATAACTATTGCTCCAAGATCATCTATTATAGCAAGTGCGGTTAAAAAAACTTTCAAAGATATAGGAACTCTTGAACCTAATAATGATAAAACTCCTATAGAAAAGGCTATATCAGTTGCAGATGGAATAGCCCAACCTCTTAAAGTGTCCACGGCATTTATATTAATAACAATATAAATTAAAGCTGGAACAAACATTCCGCCAACAGCAGCTATTATTGGTAGTAGTGCCTGTTTAGGTTTTGATAATTCACCTTGAATAAACTCCCTTTTAATTTCCAAAGTAACTACAAAGAAAAATATTGCCATCAAAACATCATTGATCCAATGTAAAATACTTAAATCTAATCCAAAATTATCTGTACCAATTAGAAAATGTGTATTTAAAATATCAAAGTAAATAGAACTTAAATTTGTATTACTTATTATTAATGCTAATATTGCAGCTATTAACAAAACTAGTCCACTAGCTGCTTCAAGTTTAAAAAACCATTTGAAAGGTGCTGTAATATAACTAATCATTTTATATTTCTATTATATCATTTACTGAAATTTGCCCATTCGTCAATATCTCGCAGCGAAGACCACCTTTTTGTAGAAATTCCTTAACAAAATTATTTTGTTTTAATTTATCTTGTAAATATTTGCAGGGTCTACAAAGATCGTGAGCTTTAACTTTCACCATTCCAATTTTAAACTCTCTGCCAAGCAATTCATTTAATCTTATATCCTTAGAAATTATATTACGTCTGAACTCTACTGGAGCAATATTTGTTTTGTTCTTATTATTAAAATATTTAATATTCTCGATTTCTATAATTGTAATTTGACAATTTTTATCATTATTCTCTCTAAATTTCCTGTCGCTAACTACACCTTTTCCTTTTAAAACATCAACTTTATCAACATTTTTTATTTTGCCTCCCTTAGTATTAGATGTTCCAATTTCGACTACTATGCCCATTACGTATATAAAACATAGTTAAATGATATTTGATAGGGTAAAATGATTAAAATTTTTTACCATTAACTTCATTGAAAGTTGTGTTTAATTGTCTTATAAAATCTCGAACTCGGGGCGTAGCGCAGTCTGGTAGCGCATCTGGTTTGGGACCAGAGGGTCGCAGGTTCAAATCCTGCCGCCCCGACCAAAAAAAATGAAAAAAGCAAAAATATATAAACCTTCTAAAACTGCAATGCAATCTGGCCTAAGAAATACTAAAAGCTGGTTACTAGAGTTTGATACTTTAGACACAGGTATAAACCCTTTAATGGGTTGGGAAACATCCAAAGATACTATGTCAGAGGTTAAAATAGAATTTGAAAGCAAAGAACAGGCAGTAAATTTTGCTAAAAAAAATAATATTAATTTTTATATTGTTGAACCACAAAAACGTAAAATTATTAAAAAAACATACGCTTCAAATTTTATGAAAGATAATTAGATGTTAAAAAGTTTTTTTCTAACAAAAAAATGGGCTTTATGGGCTTGGGGTGGATTCGCTTTTATTATTGGATCCCTGTTGGCCCAAACATGGATAGATGTAAAAATAAATGAGTGGTACAAAAATTTTTATGACTTGTTGCAAAAAGCTACGGAAAGGGATGTGTCTGAATTTTATGATGGTTTATTGTTGTTTATGAAATTAGCGATTCCTTACGTTATAATTTATACAATTACAAACTACTTTACACGACTTTATGCTTTTAGATGGAGAGAGGCTATGACATTTGCATATATGCCTTTTTGGAAAAAAGTTGATGCAAAAGTTGAAGGCGCTTCGCAAAGAATTCAGGAAGATTGTATGAACTTTGCAAAAATTGTCGAAAGCATAGGGTTACAAGTTGTTAGAGCAATAATGCTACTCATAGCTTTTATTCCTATACTTTGGGGCCTATCTTCGAACGTTGTAATTCCTTGGTTAAAAGATATTAATGGATCTCTAGTATGGATTTCTTTGACTGCAAGTTTAGGTGGAGTGATTATTAGTTGGTTAGTAGGATATAAACTTCCTGGCCTCGAATATAACAACCAAGTTGTTGAAGCAGCTTTTAGAAAAGAATTAGTTTACGGTGAAGACGATAGAGTAGAGTATGCTAAGCCTCCAACCATATTGGAACTTTTTGCAGGAATAAAATTTAACTATCACAGACTTTTTTTACATTATGGTTATTTTGATTTGTGGCTAATAATGTACAACCAGTCTATGATAATAGTTCCTTATATATTAATGGGGCCAGGACTATTTACTGGAGCTATGACATTAGGAATTCTTATCCAAACCTCTAGTGCTTTTAGGGAAGTTCAAGGTAGTTTTTCATTGTTTATGCAAAATTGGACCAGGATAACAGAATTAAGATCTATTTATAAAAGATTAAGCGAATTTGAAAAATCTATTGGATACAAAACCTCAAAAGATGAAATAAAAACATCTATAAGTTCTTAACTATTCGGGTAAATTTTTAAAGTTATCGCTTAAAAAAGATTTATAATTTAACCAAGTGTTTAAAGAAGTTTTATATATTTTTTTTCTAGCTTGAGTATGACTAGCAGTTTTAATTGCTCTTTTATTATTATAAAAACTTAAACATCTTTTGTCCCACTTAAGATTACAGAAATTGATAAGTTGAGGAATTTGATGATTAGGATTTTTAACAACATTTTCATATTCAACATTATAAATATAGTTTGGAAATAATTTATTCCAATATTTCATCATATCGAAATAGAGTTTATAATATTCACACATCTCATTTAAATTATAAGCAAAATTAAGATTGGGATTAACAAAGTAATTTTTAAAAATAGAAAGACAAATGTCTCTTGGATTTCTAGAGCAGTGAATAATTTTACAATTTGGCATAATCATTTTCAATAAACCTATATATTTAAAATTTATTGGAAGTTTATCTGTAACTTTTTTAGAATTATTGGATATTTTTTTTAAACAAGAAATGTAACTATTTGCTAAATTGTTTAAATTATTATCTCTTGGACTGAAATTAGTAAAATTTCCAATATATTTTTTAACTAAATTAGGTAAATAATTTAATTCATCACCTCCATAAACATCCGGATGGCTCGAGATGACTTGTTCTATTAGAGTTGTGCCAGATCTGGGCATGCCAACAATAAAGATTGGCATTTGACTTTTATTAAATTTAATGTCTTTAAATTTAAACATTTCTTTGTTAAAAATTTTTTTAATGGTATCAAATTCCTCTTTTTCATCATGTAAAAAGAAAAGAATACTTTTTCGTCTTAGGTCATTTCCGATTTTATAATAATGAAAAGCCTTGTTATAATTTTTGCAATCATCATAAGCTTTTCCTAATGCAAAACAAATTTGTGATTGACCAGCGTTATCCATTTTTGAATTGCTATAAATTTTCTTTAGTAAATTAAAATGTTTATCCTTAGCATTATACTTAGTGATCTGACTTAAACTTCTATGGGCAGAAAATAAATAGTTATTTAGGTTTATAGCTTTAGTTAAATAAATTTTAGCTAAATCAAATTTTCCAATATTAATATGGAGTATACCAAGATTATAATAAGAGGGAAAAAATTGTGCATTATGCTTGATTGCCTTCTTAAAACTTTTTATTGCTTCATTAAATTTATTTAGATCTAAATATAGATTTCCAAGATTATTGTGATGTTCAGAAATTTTTTCATCTAAATTTATTGATTTAATAAAATAACTTTCTGCAAGATCATAATCATTAATTGATTTGTATAAATTACCTAAGTTATTATAAATGGAGGGATTCTTAGGATCTATTTTTAAACCACTATTATAATATTCAATTGCTTCCTCGGTTTTTCTATTTTCAGCTAAAATAAGACCGAGCAAGTTATATAAGTATACTTGCTTTGGATTTTGTTTTATAAGATCTTTGCATAGCTTTTCAGCATCTACTAAGTTTCTTGATTTATACAATGCCAGGACTGTCTGGATTTTTTCTTGAAGTTTTATCATTATTAATACAATTTAAACTTACCAACATGTTATATTGATCGTTGAAACAATTTTTAATATATAATAAATAAAAGGATAATTTAATAGGTCCCATCGTCTAACGGTTAGGACAGATGGTTTTCAATCATCTAATCGGGGTTCGATTCCCCGTGGGACCGCCA
>MDSW01219522.1_pt1 | contig 45980 bp, 44 predicted proteins | sample 811171 | NCBI WGS metagenome assembly MDSW01 (sample SAMN05326641, study PRJNA326480) | marine metagenome | isolation source: seawater | place: Atlantic Ocean: North West | collected 2012
CTTAAGACAAAGTACCATCGGCGCAGAAAGGCTTGACTTCCGAGTTCGGAATGGGATCGGGTATTGCCCCTTCGCAATAATTACCAGGCAGATTTATATACAATTTAATTCTAAATCTGTAAAGTTTATTTGCTGTTAATTTTTCACTATAAATATAAGTAAAGTAAAAATTTAAAGGTATATTGTTTGAAATTTTAATTATGAGTTATACTGGAGTTATATTAGTAGGTGGAAAAGGTAGCAGACTAAAAAATTTAACAAAAAATAAAGCAAAACCTTTAATTGTAATAAATGATAAGCCATTTCTTGATTATTTAATTTATTATATCTCAAGCTACAATTTCAAAAAGATTTTTTTATTATGCTCTTATAAACATAATCAATTTTTTAATAGATATCATAAAAAAAAAATTCTTGGAGTAAATATTTATTGTATTAGAGAAAAAAAACCACTAGGGACAGCTGGAGCTTTATTAAATTTAAAAAATAGAGTTAAAGGAGATTTTTTTTTATTTAATGGAGATAGTTATTTTCCAATAAATTTAGATTCTTTTTATAAATTTTCAAAATCAGAAAATAGTATTATTTCCTTAGCTTGTACAAAAAATTTAAACTACAAATCAAATAAAAAGATTACCAACATATCAATAAAAAATCATAAAATTTTTTTTCAGAAATTTCATAGTAATATAATGAATGGAGGAATATACTTTATAAAAAATAAATTTTTAAAATTATTAAAAAAAAAAAAATCATCGATTGAAAATGATCATATTAATCAACTTATAAAAAAAAAAACAAATCTCTGGAAAACTTTATAATAAATATTTTATAGATATCGGAATAAAAAAAAATTTAATTTATGCAAAAAAAACCTTGATAAAAAATTTTTCTACTAAAGTTGCATTTTTGGATAGGGATGGTGTTATTAATAAAGACAATGGCTATGTTCATCAAATATCTAAATTTGTATTTTTGAAAGGTGTTAAAAAAGGTTTAAAAATTTTAAGTAAAAATAAATATTTAATTATTATTGTAACTAATCAATCAGGGATTGGTAGAAAATTATATTCTGAAAATGATTTCAAAAAACTATCAAAGTATATGTGTAAAATTATTTCAAAAGCAGGTTCAAATATAGATGACATATATTATTGTCCTCATCATCCTAGTAAAGCATTCGGAACTTACAAGAAAAACTGTAATTGCAGAAAACCCAAACCAGGAATGATACTTGAAGCAATAAAAAATTGGTCAGTTAACAAAAATAAGAGTTTTATGATTGGTGATAAAAATAGCGACAAGATTGCTGCTAAAAAAAGTAATATAAAATTTTTTTTAAAAAAAAAATTACCTTTTAATAACCAGGTAAAACAAATCTTAAAGTATAATTTTATTTAAAACACTGTATAAATAAATGGTGCTATAGCCGAACCCTGACTTAAAATAATTAATCCACCAAAAATTAAACTCATAATTATTATTGGTATAAGCCAATATTTTTTTCTTTCTTTCATATATAAATAGAATTCGATTAAAATATCTTTCATCAAAATTTTCAGCTTTTTTTATTAAATATTATAACTTAATTATTTATTCAAATTAAATATTATATTTTTTAATTTTATTGGAATTGATCTTTCTTATTTAAAATATAGTTTTCACAAACAAGAAAATCTAAGTTTGTGTTCATAAAACAGCTAAATGCATCTTTAACACTACATACTATTGGTTCACCATTCACATTAAAAGAAGTATTTACAACCAAAGGAGTGTCAAATTCAGAATTCATTTTTTTTAATAAACTATAGAATCTTTCATTGCTTTCCTTTGAAACTGTTTGAACTCTTGCTGTATAATCAACATGTGTAACTGCTGGAATATTTGTATCAATATTTTTTAATTTTTCAAAACCAACGAAATCACTAGTTTTATTTTTATTATTTTTAACTTTTGTAACTAAAAGCATATAGGGAGACTCAAAATTTTCATCAAAATCAAAATATGAATGAGAAAATTCTTGCATTATAGCTGGTGCAAAGGGTCGAAAACTCTCTCTAAATTTGACTTTTAAATTTAAATCTCTTTGCATATCTAGTGATTTAGCATTTGCTAAAATTGATCTAGCGCCTAGAGCTCTTGGTCCAAATTCCATTCTTCCCTGGAACCATCCTAAAGCTTTATTTTCCATTATTTTTTTTGACACAAATTCAAACAATTCTTCATCTTCATAATATTTATAATTTGCTTTTAAATTATCTAATTCTATTTTGACTTTTTCATTTGTAAATTTTGGACCTAAATATGGTGTAAAAGATATAATTGGTTTTTTTTCTTTAATTTTGTTTTCACTTAAATAATAAAAAGCTAAAGCAGCACCTAGAGAACCTCCAGCATCACCTGCGGCTGGTTGAATCCAAATATTTTCAAATATCTTTTCTTTTAGTATTTTTCCATTTGCAACACAATTTAATGCGACTCCACCAGCCAAACATAAATTATTAATTTTATATTCTTGTTTTAAATTTCTAGTAATTTTTAAAATTATATCTTCAGCAACACTCTGGATTGAGGCAGCAAGATCCATATGATTTTGCAAAAGTTTATCTTTTGGTTCTCTTTTTTCAAAACCAATCAAATCTTGAAACTTTTTATTAGTCATTGTTAGTCCAATCGAATAATTAAAATATTTCATATTCAACTGATAAGAACCATCCTCTTTGACATCAATCAAATGTTTAAGAATTAAGTCTTTGAATTTAGGATTTCCATATGGAGCCAAACCCATCACCTTATACTCCCCTTCGTTTACCTGAAAACCTAAAAAATAAGTAAATGCTGAATAAAGTAATCCTAGTGAATGTGGAAAATGTAATTCTTTAACTTTTTCAATTCTGTTGTCTTTAGCATGGTAAACTACTGTAGATGAGAACTCTCCCACACCATCCAAAGTTAAAACAATAGCTTCATTGAATGAGCTGGGATAATAAGCGCTTGCTGCGTGACTAAGATGATGCTCTGAAAAAAATATTTTTTTTCCATCTATCTTTTTATGGAAAGTTTTTTTTATTTCATTGATTATTCCTTCTTTTTGATAGAGTTTTTCCTTAATCCACAATGGTATGGCTTTAATAAAAGATTTCAAACCCATAGGTGAAAACGCCAAGTAAGTTTCAATTAGTCTTTCAAACTTCAAAAGAGGTTTTTCATAAAAAACAAAAGCATCTATATCTTCAATATTTAAATTATTTTCCTCTAAAATATATTTAATTGAATTTATAGGAAAATTTTTATCATTTTTTACTCTTGTAAATCTTTCCTCTTGAACAGCAGAAATTATTTCACCATCAACTACTAAACTTGCGGCAGAGTCATGATAAAATGCAGAAATTCCAATAATATTCATATTTTAAATTGTTTTAAAAACTTTCTTTCAAATAGTTTAGAACATTTTCTCTGTTATGTTGAATTGAGAATTTCCATAACTGAGAATCAATATAAAAATGTAACATTTGTCCAACTATAGGAATTATAATGAAATTTCTAAATATTTCTGAATCAGATTTACTTAAATAAGACAACACAGTCATTAACAAAGAGTAAATAAAGATTGCTAAAAAAAATTTTAGGTTAATAAATTTTTTTAATGAATATTTATAGTTAAAATTAGATAGAATTCTTTTAAAAGTTACCTTGTAAGTCAAAATTAAGTATTGAGAATAGTGCATTGTTACACCCATGATTATTGCATGAACAGGATTGGATACAAAGGTTATTGGTAAAAAAATTATAGAACCTGTTAAGCAAATAAAGAAATTTTTATTTTTAAAAGTAAATAAATATATTAAATTTAAAATTACAACTATTAAATTAACAACTAAAAAAAATTGAAAGTTGTTGTTCTCATTAATGATGTCTAAATAAAATCTAAAATATCCATAAACAAAAAATAATAGATTGCATATATAAATAATATTTTTTTGATATTTTTTTTCCTTTTCATCTTTGGTATATAAAATACCGACACCTACACTTTGTCTTGTAACATGATAAACATTTGCTGCATAAAAAATTAGCAAAAAAAGACTATTGAAAGTAAAAAAACCAATCAGAGAAAATATAACAATTAAAAAAGGAATTATTATTAAAGGAATTCTATTTTTAATTATATATTCTTTATTTGATTTATCTAAAAAAAAGGGCCAAGTAGCTCCGAAATGAGGTTCTGCCAAAAGTAAAATTGTTAAAATAATGATTATATTTTCAAAAGATGGAAACAGATACAATGATATCAAATATATAGCAGGAAAAATTATAGGAAACTTAATTAAAAAAAAATCAATTTTAGGATTAATTATGATCATAATTTTTTACCAATTACTATAAACAAACCTCCTTCTTTTCCTAGCCTAGTAAAAATCATTTGTATTTGTCTGAACAATCTGAGAAAAAAATCTCCTTTAGAATCTTGAAGATTAAAATTTTTTTCATCATCTTTTGAAATTTTCTCAAAATCGCAAGAAGGTATTGATGTATAATATTCAATATTATTCTCCTTAAACCATTTTAAAACTTCGTCGATAGTATGTAAACTTTCAACAGGATGTAAATATTGATCATTTATCCAAGAATTAATTTTATCTTTATTCTTCTCTTTATTTTTTTTTAAAAGTCTTAGGTATGGATCAAGAAAAAACAGAATTTTTTCACCAAATAATTTACAAACTAATTGTCTTAAAACAGTTAAAATCCTTCCATACCTATTATAAAGACCTACTAATACATATCCGTTGACTTTTAAAAATCTAATAATATTTTCAAAGCCTTTTTTTGGATTTTTAGTATGATGCAATACACCACTACACCAAATATAATCAAAATAATTATTTTCAAACAAATTTTCAAACAAATCACCTCTTACAAAATCAACATTTTTAATATTTTCTTTTTCACAAAATAATTTTCCTTGTTTTAAGGAATTGTAAGTTCCGTCGAATGCACATATTTTATTATTTGTATTTACTGCTAAATAAATTGAAAGCTGAGACGTTCCACTTCCAACCTCTAATACCGTTTTACCATAACCAATAAATTTTTTAAAATTTTGAGACAAATAATTTTTGTTACCAATATCTAATATTTTTCTTTTGTCATCATCTTTAGAGTAATTTGGAAAAGGCAGTGGTTCATAAAAATTATTTACTTTTTTAGTAACTTCATTGTTTAATCCAAAATCATAAATACCTTCATTATTTTTTTCTATTTTACTTCTAAACACTAAATTGTCCTTTGTTTAAAAAATTGTATATATAAAAGGTGCTACAGCAGACCCTTGACTTAAAACTAGAAGACCTCCAAAAACTATACTTAAAATAATAATTGGTATAAGCCAGTATTTTTTCCTTTCTTTCATGTAAAGAAAAAATTCTATAAGTATATCTTTCATTTAAAATTGTCTTTTAAAATCTGTTTGTTTTTTTATTTCTGTTATCCAATAACTTTTACATTTTTGAGTTCTAAAATTCAAATAATTATCAAATTTTTTGTTAAAGGATAAAATTTTCATAAATATAGATGTTGGTAAAAAAACAAAAAAAAATAAAAAACTAATAAAAATTGGTGAAAATATTAATCCCAATAATCTACCAAATTGAAGCCAATAAACGCTTGGTCTAAAAAAATACTCCGGCTTAGTAAAATATAAAAATATAAAAATTAAACTTATTAAGATAAATATATAAAATTCAGGAAACAAATTTTTATAATAACTATAACTAGCAAAAATAAAAAAAACTATGGTAAATACTTTTCCAAAAGATTTTGCCTGAATCAGTTTATCATTTTTTTTCATAAAATATCCAAACTTACTATATAATCTGCCAACAAGTTATGAGCAACACAATTTGGATGTTTATCAATTAAAGACCAAGTAAGACTTTTTTTAGGACTATTATTTACAAAGTATTTCCAAGGATCATGCATTTTAATATTATGTTTTGATAAATTATTTATTAAAATTTCAAAATCTTTTGCATTTGGATTGTCTAAAACTATATCATTTACATATGGAAAATAAGTAAAATGGATTTCATAAGAATTTCTATTAGCAATTTTTTTCATAAAGTTTATGTCTGCAACCAATGATTTAAATTCTTCTGATTCTGTGTTCCTAAAAAAAGTAGTCCATTCAGATCTATGATAGTATTTATTAAAGAGACCTGTATTAAAAATTGCCTCTCGTATCATCCACCATACCTTAGAAACTTCCAAAATATTGTCAATTTTTTTGATTCTAGAGTTACTTTCTGTGTCAATTCCTGTTTTTAATATTTCTTTACATTTATTTGGAAAAAAAATATCTAAATTATTATTCTTTAAATATTCATAATTTTTACACTTAATGTGAGAAATAGGCATATCATTATAATGCACAAACACTAGAACTTTTTTTACATCAGCTCGAATTTTTTCAAGGTGGATTAATTGATTCAAGTAATCTGAATTATCTAAAGTTGGTGAAGCAAAATTAAAAATTTTCTTATTTATTTTTTTTGAGATCATATTTACACAATCTTTATTTTTTGATGCACAAACTTCACCATGAGTAGAGCTATCACCTAAGACAATAATATTTTCATTATACTTTTTAATATCCAAAAGATTGTCATTATTTAAATAATTTTTTTCTCCAAAAACATTTGAATACCTCTTATAATCTGGACGATAATTTTCTAAGTATAAAAAAACTTCAAAAACAATTAAAAAAATTAAAGAACTAAAAATTGTGATAAGGAAAGATTTTGTCTTATTTTTCATTAAATTATAAAATTGTTGATAAGTAATCTGCCATAATTTTATTAGCTTCACAATTTGGATGTTTATCTATTAGCGACCAACTCATATTTTTTTTTTTTGAATTTGTAATGAAAAAATTCCATGGGTTATGAATATTTAAATTATAATCTTTAGCATTAAAAATAAAATTTTCCCAAACCTTAGCCAGTGGAAAATCTTTTCTTAAGTAATATACATCAGGAAAGTAAGTTATTGTTAAGTTTATATTTTCTTTTTGGGTAATATCTTTTATGTACTTTAAGTCATTAACAATTGCTAAAAATTCATCTGATCTTTTATTCTGATATTTTTTTTCCCAACCACTTCTATTATAAAAATCCTTAAAAAAAGCAGTATTAGCCAACACTTCCTTAAATAAATTCCATAATAATAATTTTGTTTCAAAAAAATTATCTATTTTTTTTGTCATAGTGTCGTTTTGACTATCAACTTTTAGTTTAAGTATTTTTTTACATTTCTCTGGAAAAAAGTAAATTTTATCTTTAAGATTTTTGTATAATTTACAATTTCTATAAGTTAAGTCTATATCGTTATAATACAAAACAACCAATAACTTATTAATTTTAGATTTATCTAAATTATTTAAAATGTTAATATAATGTATTGGGCTTCCTTTATTCACACCTAAATTATAAACACTATATTCATCAAATCTTTTTTTTAAAATATTAGTAAAATCTTTTTTTTTTGACGCACAAACTTCAGCATGTGTAAAACTATCACCTAATACTATAAAATTATTTTTAGTTAGTGGCAATAATTCAATATTGTCATTTGTGGTATAATTAAAATTTTCAATATTTGTTGAATATTTTTCATATTGAGGTCTATAATTATCTATATAAAGATAGACCTCGATCAAAAAGAAAGAAAATAGCACAGATAATGTGACAGTTAAAAATTTTTTCAAGAATGACATTGAAGTTTATTATTATAAATAAATGTGTTTATCAATTGTAATTAAATAAAACTTAAATAAATAAAAATTTTTAATTTTATAAAAAAACAATTAATATTATAAAAATAAAAAATGTCAGAAATTTATTCACCATCAAAAAATAGAAAATTTTATACTATCAAGCAAGGACTGGCAAAAATATTTTTTACATTTGGCAAAAAAAGAAAAATAATCCATGATTTGTTTTATATGACTTTAGCATCAAAAATTTATCATTTTTTTGCTTCAAGAATAACTTTGTTTATTGTTAAAAATTTTTCCTATGATTTTTTTCAAATAACAAATTATTAAGAATCATGCTTTTTTCAGGCATAAGAGGTATGAGCTTAAAAGAAATTTTTAAAATAAGAAATTTACACTTTAATAAAATAATTAAAAATGATGAAAAAATTGAATTAGGGTATAGAAAAATTGTAGATGAAATTAGAAAAAATGGATTTGCTAAATTAGATGATGAATTTTTAAATATATCTAGTAAAGAAATAGAAGATGTTAATATGTATTTTAGAAATAGTTATCTTTATGATGGACATGATCCACTGCAATCAAGTTTAAAAAAACTAAAATATTCTGAATTGAATAAACATCAAATCAACCATCCAATATTTAATAAAGGTTATTTTAGCTATGATGTAGAAACATCACTTAATAATAAATTAATAAGTTCGTTGTTTTATAATCCTAAATTAAAAAAACTTGCGGATTGTTATTGTGGCTTTGAAACTGAACCTTATACAATTTCCACAATGTTAAATATAAAAAAAAAAATTGTTCATCCCGTAACAGAATTTCATAGAGACACTGATGATTTTATCGCATTAGGTTTCTTTATCTATTGGTCAAAAACAAATCAAGATAATGGGGCCACATCTTACAAAATTGGAAGTCATATGAAGATTGAATCTTCTGATTTTAAAACAAATATACTTGAAGTTGATGCGGGGACTCTCATTGCTGGAGATTGGATGGGCCTTCATAGTGGCAATAGTAAAATGGAAGATAATGAAAGATTAATTACCATGATTAGATTTGGCAAAAAAATAAATCAAAGTTATATGCAAACTAAATCTTATTATTTTTTTTAAAGTATTTTTCTATTAATAAAATCCAATAAATATTTATCCAAATCATTGATCCGTTAAAATTTGAAAAAAAACTTCCGCTAGATCTAATTGGCCACAAAATTGAAATTAAAACAACCAATGCAGCTATGTAGATTGATAAAATGATTTGATCTTCATAATTTAATTTTTTTTTTTTTAGAAAAGTTATTAATTTATAGTTTTTTATTATTATTATGAATAAAAAAGTTAAAATAAAAAAAGAACCTACCAGGCCAGTTTCAGATAAAAATTCGAAATAAATATTATGAGGATGAGATGAACATCTCTTATAAAAGGATAGTGATCTAATATTTTCATATTCTTTTTTTTTACAATCCATTCTAAAACCTTTTATGCCCGCTCCAAAAAGAGGCTTGTCTTTTAATATTTCCAATGAAGTTAAATAATGAGCTCCCCACTGATTATTAAAAAAATTGATTGGATTTTTTTTTTCTATATGTTCATCTTTTACTTTTGCAACATCATAAGCAATATAACTTTTAGAAAACAAAAACTTACCCATTATTTCATATCTACTTTTAATGTAAGGATTTTTTTCTATTACTACAAATATTACAAAAATACTTATAATAGCTGAAAAAATTAAATTAATTTTTTGCCTATTCAATATTAGAAACAAAAGAGAAAAAGCAAGTATGCTCATCATAAAAGCCATTCTTTCACCGGTAATTAAAATTACATATAAAAAAACTACATTCATAGAAAGTATAGATGATATATAAATCTTTTTTTTAAGTTTATAAAAAAAGTAAGAATTAAAAAAAATTAAAGTTATAAAACCTACTTTAATTAAAAAAGATCCTGGTATTGCTTCATCGTTACCAAATGGACCTGTTAGTCTATTAGCATTATCTAAAGTAGACCTGTAACCAAATAAATCTAATTTAGAAGGATTGTGATATTGAAAAATTGTATCTACAATAACAAATAAAATAATTATTGAAGTAAGAGAAAAAATTATTCTTAAATTTTTAAAAAACAAATCATCTATTTTTGTTGATCTTATAAGATAATAAGGTATCAAAAATTTAATGTACAAAAGTGAAGATATTATAGAACGATAATCTTCATTATCACTGAAGTAATTCCAAATTGAACTAAAAATAATTATTAAAAAAAAAAAAATTATATAATAATCTTCAGTATTAATTAAAAATTTGATTTTTTTAAAATCTTTTATAAATAGTATTATTAAATAAATAAAAATTATTGATATTGCGGCCTGACCAATTACAAAAGCTACAGGAAAAAGAAAAAAAACTATTAAAAATGGATTTAGTTTAAATTTTTCTAGAAGCATAATAATTCTCAACTATTTCACATGCAGTTTGCCAAAATATAATGTGAATCTCTTGCACTCTAGATGGATTATTTGAACTTACGATAAAATTATCTTCACAGAATTTTTTTACTTTTCCACCTTTATTACCTAAAATTCCAAAAGTTTTTAATTTTTTACTTTTAGAAAATTTAAGTGCTTCAAAAATATTTGAACTATTTCCACTAGTTGTTATTGGTACAATTAAATCATTACTCTTCGATAATGCTTCTAATTGTCTTTTAAATATTTTGTTAAAACTAAAATCATTTCCTATAGCTGTCAAAGCACTTGTGTCAGTTGTTAAAGACAAGGCTGGTAATGCAATTCTATTTTTTTTAATTCTTACAGTTAATTCTGTGGCAAAATGTTGTGCATCAGCAGCACTTCCTCCATTTCCAAAAACTAAAATTTTTCCATCATTATCGAAACAATCAATTATTTTATTCGAAAATATCTGAACTTTTTCAATCATATTTATTCTGTCTTTTTTTAAAATTCTCAAATGTTCAGATATGTTTTTAATTATAATTTTTTTTGAGTTCATGAATTTCTTTTAGATAATAAGTATATAAATATGTAATAAATGACAATTGAAATTAAAAAGAACAATATATTAAAATTGGTATAAAAATATACAATATAAAATGAAACAGACACAACAACAGTTAAAAATAAAGTAAATAAAATATTTGCATTTCTTAAAAGCAAATGATGAATGTGATTTTTGTCTCCTGAAAAGGGATTTACTTTTTTCAAAGATCTTTGAATAAAAAGTCTAAGCATGTCTAGTCCTGGAAAAATAAGTAATAAAATGATCTCATCAGCCAGAAATGTATTCTTGTTATAAGACAGTATAAATATTTGAGCTAAAATTACTGGTATCAAATAACTGCCAGTATTCCCTAAAAATATTATGTTTTTAAAATTTAATATTAAAATAAACAGTAATGGTATCAGAAAAGTTAATGCAATATATATATCTAGGCCCTGTAAAAAAATAATCAAAAATAATAGTAATGCATAAAGACTGGCTTGACAGTTTATTCCATCAAACATATTGAAAGCATTTACGAATAAAACAATACAAAGAACAGTAAAAAATATTGAAAAATTTTCTAAAAATATTTCTTTACTCATAAAAGAGAATGTCAGTTTTGATATAACTAAATTTTTATCAACTAATACTGCTATAAAACTAATAATAATAAATAGTATAAATTTTAAGTTTGCAGAGATTTTTATTTTATCATCAAAAAATCCTACAAAAAAAAAAGTGGAGCTCAGGAATATAAAATTAAACAATGATTTATTTGAAGCAAGAATTTCGGGTCTCAAATCTTGATTGAATAATAAAAAAATAAAGTAAACTAAAATATTAACATAAATAAATATTCCTCCTAGTAATGGGGTCGGTTTTTTGTGAAGTTTTAGATTATTATTGGGATAATCTATTAAATTTAATTTTTTAGATATTAAGCTTAAAAAAGAAAATAATAATATATTGGTTATAAATATTAGAATTATGTAAATGTTTGAAGTCATCAATTATTAAATATAGATCAAAATTAGTAAATTTAAACAATATAAATATAGAAAAAAAATTATTTTTCTTTAAAGTTTAAATAAAACTACTAACTTAAGAAAAAAAACTAAATTTCATATGAAAAGAATAATAATTTTAGGCGCGACAGGATTTATTGGTAGAAATCTTGCAGATTTTTTTGGAAAGAAAAAAGATTTTAAAGTGTATGGAACTTATTTTAAATCTAAGAAATATAAGAATCCAAATATTAAACTGATAAAATGTAATTTATTAAATAAAAATCAAGTTAAAAAAATTCTTAAAAATAAAGATATAGTAATCATGGCGGCAGCTACAACATCTGGAGCAAAAGATATTATAGAAAGACCGTATATACACGTTACTGACAATGTTATAATGAATTCAATAATAACAAGAGCTGCTTTTGATCTATCAATTAAACATGTAATTTTTTTAAGTTGCACAGTTATGTACAAATCTCAAAAAAACAAAATTAAAGAAAGTGATTTTAATTTAAATAAAGAAATTTATCCCAGATATTTTGGCGGTGCATGGATGAAAATATTTTCAGAAAAAATGTGCGATTTTTATTCAAGATTTGGAAGAAACAAATATACCGTAATAAGACACTCAAATATTTATGGACCTCATGATAAATTTGATTTGAAAAAATCTCATGTATTCGGAGCTACAATAAGTAAAGTTTTAAATACAAAAAATAATAAAATAATAATATGGGGAGATGGTAAAGAGAAAAGAGATCTTCTTTATATTAAAGATCTTTTGAACTTTATTAATAATTCTATCAAAAATCAAAAAAATAATTTTGATATATTTAATGTTGGATATGGAAGTTCAATTTCAATAAATGATTTAACTAGGAAAATTGCTAAAATATCAAAAAAAAAATAATTTTAAAACATGATATGACAAAAAAATCTCTAAAAACAAACGTTATTCTTGACTGTAAAAAATCTAACAAAATTTTAGGATGGAAAAAAAGGTATACTTTAGATAAAGGAATTAGTGAAACGATTAAATGGTATAAAAAACATATAAAATGAAAATTAAAAAAAAGGCTATTATAATTTCTGGAAATTTAGCTCAAGATCATGAATTTATTTATCCTTACTATAGATTGCTAGAAGAGGGATTTGAGATTGATGTATGTATAAACGAAGGAAAAAAAGTAAAAGGTATTCTTGGAACTGACTTGCCACCAAACAAAGATCAGGTAATTAAAAAAATTGAAGATTTATCAACTTCAGATTATAATCTTTTAATTATTCCTGGTGGTGTAAAAGCCATGGAAAAAGTTAGACAAAATTTAAAAATAATTAATTTTATTTCAAAGTTTCATAGTGAAAATAAAGTAATAGGATGTATATGTAGTGGTACACAATTATTAATTTCATCTAAAATAGTTAAAGGAAAAAATATTTCTGGATATTATAGTATGAAAGATGACATAATTAATGCTGGAGCTAATTATGTAGATAAAGAAGCTGTAATAGATGATAAAATAATTACAACGGCACATTATAAAGATATGGGTCCTTGGATGAAAGCTGTTTTAGAAGTATTTTACAACAATTAACTTTTAATTTTATGATTTCAAAAATTGACAACTTTGTTGTTAAAAAACCATGGGGGAATGAATATATAATTTGTAAAAATTCAACAACAGCAACATGGCTTTTGAATATAAAACATAATAAAAAAACTTCTTTGCATTGCCACCCTAAGAAAAAAACAGGGTTTATTTTGTTGTCAGGGCAAGTTGAAGTAATGTTGGGTTTTTATGATAAAAGAATTTTAAAAGCACCTTCAAAATTAATGATTAGACCTGGATTATTTCACTCAACAAGAGCCATATCAAAAAAAGGAGCTGTAGTTTTAGAAATTGAAACACCTATAAATAAAAATGACCTTGTAAGATACAAAGATAATTATGGAAGGGAAAACAAACCTTACGAAGGTAAAAATAAAATGATAAAAAAAAGTGGTAAATTGCTTTACTTTAAAGTACCTAAAAATAATCAAACAAATAAATATAACTTTAAAGATATTGAAATAACAATTGAAAAACATTTAAGCACAAAAAAGCTTACAAAAAGAGATAAAAATACAATATTCGCAATTTTAGGTGGGGGTCTATCAGATAAAAAAGGGCAATTGGTTTTATCACCCGGAGACATAGTAAGAACAGATACAATAAAAAAATTAAGCAAAGTTTTTAAAATTAAAAAAAACTTAACAATTCTTACATGTAAAAAAAACTAATGAGTAAAGCAGATATAGAAATTTTTAAGTTAGCGGCTCAATGTAGAAATTTTGAGATTAATGTGTTTAATGCTGTTAAAAATAAAAAAATTCAAATTCCTGTTTATTTGTCCGCTGGACAAGAATATATTCCTGCAACACTTGCATATTTAATTAAAAATGAATTAAAAATTAAGCCATATATATTTCCACAACATAGATGTCATTCTATATATCTCTCTTTTGGAGGGAATAAAGTAAAGCTAATAAAAGAATTGTTAGGTTTTAAAGGAGGCTGTACATTTACCAAAGGTGGATCAGCATCAATACATTCAGAAGAAATAAATATGATTGGTCATGATGGTCATATGGGTACTCAAGTACCTATCGGAGTTGGTTCATGCTTTACTTCAAGAAAGCCTACAATTGTTTTTATGGGTGATGCTGCCGCAGAGGAAGATTATGTTTTAAGTGCACTTGGCTGGGCATCTACTAAAAAACTACCTATATTATTTGTTGTTGAAGATAATAATCTTTCTATATTAACCGAAAAAAAAGTTAGAAGAAATTGGAATATGCATGATGTAGCAAAATCATTTAAAATGAAAGGTTATGAAATAAGCGATAATCCAAGAGAGATTTCAAAATTTAAAAAATATTTTTTCAAAGAACCAATGTTATTAAATATTAAGACAAATAGATTATTTTGGCATTCGGGCGCAGGTCAAGATGATCCAAATATGTTTGATAGATTTAAGTTTGAAATGAAAAAAATAGGAAAAAAAAGTTTTAAAGAAAATAGTATAATTAAAAATAATATAGATAATTTATGGCAAAAACAGTTAGGGAAACTATAAAAAGTTTAATTAGATCACATCTTTTAAAAAAAAGAGGAAAAGTTTTTGGTCAATGTTTAACTGCAGTCGGATGGGTTGGGGGAACATTGCCTGAAATGTATGAAAAAGACGGAATGATAGAACTATCAATGGCAGATGTAGCGGGTGGAGGAATTGTTACTGGCTCTGCACTTATGAAAGAAAGGCCAATTTATGTAATCAGATATCAAGGATTTAATTGGTATAACTGCCCTATGATTGTTAATTATGCTGCTAAAAGTAAAGAATTATGGAATAAGCCTTGTCCAGTCTTTGTGAGGGGCATAGGCATGGAAGGTGGGATAGGACCTGTGGCAGGATCATCTCATCATTCACTATATTTTAGAATGCCAGGAATTAAAATTTGTGCACCAATGACACCTAAAGAATATATTAAAATTTATCAACAATACATGAGAGAAACAGATGTTTACTATGTATCAGAACATAGAGGTAGTTTTAATAATTCAAAAGAATTTAAAAATGATTTAAATGGAAAAAAAGACTTAGTTTTAATAGCAATATCTATTACAAGATTTGAAGCCGAAAAGGCAAAAAAAATACTTGAAGAAAAGGGTTATAAAATAGGTATATGTCACGTTTTATGGATTAAACCCTTTAAAATTCCGAGTAAAGCATACAAGGCTGTTAAACTTTCAAATAAAGGTGCAATACTACTAGACGATGACTACGTAGATGGTGTTTCAAACAGCATAGCAAATAAAATTAATCTTAAAACAAATAAAAGTATTCATACAATGGGATTAAAGGATAAAACTGCTGGGGCACATAAAAAAGTTGATAACCTGCCTCCAAATTATAAAGAAATAATTAAATTTTCGGAAAAAATTTTAAATGAATAAAAAAAATTTTTATTTTAACAAAAAAATTCTTGTTGCTGGTGGCACAGGCCTTGTTGGTCAACCATTAGTTAGAAGACTTTTAAAACTTAATGCAAAAGTTTTTATAGCTTCTAGAGATGGAAAAGGTTTATGTCCAAGTGGTATTAAAAAATTTTATAAATCTGATTTAACTTCTCTCAAAAACTGTTTGAAAGTTACAAAAGGTAAAGACATAGTTTTCAATTTACTCGGGATAACTGGTTCTCCAATGATAAATAAAATTTATCCTGCAAGTTTTATGATGGGTAATCTTAACTTGGCATTAAATATGTTAGAAGCATCAAAAATAAATAAAGTTAAAAATTATTTATTTACAAGTACCTATGGCGTATATGGGCCAAGTATGCCAATGAAAGAAAGCAATGTTTGGAAAACATTTCCATCAGAGCACGATAAGTATGCAGGATGGGCAAAACGAATTGCAGAATTACAAATTGAAGCTTACAGAAAAGAATATAATTTTCGTGGCCTACATATAGTTAGACCAGGAAATATTTTCGGACCATATTCAAATTATAATCCTAAGAACTCAATGGTTGTGTCATCATTAATTAAGAGAATAACCGAAAAAGAAGATCCACTTATTGTATGGGGAGATGGATCTGCAGTTAGAGATTTTATTTACTCAGAAGACGTAGCTGAAAGTATGATTAAAATTGTAAAATCAAACATAGAGGAACCAATTAATATTGGAAGTGGTAAAGGTTATTCAATAAAAAAATTAGTTAATACAATTTGTAATTCAAAATATACAAATAATTTACCAAAAATTATTTTTGATAGAAATAAACCAACTGGAGATAAAAAAAGAGTATTAGATACAAGAAAAGCAAAAAAATATAAAGTTCTTAAAGTTTCAGATTTTCAATCAAGCATTGATAAAACTATTTTATGGTATAAAGAAAATAAAAATAAAACAAAATTAAGATACAGTTTTTTTAAGTGAAATTTCACCATAAAGTTATCGAAATTGAGAATTTAAGTGAGGGTAACTTCATATTAAAATTAGATAAAAAAGATATAGTTTTTAAAGCAGGTCAATTTTTTAGTTTAGGTATTCCTGGTACAAATATTAATAGAGAATATTCTGTATGCTCTGGTGAAAATGAAAATTCAATTGATTTTTTGATAAGAGAAATTGATGAAGGAATACTTAGTAAGGATTTAAGAAAACTTAAAATTGGAGACGAAGTAAAAATACTAGGACCATATGGAAATTTTTATTTAAAGAACTTTAATTTAAATGAAAACTATATCTTCATTGCTTCAGGAACAGGAATTTCGCCATTTATGTCACTTTTAAAAACATATCCTAAAATCAAATATCAATTGTATCATGGTATTAGGTACAAAGTAGATATGATAAATAGTCTGCCAAAAAAAAATTACTTCAAATTTGTCTCTAAAGAAAATATCAATACAACTGATTTTTTTAATGGAAGAATTACAAAAAACTTAGAGATGCTTTCAAAACAAGATAAAAGAAGTTATGTATTTATGTGTGGAAATAGTATGATGGTCACAGATGTATATGATTATTTAATTAATAATGATTTTAAACCTGAAAAAATTTTTACTGAGATATTTTTTTAATGAAAGTTTCAATTAGTTATCCACCAATAGAAAATAAACTGGGACAGAAAGCAATGGTATCTCAAAATAGAAATGTACAATTTTTTTCTGTTCCAACATACCTGCTTCCAATAACACATGCGCAAGCAGCTTCTGCCTTGAAAAAAAAAGTAAAAGTAATTTGGGATGATGGAAATGCACAATTAAAAAACTATCAAAAATGGATGGATGATTTAGTTAACGAAAAGCCTGATTTAATTGTATTTGAAAGTACCACGCCAGTCATGAAATTCATGTGGAATACAATCAATAAAGTAAAAGAAAAAATAGAAAATTGTATTGTAATATTATCTGGTTATCACTCTATGAGAAAGCCATTAGAAAGTTTTGAAAATTCCAAAGTAGATATAATTATATTAAGTAATCATGTTGATTTTGTCTTAAACAACTTAGTTGATGAAATTATCAAAAATAAAAATAGTAAAAATATCGATAATTTAAAAACTAATGGAATTACTTTTAAAAAAAAAAAATGGTGAAATTTCAGAAAATTTTACTTTTAAAAAAATTGAGAAAATTAGCGACTCGGAAATAATAGATAGAGACTTGGTAAATTGGAAAAATTACGCATATGAAAATGGAAATTTTTTACAAACACCTGGAACTTATGCTACTAGCGTTATTAGAGATTGTACTTTTGGTAAATGTACATTCTGTAGATATAATGGACCAGAATTATCATTTTCAATAATGGATGTAAAAAAAAGTGTAGATGAATATCAAAATTTAATAGAAAAATATAATGTAAAAGAAATTTTTGATGATTCTGGTGTATGGTATAGAGGACAAGATGCGAGAAATTTTGCAAATGAAATTATTAAAAGAGGTTTGCATAAAAAAAACTGTTATTTTGGTTTCAACACTAGATTTGAATATTTAGATGAAGAAACTATTAAATTATTAGGAAAAGCAAATTTTAGATTTGTATTAATAGGACTAGAGTCTGGAAATAATGAGACATTATTAAAATTAAAAAAAGGCTATACAAGAGAAACTGTTAGAAATACCCTTAAACTTTTAACTAAACATGGCTTACACCCTCATTTAACTATCATGGTTGGATACTATTGGGAAACAAAAGAAATGCTAGATGATACGGTAAAATTTGTTAAGGAGTTAATGATCGGTGGTTACGCCAGAACACTTCAAGTGACATTGTGTACCCCTATTGATTACACTCCTTATCACCAAGAATGTATTGATAAAAACCTTTTGATTACAGATAATTATGATGATTACGATATGAGTAAATTAATAGTTAAAACGCCAATTGATCATGATCATTATTATAATGCTATAAGAAAAATGTATACAATTGCACTACATCCAGCTTTTATTTTAAGGCAACTTTCTTTTTTATTCAGTTTTAGAAAAAGAGATTGGCAATTTCTTTTTACGTATTCAATAAGAGCTTTAAGAAGAATAAGACAACATATATTTAATTTAACACAAGCAAGTAAGAAAATTAATGACTAATAAATTTTACATAGTTGTGCCAAGTTTTAATGAAGAAGATAACATTGAAAATTTCATAAAAGATGTAGATCAACTTAATCTAAATAATTTTAGTTATAATATAATTTTTGTAGATGACGGCAGTACAGACGAGACTTGGAAAAAAATAGAATATTTTAATAGTATTAACGAAAAAGTAATTGGAATAAAATTAACTAGAAATTTTGGAAAAGACTCAGCTATAGAAGCAGGATTAAATTTTGTAAATAAAGATTCAAACTGTAAATTTGCAATTATAATTGATGCTGACTTACAACATCCAATTAAAAAGATTCCTGAAATGATAATTGAATGGGAAAAAAATTTTAAAATTGTCACAACATATAAAAAAAATAATGTAGAAAATATTTTAAGAAAGATTGGTTCAGATTTGTTTTATTTTTTAATGACAAAATTTAGTGATGCCAAATTTATTACAAAAAATACAGATTTCATGCTCATAGATAAAAAAATAATTGAAATATTCTCTAATTTTTTAGAAAAAAATAAATCAATCAAAACATTTATAAATTGGACAGGCTATAAAAATAAATCTTTAGAAATTGAAATTGAAAAAAGAAAGGAAGGAAAAAGTAAATTTAATTTTCTTTATCTTACAAGAATAGCTGTTAATGCAATTACATCTTTTTCATTTTTTCCATTAAAGATTGTCGGCTATTTAGGTTTTATTATGTCTTTATTTTCAATCATATTAATTCCTGTTTTAATTTTTTTTAAGTGGATAAATTTTTTCTATGTTTCTTTTCAGACAATAATTATTATTTTTAATATTTTTCTTACAGGCATTACTCTTTCTTGTTTGGGGCTCCTTGGAATTTATATTTCAAAAATTCATCAAAATTCTATAAGTAGACCAAGTTATATAGTTGAAAAAAATTTAAGTGAAAAAAAATAAGAAAATATTTATTCATGACTACTTTGAAAATTTAGGTGGTGGAGAGAGACTAATTTTAAAACTAGTTAGTAAAAATGATATTCTTGTTACTGGATTTATAAACCGCAGATTAAAAAGTTTTTTGGATATAAAAAATATTATCAAAATACAAAAGTATAGAGATGGGAAAATTCTTAATAAGTTTTTAATACCTTTTTTCTTTATTTTTTATAATTTTAAGGAAAAATATAAAAATTGTTTAGTGAGTGGAAATTACTCTATTTTTATTAATTTACGCAATTTTAAAAATAAGATCTTTTATTGTCATTCGCTTCCTAAGTTATTTTTTAGTTTTAATAAATTTTACTACAATAAAAACTTTATTGTAAAAATATTAATTTTTTTTATAGGAATATTTTTTAAATTTCTTTACATAAAAAACTTATCAAAATTTAATACCATAATTGTTAATTCTAAATTTACAAAAAAAGAAATACAAAGAGTCACAAAAAAAAAAATTAAAATAGTTTATCCACCAATTAAAAATTTTTTTTTGAAAAAAATATCTAAAAAAAAATTTTTTCTATCTAATAGTAGACATGAACTAGAAAAAAATATTAACATAATTATTGAGGTATTTAATAATTGTGAAGATAAAGAGCTAATAATCATATCTGAAGGTTCACAAACCAAAACACTTAAAAAACTTGTAAAACGAAAAAATATAAAGTTTCTGGGAATTGTTAATGAAAAAAAATATAAAATACTACTTAATCAGTGTGTCGCTACAATCAATATTAGTTCTAACGAAGACTTCGGAATGAGCGCGATCGAAGGAATGTCAGCTGGTAAACCAGCAATAGTATTAAATGAGGGAGGATATATGGAAACATGTAAAAATGATAAGAATAGCTTTATTTTAAATAAAAAAAATATTAACAAAAACTTATTAAATTTAATAAAAAAGTTTGACTATAAAAAAGCCTATCAAATGAAACACCATTGTATTGCAACAGCAAAACGTTTTTCTGAAAAGAAATTTTCAAAAAAAATAAATTCTCTATTTATTTAATTCAAAAAAAAATTTTTTTCTGATTTCATCCATCATATAAATCAAACTTTCATCGATTTTATATTTTGGACGCCATTTTGTATGATTTCTGAATTTTTTAAAATCAGGAATTTGGTAATCAATATCTTTGGGTCTTAATAATTTCTTATTCAATTTTGTAATTATTTTATGATTAGACAATTTTATTAATTTATTTAATATTTCTCCTACAGAATGTTTATGTATTCCACCTATATTATAAATTTCACCTGGTTTACCTTTCAGCGCAGCCAGGTAATATGCCTCCATTGCATCTCTTATATCTAAAATAGTTCTAAAACTTTTTAGATTTCCATGATTTAAAAATTTTTGTTTTTTGTTCTCAATTTTAACTATTTGATTTGCAAATGATGAAGCAAATAGATTATTTCTTCTTGCATTAAGGTAGGTAAACATTCTAGTGATAATAATTTTCAATCCAAAAATTTGAAAATAATTTTGAGATATCAAATCTTGAAAGGTTTTTGATACAGCATAAGGATTTATGGGTGAAATTTTAGTATTTTCACTAATTTTCTGCTTGTTTGTGCCCAAATTTCCATACACTTCCGATGTACTGCAAATCATAATTTTACTTTTTGAATTACATAACCTTAAACACTCCAACAAATTTATAGTGATATTATTATTATTTATAACCATTTCTCTTGGATTAAAAAAAGATTTCAATACATCCGCATCTGAAGCTAAGTGAAAAATAATATCAAAGTTATATTTTTTAATTATTTTTTTTATATCTTTTATTTTATTAAGATCACATTTAAGTAAAGATAATTTTTTTGATTTGATTAAATTTCTTAAATTAAATTCTTTTAAAGAACTAGATCTTCTATAAGTACCAAATATTTTATTTATATTTTTTTTTAATAATAAATATTCAGCTAAATAACTGCCTCCGCTTCCATTAATCCCGGTAATTAATACTTTTTTCATAAATTATTTAATACATTTGTTAATTTGTTAATTTTACTTTTGCTTAATTCGGGAAAATTTCCAATATAGTATCCATAATGATGAACAATTTCTGTATTTGAAAATTTTTTGAAATCATTTTCTTTAAATTTATAAGTATTTCTTACATAGGGTTGTCTCATTTGATTACCTCCACCTGATGTCCCTCTTCTAAATTCAATTCGATTCTCATTTAAAGTTTTTTCAAATTTTTTTCTAAAATTCATGTTTTGATATTTTTTTGAAAAAATAATTATAAATGCATAATTAGATTGTCCATTTAAATCAAAATTTTTGAAAAATTTATTACCATCTAGTCTCTCCAAAAAATATTTAAAATTATTATTTCTTTTTATAATATTTTTATTTATTTTTTTAAGTTGTTCTATTCCAAGAACTGCATTTATTTCTGTGCTTCTTACGTTATAGGCTGGATGCGTAAAAATAAACTTGCTATTTAAATCTGGAAATTTTTTTTGATAAAGTTTTAAAATTTTTTCATTTGAAACTTCTCTAACCATACCATGGCCTCTTAACATTCTGCAGGTTTCATATACATCTCTCGAATTAGTAGAAATCATACCTCCCTCAATTGTTGTCATATGGTGAGCATAGTAAAATGAAAAATTTGAGATTAATCCAAATGTACCAATTTTTTTTCCTTTAAATTTCGCCCCATGTGACTCGCAGCAGTCTTCAATAATTATTATATTATTTTTTTTTGCTATTTTTATTATTTCTTTAGTAAGAGCATTTAATCCTAAAATATGTGTTAAAAAAATTGCTATAGTTTTTTTATTTATTTTTTTTTTTAGATTGACAAAAGAAAGTGCAAGATTGCTTAAATTAATATCTACGAATACTGGTTTAAAGTTATTATGCATAACTGAGGAAATATCTGATGACCAAGTTAATGTCGGAACAATAATTTCTCCTTTAGGATATTTAGTTTTTAAATATGCAATGCTAAGTAGATTTGCTGAAGAGCCTGAATTTACAAAAACACTATATTTAACCCCAAGCCATTTAGACCATTTTTTTTCAAATTCTTTTACTTTTATATTGCTAGTTAAAATAGGTTTTTTTTTTATAAATTTAACAATAGCAGATAAGTCTTTAGAGCTTATGTTATTTTCCATCAGCTTATGAGAAAAATAATTATTTTTCATTTGATGAATAATATATTAGTTGAGACCCTAAATTTTCAAATTTTATAGGAACTATTAGTTTTTTTTGAAGATTTTTATAAAATTTTTTTTTATTTTTTTTTTTTACAAGGCACATTAAAAATCCTCCATTTCCAGCACCAAGCAATTTTGTTCCTTCTGCACCATTTTTTTGACAATATCTTACTAAATTATCTATTTTTAAATTAGAAACATTTTCAGATAATTTTTTTTTTATATTCCAATACTCATTAAGTAATTCTGAATAATCTCTCACTATGTTTTTTGAGTTATCTAAGATTTTTTCTGCTTCGTTAGTTAAAGCATTAATGTCTTTATATAAATTTTTTTTTTTTGAAATATTCTTAATTTTCTTTTTTTCAACTAAGCTTGCTTTTCTCTGATAACCCGTAAATACTAAAACTGTAGAATCTTCCAAAATTTTTATATTATCAAAATTATTTGGTATAGTTTTTACTTCAATTTTATTTTTATTAAATTTTATAATATTGAATCCTCCAAAAGCAGCAGCATATTGATCTTGAGAACCTACATATTCACCAATTCTATCTTGTTCAATCTTGGCTGCCTCACTTGCTAGCATTCTTTTTGAACTGATAAGACCTTTTTTTGCATTGATACAATTTATTAAGCCAACGGTAAAGCTAGAGCTCGCTCCCAAGCCTGATTGTGCTGGAAGATCAGCATTATGCGAAAGCTCAATACTATCAAAAAATCTTTTAAATTTTAATGTCTCTTTTATTGAAGGATGCTTAATTTGATTTAGTTTATTAACTTCCTCTGTTTTCCAATATCTTAACCTATATCTAAATTTAAAAAAAGGAGGCAAAGTTCTTATATTTACATAACAATATTTGTTTATTGTTGTGCTGATTACCTTGCCGCCATAATTATTGTACCAATCTGGAAAGTCTGTTCCACCCCCAAAATAAGAAATTCTAAATGGCGTTCTACTTATTATCATTTTTTTTTTCAAATTCAGATGATACCATCTCTTTAATTATTAAATTCAATTTTTTTTGTATTTTCCAATTTTTATAATCTTTTTTAAATTTGCTATTATTAGAAATATACCAAATATGGTCACCTACCCTATTTTTTTTTAATATTTTATATTGAAATTTTATTTTTGACTCTTTTTCAATTAATTTGATTGCTTCTAGTACTGAACAGCTATTTTCTCTTCCACCGCCCAAATTATAAATTACTCCTTTTTTTGGTTTTTTGTAAAATTCCCATATTGCTTTAATTAAGTCGTTACTATGAATATTGTCTCTAACTTGCTTTCCTTTATAGCCAAAGATTTTGTATTTTTTTTTTTTAATATTACATTTAACCAAATAACTTAAAAAACCATGGAGTTCAGCTCCTGAATGTCCGGGTCCAGTGATACATCCAAGTCTATATACCACTGTATACAAGCCTAAATTTCTTCCATATTCTTGGGTAATCAAATCTGCAGAGCATTTGGATACTCCAAAAAAACTATGAACAGAATTATCAATTGTCATTTTATCATTAATACCGTGATAAAATTTAGAACTTTTTCTAACATCATATCTATATGGTCTTTCGTACAATTTTATTCTATTTGGAGTATCGCCATAAACTTTATTTGTCGAAAGTTGTATAAAAGGACTGGTTCGGCAATATCGATTGACTAAATCTAATAAATTCAATGTTCCTAAAGCATTTATTTTAAAATCTAGTTGTATATTTTTTTTTGCCCAATCATGAGATGGTTGAGCGGCGCAATTTATAATCAAATTAATTTTATTTTTATATTTTTTAAATATTTTTTTCAGTCTTTCATAATTAGAAATATCGATATTATAGTTTTTAAAATTTTTAAAATTTGCTTGTAAGTACTTTTTTGACCAGTCAACAGAAGCAGTATTGCCAAAAAACTTCTTTCTAAAATTATTATCTATTCCAATTATTTTAAATTTTTTATTATGAAAAAATTTAACTGCTTCTGAGCCTACTAGTCCACTTGATCCAGTTATTAAAACATACTTCATTAAAAATATTCCTCGAGTTTTGATTCATTTTTTTTCATCCAAAAATATATTTTTTCTAATGTTTTAAACAATGTAAATTTCGGTTGCCAATTGTAGAATTTTTTTAGTTTGCTGTTTGAAGTTACATAGTATGGTATATCATTTTTTGAAGTTTTAGAGGACTTAGCTATATTAATTTTATTTTTTGTAATTTTTGAGCAATAATTTGTTAAATTTTTTAATTTAAAATAACTTTTTTTACCGCCTCCTACACAAAAAGTTTGATTTTTTATTTTTTTCATATTTTTTATTTGCAAGTAAATTAAGTCATTTAAATCATCAATATCTAAAACATCTCTTATCTGATTGCCAGTTCCGCCAAAACCAATATATTTTAATTTTTGTTTTTTAATATGTCTCCACATCCATAAGCTAATTAGGCCTTGTTCAACTTTACCAAATTGCCAAGGGCCGGATGTAAGGCCCAATCTGTTTATTATGAAATTAATACCAAAAAGATAAGAAAATTCTTCTATCAACATTTCTGAAGAATATTTAGAAAAACCATAAATTGTTTTTACACCTTTTGTAGATGTTTTTTCTGAGTATAATTTTTTATTCTTTGATTTAAAATAATTATAAGAGATACTCATAGGATAAATTCTACTTGATGATAAAAAAATAAAATTTGAATTATTTTTTCTTGCAATATTTAATAAGTTTAGAGTTGTAATTAAATTATTTCTCAAAACTTTTTGAGGTTCTTTAAATGATATTTCAACTGCAGGTTCCGCTGCACAATCGATAATTAAATCAGCTTTAAATTTAATTTTGTTTAGTTCTTTTTCATTTGCTATATCAACTTTAATGTTTCTTATTTTAAATTTTTTCAAACGTTGAACGTTTAATTTGCAATACTTTTTAGAAATATTATCTACCGAAAGTACATTAAAATTTCTTTTTTTTAGATTGATGCAAATATTAGAGCCAACAAAACCACAACCACCTGCTACCAAAACATTCATAAATTTATTTGTATTTGCCACAATTTAAAATTAATGTATATATAAATTATTAATTAAACTCCAATTATGAAAATTTTAATTACAGGTGGAGCTGGGTATATAGGTTCTGTTTTAGCAAGTGATTTATTAAACTCAAATAATCATGTTACAATTGTTGATACTTTTAGCTATAATGAAAATTCATTATCTCATATTTGCAATAATAAAAAATTAAAAATTATTAAGTCTGATTTTAGAGATTTTAGTAGTTACAAAGATGATTTAAATTCATCCGATATAATAATCCCTCTGGCAGGACTGGTTGGCGCTCCAATGTGTAAAAAATATCCACATGAGGCAAAGTCTATAAATCTTGATAGTCAAATTAAAATCCTAAATGAAATTTCTGAACAACAAATAGTTCTTATGCCCACCACTAATAGTGCTTACGGAACTTCTAAAGGAGAAATTTGTAACGAAGAAAGTCAACTAAATCCAATTTCAACCTATGCAAAACATAAAGTACAAGTAGAAAATGAATTAATGCAAAAAAATAATAGAATAAGTTTTAGATTAGCAACAGTCTTTGGAATGTCACCCAGGATGAGAATAGATTTATTAGTAAATGATTTTGTTTTTAGAGCTATAAATGAAAAATTTATAGTACTTTTTGAACACAAATTTTATAGAAATTATATTCATGTAAGAGATGTGTCTAATGCTTTTTTGTTCGGAATAAAAAACTTCGAAAATTTAAAAAATAATATATTTAACGTTGGATTATCCGATGCAAACTTAAATAAACTAGAATTATGCGAAAAAATTAAAGAGTTTATTGATTTTAAAATAATAATAGATGAAATAGAAAAAGATCCTGATCAAAGAAATTATATAGTATCTAATAAAAAAATTGAAAAATTTGGATTTAAAGCAAATTATTCCTTGGATGATGGCATAGAAGAATTAATAAAAGGTTATAAAAGTTTTAAATTTAGAAAATTTTCTAATGTTTAGCTAATAAATTTTTAGCATAATTATCAAATTTTTTAACACTGAAATTATCTAGGTAATTAGACCTAGATTTTTCTGATAGTGAATTTCTTAGTGTTTCATCAAAATATAAATTGTTTAATTTTTTATTATACTCATCAAAATCGATATTTTTTACAATAATTCCGGTTTCGTTATCTTTAATTATTAATGATGTACCCGAATTAATTTCAAAAACCAAAGAAGGAAGACCAAACATTTGGCATTCTATAAGAGTTAAGCCTAGGCTTTCAGCTCTATTTAAAGAGGGGAATAAATTTAAATATGATTTTTTTAAAACATAAAGTTTTTCAAAATAATTTAATCCATCTAACAACAATATATTTCTGTTACTTTTATATTTTTTGTGTAGCATTAAATTATTACAAGATATCAAAAAATTTTTATTTTTGTTATTTGAAATAATATATTCAATTACATCTAAACCTTTATAATGTCTATTTCTACCAAAAAACAAAATAATTTTTTTATTTTGATTAAAAAATACTTTAATTTCATTCCTAATTGATTCAAGAGGAATGTGAATATTACTTAAATCTTCATAGCCCATTTTTTGAAAATTAATTAAATATTTATTTTTTTTTATTATTTTCTTTAGATCTGAACTTTCGAAATATTTTTCGGAAGATACATTTATACAATTGATTATTTTACTATTTATAAAAATTTTAAAAAATTTTATATAAAAATATTTAAGAAATTTTTGTTTAATTATATCTGAATGGTAATTTAGTATTATTTTTTTGTTTTTACAAAATAAAAATACACAAAAATCTGCGAAAGGCCAGGGGAAATGTAAATTAATATAATCAAATTCGTTTTTTTTTTTTATAAGCATTTTTAAAAAAGCATAAGAAAAAACATTGTTACTTATAATAAATGATTGTTTACTAACATTTATTTTTATACCATCAAAAATAAAAGAATTTTCTAAATCTCCACACGCCATAATTTCGTTATAAATCCCGAATTTCTTTTGATATTTGCTAGATTGAATTATTCCCTCTTCTATCCCCCCTATCTTTTTTGGATCAAAATACCTTGTTAAATGCAAAATTTTTATTTTTTTATGATCATCTTTATTGTTTTGTTGAATTTTAACTTCTTCTTTTTTTTTGTAAAAATTAAATAAAAAAAATGCTCTTTTTACAGTAAAGTTATGAAACACAATGTATAAAACTGATAATAGTTGAATAAAATTTAAATAAATTCTTTTTTCAATTTTTGTAATAATTTTAAAAAATTCAAAATATCTTAAAAAAGAAAAAGAACCACTAAAAGTTAGATTGCTGAATGTAACCCTGGTTGTTGTATAATTTAAAATATTAGGTTTTTTAAATTTTGATATCTTTAGCCAACAATAATAATCATTAGCATATTTATATTTTGATTCAAAACCACCAACACTTAACATTAGATGTTTTTTTACTACTACTGATGGTGTCATAACATAATTGACTACTGATAAAGATTTTTCATTAAAATTCTTTAATAACAAATTCTTAATCTTTGTAATATTTTTTCTTATAGGTTCTCCAGAATTATTTACATAAGATGATCTCGCAATAAGCCAATCAGTTTGTGGATTTTCTTTTAGATATTTAATAATTTTATCTAATGCATTTTTTTCAAAGTAGTCATCATCTCCCATACATATTACATACTTGCCTTCTGAAAAATTTACACCTTCATTAAAAGAGGCTACATGATTACCCAAATTAAATATAACTTTAATATTTTTTTTTTTTGTTTGATTTAATTTTTTTAATGCTTCTCTATCATCAGCTTCAATTACAAAAACAAATTCGACATCTTCGAGATGTGAATATTCAACAGCTTCCTTAATTTTTAAATCTAATTCCCTTGTTCTTAAATATGTGGGTATAATTACACTAATTAACATTTAAATTTTAATAGTTTTTTTAAACTTTTTTCTTATTTATAAATTTTTTTATAATATCAAAAGAACTTTCTTTATTTAAATTATAGAATTTATTTATTTTAAAATTGCTAGCTTTCGTGCACTCAAAATAATATTTTCCATAAGTAATATTTTTATTAATTTTTTTAGAAATATGTTGCAAACTTATCAAATCATTTCTAACAACATTATAAATTCCATCTTTTTTGTTATTTAATAATATTTTTATTATTTCATAGATTTCATCATATGAAACAAATGAAAATTTACTTTTTTTGTTTAGGTTTATATTGATTTTATTGTCAGTAATTATTTTTTTGATTGTATTTCTTCTCATCGATAAACCAACCATTGATCCAACTCTTAAAATTATATTTCCTTTTCTATTAAAAAAACTTTCACAAACTATTTTAGAAAGCGGATATGTAGATAATTTATTATGTAAAATTTGATCATTTTCTTTTCTTTTACTTATTCTATTATTTTCATAAACTTGAGCGGTAGAAATAAATATTTTTTTTCCTTTAAGTCTACTAATAGTATTTGATAATACTATATTATCATCAAAATATTTTTTAAAGTTATCTATGTTGTAACTTTTTGAATCATAGGCGCAGTGTATAATTAATTTCCATTTTTTATTTAAAATACTTCTAAATGTATTTTTTCTTTTAAATTTATAAGAATTGAATTTTTCACTTAGAAATTTTCCAAGTCCAGATGAAGTGCCGGTTACAAGTATTTTTTTATCCATTATTATTTTGAAAATTTTTGAAAAATTACTATAAAATTACATTATATGAAAATAAAAGTTTTCAAACTTAAAAAATATAAATTACAAAAAGATCATTTAAATTTTTATAGTGAAAACGGATATTTGGTTTTAAGGGGTATTTTTAAAAAACAAGAGGTTAATTATTTAGATAAAATAATATCCTATTTCAGTGATGAAGGTTGGCATAACATAATGAATCCTGATAGGTTAGAATTTCTAATAGCGCAAAGTATTTCAAAAATTAACAAAATAAAAAATATCCATGATAAAATTAAATTTATAGAAAAAGCTAAAGAAACATCAATTATTTACAGAAAATATTTAAAAGATAAAAGAGTTAAAAAACTTTTAGAGAAAATTACTGAGAATAAAGTTGTAGGTTTAATGACTCATGTAATCTTTAAACATGCAGGATCAAAATATGCAAAATTATCTTGGGAGCCACATCAAGATAACTCATATGCAAAAATGAAAGATAATAGTTATATTACTACAAATTTATTTATTCATAAGTCAAATAAAAAAAATGGATGCCTTTATTTATTTCCCGGTTCCCATAAGAAAGGTTTATTAAAATTTAAAAAATATTTTAGTTATCATGCAAATGTAAACCAAAAACCGGGAAATAGAGCAAAGATCAAAATAAATAAATTTCAAAAAGTAGATCTTGAAATCAAAGCTGGGGATTATTTAATTATGAATGGAAACTTAGTACATGGTTCTTATCCAAATTTATCAAAAAGAAATTCAAGACATTTAATTTCTTTTAATTATGGAATTACAGGAAATAGTTTTGTTTCAGGTAAAACTGCTCAGAGAATATCAGTGCCTTTATAATTTCTTTAACCTATAAAAGTGAATTATCAAGTTAAAAAAAATTAATAAGTTTAGAAATAAACAAATTTTTATTAAATCTAAAGGAAGCTCAATAAAATAAATCATAGGAAAAAAGATTATAGAAATTAAAAATGATATTATTATTGGTTTATAAAAATTTATAGCAAACAAATAATTCATTAATACTATTGATGCAGAAAGAAACACAAAATTTAAGTTAGTTAAAAAAATAAGACTTGATAATTTTACATATTCTGGAGAAAACATAAGTGACAATATTAAATCTTTAAAAAATAAAAAAATAATACTTGATAAAATTAGATAAGAAAAAATTACTAAAAGTAATTTTACAATATACATTTTTGTATTAAAATTATTTACACTTTCAAAGCTTGTTTTTGGAATTATTATTGGAATAATTGCTACCAATAAGTAAAAGCTAATTTTGCCAAGTATTGCAACTGCTATATAATAACCACTAGTATCTTCTGTAAATAACTTTCTAGCATAAACTGCATCTAAATTTAAAAATGTATATGTCGTGATCGAGATCATTATAATAATGAAAAACTTTTTTGATAATGCATTTATATTTTTTTCTAATATCTGTCCTGTTCCACTAAAGTATTGATAATTTTTAAGTTTAGAAACTAAAAAAAAATTACAAATTATTAATGATAAAACAAATGCAAAAAGAATAAGATTAAGATCTTTCAAAAACGAAAGTAAAATTACTACTGTAATTAATCTTAATGAATGTTGGATTAAATTTGAAAAAGCATGCACCTGATACATTCTGGCTCCCAAAATAAATCCATCGTTTAAATTTAAAAGTGAATTAAGAAAAAAAATAAGTATTAAAAGAATTAAAAAAAGCTCAGAATCAAACTTTAAAGTATTAAAAAAAAAATCTTTTAAAATATAAAAAATTATACCAATGAATAAGAAAATTACCGAAAATTTAAAAATACTACTTATATAAAATTTCTTTATATATTTATTATAATTAGAACTTACTTGTTGTGAAATAATTGGGACAAAAAAACTTGAAACTAAAGTAAGCATTCCAATTAAACTTATTGAGGATGTTATTAAGCTGAAGTCACCTACTTTTAAAACCTTGCTAATGTAAATTACATAAAGAAATGAGAAAAAATTGCCAAAATTAGATATTAAAAAAACTCTTAGAGTACTACTCTGCAAAATGTTGGAAAACATTATTTAGTTTTTTAGATCTTTGTTAAAAAAATATTTTATACCGTTAGTTACTAAATTGTGTTCAAGTGATTCTTTTAGATAAACAATATGCGAACAATCACAATTATGTTTTTCTATTTGAATTTTCTGTTCTCCCCCTAAATCATCAATCATTTTAAGTGGATCATAATTATGATTTCTTAAATTTCCCAATATTTTTTGATTTTCACATATAGAAACATCTCCATTACTTTGAATTACAAAATTTCTTGTACCAGCGCTGCAAGGAGATGGCCATTTTTTTCCATAAAGTAAAACATTTCTTTGAACATTGGTTAGTAATTTACTTCTTATATTGTATAATGGTAATAACATATCGTCTTTACGATATAATTCATCAATCATTAATCTTGCTTTTTTAACAACCTCAAAATCTTCAGGTATTAAATCTTGATATTTTCCATCTTTTCTCCAATTTGTGTCATCTCTTACAATTTCAACTGTGTGCAAATTTGGACCTAGTGTTTTTACAAACTTTACAAATTCTAGTAAATCTGGGATTGATTTTTTTGAAAGAACACTATTAATAAGAATAGATAGATTTGGGTTTTCTTTTCTTAATAACTTTAAATTCTCTAGTGTTTTTACAACTTTTTCGTAAGTACCTTTTCCTCGCATGCTATTATGAGTTTCTGAGAAAACGTCTAAAGCAACACAGGCAACAACTTCGGGTTTGCTTTCAAGATTTAATATTTTATCTAATTTTGTAAGAGTGTTTTTTTCATGAACTGCATTTGTTGGTATACCAAAACCTTTAAATTTATTTTTTTTTATAAATAAATCGCAAACTTCAACTATATCTTTTCTCCATAAAGGTTCCCCGCCTGAATATAAAACTCCTTTTACACTATCAGGTAGATTTGAAGATAATTTTTCAATTTCTTCAAATGTCAAATCTGTGGCGCCTTTACCCAATACATCATAGTTGAGACAGTATTTACATCTTAGGTTACATACCGACGTAACAAAAAAAGTAAAAGTGTAAGCAGAATTTTTATTAATTTTACTTGTAAATATTTGTTTTAATGGACCTATATTGCTTAAGTTAAAATGCATATTTTATTTTTATAATTTTAAACACATTCTTATAAACTGTATATGGTTTTTATAATACATTTTTCTTATATTTTTTAAATTTTCTTTTTTAACTTTATTTAAAATAATTGACCTTTTTTTGATTATTTTCAACAATTTAGACAAAATAAAGAAGTTTCCCTTAAATATGGAAAATTTATTCTTTAAAAAAATTAACTCTCCTAAAATTACTAGCATTATAATTGGCAAACTTAATAGTAAAACTTTAATTTCTGAATTTTTAATCAAAGTTGTAATTTTATTTCTCTTTGACAAAAAAGTTTTATATTTAGATTTATATTCTTTATTAGTTGTATAACTCATAATATGTTCTGAGGATAATTTTGAATAGAAATAAACTGAATATCCTGACAACCAAATACGCCAACATATATCTAGATCTTCATATAAATATATAAAATCACTATCAAAACCATCGATTAGCTTTATTACATCAGATCTTGCTATAAATGTTGAAGAAGGCATCCAGAAACAAAACCTGTCATTATATTCAAATTTGATATTATCTTCTAACCAGCCAGTACCACCATAATGAAATTCACCACCAGCTGATTGTAGTTTTTTATCTTTGCCATAAATTCTTCCTCCCAAAACTCCAATTTCAGGATTTTTTTCTAAAAATTCGTAAGCGTTTGAAGTCCATTCATAATTTAATATTGCATCACTATCCATAAATACAAAATATTTTTCGCTTGAATTAAATATAGCTTTATTTCTGTTTCCTGAAGGACCTTTGTTCTCAAGACAATTAATGATATTTATAAATGGATATTTATTTTTAATAATTGAAACCGTATTGTCTGAAGAATTATCATCAACAACAGAAATATTTGGAAAGTTTTTTTTATGTTGTATTAGAATACTATTTATGCAATTCTCAATTATATTTTCATTGTTTTTTGTTGTGATTATATATCTTACTTCATCAATCATAATTTAATTAAGAAATGAATAATTAATGCAAAAAAAACCTTTAGTAAGTATTATTATTACTACAAAAAATGAAGAAAGTAATATAGAAAATTGTCTTAAATCAATCAAATATCAAAATTATAAAAATATAGAAATTATTTTAGTTGATAACTTTTCAAAAGATAAAACCGTTAAAATTGCTAAAAAGTTTATATCAAAAATTTATTCTAAAGGTAACGAAAGATCTGATCAAAGAAATTATGGTATTAAGAAATCAAAAGGAGAATATATACTCTATCTTGATGCTGATATGATTATTACCGATGGTCTAATAGAAAGCTGTGTTGAGTTTTCATTATTAAAAAAAATAAATGGAATATTTATTGAGGAAAAAATTCTTGGCAAAAGTTTTTTGAATAAAATAAGAAATTTTGAAAGACAATGTTATAATGGAACATTTATTGATGCTTTGCGTTTTTTTAGGAAAAAATGCTTAAAAAAAATAGGATATTTTGATAATTCTATCAATGGTTTTGAAGATTGGGACTTTTCAATTAGAATAAGTGATAAGTATAAGTCAGAAATATTACCCAAAAGTAAATTAAAAAATTCAAAATGGAAATTGAAAAAATTTGTTGAAGAAAAAGGAATTAAATTTTCAAATTTAAATCAATGTATTATTCATAATGAAACAGAAATAAATTTAACTAAATTAATAAATAAAAAAAGTTATTATTCGATCGCTTTAAATAATTATAAAAAAAAATATTCTAAAAGAAAACACATATTAAAGTTTCAATTATCATTTTATAATCGTCTTTTTAAAATATTTTTTACAAAAAAGAATTTTTTTTATACTCTAAAAAATCCAGTTTTTTTTATATCTTCTTTTTTTATTAAGATAATAATTGGGTTAAAAGTATTGCTAAAAAAATAATTATATTTTTATAACTTTTTTTAAAAAAAATATTTTTTTAATAAAATATTCTATAAAAAATTTAGGATAAATAAAAAATTTGGCTTTTTTTGAGTCATACAAGGTAGGTAAAATCCAACACAAATGAGTACAATAACAATCTATACTTTCAGATTTTCTACTTTTAAAAATTTTTTTAATATCGAATTTTTTATTTAAATGATCTTTGATATTTGTAAATTTATCTTTTAACTCACAAATAGATAGATCTCCGTTGTTTCTTATTACATATATATCGTCACCAGCTATACATGGTTTAGCCCATTTCTTTTTATCAAACAAAAATTCAAGCTGAGTTTTATACAATAATTTTATATTAGCATAGTACAATGAAATCAAAATAGTATTTAAAAACTTATTTCCTGATAACTTTTTTTCAAAATTTGATATCTTATAATTTAATATTTTTGAATATGTTTCATAAATATTATTTCTCTCAAAATTTGTATTATAACCTTCAGAAATTCTTTTAGGTCTTTCTATCTCAAAAGAATGATCGTAACCACTTAAATTTAGATCATTAATTTGAATAAATAGTTTTTCAAAATTATTAATATTATTTGGCAGGACCACAGAATTTAAATTAAGTGTGAAATTTTTATATTTACTTAAACTTAAATCAACATATTTTATTGTATCAACTATTTTATTGTATGCTCCAGGAACGCCTCTTAAATTGTCATAAACACCTTCATTGGCATCTATTGAAAAACTAATCATTAGTCTAAGATTTGGAAATGCAAATAGTAAATTTTCTAATACATTAGCTATCCTTTCTTTCATTAATCCATTTGATGGAATTGTTAAGGCTTCTAAGTTGTTATTAATTACTAAATATTCAACAATATCAAACAAATCTTTTCTTAAAAAGGGTTCACCTCCACTAAAAATAACATGAGATAGATCTCCCATGTTTTTGAATGTTTCTTTAATTTCTTCTAAACTTAAATCTTCAGTTTTGTTTAAATAATCATCATAAAAACAAAAAGAACAACTTTCCTGACATTTAGATGTTATAAAAAAATTAAATGATTTTTTATTTTTTTTTCTTAAAACTAAAATATCGAAAATCTTTCTAAAATAACTATTTTTTCTTTTTAGTCCAAAAAATAACTTTTGCTTTAAATATCCATATTTTGCATAATTATGCAAAAAATCAAAATTTGCAAATAACTTAGATTTTAAAATAAAGAAGATTAATAGTTTAAAAAAATTAGTTTCTAATAATCCTGACTTATTATTATATTTTTTTTCAATATAATTTAATGAGCTAGATGAGTGAAAAATTCTTTTTTTAATCGAGTAATCATTATAATCATGAAAATGCTCAACAAATGCATTAGGGGTATATTTAATCTGGTATTTTTGGTTAACTAATCTTAAACCTAATTCAACATCTTCATAACAAGCTACCTTTATATTTTCGTCAAACAAAATATTATTATCTATAAAGTCTCTTTTTAACATTAAATTAGCAGTACAAAAATTGTTAGGATTGTTATTTGAAAAATATGAAGTTTTTTCACCAAAGCCTGATTTATTTACAATCTTTTGAAGAGTTTTATTTGTGTCTGAATATTTATGTAAAATTTTTCCAACGCTGATTATTTTATCATTAACAATAGTATTTATATGATTTTTAATTATATATTTATCAAGAACTGTATCATCATTAGTAAAGAATATATAATCTCCTTTTGCTTTTTTAAGTGCAACATTTCTTGAAAAAGATGGGCCTAAGTTTTTTCCATTATCTATGAAAAAATAATGATTTTTTGAATTATTAGTAATTTCATCTATTTTATTTTTATATTTTATATTTGCAGAACTGGACAGATTGTCATGAATTAAAAAAATTTCTTTTTTAATATCAGAAACTTCATTTTCAATTGATGCAATACAATTAATTAATTTTTGAGAATAACTATAAAAAGGAATGATTATTGATACAAATTTTTGCATAAGTTTACTTGTGCTTAAAGATTATGAAGTTATCATACTCAACAAGAACGTTGTAATTCTTGTATATTTCTTTAACATTAAAATTAAATTTTTTCAAAAATTTTTTATCTTTACACTTAAAATCTTTATATTTACAAGTTTTATCAATTAGAAAAGGTCTTTTATTTAAATCAACTAAAATGAATTCTGATCTATCTGATTTTACTTCATTACTAATATTTTCAGGAAAACTATAAACTTTTGTTCTAAAAATAACTCTATTACTTATTAAATTATTTTGAGTAGTTAAAATTACGCTTTTATCTCTTGGTATATATTTATTAATTAAACTTTTTATTTTTTCTGATCTTTCGTCAATAAAATATGTTTTATAACTATAAGAAGAAAAATTTTTTTCAAAAATTGGTAAAGAAAAAAAAATTGGTGAAATGAGAAAATTAAAAATTAAAACGTAATAAAAGATTTTAAATTTTGAATTAAATTTATTAAAAAAGTTTAGATATAAATAATTTTTACTTTTAGTTTTCTTTAGAGGCAAAAAAAATAAAGGAAAAAAAAAGCTTAAAACGTAATGATTTGTAATACTAAAATAATTAGAGTTCTTTGTTAACATTAATATTATTAAAAAAGGTAAAATTAATAATAAAACCTCTAATCTTACAATTTTTATTGAAAAAAATGAAAAAATTAAAATTGATATATAAATTATTTTTTTTGGATCGATTAATAATGTCTCAATTTTAAATTCACTTAATTTAATACTAGAACATTCGGCATAAGTTTTACAACTAATAAAGCTTTGAAAATCTAAATTTTTTAAACTAATAGGCTGAATATAAAAAACTACAAAAAGAAAAAAAATAAAAATTAGTAATGATACAAATATATAATTTTTATTTTTAGAATCTATATAAATTAAAAGAATTAATATTGAGCTTTGTAAAATATAAATATCCTTAATTGTTAAAAATAATAAAGATACTAAAAAACTATATAAATAATATTTTTTTACCAAAAACAAAAAAAAGAGACAGTAAAGTGGAATAACGAATATATCGACATGAAAATCAAAAATTGCAAAGTACCAAACTGAAAAGTGGAATATATATAAATATTTTAATCTTATTCCATCCTGAAAATATTTTTCATTAAAAAAAAATATTGGTAAAGCTAAAAGAATAGATTGTATTATTAGAAGAACATAAATAACTAAGTAATCTGGAAGAATGATAATATTTGAAAGTAAAATTTTTATAAAAGAAAAAGATGGTATTGCGTGTTGTAATTGATCATTAATATAAATTAAGTGAAAATTTCTAATAAGTTGTCCTAAATCAAAAAAAGTTGCATTTAATGCATTATATTTAGCAAATGAGATTATAAAAAATACACTAGATAAAACTAAAAATTGAAAAATATTATTTTTAAAACTAATTTTCATTTTTTTTTAAATAAATTAATAATATTAATAATCTCCAAAAAAAGCTCTCGTTATTATTATTAATTATTTTTTTTTTCTTAATAAAATCTAATTCATTATAAATTTCTTTTTTGCTAAAATATTCAAAAAAATTTGTATTATTGTTGCCTGATAATAGATCATATATTTTGTCTAGATTTGAAAGTATAAAAAATTTTGTATTTAACATACTCCCAAATTTTCTTCTGGTATGTATATCCTGAGGCAAATATTTTTTTGCTAAATTTCTTAGAATTTTTTTCTCGTTACCTTCAAATTTAAAAAACCAATTTGTTGAAACTAATTTTTTTTGATCAATATTTAACAAGAAGCTAATTAAATCTATATCAAGATAAGGTACTCTTGCTTCTATAGAATTATACATAGTAGATTTATCTATTTTCATTAAGTAATTATTGGGCAAATGATCTTCTATTTCGAACTTTAAAAATTTATGTAAATAACTGCCATTTTTATTATTAATTTTATTTTCAATAGGTATAAAATTTTTATAAAATTTTTTTAAACTTTTAAAATTATCTCTAGAAAAAAAGTAATAATATAACATTAAATTTATTTTATTTGGTAATATTGAGAAAGGAAGTGTGCCTAGTGCAAATCGTTTATAGCCAGCAAGAATTTCATCAGCTCCTTCTCCAAATAAAAGAGTTTTTATTCCATGATCTCTTATAAATTTTGTTGAAAAAGCTAAGCTCAATATTCCCGGATCAGTACTTCCAAGATCATCAAAAACTTCAATGTTATCGTACAAATAAGGAAATATTTTTTTTTCATCAACTTTAATCTCATAATGATTTGTTCCAATAGTTTTTGCTGCCAGATTAGCATAATAATTTTCATTTAAACCATCACCAAAACTTAAAGAAAATGTATTAATTTTTTTTGATGATAATTTCTGTGCAATTGATGCTATAACACTAGAGTCCAAACCTCCAGATAACATGACACCCAGTGGAACGTCGGAGATTAGTCTTTCTTTTATACTTTTAGTTAGCAACTGTTCAAAACTTATTTCATTTAAATTATTTGAGATATTAGAAACGTGTTGGGATAACTGCCAATATTTTTTTTTGATAAAAAATTTTTTTTTATATCAAATTCAATGTAATGGGCTGGTTCAAGTTTGCTTATATTGTTAAAATAAGTATTTGAATTGTCTAATATAGATGCTGATCTAAAATATTCATTAATTAAATTGAAATTAAATTTTTTTTCAAAGCCCAAAGATTTGAGATTTGCAAATGTTTTAACTTCAGATGAAAAATAAAAAAAATTACTATCTTTATAGTAATAAAGAGGTTTTTCACCTACATGATCTCTTACTAAAAATAATTTTTCTTTTATTTTATCATAAATACAAAAACTAAACATTCCTCGAATATTATTTAGAGTTTCGACTAATCCTAATTTAATATACGATTGGAGCAGAACTTCTGTATCAGACTGAGTTTTAAATTTAACATTTATATTTTGTAATTTAAGTTTTAAATTTAAAAAATTATATATTTCACCATTAAAAATTAGAATATAATTTCCACAATCACTTACGAAAGGCTGATTAGATCTATCTTTAACATCAATTATTGATAACCTTCTATGTCCTAAATAAAGTCCATTATTTGCATTATAAATTCCTTCACTATCTGGGCCTCTATGTTTCAAACTTAGGTTAGTTTTTTGGATTATCTCTAAACCATCATATTTTGAGCTAAAAAATCCATTTATACCACACATAAATCTAATATTTTAATAATTTTAAAATTTTGTTGATAGTTTTTTTTTTGTTTTCGTACTGATTAAACTTTTTAACTTTTAAATTCAATTCGTGTTTTTTTTTTTTGTTTTTTACAATATTTAAGAATTTATTTAAAAAAAATTTTTTTTTAGAAAAATCGATTGCGATACCTTTTTTTATTGCTAAAGATCCAACTTCTGTTGTTTTATCACAAATAAAAGGAATTTGATAAGCTAAATATTCTCTAATCTTTAAAGGATCGGCATAATACATCCAATCAAAATTTTCTTTTTTTGAATATAAAGCAATACCAAAAGTAGCTTGGTTTTTTAAAATTTTTTTGTAAAAGTTTGTAGTTACAAAGCCAGGAAAAATAATATTTTTATTTAATTGATATTTATTAATTAACTTTTTTAGTTTTAAAAAATATTTAAAATCACCATTTTTTGAACCAAAAATAAAAATTTTAAAGTTTATTCTATGAAATTTTAATTTATTACAAAATTTTATAATTTCTTCATATCTATATTTACTGATTACAGAACCTGCTCCAGTTACAAAAACCAAATTTTTCTTAAATTTTTTATGTTCTAATTGAATAGAATTATTGACTATAAATACCTTATTTTTTGATAAATTATATTTTTGAATAATTTTTTTTTTACTTCTATTGGTCATTACTCCTACTAAATTAGAGTAGCTAAGTACAATTTTTAAAATTGTATTATTAATTAATATTCGATTTAAATAATCGGTCATATGAAAATATGACTTAGAATTTTTGAACAAATATAATTTTACTATTATATAAAATATTCCTGCTAAAAAGTTATTATAAATAAATATAGGTTTTATTAATTTCAAATTTTTTAATTCATTTAAAACAAAAAAAAGTGACTCTAAAGCTTGAAGAAAAATGTTATCAAATTTATAATTATAAATTTTAAGAATTTTTTTATTTGATTTTTTAATTTTTGAAAAAATTACTTTTTTATTTTCAAATGAGTATTTATCTTTAAAGCCAAATTCAAAAATATAAAAACCTTTAATATGTTTTAGAAATAAATCAACACCACCGATTTTTAATTTATTTTTAAATTTTAATCTATGAGCAAATACAACAATATCATTATATTTACTCATTTTTATAAATTATGTAATTTTCTATAGAAAGCACTTCTATGCAATTGTCTAATAGGTGCTCAATTGCATCTCTTGCAGAATTCACAATAGGAAGTCCATGTTTATTAAAAGATGTATTTAAAATATAAGGACATCCAGTTTGACTATAGAATTCGTTGATTATTTGATAATAATTTGGATTTATTTCCCTCTTAACTACATGGACTCTACTTGTGTTATCAACATGCATTGCGGCTGGAAATGCTTCTTTTTTTGTTACGTCAAAAGTAGTTAACATGAAATAGTGAAGAAAACTTTTATTAACTACATCTGTATCTTTTAAATATTTTAAATACTGTTCACTTAAAGCACTTGGACCAAAAGGCATAAACCAATCTCTGTCTTTTAAAAAAGTGTTTATTCTATCTTTTGTATTTTTATCTCTAGGATCTGCTAAAACAGATCTATTTCCCAAAGCTCTTGGTCCCCACTCTGCTCTTCCTTGAAATAGACCAATAACTTTCCCTTCGACTAAAATTTCGGAAATTTTTTTTGCTTGTTTATTATAATCGGTATATTTTTCAAATTTTATTTTATCTTTGAAAAAACTTAAATCATATAAAATTTCATCCTCAGTAACCCAATTTCCTAAATATAAATTTTCTATTTTTTTTGGTTTTAACGTTTCTTTTTTTTCAAATAACACATATGCAGCTCCAGCGGGTATACCCGCATCACTTGCGTTTGGATAAACGTGGAATTTATCTACAAAATTTTTTTCAACTATTTTTTTATTCATTTTAATATTCAAAAAAACTCCACCTGCACAACTAAAATTTTTTATATTATATTTTTTGGAAAAATATTCTAATAATGTAATAACATTTTCCTCGAGAACTTTTTGCAAAGAAGCTGCTAGATTTTTTTCTGAGTGTTGTTTTTTAAGTTTAATTAATTGCTTATATAGTCTTGTTTTTTCAAAGACTTTTGAATTCATAACGCTATAAAAATCTACCCAATATCTATTACTGTAATATTTTCCATTATTAAAATAAGGAGCAAGTTTTTTTATTTGATTGTAGCATGTTGGTTTCCCAAAGCTTGAAAGACCCATGGTTTTAAATTCTCCATCTCCAGGTTTAAACCCTAATACATATGTGACTGCTGAATATAATCCTCCAAATGTTGCAAAGCATGGAACTTCTGAAATTAGCTCCATTTTTCCATCTTCACAAATATAAACACCTCCAGATATAATTTTTCCTTTTTTATTTGGTCCACAGCCATCGAGTGAAATAGCTAAACATTTTTCATTAATTCCTGAAGAATAATAAGCAGATGCTGCATGAGATTGTTGATGATCAACGTAAACTATTTTATTTCTATTTATTTCATAATTATCAAATAATTTATCAATACCTTTTTGAACATTTGATTTAGAGTGAGAAGTTAAAAACCTTTCAAGTCTTTTTTTAAAATCAAATAGAAATAACTTTGGATTTTGGATAAATAGATTAAATATATATAAAACTGTATCTAGACCATAATTTCTTGCCAAAATTAGTGACCACCAGTTAAATTTTGGAGTGCCGACTGCAAAATAATCAATTTGATTAATATTTAGATTTAAAATTTTTAACATTCTTTTTATTGTATTGGTAGGAACGCTATCATCGTGTTTAATTCTTGAAGCTCTTTCGCCACTCTCAGCAAAAATGATTTCTTGATTTTCAATCAAAGCAATTCCATTATCATGTGATTTGTCTTCTATATTTACTAATCCAAGTATCTTCATATTTATCTTGACTTAAATTTTGGCAATTTTTTTGAAAAGAAACCTTTTAAAAAATAAATACCATAAATTAAATGAGTAAATAAACAACCCAAGTTAAAATAAAATAGATATTTTATTTTTCCTTTAATTAAAAAAAATTTAAAATTAATATAGATTAAATACATAATCAAAACATTAAATATAAGAAACAAACTATATATTAAGTTTATAAATCCACTTGCTGTTAGAAAGAACATAATTAAGATAAAAAAAAGAGGAACAAAATAGATTAAACCTGAATTTTCAGGATATTTTTTTGCAAAAAAGCCTCTGTGGACTCCATATCTTGAAATTTGGTTTGTATATTTCCTTATATCAGATCTTCTATAATGAAATACATGTAAATTATTAAAATAAAAAATTTTTATTTTATTCAACAATAATTTTCTACAGAGAATAGTATCTTCCCCTGGCCAATAATAATTTGAAAACCCATTTATTTTTTGAAAAATTTTTTTACAAATAAATAAATTTACTGTTGGCCAGTCTTTAACAACTTTAGATTTTATTTTTTTATTTTCTCCATACCTTAAACTAATATTGGAAGGTGATATTCTAAAAATATAATCGCAAACTTTAGAAAACTCATTATCGTCATTTGGCAAAATACTAGATCCACCAAAACATTTTATATTTTTATTTTTAAATATAATATTTTTAGCATTCTGTAGCCATTTTTGACTTGGATATGAGTCATCATCTAAAAAAACAAGAAATTTTCCATTTGAATATTTAGACCCTACATCTCTTTTAATGCCAGGAGGAACTTCTCCTGTTGATATAATTTTTAAATTTTTTAGATTTGGAAGGTCTATTTTTTTTATCGGTTTGTCTGGCAAAACAATTGTTTCAAAATTTTTATATAATTGTTTGTTTAACTTATTTATAGTTTTTGCCAAAAGCTTAGATTTATTTTTGCATGGAATAATTATTGTAAAGAAAGTCATGTTTTAATTCTGTAATTTCTCCAAAATGATAAAACAACAAATAAAAGCAAACAAAAGATTAAATAGCTTGAAATAAACACTGTAAATATTATCGAAAATAAAATTATTAAAGAAGCAATAAAAAAAATACTTTCAACTTTAAATTTATTGAAAAATACAAATATAATAGTTCCAATTAAAATTAATAAATCAAAAATAAAAATATATTTTAGATCTCCAAAAGTATTAGCTACATAAGGTCTCTCAAGTTCATTCTTTATTTTTTTATATGTTTTATCATCTACAGATATTGTAACGCTTTCAACTGTATATATTTCTGATTTATTTAGATCGTTTATTTTGTTTTGAATTTTATTTATATCAATTATATTTTCTTCATAATCCTTAAATTTTTTTATATTTAATTCTCTTATTTTTTTTTTTATAGTATTTATTTTAGATTTTTCATCAGATATATAACTAATTTCTTTAAATTTATGATAAAATTTTTTATAAAAATCAATTTTTCCATCTGCAAACAAAACATTAAAGTTTTTATGTTTTAATGGTATTTGTGGAACAATTGTGATGTTATTAAGGAATATTTGTTTATTGTAATCTTTTTTCGACCACAAAAAAAACTCAGATAATTTTAATTTTTTGTCTTTATCAATATTGTAATAATCAAATATATCTTTCATATAAATTATTTTTGATTTTGAATAATTAAAAGTTGACATAAAATCTAAGTTTTTATCATCAAATATAATTCTCTTATTTAAAAAAATATTTTTTTCCTCGAAAAATATATTTATATAATCAAAATTATTTTGGTATTTTTTAGTATCAAAATTAAAAATTACTGTATCATTATATTCAGCAACTAGACTCTGAGGAATAACGTTTTGATAAACTTTGTAATCGTTAACTTTTGTTTTTACAAAAAAGCTATCCTTTTTACCTAATCCATATCTTTTTAAAAAATACTTATAATCCTTATCTTTAAAAGATAATTTATCAAAACTAGTAATTTTGTTTTTGGGAATTTTATTTAAATTATAATTTTTATTAAAGAACTCATCAAAATTACGATAATAAATAAAATTTTGAATTGTGCCATCGAATTTTACCGCATTAAATTTTGGGTTTCCAATAAAAGTAACTTCTTTGTCTAAAAAATTAAAATTTTCATATTCACTCAAGTTTAAATCTTCTAAGATTAAATCAATTGAAAATAATTGTCGGTAATAAAATTCTACTTGACCCTTAAATTTGAAATCAAAAGCTTTAGTGCTATGAAAATACTCTAATGTTTCTTTATTAAAATACTTTACTCCATGATGTGATAAGCAAGGAGTTGCCCATATTAATATTAAAAATAATATGAATTTATTTTTTAAATTTTTCATAAATAAAATAAGTAATTAATAAAAAAAATATAAAAGCACTGATTAAAGAAAAAAAGAAATGTAAATAAAAAGATCTAGGAATTAAAATTATTTCCACACTTTTGGAATTATTTAATTTGTTATCTATGATACAACTATCACAAATATTTTTTAAGCCATTTATATCGGTATCAATTAATGCTTTATGATAACTATCTATTGTATATCCATCATAAATTTTTTTTGATAAGAAAATGTCTATTAAACTAATTTTTTTAATATTTTCATTTTGAATAACCGAATTATAATTCTTTGAGATAAAGTTAATATCATATTTTTTTATTTCTTTTTTATTATAGAGCCAAACGTTATTACGATTAATTTTCTTATCGTTAAATATACTTGTAACGAAACCTATTTTAAGTAAATCTAAAAGATTATCTTTTCTAATTTGAAATCTATGATTATTATTTATTATTTCAAAATTACTTAAACTAATATTATCTAATTTCAATATTTTTTTTATATCTTTTTCTAGTCTATTTTTTTTAAGAATTCTTAAATCCCAGTTATAAATATTTTTTTTCTTAACTTCA
>MDSW01046526.1_pt1 | contig 45927 bp, 69 predicted proteins | sample 811171 | NCBI WGS metagenome assembly MDSW01 (sample SAMN05326641, study PRJNA326480) | marine metagenome | isolation source: seawater | place: Atlantic Ocean: North West | collected 2012
CTAGAAGCTCGTGTGCGCGCTCCTATCGCTTATTCTCTCTTATCTTCAATGGAATCAAACCATGGATTTCACGGTGGTAATCCTGAACGAATACACCTCTGCCTATCCAGACCATGATTGGGCTGAATGGAAAGACCGCAACAGGCAGCAAATGAAAAGCCAAGGTGATCATTGGTCGAAGACAACTTTAAGTGGTCATGACATTTGGGACTGTCTAGATAGAAATAAGATCGATCATCTTCATCTCGTCCAATGGAAACCAGCCGAAGATACTCTCTACAGAGTCAGCTTAACCAAAAAATCTGATCCATTTGATCAAGCGAAGTAGTACCGATTCAAGCCAATGGACAGCAAGAGGTGAGGGAGGTGATATTGAACCGCATGAAACCACTACGGAGCAAGAGAAGAAAAAGCATACTGTGATTGCAGAGCCTTTTTCTTGAACAATACTACCAACAAAACATCAATAGCATTGATCAGACTTCACAATACATCAATCGACTTTGTTAATACGCGAACAGGTTGAACAATGAATTAAGGTTTAAATTTATTTCGCAATAGCAACACAATAACTGTCAAGTCTTGTCTAAAATAATACAAAGAAAGAATTGCAAAGACTATTACCAAGAGAGAAATAGTACCAAAGTTCACTTGAGCCAATCACTTGCAGAGGTTTTTCAAACAAAACTATTGAATCTTGATGAGATTAGGCATTCCTTCCACAGAAGCGAATGTGACCATGGAAACAGCGGGCTCAGATCCCTTATTAACCACATAATGAGGTTCATCGGGGGAACCCTCAAGGAACCCACCTCCCTCTTCAATGATATCAGTTACTTCGAGACCATCAACGATTCGAACATTATGAATCGTGCCTTTCTGGACATAAACAATCACAGGCGAAGGATGTATGTGGAGTGGGATTTTTGCACCTGGCAGAAGTGTGACTTTATAGAACCTCATCTCAGGCTTTCCCTCTGGATATGCAACAACCCTTCCACCAGGTGTCTGATTCGCCTTAAACAGCTCTTCGATGACTGGTTTGGGGGAAGCCAATGCAGCTGCACCTGAAAGGAATAGCGCAGATACGGCAACAAAGCCTAAGGATTTTGAAAGCATGAATTTTGCCGTGAGCACGGTTTCCATTAGAGCCCACACTCTGCAGTCATCACTGGCTAATTGCCACAATCGGTTGAGAAATTCACTCATTTCAACAGCTTCAGTGCCTCAGTACCTCTCAACAGATCCTTTCTCCTGCTCTTCACCAGAAACACCCGCCATCCACACCAGAAACAATCAGCCTGCTCTTAGATATGGATGTGATCGTATCCATGTCGAGAGCAATACAGCTCCAGACATTTCTCTCTCTCTTTCTCACCGCTTCATCATGACAACCATCACAACACAAGCCCAAGTCATCCAACTGAGCAATGAGCAACTCAATGATGAGCGACTGACCCATGTTGCAGCTGGACGCAATCAGACCGTCAACCAAGTCGCGAACCTTGTTCCTTACGTGGGTCCCCTTAACAGCGTTTCTGGTCTTCTTGGTGGACCCACCATCGGCGATCTGTTCTAACCCTCTGCCCCACTCTCCCTACAACCTAAAAAGCCTCACGATCCGTGAGGCTTTTTATCCCCAACATCATCTGCTTTCGATCTGCACTGTTGAGATCAACCTGATCACCACTTGATCCATCAAGTACTACAGCTGATCGCTACTATTCACCAAAATTTCACCAATAACGCGCAGCATCAACACCAAAGAACATGACAAGGCCTCACCACAACAACTGTGATTTTGTGACTGTCGAGGGCAACACAGCTCCGGACAATTCAATCCTTACTTTAATTGAGTCATGTTCAACGCAACTCCTTCTCAGAATTTCATCAATCTTCCTGCGGTTCTAAAGCCAACCACATCGACCCCATGGAGAGATACTTACAACGGAACTGATCGTGCCGAGCAGTTCTACGTCCAGCCGCCGTGTTCGCAATCCAAAATTCGACAGCCCATTCAAAGACGCCCGCATCAATGCTGGCGGTGGCGATGACATCATCGAAGGATCCGACAGCTCCGATCTGCTCTTCGGGGATCGTGGTGATGACATCATCAAAGGTATGGGTGGTCAGGATGTCATCGACGGTGGTGCAGGAACCGACCGAATCTCCGGCGGTCGTGGTGGCGACATCTTCTGGATGTCACGAGGTCTCGATACCGTCACTGATTTTAATTACAAAGAAGGAGACCAGATCTCCTTACACCGCGCTAAAGGCAAGGTCTACGTCACACAAATTGGGGAAGACACCTACTTAACTCCTCAAAATTTTGAGGGAGTGATGCGTTTTGAGGGAACCAATGCCAGCGAAGTGCACGCCTCCATCATGACCAACAACAACATACAACTGGTCGCCATCAATTTCAGCCCTGCTCTTCTATTCTAGTTCTTCTTTTCTCTCTCATTCCATCTCCTCTGCCCGCTCTTCATTGCGGGCCTTTTCATGACTTTTACTCAAATCAATGTTTTTTCATTGAGACAAACGAAATAAAACGGCACAATACTCATATCAAATGAACAGAATTTCAACCAAATCACAAATCGCAAACAAGGTTTAAATGATGACCGATCACCTATACATACCCCAGACCAGCAGTCATGACACTGTCATTTGCGCCAGAACAAGGCTCGATAAATCCGGAAGAATCTCAATTATTTCAGAGAGCCAACCATGACTTGAACAACATCAAGCTCCCAACTTAGAGCGAAAACGTGCCCTCCTTTAATTCAAGCCAGTCTCCTTTCGGACCCGCTATAAACTCAACATCCTCAAGTTCAGCGTAAAGCTCCGACTCACCCCTCAAGGTTTTAATTAAATAATTTCCATTTGATAGGGGTTTGATCGCATAATCACCAGCATCCATTCGAAGATAATCTTGGCCTCCACCCATATTGATCAATGGCCTTTGTTTTAAATTAGCGCTGCCAGATCGCAGAGGCGATTCAATGAAGTCCTCTCCTGATCCAGTATCTATCTGACTACGTGGACGTGCATATAGCCCATTTCCCTTGATCACGTCATTCCCTTCACCGGTGAATAGCTTGGCATCATAGTTAATAAAAATTCCACCAGATTCATCATCTTTGCTCTTCTTTCTGCCAATAATCAGGTCATCGCCCTTGCCGGTGTCAAGAACGCCAGAGATATCCAAGCCATAAGTGTCCTTTGATTTGGCAATCACTTTGTCATTGCCCAAGCCAGTCTTCAATTCTCCGTGATGCCCAATTTCAAGGCCTCGATACATTGCTTTTGCGTTAATCGTGTCGTCGTCACCTCCAAGGTCCAAATCGCCATGGACTTCCAATCCAACATGATTTTTGATGTCAGTAAAATTCTTATTGGTATAATTGATTTTGATCAAATCATTTCCACCGAGCAAGGCTACTTTGTTATCCCAGTGAACCCAAAATCCACCATTTTTTAAGATAAATTTATCTTTATGTTGAGAGGTTGTCAGGCTAAAGCTGTATGATTTAATGCCATCCCATTGGTCGCGGTCTTCTTCATGCCCGTTGAAAATGATTGTTGTGCCCTGTTGATTCGTCACATAGTCTTCGCCGTATAAACGTAAATACGTGCCATGTTCAATTGGCAGTGGATCTCTTGCGGGGGCATTGAAAACATACTTTTGATTTGTTAGCCAAGAATTAGTATCTGGAAAGTTGAAAGTCGTCATCGGGAATGGCTCTGTTGGTTGGTCTATCCAGGCAAAATCGCCATGCATTCTTATTTTATCACAACAAAAATCAGCTCATCTATTCATTCACACAGCAAGTCTCCTCCTGACTCTCAATCAAAACAAAGAGCTTGAAGCCAACAAAGCTCGATACATCACTTGAGAAGCCCCAACATCCATGGCGGCAAAATTTAACCATGACTAATGGCAGAGACAACACTTCGTTGAGATCCAAATCACTGGTGAGTTGAACACGACTTCATGAATGCCAAAATATACGGCTTTGTACTTCCAAAAAAAATAAAGTCAAGCATCAAGCTTGTGATCCAATTTTCCTCGATTCACGCTAATCATCACATGCATTGACCATGACCTTAAGAAGAACAGTCGAGGCCAAGGCCGACTTAGAAAGCAAAATTAATGCCAAAAAATAGCATGATAGCAACAGCCATCGATGCCTTTCATATCCTTGATGGACACCACCGCGACACACGATCCGCCACTCATCCAAAACCCCTCAAAAGCAGGTTTAACAAGAGCCAAACCGAAACACGTCTGAAGCTTCCACAAAAGAAAACAGCATGTAAGGGCCAGTTCTAGATGCACTTCGAAAATCTCCTACACAAATCGAGAAAGGTAGAGATGACGTCGACTCAGGCTTGCAAATCTCGAAAATATCAGTCAAAGCGAATCCTATTCAGCACATTTAAGATTTTAACCGCAGCACGCATTAAATCAATAACTTAAAGAAATAAAGCCTAATACTCGTTTATTCTACCGAAAATCTAATTCTATTGTTCTCATTCAATACAGACGCAACAACTTCTTCTCGCCCAAGCCATCCAATTGATCGCTGTTCAAGCACATTCGTTGCCAGCTCAAGCGGGCAATATCATCTCTTAAACAATCTTTTTGCATGTTATTCCTTTGGAAAGTCCACTCAGTTCTCAATCTCTTTGCTTTTGAACCGATGCAAGATCGATCAACCCAAAACAGGATCATTGATGAAGATTCCGTTTGTCTGAAAACAACAGCGAACGCAGAACTCATGCATGACTGGACACCTTGGTGATCACAGGCCGACCGTGGACCTCCCTACGGACGACAACACCTCAACCAAAGCTTCCAGACCAGATCAGATCAGATCAGATCAGATCAGATCAGATCAGAGACGATTGTCAAACTTTCGCCCGCACCCTCCGGTCAGCGGGCTTTTTTGATGAAATAGATCTTGGTTTGGTTCCGCCATGGCGAATTCCATCAGCAAGCTCGCATATCAGACCCTTCAGCAGGGCAAGAGCATTGCCGGACTCGCCCACAAGCAATTGAGCACAAGGCTCATGGAGTTGGTCGCACCAGAAGCGATGCCAGGCACAACAACCGTGTCCGCTGAACTGATGAATGAGTTACGGGCATCCATTACGGCACTCCAGGACCGGGACTGGCTGGAAGCTGAGCAGGGGATCTATCCGACCGAACTTCTTTTTGAAGCCCCCTGGCTGGATTGGTTAAGCCGGTATCCACTGCTCTGGATGGATTTGCCCACCACCTGGGAACGGCGACGCGACCGCAATGTGCGCGATCTGCCCAAGCAGACTGATACAAGTCTGTATCCCGACTATTACCTTCAAAACTTCCACCATCAAACCGATGGTTATCTGAGCGACCACTCGGCAGCCCTGTACGACCTTCAGGTCGAAATTTTGTTTAACGGCACCGCTGATGCCATGAGAAGGCGAGTGCTAGCCCCTCTAAAACGGGGATTAAGGCATTTCAGCGATCGCTCTCCCTCCTCGCTCCGCATCCTGGATGTGGCCACCGGAACAGGCCGCATGCTTCAGCAGATCCAAGGAGCTTTGCCCCATAGTGAACTAATTGGAGCTGATCTATCAGCTGCGTACTTACGTCAGGCCAATCGTTGGCTGAATGTAAGCAACAAAAATCTCGTTCAACTTGTCCGTGCCAACGGTGAACAACTGCCTTTAGCAGATCAAAGTGTTCAAGCCGTGACGTGCGTGTTCTTGCTTCATGAGCTCCCCGCAAACGCCCGTCAAAATGTTCTGAACGAATGTTGTCGTGTCCTTGAATCTGGTGGTGTCTTCATTTTGGCGGATTCTGTTCAACTTGCCGATTCCCCTCAGTTTTCTTCGGCGATGGATTATTTCCGCAAAACTCTTCATGAGCCTTACTACCGCGATTACATCGGAGATGACATTGAAGCCAGATTGAGCAGCGCTGGTTTTGATGGGATTCATGCTGAATCGCACTTCATGACACGCATCTGGTCTGCACGAAAACCTGTTGCAAACCAAATCTGAACGGCATTCCCTGACAGCAGAGCTGGCAGGTAGCCCTCGAGGCCATAGTGTGAGCGCGTTCCTAGAGGGGCTACATGACCAATCCCTTCAGGGTGCGGTGGTTAAAAGGGTGGCAATTTCAGGTTGTTTTCATGGAAGGTCACGTACAGGTTGAAGCTCATGGTTTCGGCATCTGTTTGAGAACCGCCGTTTTGCCTGGCGAAAGCCCTCGTGCTGCTGCAGACAGACTGGTCTTGGCGGAAGATCGTCGTCGTCGTGCTCTGCATCACGCCTGGCTCCGTGGGAAAGACCTGCCACGCCCGGCTGAGCTGCCTTCTCCAGCTCTCAACGACCCTGAAACCGAACGGCCTACTTCTCTTGTGGTTGTCGAACAAATCAACCCTGAACTGGTTGCCTGAGGGCCTTCAACGTTGCGCCAACCACCATCCCAGCGCGAATCCTGATCCTGCCCAGCGAACAACCCTCCAAAATTGAGCTCCATGCTGACGAGGCAGTTCCCAACCAACAGGCTTGAGCTCGAGTATTTTTTGGCCCATAACTCGGCGTTGCCTCCAGCGACGTGACTGAACGGACCAACCCTTCATGGGTTCTGTACTGGATTTAACCTTGGATAGACGTCGACCCTGATTCATCAGCCGGTTGACCCCATGAAGCCAATTCAGACCTCGTCGCTGTCGACGAATGCATGGTTCCATCCAATCCAACACCGCTTCACTGAAACTAGAAGCAAGACGACAAATTGCCATGAAAGGCTCAGCCACTGAATGGCCTGAGGAATCGCAGGCCCTCGCTCGCACTCTTCATACAAAACTGACGATCGATGATCGTCAGTGGCATCGGTTAAAGACCAATCGTGAACGACGTGCCGCTGAATTAATGGCAGCTGCTTTAACCCAATTGATCTGCGATGGAGCTCACTCGGAGGTTGAAGAACTCACCACGCAAGCTTTGAAATGGATCCGTGGAGAACTCAAAGATCCAGGCTGTCCACGCCATTGAGCAGAACGTTCAAACCTGCGAGGAGACAGGGCGGCGACAAGCCAATTGCAAACGATTGCCACGTCTACTCCATCGAACGTCATCAAAACATTGATGAATTAAAAATAATCCGCGACCGCTCATAGCATCCAGCTGCTCGGGCAATGACGCGGCGCGAGCACAATCTGGGAGACCATTCCCCTCGTCCTGCACCTGCCAAACCAACCAGTACGGCGTCAAGATGCGTCGAATTCTCAACCGTTTCGAGGGATCTTCACTGTTGCCATGGCGAACGGCGTTAACCAAGGCCTCGTGCAGTCCAAGCTGAACGCGCTGACAGGTGGCAAGACAGCCAACTGGCTCGATCAAAATCTCAAGTAAGGGTGCTAGCTGAAGAGTCGAGGGAAGAATGAAATCAGCCCAACGAAACCGATCGAAATGGGGCAAGGAACGCTTAACCATGTCAGCTGGCACCTGACATCGGTGAGGTGGAACCATCCAGCTCGCCCAGCAGCACTTCCTTTGAACTTACCGGGTCTTCTGCACCTGCACAGCTTGTCGGTTAGCGCCCTGCTGGATCACGGCGGCGCAAAAGCTCTGGGTGATTCAACAATGCATCCATCAACCGAACGCCTCGCAACTGATTGATCAATGGCATGTGCCCATCCGGAGCCGCAAGGGACCAAGTAAAAGCTCCTGGATACCGCGTCCAAACCCCAGCTTGTTTCCAGCCAATTCTTGGCCAGAGCAATTCGTAACGTCCATCAAGGGCGTGTAGCAATGTGGCCTGGGCGGTGAAGCCGAAACGTCCGAGGGAGTAGGCCCCCCAAAGGCGATCCAAGCTGACCAAATCAAGGCCTGGAATGGAAGCCACTTCACTGAAATAGACGTAACCGCGGCGAACGGCCTCAGGACCAGCCAACTCGCGCAACACCGCACTGGTGAAGCGGTCTGCGGCTTGAAAATCTTCATTCAACAAGGACCGCTGTAAGGGGTTGTAATCGATTGCTACAGCAGACTCAGCCTGAAACCATCCATCTGGAGAGGCATCCAGAAGAACAGCAAGAACATCAGGTTGGTGGCGACAAAGCACCTGCAAAATCCAACCAGCTGCCCAATCATCTCCACGAGGATCAAACGGCTTCAGCAAGTCAGAACCGAGAGCAGCCAGATCGGACGCCCGTAATTCAATGGTTTTAATCAGATTCCGCCGCTGGCGGAGATTTCCCTTCGCAAACCGATCGAGGAGCTGTTCGGCGCTGAGGGTAGAAGAAGGTGAGGAACCGGAAAGCATGAGTGACTACCGGCCCTAATTGACTCGGCGTTGGCCCACTATGTCAGGCATGGGAGACCGGCGTTCTTTTCCAATCGCAGATCTTCGGGCGGTGCCTGGAGCCTTGATTGATGTGCGCAGCCCCTCCGAGTACAGCAAAGGCCATTGGCCTGGGGCCGTGAATGTTCCCTTGTTTAGTGACGAGGAGCGGGCTGAGGTTGGCAAGACCTACAAAAAAAATGGCCGCAAACGTGCGATCCAGCTTGGTCTGGAGTTCACTGGTCCGAAATTGAGCGCGATCGCTCAAGCGTTGGAATCCCTCTGCGGAGATACACCTCCACGCATCTACTGCTGGCGAGGGGGGATGCGATCCGCCAGCGTCGCCTGGTTGGCGGAACTATTGGATCTAAATCCCAGGCTGCTACTTGGTGGCTACAAAAGTTATCGACACTGGGTCCTGGAACAATTCGAACACCCTTGGCCGTTGCGACTGCTCGGTGGACGAACGGGCACAGGCAAGACGGATCTTCTGCTGGCCCTTCAGCAGTGCGGGGTGGCGGTCATCGACCTTGAGGGGCTAGCCAACCATCGAGGAAGCAGCTTCGGAGGTCTCGGCATGCCTGCGCAGCCAAGCACAGAGCACTACGAAAACCTCTTGGCCGAGCAACTAGACCGACTGCGTCGAAGCCACCCCCAGCAAATCTGGCTTGAGGCGGAAAGCATCCAGGTTGGTCGCTGCAGGATTCCAATCAGCTTCTTTCGTCAAATGAAGGAGGCGCCAGTTTTAGACATTCAACGCACCCTCAAGGAGCGTGTGGATCAACTCGTTCACGTGTACGGACCCTTGGGAGAGGATGAACTTGCTGCAGCGATTGAACGGATCAGTCGTCGTCTCGGTCCCCAACGCACGACCGAAGCACTGAAAGCCATTTCAAGGCAGGATTGGGCGAGTGCATGCACAGCCACACTGGACTATTACGACCGGTGCTACGACAAGGAATTAGACCAATGCCCAGATCGAACCACGATCGACATCAGCGGCAAAACGGCTGAGCAAACCGCCGAGCTGTTCATCCAGCGCGGACTTGTTGAACGAACCGCCTAGGATCCTGCCCCACACATCGTCCACATGAGCGAAGGGTCCGGCAACGCTGCCATTCAGTTTTTTCGTGGTGTCAACGAACCCGTCGTACCCGACATCCGTTTGACTCGCAGTAAAGATGGTCGCACCGGCCAAGCCAAATTCGTTTTCGAGCAACCTCAAGCTTTAGCGCCAGAAACACTTGGAGACATCGGAGGCATGTGGATGGTGGATGAAGAAGGTGAAATGGTGACAAGAGAGGTGAATGGCAAGTTCGTCAACGGCAAGCCAAGTGCTTTGGAAGCCACCTACACCTGGAAAAACGTGGAGGATTTCGAACGCTTTATGAGATTTGCTCAGCGTTATGCCGAAGCGAATGGGTTGGGATATTCACAGAATCAAAACTCGGATCAAACTGAGGACGCCAGTAGAGCAAACGAGTGACCCTGCCGCAATGGCTTTCCCTGGCGGCCCTAATTGCCGCTGTCTCGTTGATTTGGAGCCTGCGCCACGTAGTGCTGCTCCTTTTCGCGGGAATTGTGATCGCGATGGCACTGTGTACTTTGGTCGGAATTCTTCGACAACGCCGTCCGATGCCTCGAGCATCGGCACTCCTAGTCTGCATCGGAGGTCTGCTGACTGTTGTGGCCATGGCTTCGGCAGTCGTCGTCCCCCCATTTATTGATCAATTCACGCTTTTACTTCAAAAGCTTCCCGAAGCGGCCGGTGTCGTTCTTGAGATGGGGCTCGGTAGTTTGGATCAGATTAGCGACGCAGTTTATGGCACTGATGCGGTACCTAATCTGAAACAAATTGATAGTCAAGATCTAAATCTTATTCCAGATAGTTCAACCCTCGCCTCAGGCTTAAAAACAGGTTTAGTAGGATTACTCGGGTTGGCAGGTAACCTCGGGAATGGTGCCGTTCGACTGCTTTTCATTTTGGCAGTGGCCTTAATGGTGAGCGTGCAGCCATTGGCTTATCGCGAGGTGAGCATTCAACTGATTCCTTCTTTTTATCGGCGACGAGCCAGAAAGATTCTGCTGCAATGTGGGGAAGCCCTAAGCAGCTGGATGGTGGGAGTCCTGATTAGTTCTCTTGCTGTTTCTCTCCTTTGCGGGATTGCCCTATCGCTCCTAGGAGTGAAGCTTGTTCTTGCTAATGCACTCTTAGCAGGACTGCTGAACATCATTCCCAACATTGGTCCAACGATGAGCACCGTGTTCCCGATGGCGGTTGCACTGCTTGATGCGCCTTGGAAGGCTGCAGCTGTTTTAGGTGCCTATGTCCTCATTCAGAATCTAGAAAGTTATGTCATCACTCCATCGGTCATGCATCACCAGGTCAAATTATTGCCTGGTCTAACTCTTGCTGCCCAGTTTTTGTTCACGATAATCTTCGGACCATTGGGCTTACTGATGGCCTTACCTCTGGCTGTCGTCCTTCAGGTCCTCATCCGAGAAATCTTGATTCATGACGTGATGGATCGCTGGAAAGTCAAGAGGTTGTCTACATGACGAGCAAAACAATTCTTGCCGTTCTCAGTTGTGTCGTTCTGGGGTTATTGATCTGGCATCTGCGTTGGGTCTTGCTGGTGCTTTTTGGCGCTGTTGTGCTGGCGGTTGCTCTCGACGTGCTGATCATGCAACTGCAACGGCGCAGCAGTCTCAACCGCCCTCAAGCTCTGATGGTGGTGGTTCTGATCCTGGTGCTGGTTGGCGTTTTGATCGCGCAACTTCTGCTGCCTGAACTTGTGGTTCAAATCCAACAATTGGGAAAGGATCTGCCGCAGCTCGTCAGCAAAATCTCATCCATGCTCAATACCGACCCACGGCTAACTGAATTAGAAAAAACCATTAATGGAGAATTAAATCTCGACAAACTACAACCCATCGGTGCTCAGTTGCTTGGAGTAGCCGGAGGGGCCGCGAACAGCATCATTCAACTGTTTTTGATTGCCCTGCTCGCGGTGCTGCTTGCACTCGACCCAAGCAGTCATCGCGGCATGGTCCTGGCCGTGACGCCACGGCCAGGACGCGATCAGATGGCCCAGCTGCTTGATCACTGCCGCGACGCGCTAGGCGGCTGGCTGAGTGGAATGACCATCTCCGCTTTAACAGTTTTTTTATTCACTTGGGCCGGACTCGTTCTACTCAATGCACCCCTGGCTCTTTTAAGCGCACTCGTTTGCGGCCTGTTGACGTTCGTCCCCACAATCGGCCCAACAGCCGCAACGCTACTGCCAGCAGGTCTAGCTCTGCTCCAGTCACCTCAGCTGATGGTTTATGTCCTGATCTTCAGATTGGTGCTTCAGAACCTCGAGGCATTCCTGCTGACTCCATTGCTGTTGAGCAAAACCGTGAATCTTCTCCCCACGGTTGCCCTGATGGCTCAATTGTGTCTCGGAGCACTGCTTGGCTTGCCAGGCGTTTTGTTAGCTCTGCCCTTAGTGGTGGTGCTTCAAGTCGTGATGCAGAAAGTCATCGTTCAACAAGTGATGGATCAGTGGACCTGACACGCCTGACTGTGCATCGGCAGGCCAACGCTCGAATAGTGTGAGTGAGTCCTCAGGAGCCATGCTCCACCAATGGAAGTCATCTTCAATTTTTCGCGCTACGAGGATTTAAGGCAGGCCGTGAAACAACTGCTTCAGGAAAGTCTTGATCCTGATTTCCTGTATGAGGAAGCGCAAGATCTCTTTGACTCCTGGTGGGAATCGGAAAACAATTTGGGCGTTCTCACTATCGAAAAAAAAGAAGCCTTCTGGGAAGCTTTAACCAGAGAATTTAAACTGGAACAACACACCTGATCACAACAGCGCATGATAGGAATCCGCATCACAACAATCCAACTACTTTCCCCTGGCGAATAGACTGCAGAGAGAAGAATGATCGCCTCAGTCAATCAAAAAAGATCAACTTTTCCAAAAGCCCTAAAATTAAAATATTAGACTCAATAGATTGTCGCAGCAGCAGGTCCCAAAGGAGTCATGCATCAACGGTAACGATTCCAAAGAGAAAAACTACCAAGCAAAACGACAACCGCCAAAAGATGATATCTCATTGCAAACATTAAACTTGTCAAGGTAAAATGATCGAACAACAACAAAAAGTCAGTCCGCAGATCCCATAGAGCCAAAAAGATCAACAGAATTGGAAACCAACGAGCCGTTCGCCGGTGATGCTTCGAGCGGTCAAACTCACTCACCCGATCGGTCCCAAAGAGTGAGCAATGATGGCGCTAAGGCAATACTCGACCAACTGCCCACGACCACACCCAAAGCCAACGCAATTGCAAACCAAAACAGTGTCGAACCACCGAAGAAAATCAAAGCCAACAAGGGCATTAATGTGGTGCCACTGGTATAAAGAGTACGAGTTAGCGTAGCTGATACAGCCAAATCAACCTGTAAAGACAGAGAGAGATCAGTACTTTCACGACTTCGTTCACGGATGCGGTCAAACACAACCACCGTGTCATTCACCGAATAACCGGCAATCGTGAGTAGGGCCACCGCAAATAAACTATTGACCTCAAGCCTGGCCAAGAGGCCAAGCCAAGCAAACACACCGCAAACAATCAAGATGTCATGGGCTAGTGCCACAAGAGCCAATAAGGCATAGCGACGGTCGTAGCGGATTGTGATGTAAAGCGCAATTCCGCTAAACGCGACGAGCAAAGAAATCAAGCTGCTACGCAGCAATTGCCCGCCAAGGCTGGGGCCAATCGTTTCGACCGACTGACCACCAGCAACAAAGGGTCCGGCCACTGGCCCAACCGCTTCAATCACTGCCTGTCCATGAGCTGCCGACAAGGTGGGAAGCCGCAACAACAGAGACTGGCCTCCATCAAGCAACTGCACCCTGGGTGAACTCAGATTGGGCAGTGGTTCGCCCTCTTCCTTGGGAAGAGCAAGCTGTTGAATTTGATTCGCGACCTGAATCGCCTTGAGATCAGCACAACGATCCCCGCACTGACGCTCCAACTGAATCTGAGTTCCACCAGTGAAATCCAACCCCGGTCGTAATGGGGCCTGAATACGAGGATTGAACCATGACAAGGCAAGTCCAATCGCACTAATCAGAACCACCACAGCGGATCCGATCCACACTTTGCGTCTCATGCTGCTTAAGCACCAGCGCGGTCTTTTGATGCTCTGAGTGGAGCTTTCTGGAGTGGAGTCAGCCATCACTTACACGGAGGAGGTTGGGAGCTGACGAGCCGGCAAAAAATTAAACGGCTTGCGTAATGCGGTGTATCCCATGAGAAAACGAAGCAACGTTCGAGTGCAAGTCAGGGCCGTAAACAAACTGAGTAACACCCCAATTCCCAGCGTTGCCGCAAATCCTTTAACCAGGCCAGTCCCAAGAAAGAACAGGGCTGAACAACTAATCAGGGTGGTGAGGTGCCCATCCACGATCGAGGAGAACGCTTCGCTGAACCCCGTTTCAATCGACCGAATCAATGTGTTGCCACTACGGAGTTCATCCTTGATCCGCTCGAAGATCAACACATTGGCATCGACCGCCATGCCGATACTGAGAATGAAACCAGCAATCCCAGGCAGGGTGAGTGTGACCGGGATCAGAGCGTAAACAGCCAAATTGAATAGGGCATAAAGGCTGAGGGCCATCACGGCCACAACACCGGGCAACCGATAGGCCACAACCATGAAGATGGCCACGAGAACCAGTCCGGATAGCGCCGCCACAAGACTGCGGCGGATGTTCTCGGCCCCCAACGTTGGACCGATGGTGCGCACCTCGAGAACCTTGACAGGCAAAGGCAGTGAACCGCCGCGAAGCTGAACCTCTAAATCACGAGCTTCCTCCGCGCTGAAATTGCCACTGATGCTTGCTGAACCACCGGTAATTCCAGCCGTTTTGTACTGGGGACCCACACTGGCTTCACTGATGGCACGGCCATCAAGAACAATGCCCAACTGTCGATCTGTGCCAGCTATTGATTTCGTCAGTTCAGCAAAAGCTTCTGCTCCAGAGCTGTTAAAGCCAAGTGTGACCTCCCAACTGTTGGGATTGTTCTGAAGCGGCTGACGACCAGCCGTCACCAGATCTTTACCGGTCAACTCGGCAGGTTCAAACAACCCAACAATCTCCTCGTTAACTTTCTCCAGCAGCTGTTGCAGCTGCTCCTTTTCACTGGCAGCAACGTCATCGAGTTGAAACTGCTTGGCGCGTTCCGCTAATTCTTTGATGCCGAGATCGGATCCATCTGAACTCTCCCCGCGCTTCTCCTGCTCCTCGCGAAATTGGAGGAGAGCACGCGTTTGCGAGCGCAGTTTGCGCAGCGTATCCAGTTGCTGCTCAACACCGGGCTTCGACGCACGGAACTCCAGCAGAGCTGTGCTGCCGAGCACCCGAGCGGCACGACTGGGATCTTGCTCTCCGGGAAGCTGAAGCACAAGTTGGTCGTCTCCAACCGTTTGCAAGGTGGATTCAGACACCCCAAGCCCGTTGACCCGACGATCGAGGACCGCTTTCACCGCCTCCAATTCCAACGCGGTAACGCTCTTAATTTCACCAGCGGGCTGCACCTCCACTGTGATCTGACTGCCGCCTCGCAAATCCAGCCCTAGTTGCAGTGGAGCTGTAAACAACAACGCTGCCGCTGCAATGGCAAGCGCAAGAACAAAGGCGAACCAGCCCTGTTGTCGTGCCATCGCCTCAGAGTCCCTTGCTCACAATCTGTTGGGCCGCCTCAACGATTTGATGAGGCTGAATGATCGTGAGATTTTCGAGCTTGCCGTTGTAAGGGGTGGGGATGTCCTGGCTGGACAACCGCACGGGCCTTGCATCGAGATCGTCGAAACACTGCTCGGTAATCAGGGCGATTAATTCGGCCCCGATGCCGCCAGTTTTCATGCATTCCTCCACCACGATCACCCGATGGGTCTTACGGATCGACTGAGCAATGGTGTCCATATCAAAGGGTTTGAGACTGATCAAATCGATCAACTCAACGCTGATGCCTGACGCCTCAAGCTGTTCAACGGCCTTGAGGCAGTGATGTCTCATGCGCGAATAGGTCAAGATCGTGACATCACTTCCCTCTTGAACCAGATCGGCCTGATCCAAAGCGCAGGTGTACTCGCCTTCAGGAAGCTCTTCGGTCAGGTTGTAGAGCAAAACATGCTCAAAGAAGAGCACAGGGTTGTTGTCTCGGATGGCTGCTTTCATCAGCCCCTTGGCATTCGTGGGAGTGCTGCAGGCGACGATCTTGATGCCAGGCACGGCATGGAAATAAGCCTCAAGCCGCTGACTGTGCTCAGCGCCCAACTGTCGACCAACTCCTCCGGGGCCTCGAACCACCGTGGGAATTGTGAAATTACCGCCACTGGTGTATCTCAGCATCCCCATGTTGTTGGAGATCTGGTTGAAGGCGAGCAACAGAAAGCCCATGTTCATCCCTTCCACGATCGGCCTGAGACCGGTCATGGCCGCCCCTACGGCCATCCCCGTGAAGGCATTTTCTGCAATGGGCGTGTCCAACACCCGCAGGTCCCCGTACTTCTCACAAAGGTCTTTGGTGACCTTGTAACTACCTCCGTAGTGACCAACGTCCTCTCCCATTACACAAACATGAGGATCCAGGGCCATCTCCTCGTCGATGGCTTCCCGTAGGGCGTTGAAGAGAAGGGTTCCTGCCACGGCGTTGCTGTAATCCCGGCCAATCCGGGGTGAGCGGCCAAGCTATCTCAGCCACTGCAACCTCAACCGCCTGCAGCGAAAGTGAACAACAAGAGCACCGACAACAACATCGCCGGAGAAAGCAGTAGAGCCAGCTGACCGAGATCGTGGGGCGTCATCGAAAAGGGGCGTTCCACCTCAAGACGCTAGGCAGGATCTCCGTCGGCCCCAGTAAAAAGACTGCGAAGAAACAGCAGACCCAGACCCAACGCGATAAACCCACTGCTGAAAGTGGCCAGAAAAGACAAACCAACCAACAACGTTTTCAACGTAATCGCGATGTTTTGAGCGATCGCAGAACTGAAATGCGGCGGATGGGCTGCGAAATAAAAAACAAGCCTTCGGCTCAAACCGAACGCCAGCCAAGCAATCAAACCAGAGGTGAGGGCGCCCGAAAGAAAACTGAGTGGTCCTTTGCGGGGCGACTGCTCACGCGTTTCGCTGGAAGGTTCTGTGGGGCTCATCCCTCAATTTTGGCTCCGCACGGTCTCAATCGACAGCACCAAGCCAACAAACCAGCCTGCTGAAACTCCCTTTGCAGCCTGGATCGTGCCTGTTCGCAGGTACGAAAGCTTTGATAAAGCGCAAAACAACTTGGTCCAGAGCCACTCATGGCAACCGCCAGGGCATCGGGCAGGGTGTGCAGTAGCCGCAAGCCGATCTCGACGGCCGGAGTCTCTGGGGCGACCACCGGCTGCAGGTCATTGCGCAACGGTGGCGGTTCGGCGGCACGAATCGGCTGGGTCCAACTCTCCTGGCGCAAGATCTGCCGCTGTTGTTCAAAAGCCACCTCACCCTGGAGATAGGAAGAGCCATGAACATCTCGGCAGCGCTGATAGGCCCAAGGGGTCGAGACGCTGACGCGCGGATCTTTGACCAGAAGCACCGCGAGAGGATCGGAGATCGTCGGCAGAGGTTCCAACAACTCACCACGGCCAAAACACAACTGGCTGCCACCTCGGATGCAAAAAGGCATATCAGACCCCAACTCAGCGGCGAGCCCCTCCAAATCAAGATCGCTGAAGCCGAGACCCCAAAGTGCATTGAGTCCTACCAACGCAGCCGCCCCATCACTCGAGCCTCCCGCCAAGCCGGCCCCAATTGGGATGTGTTTTTCCAAATGGATCGTGGCGCCAAGCTCGTTTAAGCCGGACCGCTGCCGCAACAAATGGGCCGCGCGCAGCACGAGATTGTCGTCGCCAATGCTCAGATCCGGCTGATCACAACTGAGGTGCAGTTGGGCATCCGCGGTATTCGAGAACGTGAGCCGATCAACCAATTCAATGCTTTGCATCACCATGGCCAACTCGTGAAAGCCGTCAGAGCGCAGGCCAAGCACCTCGAGGTGCAAGTTCACCTTGGCCGGAGCCGTCACCGTGATCGTTCGCATCGCAACGGCATTGGTCATTCACCTTGATTCAAACCTCTCGCTAAAGCCACCCAGTTTTGAGGTGCAATGTCCTGGGGGCGTTGCTGCAGCGAGATCCCAGCATCACAAGCCAGGGCTTCAAGTTGATCAGCGGAGACAACGCTATTCAAAGTATTTCGCAGCATTTTGCGACGACTGTGGAATGCCTGTTTGAGCAAACCTTCCACCCTGCGTGCCAAAGCAAGCTCAAGCCGCTGATCAGGCGGCAAGGGGTCGAGAACAATGACCTCCGAATTCACCTTTGGTGGAGGCTGAAAACAACGAGGGGGCACGGAACAAACCTTGCGACAATCAGCGAGGAGCTGCATCCGCACACTCAGTGCACTGAAACTGCTGTGGCCAGGACGGGCACAGATGCGATCAGCCACCTCCTTCTGTACAAGCAGCACAAGCCGCTGGTAGGGCGGATCGACAGGTCTGTCCAAGCGGCCGACAAGCTTCTCAAGCAATGGACCTGTGATGTTGTAAGGGATATTGGCGACAACCTTGTCGGCAGGATCGCCATCAGGAAGAGACAGGGTGACCTTGAGAACATCACCTTGCTGCATCGAAAAACGCGGATGCAGGCCAAAGCGCTTCTGCAACCCATCCACCAGATCTCGATCTAACTCCACCACGTGCACAGCGGCAGCAGAGGAGCTGAGCAGCAGTTCCGTGAGGGCACCACGGCCTGGACCAACCTCCAGCACGCGATCTTGGGGCTGTAGTTCGGCAGCCGCAAGGATCCGATCCAACACAGACGCATCTCGCAGCCAATGCTGTCCAAATCGCTTGCGCGCGGTATGGCCGGAAAAACTCATTCCGAAGGTTTACGTCGACAAGATTAATGAACAACATCAGCCTAGTCTGACCAAACTCAAGCCATAACATTCATTCAAACTAGTTGCAGCGAACCAAGTCATCTCGCCAACAAACCACAAGCGATATGAACAAACAAGACGCAGCTAGATAGGTTCTATGAACGACACATATGAAGGCTCAAGAATCAGACACGGTCAACTCAACTCCAGCACCAGGTGATGAACAGAACAACAAAAGAAGAAGGGAACCAAAGCAACATCTTGGCTACGGTTGAAGAACAAAAAACGAATGGCATGAACAATTCAGAACAGCTTCAAGATGTCCATGTTTATCGGATGCGCCTTCCCGATCACGATTGCCCCTGGGGAAAACGGGCTGTGGATCTACTGGAAGCCCGTGGCATTGCATACCAAGACCATGCTCTCACCAGCCAAGAGGCAGTGGATTCGCTGAAACAGCGCTGGGATGTAGCGACTACGCCACAAATCTTCTCAGGCGATCACCGCATTGGTGGTTATTCAGAGCTTGCCACTCTGCTCGGGGAGAAGCCTGAAAAAGCAGATGTTTCGTATATCCCTGTCATCGCCGTCTTCGGCACGACCTTGCTGATGGCCTTGGTGATGCAAGAGTCTGGATTGCGACAGTTCATGGGATTTTCAATCTGCGCCCTCAGCATGCTGAAGCTGATGGATGTCGAATCCTTTGCAGCCAGCTTTATTAAGTACGACCTTGTGAGCCAACGATGGCCAACATGGGCGCGAATCTATCCAGGAGTTGAATTACTGATTGGCCTAGGATTTTTAATGACACCACCACCGACTCTCGCAGGATGGGCGGCCCTTGTAATCGCTCTACCAGGGATGTGGTCGGTGATCAAGGCGATCTACATCGATAAACTCGCTCTTAATTGCGCTTGCGTAGGCGGAAACACAAAAACGCCACTTGGCATCATAAGCTTTACAGAATACGCAATTCTTGCGGCAATGGGACTGATCACAGCCCTTAATCTAATGGCTTAATATAAAATCTATCCGCTTGATCCCGAACAGGCAAAAGCAGGTATTCACCCACTGAAGGCGGGGAAAGATTGCATGCATGTCACTTAAGAACCATCAAGAGAACCACTCTCCATGTGTCCTTAATAATTAAGAATGGTAGAAACAATTCACAAGGTCTCCGGGTTTCACCCTGCAGGCATTGACGCATCCAGCATGAAAACAAAGACTGACATCTAAAAAGCAGGAGCGTCGCAGCGTATCAACACTAAAAATTGGATAGAGGCAACATAAAAACAAGTCAATAAGCAAGTCAATGAAGCTCAGTTGAGAGCGCGACCCTTCCATGTCCAACCACGCCCCGTGACGGTGCGCCACACAGACGCCGGGCCTATCGCCCCAACAAGAAGGCCACCCAGCCCCATCAACCACCAATAACGAATGGGCACTTCAAAACGCTGACGAGTCCAAAGGCGCAGCAAAAGCTGTTGAGCAACTGCCAGAAGACTGAAGGTCAAGACCATCCACCACCAAAACGCCATTGTTGGGAACAAAACAACCAACAACAGTGCAGAGACGGCGTTGATCCACGGAACACTAAACATCAACACAACAGCGGCTGCGGCACCGAGGGCCCGCAACACATTGCGATCCAAGCCAAGAAACCAATTTTTCGTCCATCCCTCCCATAAAGAGGACAGATTTTCATACATGCGCAGGGTCACAGCATCGAGCGCGAGTAAATAACGAAGCCGAAGACCAGCTTGCTTAATCCCTCGCGCTAGAGCCAAATCCTCAACGACCTCTGCCGCCAGGGCGCGATGACCTCCGATCGCCTCATAACTGCTCCGAAGAAAGAGCATGAATGGACCCGCAGCAAAGGCCACTGGGGAGGAGGGGTCATTGGAAGCCACAACAGGAAAACCAAGCCCGAGCAGGCTTGCCATGATCGGTTGAACCATCCATTCCGCCAAACATCCACACTCCAACCGTGGAGCCAAACTCAACAAATCCGCCTTGTCTTGATGGGCCTGAACCAGGGCACGCCGCAAAGCATCAGGCTTTAACCGAACATCTGCATCGATGAACAGAACCCAGTGACTGCTGACGTACTCCATGGCACAAGTACATGCCCAGTTTTTGCCGACCCACCGTTCACCTGTAGGACGAGGCCCTGCCTGAACCAATTGAACGAGATGATCCCCACATGGATGGGACCCCACTGCCTTCCGGGCCAAGGCAAACGTGTCGTCTTCAGATGCGTCGTCAACGACGATCACATGCCATTCACGGCTAGGGGGGATACTGCTGAGAACACTATTCAGACAAGCCTCAATGTTGACAGACTCGTTGTAGGCAGGGATGACAACCGTGAGTGATTCCACAGGCCAATCACACCCAGAACTTGTTTGGAGCTGAGGTGCTTGGGAAAACACCCATTGCAAGCCAATCTGCAAGATCAGGAGGCCCGTATTAGCGGCTAAAACCGCCGCCAAGAGCAGCAGGGCAACAAACAGCATGCCGATGACGACGAGCACACTTTGGTTTAATGCAAAAACGGACCTAACCTGATGAATCACTTAGAAATAATGGAATTCACCGATAAGCTCTTCACCGATGAAACGACTTAACATCCAAAACAGAAAACTACAGTTAAGACGCAACAATTCCTTCCAATGAATTCAACAGACCTCGCCATAAACAATGCAATAAACTATTACATCAAACCACGAATAAATAGAAACGCCATTTTATCAAACTTGCCAAACGAAACACCCTGAAAAACAAGAAGTGAAAAATTCAAGAGAATAAAGCAAGATAGACAAAGCCAATGACTGTGATTTTTAGATCAAAACAAGTAAATAGTATGCAGTCATGAGAACGTCGTAGCGTTACGTCTCAAAACATCGAGGGATGACGTCATCTGCTGCAAAATAGGGTGATCACAAAACCCACATACATATGACAGAGTCATCCAGTGATCAAGAGCAGTTGCTGAAACTGCGCAAAGTGCTTGAGCTTGCCAAGGCCAAACAGAACAAACTATTTATTAGCAACATTGAACGAGAAATCGCAGCACTGGAACGTGGCCAACCCTCCCCAATTATTGAGGAATATCTTACCGTGGAAGAACGTGCGAATGCAGCGGAAGAATAAGCAAGATCCTCAAAGAGCAAGAATCTCATTCTGAGACAACCTATTACAGTGAAAAATCGGTTAAAAAACAGGTTCAAATCAACATAACAAGGATTATTCATCGGGTTAGAAATAAAAAAAGTATGATGCTTAAACTAAAATCATTAGCCGCTTACTAAGCGTGCATGTAATCGACAGACGCGAACAGCTTTGGACGGAGGGGCCTGACAAAGTGCTCCCAGTTCGCGATTGAGCTGCTGATACAGAGCTAGATCAGAAGTCGGTAAACCACTCAGGGCGGAAAGAAGACCTGCAAATGCAAAAACCACCAATGTCGCAAAACCAAACCACAACAGAATTAAATTAAGACTCGGCGAGACACGCTACTGACACATTCGCGACAATTTTGGTCAAACAGTTCAACGAATCGTTTCACGAACAGCAAGTGCGCAAAACAAGCCAGCTTAGCCAGATGGTTAAAACGTCAACATCTATCCAGATGCACAAACAGGCAAAAATACCGATCGACGCAACGGCCAGAGAGGCCTAAAAAAATAAGACTCCTCTCATGGTGTGGGTGAGAGGAGGAAGAGTCAACAAGGCGGGGTTGGGATACCGCCTTTTTACAGGAGAGCAATACCCCACAGACATCTCAAAAGTCATCAACATGAATCAGCATATACCAATCATTATCAAGCTACAATTCATCTATGACCCAAACAAATAATCACAGGCAATTATTCAATCTAAATCAAATATTTATCAGGGTGAGTATGGGTCTAAAAAGGAAGCAAAAAATCCATAAAGACAAAACCAAAGGGATTTAATCAAAGAATCCCTAGAAAATAAATCGAGCTGAATTGATCAATCAATAAACATATCGTAGAAACTATCAGCCAAAGGTTCTACCATTCCAGCCCCAAAGACTCCCCTGAACATCTGCAAACTCTACATAAATACGATTGGATGGAATCCCCGTTCGAGCCTCAATCAACTTGCAAAAGTTAGCACTCATCTCGGGAGGATTGAGAGAGCCAATTGATTTTATTTCAATATAAGCACAAGGTTCACTGGTTCCGCCAAACATCATCGGCACCGAAGTCTCCAACAGGGTCATGACATAAGCCTCGGATTTGCCCGTCTGCTCAGATAAACTCGATGACAGCTCCTTCAACAGGTCAGAAGCTGCATCGATTTCAGCGAGAGAAACACGAAGATTAATTAAAGGCACTCATAAACATGCAACCTACCCATCTTGACATACCAAGAAGACATGAACGACTTAATTATTTTTTCTTGATCGAACAAAACGAACCGTATTGACGCAATAGGATCAAATGGAGAAAAACTTACCTTTTATACTCGCAAGGATTAAACAGGCAAACAGGGCATGGGAATTCAAAATCTAAGTATTAGAGGCAACGTAGGGTGACGTCATTTTTTTGGGATCGACCACGTCATCAAATTCTTGCGAAGACACATAACCCAATTGCAAGGCAGCATCCTTCAACGTCATATCATGATCCATAGCATGGTGTGCAACGGCCGAAGCCTTGTCATAACCAATCACAGGGCTCAGCGCGGTAACCAGCATCAATGATCTCTCAACAAATAAATTGATTTGCTTTTCGTTAGGCTCCATGCCATCAATTAAAAATTCTTTGAAATTATGGCAACCATCCGTTAGTAGTCGAATACTCTTAGAAATATTGAAAATCATCAATGGCTTATAAACATTCATTTCCAAATAACCACTACAACCTCCGAAGGCAACCGCTTGATCGTTAGCCATCACCTGAACAGATAACATGGCCAAGGCTTCACATTGAGTGGGGTTAACCTTGCCAGGCATGATTGAGGAACCGGGCTCATTTGATGGAATAATCAGTTCATAGAATCCAGCTCTTGGACCACAAGACAAAAGTCTAATGTCATTGGCAATTTTAAACAAAGAAGCAGCTAGGGTTTTTAATGTCGCACTTAATTGCACAAGATCATCATGAGCTCCTTGAACAGTAAATTTATTGGGAGCAGTAATAAATGCGTGATCAGTTAATTGAGAAATTGCTTGGGCAACCTGTTGGTCAAATCCAGGCGGAGAATTTAAACCAGTACCGACAGCCGTACCACCAAGGGCAAGTCGAAGACATCCCTTTAAAGCACCCTGTAATCGTTCTAAATTGTCATCTAACATGCCAACATAGCCTGACAACTCCTGACCAAGGGTCAATGGGGTTGCATCTTGCATATGTGTACGTCCGATCTTAACAATATGACTCCATTTTTTCGCCTTGATATCGATAGAATCTCGAAGTGATTGCAATGATGGTATCAATTTCCTCGAAACCCCTAAAGCAGCGGCAATTGACATTGCCGTCGGGAAACTGTCATTGGATGATTGAGACATATTAACATGATCATTGGGATGTACTGGTGATTTAGTACCAATTGGCTCTCCAGCAATTTGGCAACAACGATTAGAAATAACCTCGTTAACATTCATATTAAACTGAGTGCCACTGCCAGTCATCCACACATGCAATGGGAATTGATCATGGTGCTGACCTGCTAGAAGCTCATCACAGACAGAATTGATCAGATCAGCCTGTTCCTGTTTAAGACTGCCGCTCTTGTGATTAACACGAGCAGCGGCCTTCTTCAAAATTGCATAAGCTTCAATCATATCTCGTGGAATGAGATCATCACCAATACTGAAATGCTGGAGAGAGCGTTGCGTCTGCGCACCCCAAAGCTTGTCGGCTGGGACCTCTACTTGTCCTAAACTGTCTTTCTCTACTCTGAATGACTCAGTCATAATGCAAGTGACTAGAACCAAAGAATAACAAATGTAGGCAAAGGCAGATATTACTGGGTAAAACATTGAAAAAAGGGGACACTATGACACACAAATGGGGAGAACCAGAAGAATTCATAAAGCAATGATATCCGGGAAATCGGAACAATTAAGATAGACAAAATTTGAACAGGGTCAAGCTGAAACCGCTTAATGGCATCACCATAGACAAGAATTTATTTTGATTTAATCTATTTTTCCTCAACCAAGAGGATATTAAGTAATTTCTATAGTCATACACAATTGAATGACGATCAACAAGCATTCATCATCTTCAATGAAAAAATATGAATCATACTATACACAAACGCGATTTTAAAAGTTGACATGCACATCGCAAGCTCAGCCTGAATGGCATGATGAAGACCTGTGTAGCGCCATAGTCAACCATGATGACAGGATGCGTGAACAAGCTGCCATGCCTAAGCGGCCGTGAAGCCGAGCTTGCGGAACTGATGAACAACGATAAAAGCGTCTTTCTCGATCAAACCAATCTTGATCTCAATGCGTTCGATTCCTGCTTCTCATGTGCTTTGCACATGCATCAACCCACAATTCCAGCAGGGGAAAGTGGTGAATTAATTTCGCATCTGCAATACATGTTTGAGCACCAGGGGGAGGGAGATAACCACAATGCTGAGCCTTTTGCTCAATGTTATAGACGCCTTGCTGATCTACTACCACAACTCATTGATGAGGGTTGTTCACCCAGGATCATGCTGGATTATTCAGGAAATCTCCTTTGGGGATTTGAGCAAATGGAACGAACGGATATAACAGATGCACTGCATTATCTAACATGCGATACCAAAATGCAGAAACATGTCGAGTGGCTTGGAACATTCTGGAGCCATGCCGTCGCGCCATCGACACCTGTTCCCGATCTTTTCTTACAAATCAATGCCTGGCAACACCACTTTGCAGCAATGTTTGGCGACGAGGCACTGACAAGAGTCAGAGGTTTTTCACTTCCTGAAATGCATTTACCCAATCACCCTGATACATTATATGAGTTTATAAAAGCTCTAAAACAATGTGGATACCGTTGGCTTATGGTACAAGAGCACAGTGTTGAAACCTTAACAGGAGAAGCCCTGACTCAAGAGCAAAAATATGCACCCAATCAACTGCGTGCCATCAATTCAAATGGTGAATCAATCAGCATCACGACATTAATCAAGACGCAAGGATCTGATACGAAACTAGTCGGTCAAATGCAACCATATTATGAAGCACTTGGGAAGCAACATTCACATTTAGCAACCAACAAAGTACCAGCTATCGTGGTTCAAATTGCTGACGGTGAAAACGGTGGAGTGATGATGAATGAGTTTCCATCAGCCTTCTGTCAAGCGAATCAACGACTCAAAAATGACAACGCTAAAAAGACGGTTGCAATTAATGGATCTGAATATTTAGAACTACTACAAGCAAATGGTATCAAAGAAGAGGATTTTCCTCAAATACAAGCAATCAATCAAAATCAACTTTGGCAGTCTTTAGGAAGTACAATCAATCCTGTCACAGTTGAATCAACGATTAAACGATTGAAAAATCAGGACCAATCATTTGCGATGAGCGGAGCTTCCTGGACAAATAACATCAGTTGGGTGGATGGTTATGAGAATGTCCTAGAACCAATGAACCAGCTTAGTGCTCGTTTTCATCAAGAATTTGACCAAAAATCCTTTGAAGATCCTGAAATTAGATCAAGTAGTTTCTACCAAGAGGCCTTGTTACATTTACTCCTCTTAGAAACCAGTTGCTTTCGATATTGGGGCCAAGGAAGTTGGACCTCTTATGCCCAAGAGATCTATAACCGAGGAGAAGCTGTGATGAATTCGTTCAAGTCAAAAAAAGATATGGGTGATTGAAATTACACTTTTAACCCAATATCACTGCATTGATGATCAGTAATCTGAGGCGAATAGCAATCACAGTGCAGAATCAAAACTCGTACGGGTGAGCACAGCAGTATCGTTTGTCCCAGCAATACTTAGCATCTTTAAACATCAAAGACAGTAAATATGTTGACAAGAATCTCGTTTCATTTCTGGGTTCACTTTAATGGGCAATGAATCAAGAAGACGATGTCGATCCAATAAATTCATAGCAACAAATATATTGGCAACAATTTCAAGAGCATGATGCCAAAAGATGATTTGTAAGAGTGGCTCACTGATGATCATCCAATCACGATATGCTTTTCATGATTGGATGCAGTGTTATCAACTGTTAGCCTATGGCTCAATGTCAAAAAAGCAATTTGAGGGCAAGTAATAAGTTCTACAAATCATGTCTTCTAATAGACTCTATGTCGAGAATATCGATGAAACAACTAAGCTTGCAGCAAAATCCTGGCCGATGTAAAGATCATAAGCCAACAAGCAGACTCGGCCAAAGAGGCGAAGCCATCATGACGGCATCAAATATGAGTGATATTCAATTTGGCTAGAGCTTGCGTCAGGCCTTGATCTTACGGAAACGACGAATATCTGAGGCCAACTCCTTCAGTCCAAACAGGAAGCCGACCATGGCCAAAGAGACAATGCCCACAATCACAGTGGTTTCCAGTAAGGCAGCAGGATCCTTCATTAGCGTCAACCAAGAGGAGGAGAGCATGCTCATGGGAATGCAGCGTTATCTATGAATTCATAGCAAGACGGCAGTAGAATGCCTTTACAAGCCGCAATGATCTCCAGAATTTTGTCAAATATGAATGAAATCATCTGTCCAAGTTGCGGCAAAGCATTCAAAATTGATGAAGCTGGTTATGCAGATATCCTGAAACAGGTTCGTGACAAAACGTTTGAACAACAACTGCAGGAACGGCTTGACCTCGCTGAGAAAGACAAACAAACAGCCGTTGAGATCGCAACTCAAAAAATTAGTCAAGATTGGCAAAAACTAGCAGCAAAGAAGGACCTCGCGATAGAACAGCTAAAATCTAGTCTTGAAGCTCGGCAAACAGCCGAGCAACTAGCGATCAGTGAAGCTATCAACGGTGCCGAAAAACAACGGGATGCTGTTGCAAATGAGCTACAACAATTAAAAACGAGCTATGGCACGGCAACACGTCTTGCGGAAACTAAATTTGCAAAGGAAATTCAAGCCATTACCTTACAAAAGAATGGAGAACTACAAGAATTAAAAGCAAGATTACAATCAACCGCATTCGAGCAGAAACTCGCGATTAATGAAGCAGTCAGTAAAATAGAAAAAGAGCGAGACGACCTCAAAAGCAGGCTTAATCAGGCCACGCTAAAACATCAATTAGAGGAAAATTCTCTCAAGGAAAAATATGAACTGCAGATTCACGATCGTGATCAAGCAATTGAACGTTTACGTGACATGAAGGCTAGATTATCAACGAAAATGGTGGGTGAAAGTCTTGAACAACATTGCGAAATAGAATTTAATCGAATTCGAGCCGCAGCATTTCCTAACGCCTATTTTGAAAAGGATAACGACACAAGAACAGGTAGTAAAGGAGACTATATTTTTCGAGACATTGATGCCGAAAAAAATGAACTCATCTCAATTATGTTCGAAATGAAAAACGAGGCTGATGCCACGACCACCAAGAAGAAGAATGAGGATTTCTTAAAAGAACTTGATAAAGACCGTACAGAGAAAAAGTGTGAATATGCGGTACTTGTTTCCTTGCTTGAACCAGAAAGTGAACTCTATAACTCTGGAATTGTCGATGTTTCTCACAGATTCCCAAAAACATACATTATAAGGCCTCAATTTTTTATACCGTTCATCACATTACTCAGGAATGCAGCCATGAAATCAATGCAATATAAAGCAGAACTCGCCCTGGTTAAAGCACAAAACATTGATGTCACCACATTTGAGAAGGATCTGGAGGGATTCAAGAATGCATTCGCAAGAAACTATGACCTTGCCTCGAGACGTTTTCAAACAGCGATTGAAGAAATTGACAAGTCAATCGATCATCTTCAAAAAACAAAAGATGCATTGTTGGGAGCAGATCGTAATCTACGCTTAGCAAATAATAAAGCACAAGATGTCAGCGTGAAGAAGCTTACTCGTCGAAACCCAACCATGGCATCAAAATTTGCGGAGCTCAACAATCAGCAGTAGATTATATCCTCATGATAGTTACAATCATCACAAATTATCTAGCAACAATATTGATCGAGGACCCACGTGTGACAGCCTTTGAGAGAGAAAAAAGAGCCAGACAAGATAATTTAGCCAAAAGAAATGATTTAAAGCAAAAGCACGAACCCATCACAAAATACTCAAATGGTTTGATGTCAATATTGATCAATATGAATGATAATGATATCAAGAATCATCAACGAGCTGATAAAGGCAACAATCGATGATTAGATTTCAATAAGATCTTTATTCTTGCCATTTAACTGTACATCTCCATCGTATAGAAAATGACACGTTTACTTCTCTGCAGCTCACATCTGTAACCATCGCTTTGGCCGGTAAAGAACGCTGTGCTTGATAAATAGCCAATTGTTCAGTAAGACCTTCCGCAGTAGCTGTTCTTGCCTGGACAGCATTATTAAACATAAGAAAGAAACAACTGCAAACAACAATTTTTGAGCAGAGTATGAAAATATTCAATGGTCGTTCCAAGTAAAATATCCTGATTATAAACCTAAAACAAAAAAATGATTACAATTCTCTCACTTACTACGTTTATCTATAATTTCTATGAGATGAGCCTCATGACGATCACAAAAATCTTGTACGCACTGCCTTAATATTTGACCAATAGAAGTAGATTCTGTATAGCACAGTAATTTCAATTTTTTGTGCAGATCGTCGCTAAGCTCAAAAGTGATTCGTCGTGTCATGACAAACAACAGTTCATAATCAACCTTCAACAAATTGAAATAACATCGACTTAATATATCACAACAAAAAAGGCTTTTAACGTTCTGTAATAAGGGCATAAGTATATATACTTACCAACATATCGACTGGAATGTTCTTTTGCTTAGCAAGATCGCGAGCAATTTGATATTCACATGTCAGACAACAACCTTGCATAAAATCATTGTACTTGCACACCAAAAAAAGATCAAATTAGATTCACAAAAGAGGAGCAAGGCCTAAAATTAGCACCAAGGCAAACAACTTAATTTAAAGCTAAGCATCATCTTTGCGGTATTCTCGCCAACTACGTGGCTGGATTTAAGCCTACATATACGTAGTCTCCCTAAGAAAGAGCAAATGGCAAGGCAAAACAAAAAATACTTGCAAATTGATATGTTTGTAAGATCCAATCTTTAAAATCAATCCACATCATGTTTCACGAAAGCATTGTATATCAGATCCAACAGTGATTTCTTCTCCTTCTAACAAGCATAACTCGCTAAAAATCTGACTAGTGCTCAACAAGAATCGTTATATTTAGAGAGATTTCTTGACGCTTGCCTCACCTCTCGAACCAATCAATCGTGAACGCAATGCCAAGCGATATTTCTGACAAATTAAAACGAAAGTAGAAATGCGAAGCTATACGCGTTAAATTAGCAAATATAATCACTGATGCATGACTAACAATTTAAAGACATTGTCGAGACATGGGATCATATCAATCCAATTATTGGAAAAAATAGTTGCAATCCTTGTGACAGCCATTTTGGTTAGTGCAAATTACATGCTATTCACACCCTGGCGGAATGGAAAGGATCCTCGTGATCGTTGGAAGTATGATCAAAGCACACAAAAAACAATCAGTTCTTTAAAGAATAATGCTATTCCGTGTTAAATCACTAAAAATATACCACTAATGCTCATTTAAGCGAACAATTTGACAACTGGTCTGGTCTGTAATTGACACAACTCACCTTCATTGCTCAAAGTGAGCATAATCACAATTTTTAGTGTCATGCTTCATGGTCAACAGATTATCGATAGTTGATGATGTATTTGTTCAATTCGAGGCTCAATGCCACCTGACCTATGGAATTCATCATTCAAGGATGGAGTGTTCAAATTGTCTTAATTGGAAGCGTAGCTGTTCTTGAAGCGGTGCGCGGACAAGAGCAGTTAAGCCAAGAACTAAAACCAACGGAATCTCCGCGAGAAGTAGCCTATCAATTAATCGAACAGCCTTGTTGTTGTCTAAAAAAATAGTAGAAAGGAAAAACTATGTAGCAATATTTTTATTGTTGATCAATTGAGCCAGAAGTTGCAACAATCCAAGCCCACATTGTGAGTACAGAAGCTCCAACAGCCAACAATGCTAATAATTTGGTCTCCATTTAAAGAAAATCATAATCATCCTCAGACTCACCTGAGAATGCGTTCAAAACAAGAGCTGACAGAGGCACAAGAACCGCAGCAATAACAGCAAGCTCCATAGAAGCCCTTTAACAACTTTTAAATTATAGTTTACAACTGTTAACAATTGGTCTCCGTCGATACATGCCTAGATTTTTAGGTATAAACACTTACAGCGTTTTGGTTCTGGCCGCAGTCAACGGACCAGCTGCAAAAACAATCACAAACACTATGCCTGAAGATGATCCATCAATAAATAATTATTATGGCTAACGAACCATTTCAAGCTTTTTGTGAAGCAATCACCAGGACACAGCCATATCAATATGGAACATCGCGAAAAAGAGACTGGGTGAAGTTATGGCTCTATTACTGATTGCCAGCACAAATAAATAATGTCACAATTGAAACGGATATCTTCAAAAATCACGTTCGATAACATACATGCGCTCTGCTGAAAGCCATCTACATAGCGATTAATGCTTGGTGATCAATTCAAAGCACAAGTGAAGCTGACGTCAGGCATAAACTGATCACGCCATCTTGTTCCATGCCTGTTAAGTATTAACGCTGATTGTCGTATCATCAAATCTTAACAGAATTAATGATAGACACATGGATGGAGACAAATGCATCAGGACAAACCCAAGCTCTCAGCTTTGTTGCCGACCATGCTGCCCAAATTGGCTGCAGAAAAAACCTCTATCAAAGCATTGTTACCAGGAGATCATGCACGAAGCTCGGAGGAATGCCGCCTTCGCAACGATAGATTAAGTTATTTCAATATTGTGCGTCAGCTAGTCAATGCCCAGTTTGTGCTGTCAGATCAGGAGCTAGCAACACGGCTTTGGCAAGACATCTATGATCGAGATCTTGATTTAGGGCGAATCACACATTTACTTTATTGCTGCAGTGTCCACGATGATGATGAGGTCATGCGCTTTGAGGATGATAAATATTTGTCTTTGATCGACTGATCAAAGACATCCTTCAGTTGTAAAGCCAGCACAACATGCGCCATAAAGCGAACAGCTGAAAGCAGCGCCAAGCCGATGCAGATCGGGCAGTGTGTCAATCCCATTTCGCTAGGTTCACAGCTCAGACCTGACTTGCGTGAAAAAAGTGGGATTTCTTGATAAAAAGAACATTGTTGGCTCCCCAACTGAGCAGCAGAAACTGTTCTGTCTCAGACATTGACCCGCAGGCCTACACAGGCAAGGTCGGCGGTGTCGCTAGTTCCGAAGGCTCAATGGTAGAGTAGTTCTTTGGAATCCTTCTGAAATCGGATGAGTCAGGTCACAGTCGGAGAAAACGAGGGTATCGAGTCAGCACTTCGACGCTTCAAGCGTTCCGTAGCCAAAGCCGGTATCTTTTCAGACTTGCGTCGCATCCGCCATCATGAGACTCCTGTTGAGAAATACAAGCGCAAACTGAAGCAGCGCTCGAGGAACCGTCGCCGCTAAAATCAAAACGCTGAAAGGATAACAATGCTCAGGTTCACTCCATTGATTTAAGCAATAAATTCTTCTAAGATTCTACGACCCCAAGAATTTCCTTCATTATCCCTACAAGTTTTGTTCACAGCTCTATATCAAGGAAACAATTTTACCTAGACTCAATCCCTAATATTGGCCAATACAATTTGGCCAGGATTGCCGAATGACTAACAATATCATGGTTGCAATTTGATCTTATTTGAAAATATTTTCCAACCAACGATAAGCCCATTCAACGATTGATCTTCAGCCAAGGTATCTATAGGGCATTGACTTGGCAGCTTAGACTAGAGATGACATGGATCAATCGTGAATTAGTGTCGAAAACACCTCAAACTTGACAACAGTATCGAAAAAGATTTTGCATTCTCTCTCAAATCAATTGAACAACACCTAAGTTAATAGAGAAAAAAATTGGAGGAAGTCGAGAGAAATAAATTCACATCGCATCCGTAGCATGCCACGCACGCAAAAACTTACAAGACAAAACGCATCCCTTAGACGGTTGATCAATCCAAAGACATTTGGGCGCAAATAATCTAGAGCTGCATTGAATCAAAACCCTAATCAAGAGATTGCTTGCTTAATCCGTCAAACAATTAATTCACGAAGGCAAATCGATTTATTTTTTCTTTTTGAAAAGGATGTCATGCGATTCTGTCCAAACTTTAATGATTCGTTGATGCCAAGGTGTAACATCAACTGTTGGCCTGATATTGCCTTTAGGAATTGAATCTGTCATCTCCATTTCACGTCGTAATTGCCGTACAACAGGAATCAAACAAATGGCGACTATCAAAGAAGCAAGCAAAAGGAATGGAAGCAATGCAATCGCCCAGATCGTTGCAATAGCACCAATAATAATGGTCACAATAGCCTTCACCCACTTTGGTCTGGGTTTGGTATGACCAATCAATTTTTGCATCGTATCCTCCTTAAGGACAGACCATCAATGATCCTGAAAACACAAAATAATCACTTTTATTTTTTAATGGCCTTAGATTTGGGATGCTTTAAGAGCTTGTAACGCAAACATAACATGCGTACGAAAGCTACCAAGCGCCATGAGTTGTTGCGCTGAACGTTGTTCGCCGAGAGCATCAGCCTGCTTGGAGATGTGATGAAGCAGGTTTTGTGAGCGCAATGTCCATTCCCGTATTTCATCATTTAATTGTTCAACTTCTCCAGAATCATTTCCGTGAAAAGATGGTTCACTGATCGCTGAATCGAACAAATGTGCCAATTGTCGATGGGTAAGTCCATCCGGAATTGATGGGGTGTTCTCATTGAACATCATGTTGCTCTCTAATAGCTTTTATAAACTACAAATATTGGACACAACATTCCAGTTCGGTTTAAAGGGTGATCACCGCACTCAAGACCACCGACAAGTTTCAATGCGGAATACTGCGTTGACAGCCAGATCCCCAAAGCGGTCTTGGGCTTGATCTCGACATCCAAAGCCCTAAGCCTTAAACCGCTCGCAATGTCTTAATCGAGCATGCGATCCTCTGCAAGAACCTGCATGCCAGAGCCGTCCATGCCTCTTCTGCCCCGTTGGCGGTACATGACCCCCGAAGCGAGAATAACGACTCGCCGCATTGGAGTAAGCAGTGTGCTCATGCTCTTTGGGCTCCTGCTCGTTCGTCCGCTTCTGCCAATGATCACGATCATTGTGATCGGCTGGTGGATTTGGATTGCCATCAAGGGGCGATGAACGAGGCCGCCTCGTTAACAACAAAAAAACCCCGTCTAAGACAGGGCTCGTTCGTCCGACGTGTGGCCTTGTTACCACATCGAACTCTTTCCTCACCCTTCAAACTTGCCAAGAGCTCTGTCAAAGCGGGCTCAGAGATGTGAATCCAACACGACTGGCACAATGGTTTAAAGAGATGTTCCAATGACTTGATGGAACGCGGTGTGTCCCGCCATACCTGTAACAGGTAATGTTCAACGTGAACCCATGCAAAGCGCACAACGACCTGAGCAGTCCAGCCCATCGTCCTGGGGACAACGTCTCGTCCACTGGTGGCAGGAGATGATTCAAAGCCTGGAAACAAGTGTCAAAACAAGTGAGCAAAGCATCGAATCCCGTTCATTTCGATTCTGGGATTTAGGAGACGGTTGAGAAAACACTGTTGCAAAGTCAAAATTCGAACAAAGTAAATAAAAGGGCATCCCAGGATTTATGGCGTAGATTTGGTTAATCGAGTAATAAATCGATCGACTTCCTCAATAACCATACTTAAGTTGAGTTGTTCTGTTTGGCCAGATCTTTTTCCCGGCCGGAAATCATGATCTCCATCAGCAATCCATTTCACATGGACTTGTTGTGAGAGCGGATAGGTCACAACTTCATGTTGACAACCCATTGGATCACGTTCTCCTTGCACAATTAATGTTGGAGTTTTTATACAACGCAGATGTTCAATTCGCAATTTTTCAGGCTTATTTAATGAGTGAAATGGATAACCTAGGCAGATACAACCCTTCACCGGAATTGATGTCAGAATCGCGTCTGTCAACATGCTTGCAATCCTTCCCCCCATTGACTTACCACCAATAAAAAGTGGTCGGTCTACAGGCATTAAATCAACTGCGGCACGAAACTGGTCGACAAGTTTATCAACACGATCAGGCAGGAATTTTTTGGCTAACGTACGTCGTTTAGACATATAATCGAATTCGAACCGAAAAACCTTTATCTCCCTAAAAGATAAATGAGTTGCGATATTGTTCATGAATACATGATCCATTGGTGAATTTGCACCATGAGCAAATAGGAAATTTGCTTTTTCAGAATTACTATCTGTGATCAAGAATTGGCCCATTGCGAATGCTAGGCAGCAATAAGCCTTTATAACAAATTAATTATGAACCAACTTTAACATTGTCAATATCTGGTGTTTTTACAAGTAATTCTTCAAGTCTCTGTGCCTTGCTTATTGCGCTGTGATCAAACCTTCTGCATAGCAACTCATCCAATGCCAATTGACCTGGACCAATGGCAAGAATCGAGGCGGCCGCAGCGAAGTAAAGACCAAGCAATTCAAGTAAATAGATATTAAAACCAGAAGTTATGACGGCATGATAAATAGCGACAGAAATTGTTCCCATTATGGCGAGAGCGCCTAATCTTGCGAACAATCCTGTAATCAGAAGCCAGCTGCCAATAATCTCCGAGAAAGCGGCCACATAAGAAAGGGTTATCGGAAAAGGCAAATGTAGAGGCCTTACAAAAGCATCTGCAAAGTTTTCAATATTGGCTAATTTTTCGTAGCCATGATGAATCAGAAGAGTTCCTGTGAACACTCGAAGCAATAACAAGCCTGCATCCGCCAGGAAGGGCTTAGACAAAACAGCTCGAAGCATGAGAAAAACCGTACTTCACATAACTTTAAGAAGTTTTGCGTCTGATTGTGGCTGCTGAGGCCTGTACTGCTGGCAATCCGTGCCGCTGCTCTCAAAGCTGGCAACAATTGATAAAAATCTGATCCAAAAACTCCTGCAATCACAGGAGTTTTTGGATCCAAGGACGTTCAAGCCAAACTTATTTCTTAGTTGGCTTCCTCCAATTTGGCATTGTGCTCCTTCTGCATCTCGACCATCTCTGCACAGGTCAAAGCAGGGCAGTACTCGAAATCAACCCCAAAAACCGAGCGCCAGAACATGAAATGTCGAAACAGGGCTTTTGCGTCAACTGCTTTGCAGATAATGCACACCCTACCGGACTCAGGCATGTGAAGACGAGCGACCAATTCAAAACCATCTAGTCGATCATTGGCAGCTCCGCTTTCCATGTAATCGATAAAGGCTGTATAGCCTTCATCCTGCGTGTCAGAGGGGATCTGACCATTACAAACGTAAAATTGCATCAAAAAGCAAACGAAACAAAATTTTTAGGGAGTTAACTTTTTCCTCTATCGATTCGCATCAAGATGTCTCACAAGTCTCTCGGATCAAATGAACAAAGAGGCAAATGCGAAACTAGAAAACATTAGTCGTCATAGACGAGGCACTCAGGCTCATCAGGATTTTGCTCACAAAATAATTCCAGCGGGGATGGATCGTGTGTATCGTTTGGAAATTGCTTTTTGTGATCAAGTAGCCACTGTAATTCTTCGGTGAGATGACGAACCTTCCCTTCATTATGGTCCGCCAAAGCCTGAAGGAATTCTTCCTGATCCTTTTGGATGTGCTCATCAATGGTTTTCATGCTGAAGTCCTGCGTGAATGGTGCCAATTGATTCGTAGCGAACAATTCGGGATTGCATCAGCGGGTATTTCTACCTTTATGGTTGAAAGCACACACGTATCACGTTTCAGGCTAAACACCGAGGGATTGATGGTCCTACAAAAAGCAATATCAATCGCTACAGAATTGATCGGACAGGTCAGGAGACAGTAAAAAGAGTTGTTATGAGGGGGGGGTGATGGTGCATGGTGGAGAAGTCCAAACGGATCGAACTCATGACCGTACGCAGGCCTTATACGGTCCGCTACAGGGCCCCGGACAACACAACACATGAAGGCTGCTTCTACGCCACTGATGCCTTCCAAGCCAGGTTGTTGGCGATTGAGTTCAACAACTACATCAAAGATCACCCCAACCGAATCGTCAAAATCGTTAGCGAGAGCCCACGCTGATGCTGCCGCTACTGATCAGATGTTCAAGCCTTGCCGAAAGCTTCTGCTCAGTGCGGTCAAAACGATCATGGTTCCCAGCAACAAAAGCCAGTTCCTCACTGGTGATCACTTGATGGGTGACGGCATTCAGATAAATCTGTGTTAGGGACATCAGTCGGACAACTACTGAATTCAATCCTGGCAACCCCGGATTGAATTCGGAGGGAGCCGATGCCCCCGATACCACCACCAAGTTCCTTGCATGGATCAACAACGGATCCAGAGTCTTGTTAAGCAATGTGCTTTGGGGCTGTTTGATTTGGCTTGTGCCGTCAGCGGTCATCGCCAATGGGATCTCAGCGTTCCTGTCGGTGTGATCGATGCCCGCCGAACAAAACCTCGCCTGATGGTGACGGCGGTAGGCACGATCAACTCCGTGGTTAAAGCATCGGCAACGATCGGCCATCCCTTAATGCAGCGCTTTTTCCAGCGATTTGAACAAGTCGGCCTGGATCAGGCCCTCAACGATGCCTGCGAAGGGCCTGACAGCGACGCGTTTGTGGAAATCTGGCAGGCCTACCAAGACGAACGCAGGGAGGGTGATCAAGCCATGTGGAGCATCGAAGACGCCACAGCGTTTGTCTTGAAGTGCAGGGAAGCACATCTCGACCGAGAAGTGGCCTGTCTTGCCATTCTGGATGGAGATCCTCATCGGATCCTGACCTTTTCAGTCCCGATCGCCTTCCTGACGAAACCAGACCAATAAAGCAAGTTAACCGAGAGATCAAGCTTCAGCCTTCTGGGTCGGAATCTGCACCATTTCCTTCAAGAAAGCGTGAGGCAAAGCGGGTTGCAAGCACCACCGTGGCAGCGCCATAAGCAATGAACGTCACCGCCTGACCAGAGGATCCAGAGCTGTACACGTCACCGGTCAGCAACATCCAGTCCATCAGGGATGCCACCGTTCCCCAGATGACCACCCAAACTGAAACGTAACTGATGCCGCGCAGGGTCTTATTCAAGTGAACAGAAGCAATCGCTTTGAGATTAAAGCGATCCAGCTATTGGAACGATCGATGTCCTCCCTGTTGAGTTGAGCTTTTGATGGGAGAAGCCTCTCGTAATGTCGAACCCTGTCGTGTCAGGGACGATGCCGAAGAAGCGGCGCAAGCTCAACAAGGAGATGGAGGCTGACATCGCTGCTGCGAAGCGCAAGGTGGAATTGATCACCGCCTTGATCAACGACATCCGCGACGAGGACATCCAGGGTGAGTACCTTGATGCTTTTGTCCAGGTCAGGGCTGCGGTCATTGATCTTGCTGCGACTTACATCACAGATGGATTCTGCGAACAGACAGAATCAACCCTCACGCTCTATCGGGAGTTAATCGACCGTTTTGAGGAGGAATACGAGCTCTGAAGATCAGCGGGAATAGACCACTCCCCTGTAGCAGAAGTCTCCACTCAGAAGAGTGATTGGGGATTGCCCACTCAAATAAGCAATGCCCCGATAGGTGAGCTGATGCGGTGTTGGAACACCTTGCTGGCGCTTTGCAAACACGCCAGGGTCATAACGAAGTTGGGTGCCAGAACACTGAAGCATTGCTGAAGGCGTATAAGGCTGTCCCCGATAAAGGAGTTTGGTCATGGGTCGCATCCGAGATGAGCTGACGTCCCCGTTCCATGGCGTCAATCGTCATGCGCTCCGCCCAACAGCGGAGTGAACGTTTTGTAGCTACCGCTACAGACCAGTTATAGAGCAGCACACCCAAAAACCAAGTATCGATGGAAACACTTCAAAACCTCAAGCTCGCCGTCGTCGGCCATGTGGAATGGATGACGTTCCTCGCCGTCGATGCACTACCCAAGCCTGGACTCGTCGGCCATGCCCATCAGTGCCTCGAAGAACCAGCCGGTGGAGGGGCGGTCAGTGCCGTGCAAATGGCCAGGCTGTCTCAGGCAGAAGTTCACTTTTTTACAGCTCTTGGACGGGACTCCCACGGTGAACAAAGCTTGATGCGGTTGCAGCAACTTGGTCTCAACGTCCACGTCGCTTGGCGAGAACAGCCAACACGACAGGGGGTCAGCATGGTGGATGAGAGTGGTGAGAGGGCGATCACGGTCATCGGAGATCGACTGCAGCCAAGTGGATCTGACCCCCTTCCCTGGGAGCGATTGGCAGGATTCGACGGCGTCTTTGCAACGGCTGCGGATGCGAGGGCCCTACGCATCTGCAGGACAGCCAAAATCCTGACAGCAACCCCGCGTTTGAGCTTGCCAACCCTGCGTGAAGCCTCCGTTGAACTTGACGCAATCGTTGGCAGTGGATTGGATCCAGATGAGCAAATTCCAGAGTCAGCCTTGATTCCACCCCCCCGCATCAGGGTTGCCACAGAGGGGAATGCCGGAGGAGTTCTGACTCCAGGCGGACGGTATCCAGCGCTTGCACCCCCGAAGCCAATTGTGGATAGCTATGGCTGCGGGGACAGCTTCGCCGCCGGATTCACGATTGGACTGGCAGCTGGCTACCCGATTCATCAAGCTGCGGCTCTCGGCGCACAAGCAGGGGCCTCATGCACAGGCTGGTTTGGTCCCTATCAAGACAACATTGAGGTCGACAGAGGCAACAGATGATCAAAACCAAAAGCCGAAGATCTTGATCCAAACAATTAAAGCAACATCAATACAAGTAAACCCAACTCTAAAATTACACTCTTTCCATCAATTAATCCGGAGCGCAACCAGATGCTGCCATGTACGGAGGAATTTTGTCGATGAATCTCATTTGCAGACTTAGAAATTCACGCTGCAGAGGCATGCAAAGGCGATGAAAAACAACAGTATTTCAGGGCATCGCTACGATCAGGATCAGCTGACAGATCAGTCCTTCGGTCACAAACGCCACGATTGCTGCGATGTCGCTTGGCGATAAAGGGTTCCCATCCTTGTGGTCTCATGTCAAAAGGAATTCATCTCACGATGACTCAACAATTCGACATCGAACGAATGACACGGACCATCGACGCAACGATGGATCCAACCCAGCTCAGGGTGATTGCCAAGCAACTGCTTCAAGCCTGGCAACATCAACGTGCTGCAACAGACTGGGTGATTCGCCAGCAATCAATGGGGACTTAAGATTAACGACCATAGGTTGATGCGGCGCCATGAAGCAAAACGAACGTCAGGTTTCACCCTTAAGAATGAAGATCACATTACTACTTGCAGGTTTTGGACCACTCATTGCTATTGGGCTCTGGTTACAAAGCAAGGGTTTTTTCAACTGAGCCTTATCTCACATGCTGACTCAGCAATCGCCACAAACTCCAATCACACCTGACAGAATACGGTTGGCGCCCAAGGCCACTCTTTCCCATCTTAAGCGCAGCAATCCGTGATCACACCGCCACTAAATGAACAAACTTTACGAGAGTTATTCACAAAACCGTATGGAAGCACTCCTCCAACGGACGAGCAATGGAAGGCTGTCTATGCAGATGCAGTGAAGTTTGTTGATCCAACACAAGAAAAAATAGGAGTTGATCAATATATCCAAGCGCAGGAAGGCCTACTGCGACGCTGTGATGATGTCTATCTAGAGACAGAGCACATTGCGATACAAGGCAACGTGGCTTTCATCGAATGGCGAATGGGACTCAAGATCAAAGGGATTGAGTTCCTCTATCCAGGTGCAACACGCCTTATTTTTGGCGACGATGGAAAAATTACCCATCATAGGGATTATTTTGACTTTGTTGCTCCAACATTTGCACCTGTGCCTGTGATCGGAAACATTGTAAATTGGTTGTACAAGCGATTTGTTTCTTGACATAAAGCTAAACCATCAAAACACTCAAGAAGAGAGAACAATCACCAATAACGTCTTCGAACAAATGACAGCCTAACAACACACGAAGCAGATCCAGTCACACAAAATACTTCAAAAGGCTTTCGCTCACACAATCAATGAGGCAAATAGTGAATCATGCAGCAAGAGCATTCTGCAATCTTACGCTCTACTATGCCCATAAAATCCCATCGCATGTTAACCCACCATACCAACCCCTCAAGACAGAATTATTGCAAATCAATCGACTCACAATCTGGACAGATCAACTGAACGATACAATCACATTTTAAGCGGAAATCTCAAAAAATGACTCGTAGACTTCCGAGCAATTCAAACAAATTACCGCCAATTTGAAAGCCAATTGACAGCCAATAAATCCTTTTTAACGAAACAGCCAATCTGTCGTGACAAACTCAAACAAATTACGAGCAGAAAACCATTTCTCAATCAAAATCAACCAAGTCAACACCATTATCACGACAGACATCAAGGAAACAATCAAATCATGACCACGTTTTAATGCCTTCAAGGCCAAAACCCCTGCCCTTGTACTAAGACATAAACCTAACAACCAGCATGGAAGATAAACAAGCACTCGAAAAATTAAAGGTTGCAATGCCGTTTCATTGGCATGAAGGGGTAATGCTACTTCTGTCAATAACCACGGATACAAGAACCAAAGCCCTGCATCTCGCAAACGCATCAGGGCAATGCGGCCAGGATGTTTGTGGAGCGAATAAAATTCAGTCATCATTTTCAGTGTCACCGCGATGGCATAGCCTTTGTATGAGAATGCGATGAATCAAATCTGAAAACTCGATGACACACCAAATGCGATCACCAAGGAAATTCCAGGGTCAAGGAAAAAACACTGAGATCAAAACAACGGTTCGATTTGACATTCAACAGGTTGAGAGTTCCAAGGATGGTGAAATCATCTCTGCTCGCACACTTGAAGAACGCAGAATTATTAACAGAGGTATCACTCGGGCAAAAGACATCGAATTAGAATTTAGAGACTGCAAGCAGTTTCTACTCAACTGGATTAATCGGCAAAACCTAATCTACGGATGTCAAATGCACCTCTGGGATGATGACATCTTAAAAAGTCTTGCAAAAGAAGAACGGAATTGCATGATTGCTGTGCCGATAACAGACTGGATGAGAGCAGAACCTCAAGACCTACAAGGAAAAGAAAAAAAATGGCGTGATGTTGTTGAACGGTGGTACCCAAAAATTTCGTGTCAGCCAGGCATGCTGCCATCACCACCTGGAGTGTCATACACAAAAGCGATTGAAGATTGGCTGAATCAGGTCAAGCAAACAACAGAATCGCAATCAAAGACAGGAGGCTTAGATCAAGCTAAGCATGCTCTGACGCTCAAGGGGCAGGAAACATTCCCCGAATTTGAACATTTGCTCACGCGTATGTGTGATGACGAGACAAAGTATAAAAAAAATCTGCCTGGCATTATCCTTGTCAAAGGCAGCAAGCAATCAGCCAAGGAACTAGGGCTTATGCATCACAAATTCTTCATCGGTAAAGGTCGCCCTTTTGATCACAGCCTAGAACAAGAATTGAGCTTAATTGTAGGAACATACAATTGCTCCTGGGGCGCACGCAACAACTTAGAAAGTTTAATGATTTTTAGACGTGAAGACTACCGTGAAATTATCGACGCTTACCGTAAAGAATTTTTTGGTATCATTTGCTCCCAAAAACTAGCATGGGGATATTGGCCTTTATCGTAAAGAAACATGTGCGGATCGTGCAAGGAAGTGACGGGCTCAGCAACGTACAGCCAAACAGCATTGGACCAATGACTCTGGGTGAACTGTTTCTCGAAGCAATGTCCACCGGTGTCATCACCAATGGTGAAATGGCATGGGTCACAGCCCATCAAGATGGATTTGATCGTACCGAAGAAGCCGTCGCCCTACGTCTTGGCCGATTGATTGACCAAGGATCAATTCAACTGGGCTGTCGTCTAGCAGACGCACAAGTTCCATCGTAATTGGGCCCAACTGAAACCCGGATAATAATAAACACCGCATAAATTTAGATCGCAAACCATATTGAAAGTAAATTCTTCATCGAAGTTACATGGTCAGGATAAACATAAAACTAATTGATAATCTAAGTGTTCCCAAGTTTAAAATAAAATTTTAGATGTTTTTCTTTTTGTTTTGACTTTGCCTAAGGCGAACATCAATGGCAGCAAAAAACCACTGAGAATCGACTGAAAACCAAGTAGTCGATTAGAGTTTTTAACAAAACGATCATAAGATCCATTTGAAGACAATCGTTCAACACAACACACAATAGATTGATTAAAATCTTCTCCTAAATAGCAATCTCGTGCCATTCTACAGTGTTAGCAATGCTCAACTTCCCTTGTTTCGATCGAGCATTAATCAGAGGCATGCATTGAAATTGTTGAACAGGCGCTATAAAAAACCTGCAAAAAATACCCTCAATAAAATCCCTACATTCAAAAACCCTGAAATATCTCCGCATCAATGGACAGAATTAAGCCTTAAAATCTTCTACTCCCCCTTTTGCGCAATCTTTTTACCATTCTAGACTCTCGAAACTTTAAAGACTGACACTCAAGTTGATTGAAACGCCATCCCAACAGAGAAAGAGCCAAAACAATGAATAGAATTATGCTAAAAAATTCCATCACAATTCAAGGCAATTCCTCATCAACAAAATCACTATCACATACAAAGACTGCTTTGCCAGAGTTCTTTCTCTTCACCAAGATGAATTTGCATGCAACTCATAATGCAATCTTCTCCACCGTCAATAGGGCACGCTGTGATGCATTCAAACCATGCATCCACCGCATCCCACTCTTGGGTTGGTGCCTGTTGATCGCCCATCGGTCTCTCCCCAGCTCATAACACTTCCTTTGTAGAGCGAAACCCAGAAACTGTCAGGGATTCAATGAAGAGGCATGAACAGCGATCTTCAAGGTCACTGACCTCAGCGCTCATCGGTGTCCTGCTCCAAAGAGCATTCCAAGAGAGCCGCGTACAACAGAGTCTGGAGGCGATGCAAATCCTCCTGTTCGCGAGGGTCTGGTCCCCCCGGCCACTTCTCAAGGTGAAAGCGAACGGAGCGGTAGAGCAAGCGGATGGCATCGACATCCAACTCGAACTGAAGGGTGGGTCGGGGTTCAGTCATACAGACATCCTCGTCCCAAGAGCAGTTGACGCCAACCCAATCCCCGGCTAGTACAGGCGTACCAAAACAGTTGCCAATGGTCCTGCCCGCCGCTCAAGCTCAACCCTGGCCCCTGATGAACAAAAGCTTTCTGCGTCCAAGCAAGTCCATGATGGTTTGCGTGACCTGTCAATGCTTTCAACATCAAACCGAATCAGATGGGACCACATGTCCAGCATGTGAACTGCATGAAGCCAGTATTCCGCAAGGAGACCATCTCAACCATCGCTGCCACCAGTGGCTGCCACGACTCGAATTGAAAATTGGTTGGTGCCCTGAAACAAACTAAACCTAAAAACATCCCACATGTTTAAAACGTTAATGCTTAAGTTTAGGCCAAATCAAATTAAACAAAAACGACTGAATGATTATGATTAGGCAACGTAAACTTAAACCCACCACCGTTTGACAGAGTTCTAACAGTCACTGGATCTGAATTGTTGTGAGGACCATCAATTACCATCCCCAATCAATGGCTATAAAGGAAGTTTGTAGTGGAAGTCAACTCAATTGACGAGGCATCACAACAAGCATCACGACAAACAGGTTTACGACGAAGTGAAACGATTGGATTGAGGATTGATGTCGACAAACTACCTCGGTCAAAATCTGCCGATCAAGGTGGCATAATCTAAATCATCAAGGCGTCAACTTGCAATCGAAAAGCATCCCAATCACGACGCACCTGATCAGCATAAGGTCGTGCAATAAAGCGCACTAGAGCTGAGAATTCATCGACAGAGCTATTGGCAATCTTACCAAGTTCAAGCTCAAAAGAAGATGAATGTTGGTCCTGAACAAGACGACGAGCAGCGCGTCTGTGTTTGAGAGCAAGGATCTCCCCCCACTGTCGAGCCATTAACAACAACCCCTTTGAGGAAAGCGTTTGAGTGTCAAAATCTCGTTTATAAGGGCAGCGTTCACGTATCGAATAACTACCGTCATCAAGTGTCAACCAACCCAGGTGATGATCTGGAAAATCGGAAAGTGCTACGTAGGCATCTGCATGACGCGCAGCATGGCTTAAAAAGTTGGAATTATATTCATCAATTTCTTCGCGACTTAAAAATTCGTAGGCTGTCGGGTGTCCCTGAAGCTTGATATCGAGAATCAATTCATTCTGCTTTCCTTCTGAGTTAAAATCTCGTATTAATGCATAATAGCGCTGATTCCCCAAGGAACCTGTACCAGCACCGATTCGCTCGGCAACATCAAGAATCTTCATTGAGCCTGACGTAGATGTAAGGCCAGAAGCCTGGTCACGTCTCTCCCGATAGTTCATGAGAGCTTCAGTCAACTGATCGCGCCGATGATCACCAAGAGGGAGTATTTTGCCTGAGTCAAGACTAAAACGTCGATGATGACCATCGCCACTCGTCCACTTTTCCAACATACGCTGCCTACAGCCTTTCTTCTCTGCCTTCTTTAAAAACTTAGCCAGCGGCTTACAAGTGTTATTCAACGTAAAGCGTTTAGAAAAAAGAACGCCTGCATCAACAACTTCCTTAAATGACTTGATATAAGATTGCGAAAAAATATCTATAGTTTGATCAATCAAAGACTGATCAGTCAAGCCACGATCCCAGCAATCAAGAACGATGCTGACTGAAAAGCGCCATACATCATATTGATAATCAGCAACAAGAGTGTCATCAAAATCATCAAATCCAAAGCACACGCTTTCGCCCTGATGCATAAAGGCACCCATGTTGTAAACATGTGAATCTCCCTGCAGCCAGGATCTTGACCATGCGGCACCTCCAAAATGGTGAAGTCTCCAGGAACCAGCAAAATCAGCCCAAAACAAATGATTTGTACCCCTGTAGAAGATGTACGGGGAAATCAACATCTTGCCAAACTTTTTACACCGTGAATCACTCGACAATTGGCAGTTATGAGCCCTGATGGCTTCAAATATCTTGCTATGCCTATCGTAACTCTTCGAGTCTCCAATCAGATTTCTCATCCTGAAAAACTATTTTGATTTTTATTAATGATATTCACGTAAAATGCACCGCCCATGAAATTTGTTCTTTCCAACAAAAAGCCCCCACCGTGTGGTGGAGGCGTTGTGATTCAGTTCGTTGAACTGAATTGAATTGGATTTGATCTGTTCTTGTGGAACAGAATCGACTCCAG
>MDSW01183450.1_pt1 | contig 45738 bp, 46 predicted proteins | sample 811171 | NCBI WGS metagenome assembly MDSW01 (sample SAMN05326641, study PRJNA326480) | marine metagenome | isolation source: seawater | place: Atlantic Ocean: North West | collected 2012
AAATTTATAAATATTTTCTTTTGAAATATAATCTATATTACCATATTGAATTTTATTATTAACTAAATCTTTTTCTTTAAAAGCTTCAATAATAATTGACTCATCATTATACGAAGCTCTTTCTCCTGAGCTTGAATTAACAACTAACATTTTGATTCCTTGAGGTACTTTAAATGGCCTCGCATTTTCTTTTTTTACAGAATTTTTAACAAAATCCTTAAAGATAGGCATGGCAGTCCTAGATCCTGTTTCATATTTTCCTAATGAGGATGGTTCGTCATATCCAACATATACACCTATTACATAATTGGAAGAAAATCCTACAAACCATGTATCAGTATTTTTGTTGGTGGTTCCAGTTTTTCCGCCAAGGTCTAAATTTAATTCTCTTAAATCCTTAGCAGTACCTCTTTTAACGGTTCCTTCTAAGATCGATGTCATTTGATATGCAGTTTCTTTACTCATGACCTGCTTGAAATTATTTTTAATTCTTGGAATATCATCACTTAAATATGAAATTCTATTACATCCTTCACATTTTCTATTCTCAGAGTTAAAAATTGTATTTCCTTCACTATCTTGAATTCTATCTATAAATTTTGGTTTAATTAATTTTCCTCCATTAACAAAACTGCAATAAGCACTTGTAAGTTTTAATAAAGAAGTTTCACTTGATCCTAACGATAATGACAATAATTCCTCTGGGTCGTTATAAATATTTAACTCCTTCGCAAAATCAGCAATTTTTTTTATTCCAAGATTTTGTGCTATCCTGACTGTCATCAAATTTCTTGATTTTTCCACTCCTGTTCTAAGTGTTGATGGTCCATAAAATTTTTTTCCATAATTTTCTGGTTTCCATAACTTTAAATCTTCACCTTGATCAAACACAATTGGTGCATCTAAAACTAATGTTGCTGGTGTATAACCATTTTCTAAAGCTAATGCATAAACAAATGGTTTAAACGCTGAGCCTGGCTGCCTTAATGCTTGAGTTGCTCTGTTAAATTCGCTGTTTTTAAAACTAAAACCTCCACTTAAAGCTAACACTCTTCCAGTGTATGGATCCATAATCAATATTGCTCCATTTACTTTAGGCAATTGCATTAAATCATATTTGTTATCTTTGATTTTTTTAACATAAACTAAGTCGCCAAGTTTAAATAAATCCTCAAAACTTTTTTTTGTCCAATTTATTGAAGATAATTCTATATAACCTTCTGGCTCATCTTCAGTATCTATCATTACAGAAAATTTATTTATTTTTTTTACTATAGCTAATTTCCAATTAAGAGATGCTTCCAATTTATTTTGTTTAATATTTTGTTTCCAATTTTTTGTGTTTTTAATATTTTTAATCGGTCCTCTCCATCCTTTTTTTCTATCAAATTCTATTAAACCTTTTCTTAAAGACTTGGTAGCTTGTTCTTGCAAAGCAACATTAAGAGGTGTGTTAATTGTAAATCCTTGTTTATAAACTTTTTCAAAACCGTACTCATCAACTATAAGTTTTCTGATATCTTCAATGTAATAATTTGAATTTTCTAAATAAACTGACTTTCTTTTTTTTAATTTAATATCTTCTTTTGATAATCTTTGTAATACAGATTTATCAATATAATTGTTATCATATAGGTTTTTTAAAACTAAATTTCTTCTAAACTTTGCAAGTTCACTATTTTTGTACGGATTGTACCTGCTTGGTGCTTTTGGTAGAGCTGCTAACAAAGCAGCTTCTGAGTAATTTAATTCACTAATTGGTTTATCAAAATATTGCAAACTAGCAGATGCAATTCCATAACTACCTTCTCCTAGGTAAATTTGATTTAAATATAACTCTAATATTCTTTCTTTTGAAAGAGCCCTTTCAATTCTAAAAGCTAGAATTGCTTCTTTTAATTTTCTATCAATTGATACTTCATTTGTTAAAAGAAAGTTTTTTGCTACTTGCTGAGTAATAGTTGATGCTCCCTCAAGCCTTTTCGAAGATAATATATTTGATATATTGTTTATGGTAGCTCTAAGCACACCTTTTGCATCAACTCCTGGGTGTTTAAAAAAGTTTTTGTCTTCCGCTGATAAGAATGAGTTTACAACTAAACTTGGTATGGAATTAAAAGGAACAAATATTCTTTTCTCTGAGGAGAATTCGCTTAATAATTGTCCATCATTTGAATATAATTTGCTAGAAATTGGGGGTTTGTATTTTTTTAAAAACTTATAATCAGGTAAATCGTTTGAATAATACCACAATACGCTAATAATTAAGCTCAAGGATATAATTGAGATAAATATGGTTAAAATGAATATTTTTTTTATGTGTTTAATCATTTATGTTTATTTAATTCATGAATTTGTTAATGTTAAGGCAAAAAAATATAACAAAATTTTAATGATAAAAAAATATACAAACATATGCCAAAAAACTTATTTATTGATGCGTCGCATCCAAATCAAACCCGTGTTGTTCTTAAATCAGAAATTGATATTGAAGATTATGAATACGAGGGTAAAAATAATAATTTAATAAAAAATAATATTTATCTCGGTAAAGTAAGTAGAATCGAGCCATCACTTCAGGCCGCATTTGTAGATTTTGGAAGAGAAAGACACGGTTTTTTATCTTTTAACGATATTCAAAGTGATTATTATCAAATTCCTCAAAGTGACATTGAACAATTAAAAAAAGAAGAAGAAGAAACACGAGTAGAATTACAAAAAAAAAGTGAAAATGAAGAGAAAAATTTAGAGGAAAAAGATTTAGAGGAAAAAATTTTAGAACCCGATACAAAAATTGAAAATTCAGAAGATGTGTCGAATAACACTGAAAAAATTTCAGAAAATTTTTCGGGCCAATTCAGGCACCCAAAAAAAAGATATAGGATACAAGAGGTAATAAAACCTAACCAAGTTATCCTTGTTCAAGTTTTAAAAGATGAAAGAGGATTGAAAGGTGCTGCACTCACAACATTTATTTCTATTGCTGGCAAGTATGCGGTTCTTATGCCAAACACAGCAAAAGGAGGTGGTATATCTAGAAAAATCTTTAATCCTGCTGAAAGAAAAAAAATAAGACAAATATTAAACTTAATAGAAATTCCAAAAGAAATGGGATTAATTGTGAGAACCGCAGGTTCAAATAAAACAAAAAATGATATTGAAACAGATCTAAATAATTCGATTAATGCCTGGGAAGAAATTAAAAGTAAGGCAATGGAGTCTATAGCTCCCTCAATGATATTTGAAGAAAGTGATATTATCAAAAGAAGTATTAGAGATATGGTTGATGATGATGTTCAAAGTATTTTTGTAGAGGGCAACGAAGGGTATCAAAAAGCAAAACTATATGTTAAACAACTGATGCCAAAACAAATAAAAAAAGTTAAAAAATATAGAGATAAGGTTCCTCTTTTTTTTAAGAATAAGATTGAGAGTAAACTTTATGAAATTTATAAATCGGAAGTCAAACTAAAATCTGGTGGATATCTGGTAATTAATCCAACAGAAGCGTTAGTATCTATTGATGTAAACTCCGGTAAATCAATCAAACAAAAAAATGTTGAAAATACTGCCTTTGATACAAACTTAGAAGCGGCAGAAGAAATAGCAAGACAAATAAAAATTAGAGATTTATCAGGATTAATAATTATAGATTTTATTGATATGCATAGTTTTTCAAATAGACGACAAGTAGAAAGAAAACTTAAAGAAAAATGTAGAAAAGACCGGGCAAGGATTCAAATTGGAAGAATTACTCACTTTGGATTACTCGAGATGTCAAGACAAAGACTAAGAGAGAGCAATGTTAAATGGACAATGAGTTTAACTAATGAGTCGCAAGCGTTAAAAGTATTAAAACTAGCAGAGATAAAATGTTTAGAAAATAAATCAAAAGAAATTTTTATATTTTTAAATAAAAAAATAATAGACTTTCTCTCAAAAAATAGTCAAGATGATATTCTTTTTTTTCAACGAAAAAATAAAGTTAAAATAACTTTTAAGGAGGATTTAGATTTTGGAGTAAATGATTACAAATTAGAATTTAAATCTAAATCAAATAAAGTAATTGAAACGATACAATCTGAAAAAATAATTAAGAAAGAAACTAATGTAATAAAATTTGAGGATGAAAAGAAAAAATATAAAAAGTCATATACAAAAAATAATAAAAAAAAATTTCAAAAAAAGTACAAAAAAAAAACTAAATGATACCTGTTTGAGGTGAAGAGGCATTACCTAGTAAACTTTTTTTGATCCTTCCTGATAGATAAGATTTCCTGCCAGAAATGACTGCTAACTTCATAGCATTTGCCATCTCAACTGGATTTTTTGCCTTAGCGATCGCCGTATTGACTAGAACACCATCGCAACCAAGCTCCATTGCAATTGTGGCGTCTGATGCTTGTCCTATACCGGCATCTATTAATAATGGTATTTTTATTTTCTGTTTAATTATTTGAATATTTACTTTATTTTGTATACCAAGACCAGATCCAATTGGAGCTGCCAAAGGCATTACAGCTACTGCTCCACTATTTTCTAATCTTTTGGCCATTAGAGGATCATCGTTACAATATACCATTACTTTAAAACCTTCTTTGCTCAATGTTTCAGTCGATTTTAATGTTTCAATCATTTCTGGAAGTAATGTTCTTTTATCTCCTAAAATTTCAAGTTTAACAAGTTTCCACCCTCCAATTTCTCTTGCTAATCTTAAAGTTCTTAAAGCATCTTTTGAATTAAAGCATCCTGCGGTGTTCGGTAAATAAGTTATTTTTTTTGGATTGAGGTAATCCATCAATAAAGGTTTTTTTTTATCAGAAATGTTTACTCTTCTTACAGCTACTGTAACTATTTCAGCCCCAGACGCTTTTACAGCCTTTGCACATTCCTCAAAATTTCTATATTTTCCAGTTCCAACAATGAGTCTAGATGAAAATTTTTTGTTAGAAATTTTAAAATAATCTTTTTTAATCATCATCCACCACCTATAAAATGAACAATTTCAATTTTATCATTTGATTTTAGGATAATTTTATTAATTTTTTTCTTTTCTACAATCAAGTTATTTTTTTCAATAGCAATCTTATTTAACGGATATTTAAATTTTTTAATAAGGTTGTTGAGTTTTATACCTTTATCTACGACTATTGGTTTACCATTTAATTTAATTTTTATTTTATTTTTTCTAACCATGTATTATAAATAATTTGTGCAAAATAATATCATAATAATTAATGGTCCAAATATAAATTTGTTAGGTGATAGAGACAAATCAATATATGGTAGTGAAACCTATGAAGAACTGATAAATAGGTGTAATTTGGAAGCAGAAAAAATTAAAATTAACATTGATTTTTATCAGTCAAATATTGAGGGTGAGCTGGTAACCAAAATACAAGAATCAAGAAAGTCATACGATGGGATGATTATTAATGCAGCTGCTTTTACACATACATCTGTTGCTATCAGAGATGCGCTGAGTCTGTTTAAAAAACCTTGTATTGAACTGCATATTTCTAATATACATAAACGAGAGGAATTTAGACAAATATCACTCATTAGTGATGTCGTTACAGGAATTGTTTGCGGTCTTGGTACTTCTGGCTATATTTTAGCCATAAATTCAGTTTACGAAATGATTCAAAATGGAAATAAATAAAAAAATTATTAAAGAATTAAGAGATTGTTTAGATGAATTTAATTTAAATGAAATAGAGTATTCATACAAAGATATCAAAATTAAAGTTTCCAAAAAAACAAATACAGAAGTAATTTCTTCAACACCAGTAATATCAGAAGAAAAAAATTCAAAAAAAATTCAACAAGAAACTTCCGGGAATAAAGTTACATCACCAATTATCGGAACAGCATATCTAGCACCTGAGCCAGGTGGAAAAAAATTCGCTGAGGTTGGAAAAAAAATTAAAAAAGGTGATACAATAATGATTGTTGAAGCCATGAAGACAATGAATCATGTCCCAAGTACTTTCGATGGTACTGTAAAAGAAGTTTGTGTTGCCGATGGTCAACCAGTTGAGTTTGGTCAAACTCTTATAATAATTGAATAAATGTTTAAAAAAATTTTGATTGCAAATCGAGGAGAGATAGCTGTCAGAATTATCAGAGCGTGTAAAGAATGGGGTATCTCTACTGTAGCAATACATTCAGATGTTGATAGAGAGAGTATGCACGTAAAATTAGCTGACGAAAGTATATGTGTCGGTTCACATCAACCAGAAAATAGTTATCTAAATATACCTGCAATTTTATCTGCAATTGAATTAACAAATGCTGAGGCGGTACATCCTGGTTATGGATTTTTATCTGAAAATTACAATTTTGCAAAAATACTGGAGGAAAATAATATTAAGTTTATTGGACCTTCATCTAAACATATCAAAATGATGGGAGACAAGATCCAAGCCAAAAAAATTGCACTGGAGTATGGTTTGCCTGTAATTGAAGGTTCAGAGGGTGGAGTGAAAGATATATTAGAAGCTAAAAGAATTCTAAAAAAAACCGGTTTACCAGTTTTAATTAAAGCTGCAGGAGGTGGAGGTGGAAAAGGAATGAAAATAGTAAAAAATGAAAATGAATTTGAGAGTCTTTTTCTTACTGCAAAACAAGAAGCTAAAAAATACTTTGGTAATGACGAGGTATATATAGAAAAATTTTTTGAAAACCCTCGTCATATTGAAGTTCAAATATTAGCAGGAAAAAATAGAGTAATTCACTTACATGAAAGAGATTGTTCAGTACAAAGAAGACATCAAAAATTAATTGAAGAAACACCAAGCCCCGTCTTAAATGATGAAATTAGGAGGGATTTATTCAGAAAAACAGTGAATATGGTTCAAAAAATTGAATACAAAGGTGCTGGTACAGTAGAATTTATTTACGAAGATGGAAAATTTTACTTTTTGGAAATGAATACAAGAGTTCAGGTAGAGCATCCAGTAACTGAGGTTGTTACAGGTATTGATATTATTAAAGAACAAATTTGGATAGCATTTTCAGGAGATACAGCTCTTGAGCAGAAAGATATACAACCAAGAGGTCATGCAATCGAGTGTCGAATAAATGCTGAAGATCCGTCAAAAAATTTTCAGCCATCTCCAGGAACAATAGGAATGTGCCACCAACCTTCAGGATTTAGAACACGTGTCGATGGTGCAATATATCAAGGATATAAAGTAACACCATATTATGATAGTATGGTTTGTAAGCTTATTTGTCATGGAAGAAACAGGACAGAGGCAATTCAAAGAATGAATAGATCATTAGATGAATTTGTAATTGAAGGAATAACTACAACTATAGAGCTTCACAAAAAGCTGATAAATCACAAAAAATTCATTGATTCAGATTTTAACGTTACATGGTTAGATAAAGAAAAAATTATATAATTTTACAAGAACTTAACCATAAATCATAAACAGGATGATCAAAAGGATTAAGTGTTGGACTTGAAGAAAAGGTCCAGCCATTAAATACAAACACTTTTTCATTGTCTGAAATATTTAAATCTTTAACTTGAATATACGCTGTTATTTCAGGATCATCATCAAATTTAGAATTTTCGCATTTAAGTACTTTAATTAACAAGTTTTGATATTTTTTTTCTTCGCCAATATTCAGTTTTAGAATTGTATTTTTAGAGCTTACTTTATCTAAAATATTTATTTCAACTTTATAATTAATATTTTTATTTTTTGCTTCATTGGCATCAGTAAAGGAAATATTGAATAATAAAATAAAAAAAATAATAAAATTAATTATTCCAAGCTTTATATTTCTTTTTAATTGCATTTTTATTTTTTTTTGGATTGTAGGCTTTATTTGTGCCTGTTTGATTTGACAAATGTTTTTTTTGCCAATTATATTTTTTTAATTCATGGGTGTCCTCGATTTTATTTTTAATTGAATGCATCCAAGAATACCATTCAACTGGAATTTTTGTTGCTTCAATTTCTCCTTTATATATCACCCACCTGCTAGTTTTTGTTTTATTTTCATAATACTTATTACCAAACTCATCTTCTCCAACAAACTTTCCAAAAAAAATTGTATGCAATCTTGTCCCTAAGGTTTGGCGATTCCACCAAGTCAAAATTTCTTTAATGAGTGTCAACATATTTATTTTCAATTTCTAATTGTAAAAAAAAAATTAGACTAAATTTGAATTATGTATATACATTAAATTATTAAACTCAAAATATTTTTAAATTATGGCAAAATATCTAGTTGAAACTTATTACACATGTACCTTCAAAGTTAAACATTATATCGACGATGTGAGCAAAAATCAGCTTGATCTACTTGATAAAAGTGAAGATGGAGAATTTGAAATTTTAGATGTCAAATTTGACAAAAGAAATACCAAAAATTTGGAAAAAGACATTAATAAAGTTGATATTAAGTACGACGAATCATTAAAAAAGCTAAATAATGAAAATCAAGATAGCTTACCTAAAAATGTTGTTTTAAATAATAGCTTTAAAGAGAAAATTACAAAAAGATTTAGTATGCCTGATAGAAGAAAAGGCTATATTCAAAAGGCAACAATAGGTGATCACAAGGTTTATCTTCATACAGGCGAGTATGACGACGGAAAAATAGGTGAAATCTTCATTGATACTTCAAAAGAGGGAGAATTAGTTAAAGCTCTTATGAATAATTTTGCAATAGCTGTTTCTTTAGGTTTACAATATGGAGTTCCATTAGATGAGTTTGTTAATGCATTTATAGGAACAAAATTTGAACCTTCGGGAAAAGTATTAGGAAATGACAGAATTCTGAGTGCATCGTCAATTTTAGACTATATTTTCAGGGAACTTGCCATTTCTTACCTAAGCAGAGAAGATTTAGCACACACACCATCTATAGCAAATAAAGACAATGCGGATGAACTTGCTTCAGATAATCAGGAGCACAATAAATTCATAAAATTAGTTAAAGATATTACAAGTAAAGGTTTTGTAAGAAACAATTATAAAGAAAAATTAGTTGATCTCTCTGATATTAAGTTAAATCTAAAAGGTAAAAAGAAATAATTTACTTCTTTTTTTCTAAAAATTTAAGATTTAATTCCTTTAATTGTTTCTCGTTTACATCTGAAGGAGCATTCATCATCAAATCTTGAGCATTTTGGTTCATTGGGAACATTGTTACTTCGCGAATATTTTTTTCATTAGCTAACAGCATTACAATCCTATCAATACCTGGTGCTATACCACCATGAGGCGGGGCCCCATAACTCAATGCATTTATCATACCACTAAATTTTTCATCTACTATATTTTTATCATAACCAGCTATAGAAAATAGTTTATACATTAGATCAGGAATGTGATTTCTTATTGCACCAGAAGATAATTCTACTCCATTACAAACTATATCATATTGGTAAGCTTTTAATTTAAGTGGTTCTACTAAATTTAAATTATTTACATCACCCTGTGGCATAGAAAAGGGATTATGACTAAATTTTATTTTTTTTGTTTCTTTATCCAACTCAAAAATTGGAAAATCTGTTATCCAACAAAAGGCAAATGAATTTTCATTTATAATGTTTAATTCTTTTCCGAGCTTATTTCTTGCCTTAGACATAATTTCATAAATTTCATCTTCCTTGCTACAAGACATAAAAACGCTATCTCCTATCTCAGCTTCTGTAATTTTCATTATCTCTTTAAGCGCTTCTTCAGAAAAAAACTTGCCCACTGGTCCCTTTCCAAATATTTTATTTTTTTCATCTTTCTCAATTGAAAAATAAGCCAATCCGCTCCAACCTTGATCTTTAGCCCATTTATCAATATTATCAAAAAAACTTCTTGGTTTTGAATTTGTATTTTTTGTAATTATTGATTTAATTTTTGATCCAGATTTAAATAATTTTTTAAAAATCTCAAATTTTACATCATCTCTTTTAAAAACTTCTGAAATATCATATATTAATAATGGATTTCTTAAGTCTGGCTTATCAGTTCCATATTTACTAATCGCGTCTTTAAATGGAATTCTAGGAAACTTCCTAAATAAAAATTTTTTATTTGAAAAATTTTCAAAAAGTTTTAACATAAGTTTTTCAACTACTTCAAATACATCTTCCTGTTCAACAAATGACATTTCAATATCCAATTGATAGAACTCGCCAGGACTTCGATCAGCTCTTGCATCTTCATCTCTAAAGCACGGCGCAATTTGAAAATATCTATCAAATCCTGAAACCATTATTAATTGTTTAAATTGTTGAGGTGCTTGCGGTAATGCATAAAACTTTCCAGGGTTCAATCTGCTTGGTACTAAAAAATCTCTAGCTCCCTCTGGACTTGATGATGTCAAAATTGGTGTTTGAAATTCATTGAATCCAAGATTTTCCATTTCTTTTCTAATAAAAGAAATAACCTTTGAACGTAAAATAATATTATTATGAATTTTCTTTCTTCTAAGATCTAAAAATCTATATTTTAACCTAATTTCCTCGGAATATTCTTGATCAGAAAAAACTGGTAATGGCAATTCTTTTGTGGATCCTAGTATTTCAAAAGAATTAATCTTAATTTCGATTTCACCTGTGTAAATTTCATTATTTATAGTATCTGATGATCTTGCTAAAACTTTACCTATAATTTTAATTACTGTTTCGAGGGGAATTTTTTCTAATTTAGCAAAATTCGAATTTTCTTTGTCTATAATACATTGAGTTATTCCGAAATTATCTCTTAAATCTATAAATAAAAGATTACCATGATCTCTTTTTTTATGAACCCAGCCAGATAATGTCACTGCTTGATTTACTTGTTTTTTATTTAGTTCGTTACAATTGTGTGTTCTGTATTTATTCAATTAATCCTCTAAAATTTTCTTTATTGATTTATAATCAATTGGTTTTTTGTTAATTAAACTTAATTGATCAATCTTATATATAAAATCTAGTATTTTTCCATATGACCTTTCAATTCTTTTAGTTATATATTCTATGATTTTTTTCTCAATTTTTATTTGTCTGTCAGAAAAATGTTTTAAAACTAGTGCAAAGATCATGTCATCATCAGGCTTTTCAATTTTAGCATAAATACAATTTTTCAATCGTGATTTAAGATCGGTAAGTGAAAATTCTATTGAATTTATAGGTTCTATTGAATTTATAATTAAATATTTATTATATTGTTCTGCAAAATTAAATAAAGAATAAAGTATTTTCTCGTTAGAAATATATTCTAAGTTATCTAATATTATATTTTCATGAAATCTTATTTTGTTAAAAAACTCATCATTAATCTCATCTTTTTTTATAATTATAGCTTTGTTTTTTTTTTTGAAGATTTCGGATAAGTGGCTTTTGCCACAATATTTTTCTCCATAAATGTTTAATATATTTTTTTCCCATCTTGGCCATGTTTCAATAAGATTGAATGCAAAATAATTACACTTAGATACAAAAAAGTCGTCATATGCAAAATTTTGTTTAATTTCAAATTTTAGTAGTGTTTGATTTAATTTATTCACTTAAAGTCCAAATGTTATTTTCCGTGGAAATATTAATATTATATTTTTCTAATTCATTTATTAATTTATCTGGAGTGCTATTACTTAAAACTTCAAAATTTATTATTTCATTATCGAATTGATTTATTTGGTATTCCTCGACTAAATCAATTTCAGAAAGTATTTTTTCGATTTTTTCTGACAACAAAATATTACTAGAATCTATATTTAATTGAATATTAAGTTTTATAGAAGTATTTATTAAATTTATTTTTTTCCATTCATCATCATATCTTATTTTAAGAGATGATATTAATTCTTTAACTTTATTCTTTTCATTAAAATCAAATGCTTGAAATTCTTTTTTGAAATTAGAATTTATTGAACTTACATTAAATTTTGAGAATGTATTAAAGTAATTTTCATCTTTAAATATAATTAAAATAATATAATTTTCATTTAATTCATATTTAGAAATAATTTCTTTGAAATCATAATTTTCAATAAAATTAATTCTATCCTGTATTAATTTATAATCATCCAAATCTTCATTATGAAGTACATAATTAATTAAAAAATGATTTTCATCTTCAAAATTCCAATATATATAAAAAGGATTTTCATTGAATAAAAGTGTTGAGTTTTTCTCAGAATCTATAAATATGGGAATAAATAAGACTTGTTTTTCAATCATTCTAGAATGAAAAATATTTTTATTCCTTAAAAAACTTAATATTTTATTTTTATTAAAATTTATTTCAAATACCCCATAGTAATTATTATTTTCAAACTTTTCATTAACAATTGAAAAACTATCTACAAAACTTTTAATTAGTTTAAGATTTTGCTTTTTAATTAATTTATAATCTTTTGAAATTGTGATTTTGCTTAATAATATCTGAAAACCTCTTTGAAACGCCTTATCAATAATATTTTCTTTATTAAAATCTGTATTATATTGATCTGATATCTCAATATTCTCAATTTTATAAGTATTTGCCAATACATCTTTTGTGGAAAAAATAAATAAATAAATAAAAATTAATATAAAAAAATTGTATAGACTTATTTTAACTATTTTTTTCATAACTTATATGTCAAATAACCTAACATATGCAAAGAGTGGAGTTAACATTAGATCTGCCGATAAATTTGTTAAATTTATATCTAAATTAACTTCAAAAAAGAACAAAAATAAAAAGCAAAATAATATTGGCAATTTTGGTTCAATTACCAAAATACCCTCTAATTTGAAAAATGTTCACATAATATCCAGCACAGACGGAGTTGGTACTAAAATAGAGATTGCTAATGAATTAAATAGATTCGATACAATTGGTATTGATCTGGTGGCCATGAGTGTAAATGATATTTTAGTACAGGGTGGTAGACCATTTATTTTTCTTGATTATATTTCTATCAATAAAATCATACAAACAAAATTAAAACATATTTTAAAAGGAATATACGATGGTTGTAAGATTAGTCAGTGTGAGTTAGTAGGTGGTGAAACTGCAGAAATGCCAGGCACATATTCTAAAGGGAAATTTGATATCGCTGGTTTTTGCGTAGGACTTGTAGAGAAAAATAAAATTCTTGAGAAAAAAAATATTAAAGAGAATGATTTAGTTGTTGCAATTCCCTCCTCAGGTTTGCATTCTAATGGTTTTTCTCTCGTGAGGCATGTGATTAAAAAAAGAAAAATTAAAATAAAGAAAAATAAGCAAATAAGAAAATGGTTACTAGAACCAACAAAAATTTATGTAAAAGAGATAATAAAATTAATCGACTCAAAGTTAATCAAAAGCTGTGCTCATATAACAGGAGGTGGCATTAAGGATAACCTATCAAGAATAATTCCAAATGGAAAATGTGCAAAAATAAATTTAAATAAAATCAAAACTAAAAAAGTATTCTCTTGGTTAAAAGAAAATAAAATTTCAGATCATGAAATGTTAAAAACCTTTAACTGCGGTGTTGGATTTATAATAATAATAGATAAAAGAAATTTTATAAAAATTAAAAAATATTTTAATAATAAATATGTTCCTTATATTATTGGTGAGATAATTAAGGGAAAATCAAGAGTTTTGTTAGATGGCAAAATTAATTGGCAAAAATAAAATACAATGTGCAGTATTTATCTCAGGAAGGGGATCAAATTTAAAATCAATATATAAATATTCAAAAAAAAAAGATTCAAAAATAAATCTACAATTAGTTGTCAGTAATAATACTAATGCTCCTGGTTTAACTTTTGCAAAAAAAAAAAAAATTAAAACTAAAGTAGTTAAATATAAAAATAAATTTAAATCTGAAATTCAAATTATTAATAGTCTAAAAATAAATAAAATTGAGTTAATTTGCTTAGCTGGATTTATGAAAATATTAAGCAAAAAATTTATTATTAAATTTAAAAAAAAGATAATAAATATCCATCCATCTCTATTACCTAAATATAAAGGTTTAAATACTCATGAAAGAGCCATCAAAAACAAGGAGAAATATTCTGGTTGTACAGTGCATTTTGTAAGTCAAAAATTAGATTCTGGTAAGATTATATTAAAAAGAAAAGTAAGATTGTTTAAATCTGATACATCAGCAAGTCTTGCAAAAAGGGTTCTTAAAGCGGAAAATATACTTTATCCGCTAGCAATAAAAAAAATACTAACTAAGATTTGAAAAAAAAATCTATTTCAATTTTAGCATTATCTATGCTGTCTGAACCATGTACTGAGTTTTTATCTATTGAAATACCATACTTTTTTCGCAAAGTACCTTCTTCAGCTTTTGACGGATCTGTAGCACCCATTAATTTTCTGTTTTCAACAACAGCGTTTTCTTTTTCAAGTATCATTACAACTATTGGTCCTGAAGATAAGTAGTTACATAGTTCGCCATAAAATGGTTTTGATTGATGAACTTTATAAAATTCCTCCGCCTCATTTTTTGAAATTTGAATTTTTTTTTCATTTTTAATGACAAACCCATTTTCAACAAAATTTTTTTTAATTTCTTCTTGTAAATTTCTTTCTACTGCATCTGGTTTTATTATTGATAAAGTTTGTTCCAAACTACTCATAGTGATCCTCTACTAATTTATTTAATAATCTTACACCATACCCAGTTGCACCACTAGAATTTAAAGCTCCTCCATATTTTGAAAATGCCATACCTGCTATATCAAGATGGACCCAAGGAGTTTTATTTAAAATAAATCTTTGTAAAAATTGCGCAGCTGTAATTGAACTGGCGCCACCCACATAATTAATATTTTGCATATCTGCATTTTTTGAATCCATTAATTTATCATAATTTTTATTTAGAGGAAGTCTCCATACTTTTTCGTCTACTTTTTCTCCAATTTCATATAAATTTTTAGAAAGTTTGTTATCATTAGAAAAAAGTCCGGCATGTTCTGAGCCAAGAGCTACAATTATAGCTCCAGTTAATGTTGCTAAATCAATTATAAATTCAGGTTTAAATTTCTTTTCTGTGAAAGTTAATGCGTCCGCTAAAACAAGTCGCCCCTCTGCATCAGTGTTTAATACTTCAATTGTTTTGCCACTAAATGATTTAACGATATCTCCTGGTCTTTGTGCATTTCCACCTGGCATATTTTCTACCAAACCTACTACACCAACTGCATTTATTTTTGCTTTTCTCATTGCAAAATTTTTCATTAAACCAACAACCACTGCAGAACCTGCCATGTCATAGGTCATGTCTTCCATGAATTTTGCAGGTTTCAATGAAATCCCACCTGTATCAAAACAAACACCTTTTCCAACAAATGCCAAAGGTTTAGAGTTATTTTTATTTCCATTCCACTCCATTGTTACTAAATAAGATCCTCTTATGCTTCCTTGACCAACACCCAACAGTGCATTACAACCCATTTTTTTTAATTTTTTCTCATCATAAATCGTTATTTTTAATCCAATATTTTTTAATTTTGATATTCTTTTTGCATATTCATCAGGATGTAAAATATTGCCAGGCTCTGACACTAAATCTCTTGTAAAATTTACACCACTTAAAATTGCATTCAATTTTTTTGATTTTTTATTTGCTGCAGATTTATCAACAAAAATATTTATTGTTTTACTATTTTTTTTTGTTTTATATAAGTTAAATTCATAGGATTTCAGCTGCGCTCCGTGTATGAATGATTCAATATCTATATAGTTTTTAATTTTAGGAATATTAACATCTATCTCATTAATATTTTTAGATTTTACAAAATCATAAAATTTGGCTCCTAATTTTTCAGACTCAAGTTCACCATTTTTTTTAAATAAGTAGATTAATATTAAATTATGATCAAAATCTTGGTTTAGTGAAATTATTTTATTTTCTTTGGAATTCTTATTTTTTTTTAAATAATCACTGATTTTTGGATAAATTTTACTATCCATTACACCTTTAAATCCTGAAAAATTTATATTTGAATGAATAAAAATAGCCGTATTCTTATTTAGGCCTTTTTTATTATCTAAATAATTTATTTTTAACGTCATTTGTATTAAATATAGTATAGGTTGTTGCTTATATGTATCAAAAAAGAAAAATTCAATGGAAAAAATAATTTTTAGAAAGTTTTTTTTCGATATAATCACCTTTTTTTTGATTGTTTCATTCAGTTTATCTTTGATTGCCTGGATTATTCAATCTGTTAACTATCTTGATTTTATTTCAAAAGATGGACATGGCTTTAAGGTATATTTTTCTTTTATTTTTTTAAATTTTCCTAAAATTTTTTCTAAGATAATTATTTTCTCATATTTTTTAAGTTTATTTTATATTATAATAAAATATCAATCTAATAACGAAATATTAATCTTTTGGACCAACGGTGTAAGCAAATTTAAATTGGTCAATTTCATTTTAAAAATTTCAATAATTATCACGGTGTTACAAATTCTATTAGTTTATTTTGTAGTTCCCAAAGCTCAAGATTACTCAAGAGATTTTATAAGAGGTTCAAACATTGATCTTTTTTCATCTTTAATTACAGAAAAAAAATTTATTGATACAGTAAAAGATTTTACTTTATTTGTTGAAAGTATTGATGACAAAGGCAATATGGAAAACATATATTTAAAAGATAGTATTGATCAAAATAATACTCAGATAATATCAGCTAAGTCTGGCAGGATAATTGAAAATGGATCTGAAAAATACTTAAATTTAAATTTTGGACAAATACTTGATATAACAAACAATAATTTTAACGATACTAAAGTAATTAAATTTAATAATACTACATTTAATCTCTCATCATTTAAAAGTAAATCAACAACTTTCCCAAAGATACAAGAGCTTGAGTCTCAAATTTTAATCTCATGTGTGAGAAATTTTATTTTCGGAAATAAAAAAAATTATAGCTTAAAAATTTTTCATTGTTCTGAACAATCTGCAGTTAAAAGTGCAAAAGAATTATTTAATAGATCAATGAAACAGTTTTATATAATTATTCTTGGAATAGTAGCTAGTATTTTATTATTTACAAATGACAAAAGCCCAAAAAATTATATATATAAATTGAGTATATTTATAGCAGGCTTAATATTCACAATTATATCAGAGTTAAACTCAGAATTTTTAGATATTTCAATTAAACATAATTTAGTTGTATCTTTGATGCCATTGGTAATATTTGTATTAAGCTATTTGACTATTTTAAATTTAAACAAAAAAAATATTTGAAACAATGTTAAATAAAATTTATATAAAACATATTTTTAATATCTATATCGAAAGATTAATATATATTACTCTAATATTTGCTTCTCTTATTTTTATAATGAACATTTTAGAGGAATTTAAATTTTTTAGCGACAATAGTGAAATAGGAATAGGGATACCAATTTTTTTAACATTTTTAAACTTGCCCTCAATTTTGTTTGAAATTTTTCCATTTATAATATTAATAACTACTCAATTTTTTTTTATAAAATTCCAAAGTAATTCAGAATTATTAATTTTTAAAAATAATGGTATTAATAATTTTAAAATAATTACTATCATTTCATTATTAGTTTTTTTTATTGGAATATTTATAATTACAATTTTCCATTTCGTTTCATCAAATATGAAGAATAACTATTTAGAGTTTAAAAATAAATATACAAAGGATAACAAGTATCTAGCGGTAATAAATGAAAACGGACTCTGGATTAAAGATAAAATAGATCAGACTACAATGATAATTCATGCGGAGAAAATTGATAAAAATATTTTAAAAAACATTGTTATTACAAAATATAATGATGAGTATAGAGACAATATTAATATTATTGCAGATGAAGCAACTATTAATAGCAAAATATGGGAAATTAAAAATGCAATATCAATAGAGAGTGACGGAAAAAGAAATAAATTTAAAAACTTAAGTCTTGAAACTAATTTTGACTACCTCAAGATAAATTCATTATTTTCAAATCTAGAGTCTTTAAACTTATTAGAACTTATTAACCAACAAGAGGACTTTGAAATTGTTGGACTTAATTCAGCTGAAATAATCTTGTATATTAACAAAATAGTATCTCTACCGATTAGCCTTGTAATTTTCTGTATATTGTCTTCAGTTTTGATGTTTAATTTTAATTTTAAAAAATCTAAATCATTTGTACTCATAACTGGAATATTATTATCTGTAATAATTTACTATATTTATTATTTTTTTGGTTTATTGGGTAATAATAATAAAATACCAATACTTTTTGCAGTATGGTTACCAAATTTAATTATTTTTTTATTCTGCACCTTAGGGGTTGTTAATATAAATGAAAAATAAAGTTAAAATAATTTTAAAATTATTGTTTATCTTCAATCTATCTTTTTTTAATGCATTTAGTAATGATGTTTTAATTGATGCGGATGAAGTGAATATAAATCAGAAGGGAAATGTAATCGAAGCAATAGGCTCTGTTAATATAAAAGATAAAGACAATATTCAAATTAAAGGTCAAAAAGCAAAATATGACAAAACTAAGCAAATATTAGAAATAAATGGCAATGTATTATTTATAGACAAATTAAAAAATATTGAAATTAAAAGTGAAAAGATACTTTTTTATAGAGATCAAAAACAAATATTCTCTTTTGATAATACAGAAATAAATCTATTTGATAAAGGGAATGATGAAATAAACTTCAAGGTAAATGCTAATAAAGTATTTGTAGATCAAAATAAATTAATTTTTGAATTAAGTAACAGTGTTATTTTAAATGATCTACTTAATAATTTTGAAATTTTCGCAGAAGAAATTATTTACGATAAATCGAAAGAACTAGTAAAGAGTTCAGGAGATACAAAAATTAATTATCAAAAATTTATTATTTTAGGTAATGATATAATTTTTGATAAAAATAAAAAAAATTTTTTAAGCAAAAAACAAACTATTGTAAATGATGAGCTAAAAAACCAATTTGTTTTAAATAACTTTAACTTTAATTTAGAAAGCAAAATTTTAAAGGCTAGTGAAATAAAATTATATGATAATGAGAATAATAAACTTGAAATAAATAAAGCTTTAATAAATTTACAATCAAATGAAATAATTGGATCGGATTTTAATTTTAATTTTAATAAAGATAGTTTTGGTAACAGTGAGAATGATCCAAGATTATTTGGTAGATATATATTAAATAATGAAAATGAAACAACTATCAAAAAAGGGGTTTTTACAACTTGCAAAAATGTAAAAGGAGAATGTCCTGCATGGTCGATAGCAGCAGATGAGGTGAAGCATAACAAAAATAAAAAAAGAATAGAATATAAAAAAGCTTGGTTAGATATTTATGATATACCTGTTGCATATTTTCCCTACTTTTTTCATCCTGATCCAACAGTAGATAGACAATCTGGGTTTCTATTCCCACAGTTTATAAATAGTAGCAATTTGGGATTCTCTACACAGCTTTCATATTTTCATGCAATAGATAAAGAAAAAGATATTACTGTCTCACCAAGAATTTATGGCGATAACAATTTATTTATACAATCTGAATTTAGACAAGCTTTTAAAAACTCAAATTTAATTACAGATTTCAGCTATAATAAAAAAAATAACTCAAATTCACACCTTTTTACATCTTTAGAATCAAATCTTGAAAATTCCTTTTATAAAATGAGAATTGAAACTGTATCGAATAAAAATTATCTTAAAAAATATCAAATTAAATCACCACTAATTAAAAGTTATAGTGCTCTTAGCTCGACGTTATCTTATGAAAAATTCTCAGATGAATATAATTTTTCATCCTCTGTAAGTGTATTTGAAGATTTAACAAAAATAGATAGTGATAAATTTGAATACAATCTTCCTAGCTACGAGTTTAATACTCAGAAAAACTTGGAAAATAAATTTATTTCAGCTTTAGATTTTTCCTCAACGGGCGATTACAGAAAATATAACACTAACGTCGACGAAATGGATATAATTAATGACTTTATATTTTCTTCAAATAATGAAAAAAAATTAAACAATCTCGATACAAAATTCAATTTATTGATAAGAAACGTTAATACGTATGGAAATTTATCAGAGACATACAAAGATGACATGCAATATAAAATTCTAGGCTCAGCACTTTTAAATTTAAAATATCCACTTTTTAAACAAACTGAATATGATAAAAATTATCTCACACCAATGGCATCTTTAAGATATAGCCCCTCAAAAGGCATGAATTTGAAAAATGAGGTAACACTTATAACTTTCGATGATTTATTCAGACTTGATAGAATCAATAAAAAATCAGTAGAACACGGGGCCTCTGCAACATTTGGGTTAGAATACAAAAATATTAATACACTTGATGAGGAAAGATTTAAATTTGGTGCTGGAATGAATTTAAAAAATAAGAAGGACAATGATCTACCAAATAGTTCTAGCTTAGGTGAAAAAACTTCTGATATCATAGGATATTCTGGAATTAATATAACAGAAAATTTATCACTAGATTATAATTTTATAATAAACGATAACTTGAGTGAAACAAATTATAGCTTAATGGCTGCAAAATTTAATGGCAATAACTTTAAAACAAAATTTGAGTACATGGAAAAAAGTAATTTTATTGGAGATGAAAGTTATTTAAGCAATTTAACAGAACTTGAAGTTAACAAGTCAAATTCTTTATCTTTTGAAACTAATAAAAACTTGGATAAAAATTTAACAAATTATTATAATTTAATTTATAAGTATAAAAATGATTGTCTTGAAGCTTCAGTAGTATACAATAAGCAATTTTATAATGAAGATAATATAAATTCTAATAAAAACATTTTCTTCAAAATTTCGTTCATTCCTTTTGGCGCAGTCAATACTCCTAATTTAAATGACTAAATTTGAGTTAAAAAAAATTTTTTTGATAATAACAATATTTTTTTGCATGGAAAATAATTTAATTGCAAAATTAAATCTGGAAATTCTATATAAAATTAATAATGAGATAATTACAAATATAGATATAGAAAATGAAAAAAAATTTTTAATTTTTTTAAATCCAAATTTAAAAAATCTATCTGAAAACCAAATTTATGAAATTACAAAAAAATCTACCATTAACAGAAAAATAAAAGAAATAGAGTTAATTAAATATATCGATTTAAATGAAACAGATATGGGAGAAGAATATGTTGAGCAGTTTATTAGAAACTCCAATTTTGATAGTAAACCTGAATTTTTAAATGGATTGAGTAATATTAATTTAGATTACGAATACGTTAAAAATAGTTTTATAATTGATTATATATGGAGAGAATTTATTTTTAATAAATTTAAATCTCAAGTTAAAATAGATGTTGAGGCCTTAAGAGAAAAGTTATCTGAGCAAAAAAATGAGATTGAAGAAATAAATTTAAGCGAAATACTATTCCAGGTCGACCAGTCAGTATCACTTGAACAATTAAAAAATAAAATTTACGATGAAATAAATAGGTCTGGCTTTGAAGCTGCTGCAACTATTTATAGCATATCTAATAGCAAAAATTTTGGTGGTAAATTAGGATGGATTAAATCAAATCAAATTTCAGAAGAAATATATTCAGAGATTCAAAATAGTGAAAATATAACTAATCCAATAAAAACAAATAATGGATACTTAATTTTAAGAATAAATGAAAAAAGAAAAATTTTAGAAGAGATTGATTTGGAAACTGAATTAAAAAAATTAGTAAATAAAGAAAAAGATAATGAATTGAATAGAATGGGATATATTTATTTTAATAAAATTAAAAGAAGAACTTTTATAGATGAGAAATAAAAAACCATTAATAATTGTTTTAGGTGAACCAAATAGTGTTTTTATAGAAATTCTTTCAAAAGTACTCAATAAGAATTCTATAACTAGTAAAATAAAATATCCTATAATTTTAGTTGGCTCAGAAAAACTTTTATTATCTCAGCTAAAAATTTTAAAAAGAAAAATAAAATTTAATATTATAAATCGTTATACCTCAAATACTAAGTTAATTAATAGTAATATTTATCTTTTTAATATTAATTATAATTTTAAAAAACCATTTGAAAATATTTCAAAAAAATCTCAGAAATATATATCTAATTCATTTTATCAAGGAATAAAATTTTTAAATTCTGGTTTTGCAGATATAATAGTCAATGGACCTATTTCAAAAAAACATTTTTTACAAAAAAAATATCCAGGTATTACTGAATATATTTTTAAAAAATCCAAAAAAAAAAAATTTGAGCAATCCTGTAATGTTAATTTTTAATAATAAACTTTCAGTTTCTCCCATCACAACTCACATCCCTGTAAAAAGGATTAACAAAATGATAGAAAAAAAAACCATCATAAATAATATTACTGCTATATCAAACTTTTACAAATCAAAGCTAAATAAAAAACCTAAAATTGCTATACTTGGATTAAATCCACACTGCGAAACAAGTTCAAAATTTAGTGAGGAACAAAAAATTATTATTCCTGCAATCAATATTTTAAAAAGAAAAGGTTTAGTTGTCGATGGACCATACCCTGCAGACACTTTTTTTGAAAAGAAAAATGTTGATAAATACGACTCAGTTATAGGAATGTACCATGATCAAGTTTTAACACCATTTAAAACATTATTTGGTTTTGATGCATCGAATATTACACTGGGTTTACCTTTTTTAAGAATGTCGGTTGACCATGGTCCTAATGAAAATATGTTAGGTAAAAACAGATCAAATACTAAATCATTGGAAAATATATTTAATTTTATAAATTCTGTTAAATGAAAGTCGTTCCAAAAAAATCACTTGGACAAAACTTTCTTTTAAATCAAGAAATTATTAAAAAAATAATAGATGTCGGTCAAATAAGCGAGGACTGTAATTTAATTGAAATTGGACCGGGAACTGGAAATTTAACAAAAGAAATAATTAAAAAAAAATATAGTAGATTTATAACAATTGAAAAAGATAAACAATTATATTTACAATTACAAAAAAAATATTCGTCAAATATAGAATTTTTCAATGAGGATGTTCTCGATATAGATTGGAATAGTTTTATTAATCAAAAAATTATTGTTTTTGGAAATTTGCCATATAATATTTCTGCAAAGTTATTAATTAGTTGGATTAAATTATCTAATTTAAATAAAATATTTAAAAGATTTATTCTCATGTTTCAGAAGGAAGTTGCAGATAGAATACTTGCTAAATCAAATTCTAGTAAATATGGAAGATTATCAATTTTAACTGAATGGAAATTGAATGCACATAAAATAATGGATATTGAACCTGAAAACTTTTATCCTGTGCCAAAAGTAAAAAGCACATTAATTTATTTAGAACCTAAAAAAAATATTTTTAAACTAAATAATTCAAAATATTTAGAGCAAGTAACTAATATTTTTTTTCAAAATAAAAGAAAAATGATAAAAAAACCTTTAAACATCTTGTTTGAAAATCCAGCAAAAGTAATTTCTAAATTTAAATTAGATATAAATAACAGACCTCAAAATTTAGAACCATTAACTTATTTCAAATTATCAAAAGAATACGAAGATCAATCACGCTAGATTAATGTATCGATATGTTTTTTTATTTTTTCTTTATCGTATTTGATGGTTTTATTTAAATAACCGATTATTTCATTATAGCATTTATTAAGATCTTCGTTGATTACCACAAAATCATAATCTATCCAATGTAACACGTCTTTATCGAATTGTTTCATTCTCATTTGTATTATCTCGTCCTTATTTTCGTCCCTTGTAATTAATCTTTGAAGTAATACCTTTTTTGAAGGTGGCAATATGAAAAAGGTTACAAGTTCAAAGTTTAAAACCTGATTTTTTATCTGTTGCGCTCCTTGCCAATCAATATCAAATATTACATTGTCACCATTTTCTAAATTTTTAATCACTTGTTCTTTCGTGGAGCCATATAAATTTTTAAATACATTTGCGTATTCCAAGAACGCTTTTTCTTCTATAAGTTTTTCAAATTGCTTTTGAGAAACGAAAAAATAATCTACTCCATTTATCTCGTTTGATCTTGGCTCTCTAGTGGTATGAGATACAGAAATTTTAAAATGTTTTTCTTGAGATATTTTTTTTGCTAAAGTTGTTTTGCCTGCTCCAGACGGAGATGATAGGATTATCATTTTTCCGTCTTTTAATGAGAACATTAAATGTTAATTAGCTTTACTCTCTATAAATTTTACTGCATCACCAACAGTTAAGATTTTTTCTGCTTCACTATCAGAAATTTCTGATCCAAACTCTTCTTCGAAAGCCATTACAAGCTCTACTGTATCAAGACTATCAGCCCCAAGATCATCAATGAAACTTGATTCTTCTGTAACTTTAGCTTCTTCAATACCTAAGTGATCCGCTACTATTTTTTTTACTTTACTTGAAATATCATCTGCCATGGTTTTTTCCTTTTTTAACGTTAATAGTTATTTACTTATGTTTGTCAACTAAAATACATGCCTCCATTAACATGTATAGTTTGACCAGTTATATAATTTGATAAATCAGAGCATAAAAAAGCTGAACAATTTGCTATATCTTGTGGAGTCCCAAATCTATCTAGCGGAATTTTTGACTTAAGCTGATTCTTATAATCCTCATTTATTTTTTCAGTCATTGCAGTTTCTATGAATCCTGGTGCAATACAATTTACAATTATATTTTTTTTTGCATATTCGAGTGATAAACTTTTTGACATTGAAGATACACCACCTTTTGAAGCTGAATAATTTGCTTGCCCTAAATTTCCAGTGTGCCCAACTACAGACGTTATATTTATAATTTTTCCATATTTTTTTTTTAACATTTTTTTAATTGTATATTTTGAAAGAAGAAATGTTGAAGTTAAATTCAAGTCTATAACTTTACTCCATTCTTCTTTATCCATTCTTATTGTTAAATTATCTTTTGTAATACCAGCATTGTTAATTAAAACATCAATTCTATCATTTAACTTTTCATTACATTTATCAATAAATGACTCAAGATTTGCATGATCCGAAATATCTTGCTTTAAGGGTATTATGCTCTGATGTTTGCGCTTTAGTTCATCTAATTTTTTTTCATTTGTGCCTGTAACAATTAGATTTGCTTTTAAAGACACCAATGTGTCAACAATTGCATTACCAATACCACCAGTTGCCCCTGTTAAAATTATATTTTTATTTTCTAAATTAATCATAAATTAATACCTTGAATATCCTCAAGTGTATCAATATTCAATACTTTTACATCTTTATTTATTCTTTTTATTAAGCCTGACAATACTTTCCCTGGGCCAATCTCAACAAAAGTGTTTGTCCCACTGAAAATCATAAATTCAATACTTTCTCTCCACCTCACTGGACATTCTATTTGTTTAACAAGTAAATTTTTTATTTCTTCAGTACTTTGGTATTCTTTAGCAGTGACATTAGATATAATTTTATAATTTGGTTTAGCAATATTTTGATCATTAATAATTTTATCCATCTTTATAGTTGCTTCACGCATCAACTCACAGTGGAAGGGTGCGCTTACTGGCAATTTTAAATTTTTAATTTTTTTTTCTTTTAATATTAATGAAAACTTTTGTAATTCATCATTTTTGCCACTTATTATAATCTGTCCTTTAGAATTATCATTTGCTAAAAAACATTTAATATTTTCGAAATTTACTTCTAAGATTTTTTCAACTTCACTGGTTTCAACACCTAAAACTGCAAGCATTCCTCCCTCACCTAAAGGAACAGCAGACTGCATAGCCTCGCCTCTACTTTTTAATAATAATAATCCTTGTTCAAAACTTATAGAATTTGCATTAGCAAGTGCTGTATACTCTCCTAAAGAATGACCAGCAAAACTATTAAATTTATTACTAAAAAATTTAGTTTCTTTTTTTAATATTTCGCAAATTGCACAACCAATCAAATATATTGCTGGTTGAGTTACTATAGTTTGATTTAATTTTTCTATTGGTCCATTAAAAATTATATCAGAGATTTTATATCCCAATATTTCGTCCGCATTTTTAAACATACTTTCAATATAATCAAATTTGTTAAATAAATCTGATCCCATTCCTAACTTTTGAGAACCTTGGCCTGGGAAAACGACAGAAATCATTAAAATTTTATATAATTTTTAAGTTGTAATTAAAAAGTTATAATAGTATATCCTGTTTTTTTTTAAACTATGAATTTTTACGAACATACTATTATAGCAAGACAGGATATAAGTCCTGCTCAACTTAAACAAGTTGAGGATAAATATAAAAAAATTATTGAAAAAAATAACGGTAATTTATTAAAGACTGAGAAATGGGGCTTAATGAATTTATCTTATCTAATCAAAAAAAATAAAAAAGGTAATTATATACACTTTAAACTTGAAGGTGATGGTAGCACAATATCAGAGCTAGAAAAAAATGAAAAAATAGACAAAAACTTACTAAGATATTTGACGATAAGAGTAAAAAAACTAGATTTAGAAACTAATTATTTTGATAAAAATAATGAAGATAAGGAAAATAAAGAATATTCTAAGGAATAATTAAAAATAAAATGAAAAATAGAAAGTTTAAAAAAAAAGGTAGCATTAGCAGTTTTGCAAAACTAAGTATCTTTCAAAATCAAAAATTTAAATTTAAAAAAAAGTGTCCTTTATCTGGGAAAGGAGCTCCCGTTATTGATTATAAAAATATAAGACTTCTAAAAAAATATACTTCAGAAAATGGAAAAATCTTACCATCAAGGATTACATCTGTAAGTCTAAAAAAACAAAGAGAGCTATCTTTATCGATAAAAAGAGCAAGAAATTTAGCGCTACTATAAATTTATTATGAAAGTTGTACTACTGGAAAATTTAAGGAAACTTGGAAGCATAGGTGAAATTATAAATGTTAAAAGAGGATATGCTAGAAATTTTCTTATACCTCAAAAAAAAGCTTTATTTGCATCAGATAAAAATATCAAAGAAGTTGAAAAAATTAAATCAGATTTAACTCAAAAAGACCAAGAAAAGAAGAAATTAGCAAGAGAAATTGCAGAAAAATTAAAAAATAAAACAATAGAAATAAAAAAACTTGTTACTGAAAGTAAGGAATTATATGGGTCTGTAAAACCTACTGAAATATCAAAAATTCTTAAAGAGAGAGAAGATGTAGATTTAAGCTCATCACTAATTCAACCTGTTGCTGAAATAAAATCCATTGGCGAATTTAAGGTTATTTTAAATTTACACTCTGAGATAGTGTCATCAATTAAAATTAAAGTAATACCTGAAGAGTTGGTAAAATAATTATACATTTTTTTCCCCATACTAGATATCGGTTGTTTACCAGTCAAATCTGAATTAATTTAAATTTATGGAAAAACTTAATTTAGTAAAAAATACATTTGATCAACTACCAAATAATATTGAAGCTGAACAAGCGGTTCTCGGCTCAATTTTAGTTTCTAATGATATATTTGATGATGTATCTCCAATAATAAATAGTAATAATTTTTTTGATCCAATGCACCAAAAAATTTATATCGCAATAGAAAAACTAATATTTGGTGGAATGTTGGCAAATCCTATTACCCTTAAAAATTACTTCGAAAATGAGAAAGATGAATTAAACATTCCAGATTATTTAATTAAAATTACAAAATTTTCGGCATCATCCAGACAAACAATCGAATATTCAAAATTAATATATGATTTATTTGTTAAAAGAGAATTAATAAAGATTTCTGAAAATTTAGCTTATACAGCAAAAGCTAACGAACTTAACAAAGATGGGAAAACAATAATTGAAGATACAGAAAAAACATTATTTGATTTAGCAGAAAAAGGTAGTTTTAATTCTTCATTAGTGAAATTCGATGAAGCAATGAGGCAAACGATAGAGATGGCTTCTAACGCATATAAAAATGAAGATGGAATTGTTGGAGTACCAACTGGCCTTTCTGATTTAGATGGCAGATTAGGAGGACTACATAAATCTGACCTGGTTATAATAGCTGGGAGACCTTCAATGGGTAAAACCGCATTAGCTACAAATATAGCATTTAACGCGTCAAGAAAAATTCAAGAGGATGGAAAAAAATCTTGTGTTGCATTCTTTTCTTTAGAAATGTCATCTGAACAATTATCAACAAGAATTATTGCTGAACAATCTAGAATAAAATCTAATGATATAAGAAGAGGAATAATTTCTGAGGAACAATTTGATAAATTTATCGAAACATCAAAAAATATTTCAGAGTTACCTTTATACATTGATGAAACACCAGCTATATCTATTGCCGCTCTTAGTAATAGGGCCAGAAGAATAAAAAGATTATCTGGTCTTGATCTAATTGTAATTGATTATATTCAATTAATGAGGGCTAATTTTGCCAGAGAGGGAAGAGTACAAGAAATATCAGAAATAACTCAAGGACTTAAAGCGTTAGCTAAAGAATTGAGTGTACCAGTTCTTGCTTTATCTCAACTATCTAGGGCAGTAGAGCAAAGAGATGATAAAAAGCCTCAATTATCTGATTTGAGAGAGTCAGGATCGATAGAACAAGATGCTGATGTTGTAATGTTTGTTTATAGAGAATCTTATTATTTACAGAATAAAGAGCCAAGACCAGCAACAGTAGAACATGCCGAATGGCAAGCAAAAATGAATGAAGTTGCGCATTTAGCTGAGCTAATTATTCAAAAACAAAGACATGGACCTACTGGTACAGTCATGCTTGAATTTGAGGCTATGTTTACTAAGTTTAAAGATCTTCAAAATTCTTAATTAAAATTATATAAGCTGATAATTAATGTTAGCCCAAATATATAAAAAAAATATTATAGAAAAACCAAAATTTTTATTTTTTATTTTTATTTTAGCAGCCCTAGTTTTTAGTTTTTACTCCAAAGATTTTAGACTAGATGCATCATCTGAAACACTACTGATTGAGGAAGACCCAGACTTAAAGTACTTAAAAGAGGTTAATAAAAGATATGGTTCTAAAGAGTTCCTAATTCTTACCTATACACCAAATGAGAATATGATTTCAGAAAATTCAGTAAATAATTTATTGAGTTTAAAATATAAAATTCAAAGTTTAGATTGGGTTCATAATGTAATAACAATTCTTGATATTCCATTATTAAATACAAAAGACGAAACATTAACTGATAAACTTCAAAACTTTAGTACGTTAAAAAGTGAAGGAGTTAATAAAGAAGATGGATTTAATGAAATACTAAATAGCCCTGTATTTAGAAACTTTGTAATTAGTGAAGATGGAAAAACTTCAGGAATAATTGTTTATATAAAAGAAATCGAAAAAGAATCCAATTTTAAAAATAGAAAAGAGAAGGAAATTTTTAGAGATAAAGTTAAAAAAAAAAAATCATGAAAATATCTTAGAAATTCGTCAAGTCATTAAAGGTTATAAAGATATAGGCAAAATCCATCTAGGAGGAATACCAATGATAGCGGACGACATGATGAGTTTTATAAAAAATGACATAATAGTTTTTGGGGCAGGAGTTCTTATATTTATAATTTTTACTTTATGGTTTGTTTTTAAAAAAGTTGTTTGGATCATTGTACCTATTTCTAGTTGTATCTTATCAGTTATCGTAATGACAGGTTTACTTGGTATACTTGGATGGAAAGTAACAGTTATTTCATCAAACTTTATAGCTTTAATGTTGATACTTACAATGGCAATGAATATCCATATGAGTACAAGATTTCTACAACTAAAAAAAAATAATCCAAATTTAAAAAAAGGTGAACTTATTCTAATGACAAGTAAAAAAATGTTTTGGCCAATTATATATACTGTACTTACAACCATTTTTGCTTTTTTGTCCTTAATTTTAAGTGAAATTAAACCTATTATTGATTTTGGATGGATGATGACATTAGGTTTAATATGTTCGTTTATTATAACTTTCACATTACTTCCTACACTTTTAAATTTTTTGGAGGATGAAAAAATTTCATTAAAAGAAAATCAAAAATCAAAAATTACATATTTCCTTGGAAATTATGCATCAAAAAATAAAAACCAAATATTCTTCTTTACGTTAATTGTAATAATTTTAAGTTTAATTGGAATATTTAGACTAGAAGTTGAAAATAGTTTCATTAATTATTTTAAAAAAAATACCGAGATCTATAAAGGTATGAAACTTATTGATGATAAATTGGGGGGAACAACACCATTAGATATAATAATTAAATTTCCACTTACTGAATTAAATTCTAATAGCGATGAAGAAGATGATTGGGATGATTTAGGAGAGGATGATAACGAAAAATATTGGTTCACAAAAGATAAAATTGACAAAATCGATAAAGTACATAAGTATTTGGAGACATTGCCTGCTGTTGGAAAAGTATTATCCTTTTCGTCAATTATAGATGTTGCAACTAATTTGAATAATAATAAGCCACTAGGTACACTTGAAATGGGGGTTCTTTATTCAAAAGTACCTGAGTCTATAAGAAAAGAGATTGTTGATCCGTATATCTCAATAGAGAATTCCGAGGCAAGGATAAACTTAAGAGTTAAAGACTCACTTCCTGAATTGAGAAGAAATGACTTAATCAATCAAATTAATACAGACCTAGAAAAAAAATTAGGCTTTAAAAAAGATGAGTATAAATTGGCTGGAGTTTTAATTTTATTTAATAATCTTCTCCAAACTCTTTTTAAGTCTCAAATATTAACTCTTGGATTTGTTATGATTGGAATATTTGTAATGTTTCTTATTTTATTTAGAAATGCTAAATTATCCTTGATTGGTGTGATCCCCAATTTTATTGCCGCATTTTTTATTTTAGGAATTATTGGTCTATTAAATATTCCTCTGGATATGATGACTATAACAATTGCCGCAATTACTATTGGAATAGCTGTAGACAATAGCATTCACTATATTTATAGATTTAGGGAGGAGTATAAAAAAATAAAAAACTATGAAAGAACATTAACTTATTGTCACTCGACTGTTGGTATTGCAATATTAAATACCTCCATCACTATAGTTTTCGGTTTTTCAATTTTGATTTTCTCAAACTTCATTCCAACCATTTATTTTGGTATATTTACTGGAATTGCCATGTTGTTAGCTATGATATCAGTTTTAACTTTGTTGCCAGCTTTGCTTATAAAATTTAAACCATTTGGTTTAAATTAGAAAAAATGGAAAATTTTTTGGAATTAATAAAACATGTTTCTTCTTTTGATTTAATTTATATTTTTATAACTATTTTGTCTCTTATTAAATGTTATAAAAAGGGTTTTGTTTTAAGCTTGTTGTCAGCGTCGAAATGGTTATTAGCTTATGTATTAACTTTATTTTTATTTCCAAAAACTAAGCCTTATGTAAACGATATAATTGATAATGAATATGTCTTGGATATTGTTCTAGGAATTTGTCTATTCATTATAGTTATTTTTGTAATTTTATTAATTAACAAAGGAATCAGTAGAGCTGTTACCTATACAGGAATCGGTGGACTAGATAAAATTTTTGGTTTCTTTTTTGGATTTGTAAGAGGATATGTTATTTCAGTATGTATATTTGCAACCATAGATATAATTTATAAGTCCGATAAATGGCCAATTGACTTTGATAATTCGTTTAGCTTTGAATTAGTTGAAAAAGGAAGTAACTATCTTATAAAAGAATTTCCGGATAAAAAAGAATATGAAGATGCAAAAGAAAAAGTTCAAGAATTATAATCCTAAATTACACGAAGAATGTGGTGTCTTTGGAATTAGTAACTTTGAAGATGCGTCTGCATTAACTGCATTAGGACTTCATGCATTGCAACACAGGGGCCAGGAAGGTTGTGGAATCGTATCATATGATGGTGAAAAATATTACTCAGAGAAAAGATATGGTTTAGTCGGTGATAATTTTAATAATGAAAAAGTTTTAAAAAAATTGCCAGGAAATTTTGCAATTGGGCATAATAGATATAGTACAACTGGTGGAACAACTTTAAGAAATATTCAGCCTTTCTTTGCTGATACACATGCTGGTGGAATCGGAGTTTCACATAATGGAAATCTAACTAATGCATTAACAATTAGAAGAAAATTAGTTAAAGAAGGTGCAATATTTTATTCAACTTCAGACACAGAGGTTATTATACAATTAATTGCAAAATCAAAAAGGGCTACAACTGTTGAGAAAATTACAGATGCAATTTTTCAGATTCAAGGTGGTTATGCTTTAGTAATGTTGGCACAAAATAAATTGATAGGAGTTAGAGACCCTCTAGGCATAAGACCATTGGTAATTGGAAAGTTAAAAAATTCTTATGTTTTAGCCTCTGAAACTTGTGCCTTAGATATTATTGGTGCAAGATTTTTAAGAGAAGTAGAAAATGGAGAAATTATCGTTATTGAAAATAATAATTTACAAAGCATAAAGCCCTTCCCTCCAAAAAAACCTAGACCCTGCGTATTTGAGTATATTTATTTTTCAAGACCCGACAGTATTTTAAACGGGAAAACAACTTATGAATTTAGAAAAAGATTTGGAGAACAGTTAGCAATCGAAGACAACATTAAAGCTGATTTAGTAGTGCCTGTTCCAGACTCAGGAAATGCAGCAGCTCTTGGATATAGTCAAAAAACTAAAATTAATTTTGAATTGGGATTGATAAGGAATCATTATGTTGGAAGAACGTTTATAGAGCCAGCTCAAAAAATCAGAAGCTTGGGAGTTAAACTTAAATTGAATGCTAATAAAAGCTCTGTAAAAGATAAAAGTATTGTTTTAATTGATGACTCGCTTGTTAGAGGAACAACTTCTCATAAAATAGTTAAAATGCTGCATGATGCAGGGGCTAAAGAGATACATGTAAGAATTGCAAGCCCTGAAATAAAATTTCCAGATTTCTATGGCGTTGATATGCCAACAAAAGAAGAGTTGCTCGCAGCGAATAGATCTGTGCAAGAAATTTGTAGTTATATTGGAGCGAAATCCCTAAAATTTTTATCTATAGATGGCTTATATAAAGCTATGGGTTATGAAAAACGAAACAATTCTTATCCTCAACTTACTGATCATTATTTTACAGGTGATTATCCTGTTGAAATTGTTGATGAATTGGGAGAAAATAAAATAACTCAACTCTCGTTGTTGAGTACAGGATCAAGTACTTAAAAAATGAAAAAAGTAAATTTTACCGAGATGAAACATGGAACTAAAGAAGATTATTTGTTTTTAGAAAAACATGAAAAAAAATATGCTGGAGATACTGCTAAAAGAATTCTTAAATTTATGTCTGGTCTAAATGAAACACTTGAAGGTTATCAAGTGTCTAGACTTGAACATTCTCTTCAAAGTGCAACGAAAGCTTATAGAAACAATGAAAGTGAAGAAATGGTTGTCGCAGCATTACTTCATGATATTGGTGATGAATTGGCCCCAATGAACCACTCTGAGTATGCTGCAGCTATTTTAAAACCTTATGTAACAGAAAAAACACATTGGATTGTTAAAATGCATGGTTTATTTCAAACTTATTATTATGCTCATCATTTAGGTGGAGATAGGTTTAAAAGAGAGCAATATAAAGATCATAAATTCTATAAGGCTACAATAGATTTTTGTGAAAATTATGATCAAGGTTGTTTTGACCCTAATTACAAATCATTACCACTCGAACACTTTGCTCCAATGGTGAAAAGAATTTTTTCGAGAAAACCATACACTTTTTAAATTACAAAAGTTTAATGATGGAAAACTTGCTAAAACATGAGAAGAGTCCCTACCTCAAACAACATAAAGATAATCCTGTAAATTGGTTATCTTGGACAAAAGAAACTTTAGAAAAAGCGAAAATTGAAAAAAAACCAATATTTTTAAGTATCGGTTATGCTAGCTGTCATTGGTGCCATGTTATGGCTCATGAAAGTTTTGAAAATGAAGAGACAGCAAAAATAATGAATAAAAAATTTATTAATATAAAAGTTGATAGAGAAGAAAGACCAGATCTGGATTTTATATTTCAAAAAAGTTTAGCTATTTTAACAGGCGCGCAAGGTGGATGGCCACTATCGATGTTTCTAGATGAAAATGCAGTTCCTTTCACCGGAGGGACTTATTTTCCTCCACATGAATTGCAAGGAAGACCTAGTTTTAATAATGTTTTAGAAAATGTTTCAAAAGTATATCAAGAGAATAGAGAAAAAATTTTAAATCAAGCTAACCAAATGAAGGAAGTTTTCAGAAATCTTAACCAAAAAAATGCAGTTCTAAAACAAGACTTACAACCATATATTGAAAAAATTATAAATTATATTGATAATGAAAATGGAGGTTTTAAAGGTGCTCCAAAGTTTCCTCAATTTTATATTTTTGATACTATTCTTCATTTTTACCAAAAATCTAAAAATAAAAAATATTTTGAGGTAGTTGAAAAGTTATTATTAAGTATCTCGTCCAAGGGTATTTATGATCATTTAGAGGGTGGTATTGCAAGATACACTGTTGATGAAAAGTGGATTGTGCCACATTTTGAAAAAATGCTTTATGATAATATTCAATATGTAAATATACTTAATAATTATTTAGCTTGCACGAACAGTTATTATTTAAGAAATAAATTAAAACAAACTATAAATTTTATCAATAAAGAGTTTCTATTAAAAAATAATTTACTTGGGTCTGCTTACGATGCTGATAGCGATGGTGTTGAAGGAAAGTATTATATTTGGAAATATAAAGAATTAAAAGAAATATTAGGGACTGATTTTGATATATTTAAAAAAAAATATGAAATCTCTGAAGAGGGTAATTTCGAAGGCTCAAATATATTAGTTGAAAATTTAGATCAAACACAAGAGAAAGATATTGAAAAAATTCAAGAGATAAAACAAAAACTCTTAGAGTTCAGAAAAAAAAGAAATAAACCATTTTTTGATGATAAATCGCAAACAGATTTAAACTCGTTCTGGATATATGTAAATCTATATTCATCAAAATTACTGAGTGATAAATCTCTATATGAAAAATCAATAAAGGATTTTGAAAACATTACACATGTTTATGAGAATAAATTATTTCATTGTTATAATGACAACAAACAAATTGATGTTTTTTTGGAAGATTATGCTTATTTAAGTCTGCTTCTTATAACTCACTATGAATTCACACAGAATATAAATTCATTAAATAAATGTATAAAATTAATGGATCAAACTTGGGAAAATTTTTTTAATTCCAATGAAAAAATATTACAAAAAAACAAAGTTCAATCTAATGATCTTTTTGTAGAGCCTGTTGATTTAAATGATAATAACATTCCAAATGGAAATAGTATTTATTTATTTGTTTTAAACAAATTAAACAATATAAACCCTGAAAATAAATGGTTTGAGAGAATTAAGGAATTATCAGAATCTTTTCATGCATACTTAAATTCAAATTTTGCTCAAATGTTTAGTTACATTAAATTTTTAGATATTTGCGATGATAATGTTACAGTCACAATTAATTCAAAAAATCCAGAAACTGTTGAAATAATTAGAAATCAAGTTATTAAAAAATTTATGGATAAATCCACAATTATATATAAAGAGGATACTGATACTGATTATTTTATTGTTTGCAAAAATAAAACGTGTTCACCAAAATTAAAAAACTTAGAGGAGTTTAAAGCTTATTTAGACCAAGTATGATATCAAAAAACGATTTTATAAGTTATTTTAAGACTGGTATTAAGAATGATAATGAATGTGGCATTGGTATTGAACATGAAAAATTTATTTTTAGTAATAATAAAAGAATAAATTATAAATCTGTACTACTTTTATTTACAAAACTTTATGAATTTGGCTGGGAACCCGTAATTGAAAATGAAAATGTAATTGCACTTAAAAAAGGTTCAAAAAATATAACTCTAGAGCCAGGAAATCAGATTGAATTGTCTGGTGAAAAATTAAAAAATATTCATCAAACTTGTAGTGAGTCACAAGAATATATATTCGAATTAAGTCAATCTTTAAAAAAATTAGATTTTAATATTATTAGTTCTGGTTTTGATCCTGTTTCTAAAATTGAAGAAGTGCCATCTAATCCAAAAAACAGATACGAGCTAATGACAAAAATAATGCCACTATTTGGTAAATTAAGTTTAGATATGATGTATAGAACATGTGGTACTCAGATTAATATAGATTATGTTTCTGAAAAAGATTTTAGTAAAAAATTTTTCGTAGTTAATCGACTTTCTCCTATAACAATAGCTTTATTTGCTAATTCTGGCATCGTAGAAAAAAATAAAAGCGGATATCTTTCATATAGATCGTATGTTTGGCAAAATACTTATAGAGGCGGTTTGCCAAAAATTTTTTTAGAGAACATGACTTTTGAAAAATATGCAGATTTTATTTTAAATTATCCAATGCTTTTTATTAAAAGAAATGACAAGTATCTAGATGCAAAAAATAAAACTTTCCAAAATTTTGTAGATGGTGAGATTGAAAATATATTTCCTAATGAAGATGATGTTGGAAACCATTTAAGTACTATCTTTACAGAAAATAGATTAAAAAAATATATTGAAATTCGCTCTATGGATGCATGTGGATGGGATTGTTTATGTGCAGGCCCAGCTTTTTTTATTGGATTGTTGTATGGAAATCTTGATGAAGTTTTTGATATAGTTAAAAAATGGAATATAAATGATATAACTTCAGCATATAAGGATGCTCCAAAAAATGGACTTAAAACAATTCTAGGGAATAAGTCAATTTTGGAATGGTCAAAGGATCTTTTGGAAATTTCAACAAGAGGTTTACAAAATAGAAATGAATTGAACAGTAAAAAACAAAACGAAGTTAAATTTTTGAGTCATATAAAGACTATAATTAATAACAACAACACAAATGCTGAAGAAATTATTACAAAATATTTAAAAGATAAAAATTTCTTTACAATCCATGAAAAATAAAATTGTAGCAATACAGGGTGATAATTTAACAAAACTAAATTATCAAAACGATACTACTATTTTATTAGCAATTGAGGCTCAAGCAAGAGGCGCAAGTATATTTTATTATGAACCAAAAAATTTATTCATAAAAAATAGTGCAGTCTATGCCAAAGGTAATTTTATAAAACTCTTTAAAAAAAAAAGCTTTTACAAAATATTAAGTAACAAAATAATTAAACTAGAAAAAACTAGCTATTTGCTTATAAGACAAGATCCTCCTTTTGATTTGAACTATATTACGACCACTTACTTTTTAGATAGATTAAAAAATGTTAAAATTATTAACAACCCAACCTCAATTAGAAGTATTTCAGAAAAGTTGTATTCATTTGAATTTAAAAAATTTATGCCAAAAACGATTTTTTCGTCAATATTAGAAGATATAATAATTTTTATTAAAAAAAAATAGATTTGTAGTTTTGAAACCAATTCACGGCTATAGTGGTAATGATATTTTATTTTTAAACAACAAATTTAGCAAAGACTCGTTAAAAAAATACATAAAAAAGCATGGCTATATAATGTGTCAAAAATTTTTACCAGGCATAACTAGTGGTGACAAACGAGTTTTTATAATTGGTGGTAAGGTAGTAGGATCAATATCTAGAGTCCCAAGAAAAGGTTCATTTCTAAGCAATTTGAGTAAAGGTGGAAGTGCTAAAACTACAAAACTAACAAAAAAGGAAAAGTATATATCAAATTTAGTTGCGAAAAAAATTTATAAAGATGGAATTTATTTTGCTGGAATTGATTTGATTTCTGAAAAATTAATTGGTGATATTAATGTTACGTCCCCAACAGGACTTAAAAATTATCTAGATTTAACAGGTATAAATTTAGCAAAAATATTTTGGAAAAATTTAAAGTGATTGAAAACCTTTCAAATCAACAGAAAGGGTCTTTATTGGCCTTTGTGGGTGTTTTTTTTATAACACCAGACTCATTATTAATAAGATTATCAAATATAGATACATGGGGGTTATTATTTTATAGAGGTGCTATACCTTTCGGTGTAGTATTGATTGGAGCTTTAATATTTTATAATAAAAATTTTTTAAGAAAATTTATTGGTATTGGTTATCCAGGAATATTTTATGCAATTAGTTTCTCGGCTTGCAATATAACTTTTATCTTATCTATTCAAAATACAAATGTTGCAAATACTCTAATAATGGTAGCGTTGGCACCTATGCTTTCAGCTATAATGGGAGGAATATTTTTAAAAGAAGCACCTGACCGAAATACTTGGTTAGCTATATTGGTTACTTTTGGCTCATGTATTTATATTTTTTATGATTCAATTTATTTAGGTAATTTTGTTGGAGATTTTTTTGGATTTTTAACTGCTCTTGGACTTGCTTGTAACGCTACTATAGCGAGATATGCAAAAAATAGAGATTTGGTTCCGTCTGCTGTAATTGGAAAATTAATGGTTGCTATCTTTGCTTTCTACTTTGTCGATAATTTTGAATTAATCGATAATGACAAATACTTTATTCCATTAATGTGTATAATGTGTGTTGCAATACCTTTTGTATTAGTAACAATTGCCCCTAGATTTATTACAGGTGCTGAAGTCAATTTATTTTTTTTACTAGAAACAATATTAGGACCGATATGGGTATGGGTTGTTATAAATGAACAACCAAGTATAGAAACAATTATTGGGGGCGCCGTTATAATAATTACAATTGCAATCCACTCATTTTTAGCCATTAAAAAAACACAATTAAAATCTAATTAGCCTTCGAAATATTATGCAAAAAGAAGTAAAAAAGTCTTGGGCATTGTTCCTAGGTATTGGAACTATGATGATTGCTCATGGACTTCAAATGCAAGTAATGGGAATAAGATCAGTATTAGAGGACTTCAATGTCCTAACTACAGGTATTTTTATGTCAGGATATTATGTTGGGTATTTTGTTGGGTCCCAAACTACACCAAATTTAGTTCAAAAAGTTGGACACATAAGAGTGTTTGCAGCTTTTGCATCTTTAGCGTCTTTAAGTGCTCTAGTAGCTGTTGCATATGTAAATCCATTTATGTGGACCATAAGTAGATTTATAACGGGTATTAGTTTAGTTAGTTGTTATGTTGTATCAGAAAGCTGGCTTAATGACAGGGCAACTAATAAAAATAGAGGACAACTTTTATCTGCTTATATGATTGTATTATATTTAGGTTTGGCTATTGGTATGTTGTTATTAAATTTTAGTGAGCCTAAAGCTTATGAGCCATTTATTTTGGTATCAGTTTTATTGTCTTTAGCACTTGTTCCAATACTCTTAACAAAGAGGCCAGCACCAAAATTCAAAAAAATTGGAACAATTAGTGTTAAAGAATTATACCGAATTTCACCTTTAGGTACAGTAAGCTCTTTTGCAACAGGAGTTATACATGCAGCTTTCTTCTCTTTAATATCTGTTTATTCAACTAAAGCAGGTTTTACACTTTTTGAAACTTCAATTCTTTTATTTATTGCTACAATTTCAGGTGTTATTGGGCAAGGTCCAATTGGATATTTTTCAGATGTTTACGATAGAAGAAAAGTAATTGTAATAACAACATTGGGAGGCTCTGCAATGGCATTTTTTTCAATATTGACATCTAGCGATCCATTACAAAATACTTATTATATGGATGAATTTGCCCTAAAAAAATTATTATTTTTTTTATTTGTTGGAGCCTATTCATCTTTTTGTTTGCCATTATTTTCGTTGAATCTTGCCCATACAAATGACTTTGTTCCTAAAGAAAAATTTGTTGCAGCTGGAGGAGGACTACAATTAATCTTTGGAATTGGAGCAATAAGTGGCCCAATTATATGTTCTATATTTATGGATTGGCTCGGTTTGAATGGTTTTTTTATATTTCTTATATTAATTCATACTTTAATTGGAATTTTTGGTTTACATAGGATGAGGGTTAGAAGAACAGCTGAAAATCCAGACTCTACATTTACACCGATGCCCGCAACAATTACACCTGCTGGTCTTGAATTAGATCCAGGTACACCAGAAACACTAGATAATAATCAGATTAAACAAAACAATTTTTAGTTGAACTCAAAATAGTCACACTTAAGAAAAGACAATAAAAGGATCATTGAAAATATTTAAAATCTTTGATCAAATAATAATTATAAAAATGGCTAAAACTAAAAAAATAAATACCAAATCAAATTCTAAAGTTTCAATTTTTTCTTCGAAAACTTTGAAGAAAGTTTTGAGTAATTATAAAAAAAAACAAGAACAAAAGAAAATTAAAGAAATTAAGTTAAAGAAAATTGCAGAAAATAATCAAATTTTAAAAGAAAAAAAAGAATTAAGATCACTAGAAGAAAAACTCTCTAAAGAGAATGATAAATTAAGAATTAGAGAAGAAGAAATAAAGCTGAAAGAAAAAGAATTAAAATTAAAAGAAGATCAACAAAAAATTGAGAATAAAAGACTAATAAAGAAAGATGAAGACTTGGGACTTATAGATAAAGATTTACGATTGAAAGAGAAAGAACTTAAACAAAAAGCTGATGAACAATTTAGAAAGGATATCGATTTAAAAGCTAGAGAAGAGGAACAAAACAAAAAAGAAATTAAAGAAAAAAGAAAAAAAGAAAAATATTTAAGAGAAATCATGATTCAAGAAGAAGAGAAAAATAAACTAGAAGCTATGAAATTAAAAGAGTGGGAAGAACAGTTTGACAGAGAGCAAAAGATGAAAGAGCATAGAGAGATTCTTAAAGATGAAAGATTAAAACAAAGAGAAAATAAAGAGCTGGTTTCAAATGATACAAATTTAGGCTCTGAACTAAGCTCAAAACTTGAAAGTTTTGATGTTGATAAATCTTCTGAGCACTAAATTTGAATAATGAAAATAAAATTAAACTCTGGAAAATTATTCAGGAAGCAGGTGATCATCTTTTAGGGCATTTACCAGACCACCCAAACCATCCTAAAGGTAGAAACCCTTATGCACATGTTGCCATATGCATAAAAAATAAATTCCATAAAAGTTATAAAGAAATTCCTGACGAAAAATTTAATGAGGTAGTAAGTTATATAAATTTTTTAAAGCAAAACCCTAATTAATTATTGCTTTGGAAAATAATCCTTTAATGCACCGTCTCTATAAACATCTGCTGTACAACAATGAAGTCCCCCACCAAATGCGTATGCATCTCTAAGATCAACTGGAATAACTTCCATTCCTAATTTGTCTAATTGTTCCGCTTGATAGACCTCACTTTTTTCAACACAAACTGTTTTTTGGTCCAGTACTAATACATTCATTGACAACCAAACTGATGAGTAACAAAGAGGAGGTGGTGAATTATGAGCTGGCTGAGCAGAGTCTATAATTCGCCAATCATTTTTTTCAAATATTTTTCTTTGTTTCTCTGGTAACCTTCTTTGTGGGTTATTAATTATTAATCCCTCTCTTATTGGTGTAAAAGTTGCATCAATATGAATAGGATAAGGGTCGCCAGGGAAATTTACTGTATGAACTCTATGATCTTTAAAATGTCTTTTGATCCAATCAATACCTTTTAAATTAGTTGTGAAACCATGTTGAACTACTAAATCTTTTCCAAACCGTAAAATATCGGCTGCATCAAACAAGGGCTCCTCTTCTGTTGTTACGAAAAATTTTTTTTCCGTCCACTCTAATCTTTTTTGGACACCTATTTTATCAGATAAATAGTCTTTTCTATAGTCTAAGTCAGTTAGCCTAGGTTTAGGAGCTGCTTCATGTTTCATATTTAAATCTTCACTATAATATTTTTTTAGTAGTGGTCTATAACAAAGGTATTCAAACCATCTACATCTGTAACTCATTGTTGCCTCTAGAATTTCATTACCGACTGTTAGTAGAATGTCTCTAGGAGGCATGCATCCAAACATTGTTTCAGCTTTCCAATCTGGAGTTGATATCGGTTGATTAAAATTTATTGGTGTTGGTCTATCAACTCTTACACCTCGTCCTTCCAACAAAGAAGAAAAATTATCTAGAAGTTCATTCGCTTTATCAACTGTATCCTGAGTTCTAGGTCCAAATGTACCTTTCATATCAGAATCCTCAGGTATCTTTGCGTCTAAAGCAGGCTCTGGAGCAGGTATGCAACACCCATCAGCTCTTCCAACAATTACATGACGAAGTGGATCCCACTCATTCCAACTATTTACTATTACCTTTTGAGACATTTAGTTGAGGCCGATAAACCTTCTATTAGTTCTTATTATTAGACTATAATATATTATAGAGAGAAATATTAAAAACCCTCCAATCACAGTGCTTTGGCTAGGTATTTCATTAATTCCAAGAATTGGTATCCATACCCAAAAAATACCACCAATAACTTCAGTCAAAGAAAGAAGGGTTAATTCAGCTGCTGGTATATGTTTAGATCCAATAGAATATAATATTAGACCAAGACATACCAAAGTCCCGTGTGTTGCGAATAGAGCATGATTTTTTCCTGTAGTTAAAAAACTTAAATCGTTCATAATAATCATAATTCCAGAAACTAGCGCACAAAACATTCCAGCTATCGCAACTGTTGTAAATTTTGGTGTTTCTTTTCTCCATCTCAAAGTTATCGAAAAAACAGAGAATCCAATTGAGGATATAATTCCAAAAACAAACCCGATAATAGTATTTTTTCCAGTATTATCTATTGCCATAATAAGGATACCAATTGCAGCAATTATTATAGATGCCCATACATTAAATGAAATACCTTCTTTTAAAAATAAGAATCCTAGTAACGCTGTTATAAATGGCATAGCTGCTAAACATAATAAAGTTACAGCTGCTGAAGTGTTAGTTATTGAATAAATAAAAGTAATCATAGCAATTCCAAGTCCAACACCTCCTATAAAACCTGAAATTCCAATTTTTGTATAGTTTTTGATAAAATCAGTACCCTCTTCAAAATACAGAAATAAATTTAAAATTGTGAATATTACAACTCCTCTTGTAAATAAATATTGCCATGGAACCTGTTGAGCCCCATCAATATGTCTTACCACATATGGCCCAAAAGACCATAATAACCCAGCTACCAGAACAACAGGAATTGCAACTTTAGCATCTTTTATATCAAGCATGTCAATTTCTATTATTTATTAATTTTATAAACAACAAATTAATTTTTTTATTAAAGGAAATTTACACCAAAGGTTGTATGAACTTCAATTTTATAAGATTTTATGCTATTCACTCAAATTTATGGATTTAAAAATATTAAATATTGCCGCAAATGCACAAAATAATAAAGTAATTAAAAATTTTACACATAAATCAAAGTATAAAAACAATTTATGCGGTGATCAAATAGAAATTCGTTTAGTCATAAAAAATGACAAAATTATAAATTTTGGTTATCAAACTGAGTCCTGTGTATACTGTCAAGCTTCAGCGAGTATTCTTTCAAAAATATCAATTAATAAACCTTTATTGAAAGTTAATAAAATTACAATTGATACTTTAGAATATTTCCGTAACTCAAAATTAATTATGTCAAAAAATTTAGAAAAACTTGGTTTTATCTTAGATAAAAAAAATTTATCAAGAAAAGATTGTATTTTATTACCTTTCAAAGCTCTAAAAAAAGCATTAAATAATTAAATATGAATAAAGATAATATTATAAAATCATTCCTAGCTGGTTTCTTTTCAATATTAACAATAGGAGCCTTAACTTATTTAACGTATGAGACAACATTTGGTCTATTTTTAGTTGCATCATTTGGATCAACTATGGTTTTATTATTTGGCTTCCCTGAGAGTCCATTTGCTCAACCAAAAAATATATTTTTTGGTCATTTAGTTACAGCTTTTATTGGTATAATAGTTTTAAACTTTATCCCATTACCTTTATTTATAATAATTCCTATTGCTGTTGGTTTAGGAGTTTCCTTGATGATTATATTAAATGTAACTCATCCACCCGCAGGTGGTAATCCCATAATAGTAATAATAGGAAGTGTATCTTATGACTACCTATTAAGTCCTATCATACTTGGATCTATTATTGTCCTATTGTTTGGGGTTGTTGTTAATAGATTTATTTTAAAGAAGAAATACCCAAAGTAGACATTATTTATTTGCTTGCTAATAAGATTTTATGATAAGCTTAATTGTAAATTAATCATTAGATATTTTATAAAATATTAAATAGGAGAACGAAATGAAAGTACTTTGTATATTGTATGATGATCCAAAAGGAGGAATGCCAAAAAGTTATCCTTTATCACAGCTACCAAAATTGGAAAAGTATCCAGATGGTATGACATTACCAAGTCCAAAAGGTAGAGATTATACGCCTGGACAATTATTAGGATGTGTATCTGGAGAACTGGGATTAAGAAAATTTTTAGAAAGTAATGGCCATGAATTGGTTGTAACTAACAGCAAAGATGGAGATGGATGTGAAGCAGATAAACATATTGTTGACGCTGATATAGTTATTTCACAACCGTTTTTTCCATATTATTTAACTAAAGAAAGAATTGCAAAAGCAAAAAATTTAAAAATGGCAATTACTGCAGGTATAGGATCAGATCACGTTGATTTACAAGCTGCAATGGATAATAAAATTGATGTTGTAGAAGTTACATTTTGTAATTCAAGATCTGTTGCAGAGCACATTGTAATGATGATTGTATCAATGGTAAGAGATTATCATAATCAACACAGAATAGTTAATGAAGGTGGTTGGAATATTGCTGATGCTGTTCAAAGATCTTACGATGTTGAAGGAATGCATATTGGTACGGTAGCAGCTGGAAGAATAGGATTAGATGCGTTAAGAAAAATGAAACCGTTTGATGTTCACTTACATTATTTTGATAGACATAAATTACCTGAGAGCGTTGAAAAAGAATTGAATCTTACATTTCATGACTCTGTAGAATCGATGGTAAAAGTATGTGATGTGGTAACAATTAATTGTCCACTTCATCCAGAAACAGAAAACTTATTTGATGATGCAATGATAAGTAAAATGAAAAAGGGAGCATATATTGTTAATACTGCTAGAGGTAAAATTTGTAACAAAGACGCAATTGCAAAAGCTTTAAAAAGTGGTCAACTAAGCGGGTATGCAGGTGATGTTTGGTTTCCACAACCAGCACCAAATGATCATGTTTGGAGAAGTATGCCAAATCATGGAATGACTCCACATACCTCTGGGACATCTTTGACAGCTCAAGCAAGATATGCAGATGGTGTTAGGGAAATTTTGGAATGTTTCTTTGACGGTAAAGAAATTAGAAATCAATACTTAATCGTAAAAGACGGTCAATTAGCAGGTATGGGCGCTCACTCATACAGTAAAGGATCAGCTACTAGTGGATCTGAGGAAGCTGCTAAATACAAAAAATCATAATTATTTAATTTTAAGGTAGCTACTTTTGGTAGCTACCTTATATAACATTTCCAAATATTTAAAATTTAGTAAGTATTTGGTTATGAAATTTTTATCAATTTTATTAATAATAATTTATCCTATAAATGAGGCCTTTTCGTCAAACTTTAATAAAGCATATTTTGCAGGTGGTTGTTTTTGGTGTATGGAGGAGTCATTTGAAAAATTAGAAGGTGTACAAGAAGTTATTTCTGGATACTCAGGTGGAAAAACTAAAAATCCAACTTATAAAGAAGTTACCTTTGGTAATACCGGACACTTTGAGGTAGTTGAAATCATTTATGATGAAAATATTATTTCATATGAAGAATTATTAAAAAATTTTTGGATTAATATA
>MDSW01072849.1_pt1 | contig 45727 bp, 46 predicted proteins | sample 811171 | NCBI WGS metagenome assembly MDSW01 (sample SAMN05326641, study PRJNA326480) | marine metagenome | isolation source: seawater | place: Atlantic Ocean: North West | collected 2012
CTTCACCTTGTTCTCCCCATTGACCGATCACTTCTCCTTCTGGGTTGAAGATAGTAACTCTGTTATACCATTCATCAGTAGCATAAATATTTCCGTCTAAATCGACTGCTACTCCTGTAAGTATTTTAAACAGTGGCCCTTCTTTGGATTCAGATCCATAAGCTAACCCTGTTCGACCAAATTCATTTATGAATTCTTGATCAACCGTTAACTTGGATAACCTGACCCCTCCTGGGTTCTGTTCGTTGCCTCGGTTGGCAACATACAATACTCCATCATCTGCACAAGCAACACTTATAGGCAAACTGAATCCCATACCTGCTACCGCATTTCTTCCTATATTGTGGCTGTATAGCCATGCTCGCCCTGAGGCGACCGTATTTTGAGCCATCTCTCCTCCGAAATCAGTAATTTTTCTGTTCCAATCTCTGGTTCCATTTATTGGGAAGAGCTGATTGTCAGCTCTTCCCAATAAATCCGACGTTTCGGTCTATTTGAACAAAGACATCTTTTCGAAGTTACCATTCACGATTGGGTTGGAGTCCAAACCAATCCAGTCTTCGATTATTGTGGAATATGCCCCTCTGAAGTCATAGTTAGGAACCAAGTCGCCCTGTTCCAAATCCTCAGCCTTTGCTGATGGATATTCACCGTACATACCACCTTTAACTTGGTTACCAATCACAAAGGATACACCTGCTGCACCATGATCAGTACCAGACCCGTTATCATGTACTCTTCTTCCGAATTCTGAGAATAAGTACATAACTACGTTGTCTCCAGCGTCATGTTCCTCCAAATCTTGGAAGAACGCGGATATACCTTCGGAAACATCTTTCCATAGTTGTGGGTGAGCTGGACCTTGACCTGCATGAGTGTCAAAGCTCGCATGTTGTGTATAGAACACTCTTGTTCCTAGATCTGCGAAATATACTTGAGCTATGTCTCGTAAATGCTGTGCGATTGAGCTATTGGGGTATTCTACAGTCGAAGAGTACCTTTCTGGTGCCACTTTAACTATGTCAGCTCCAATCATAGCGTCCATACCTGTGTTCTTTAGATAATCGCTTACAAAACTCCCACCAATAGTTGGGCTATACATTTTAGAGAATATATCCAAAGCTTTAGCTCTTTGGGAATTATCAGAAATTCCTGTCAGTAACCCATATGTGCCCAGGTCAGCTATAGAAGCTACAGGTACACCTGGTACTGCCAAAGCTCTAGGCAATCCATGACCAAAGTTAATTGCCGTTAAAACATTTTCTTTGTTTGGATCTAATTCTCGAGTAACTCGGCCAGCCCATCCTTCAGTGCCAACTTTATCAGGCTCACAAGTGTGCCAAATATCCATTGATCTGAAGTGTGACCTTGGAGAATCTGGGTATCCAATTCCATGGATTACAGCCACTTTCCCTGCGTCATACAATTCTTTGACCGGAGCCATCGCTGGGTTGAACGCCAGCTTAGAATCAATCTTCAACATATCTTCTTGAGGTAAAGCCAATGCAGGCCTATTATCATAGTACAGTGACTCATTGTAAGGAATTACTGTATTGAAGTAGTCATTACCACCAGTTAACTGGAGTACTACTATTACTGGATCTTTTTTAGTACTTGTCATTTTATATCTCCTTTTTCTCTAAGATTTACGCAAATTGGAATTCTGTGGTAGCACTGATTAGTGCCAACATCTCGCCAATTCTTTCTGAGGTTAATGTCTCGTCAGACCAGTCCACATCTCCTGCTAATGAAGCGTGCGTGGAAAGGTGTGCTCTGGTATCTTCGTTCAGCACTAAGTATCCCATATTGTCCAAACATGCATCTAGCAGTTGTTCGGAACTGGATACTCCGTCGCCTTTCATTTTATCTACAATAGATTTGACTCCAGGAAGGTTTGTATCAGCTACTCTATCAGCCACGAAGTTAATTCTAGCTAATAAAGATCCACTATTAATCCATTCGCTACCTGTATGCCATCCCTCTACACTAGGAGGATCCATCAAAGCTTGGCCCATGTAAGTTGGTTGGTTTCCAATATCTTTAATGCCTGGTTCAGGGAATTGGAATTGCCCTACCATTCTTAAGGTGCCTGCTACTACTTCCGCAGGGCTCTTAATTTTCTCAAATCTAGCATTTTTGAAGAAATCAGAATTGAACATAAATCTCAATACTGCTTTCATGTCATAGTTGGATTCTTCAAAAACATCAATCATGGATTCCAGTGCATCCTCATCTCGTGCTGGCTCTATGGTCCAAGCAGGAACTTGAGGCTCATCTGCCACGAAGAAGTTGTATAGATGCCTACAGATAAATCTAGATGTAGCTGGTTCTTTCATAATAATATCGATGATGTCTTCACCACCAAAATTACCTGTATGACCTAAGAAAGTCTTATCAGTATCATCATGATCTTCTTCTCGGTATTCAAAACTCCAAGAGAATCTTCCATACGGAAGTCTTGGAACTTTATTTCCAAGCGTCCATCCAGTAAAGGCCCTAGAAGCTTCTCTAACATCAACTTCTGTGTAATTGCTTACACCTAGGCTAAATAACTCGAGCAGCTCTCTGCCCCAGTTTTCGTTTACTGCATCTCTGTGGTTATCATTATTATCTAACCAGAATATCATAGCTGGGTTTCTTGATATTTCTAAGAGCATATCTTTATAACTGCCCATCCCATACTGCCTAAACATATCTATCTGCTCTAGCATTTGGTCGCAGTTATCAACTTTAGAATTCCCTGTTGCAAATACGTGGTGCCAAAATAAGGCCATTTTCTCTTCCAGTGGCCTCTGAGTGGTTACCATGTTATACATCCAGTTAGCCTGACCCATCACCGGTACTCCTCCTGGGAGTAAGCTGCCTGGGTGGTATCTTAATAATAGTGCCATGTTTCCAGATGGCTGGTCTTCAGCTGGTGAAACTAATTCTTCTACCGTAGCTTCGTATCCTTTAGCAACTCTTTCCTCTAGTTCTTCTTGAGTTGCACCGAAGCCCGCTCGTCTGATCAGGTGTGCCATAAGGGCAAGTTCGTCTCTGTTCGACATTAGTAGCCTCCTTCAAATATATTAGTTGTTGGTCAACTTTTCCATTACCTGTTATATTAATTTCCTGGCAAATGTATGTCAATAGTTTCGACCTACTTATTTTGCATTCGTTAATAACAGATAATGATTATAAAGAAAGACTAATTATTCAGAACGGCCCGGCGAGTTCAGCTTACTTATTTTAATGTGATCTCTGAAACCATTCCTCCAGCAGCATGACCAGGGAACGTGCAAATAACCACAAGATTCCCTGATGCAGGGGTCGTCATTGTTAAACTGTCAGTTTCACCGGGCTTAACTAGCTTTGTATAAGCCAAAACTCTCGAGTCGGAAGGCTTTATCCACTCATTGTCAGGTCCTGCAGCTATAGCATCAGCCAAAACAGCATCTTTATCACTAGCATCCACAACTACCCAATTATGCTCCAGACCCACAGACTCATTCTTGAAAATCACATTGATATCAGCGTTTTTAGGCAAAGAAATTACGTCAGAATTGTATTTCAGCGTGTCTCCTAAAGAACTTACTGCCAAGTTGCCTAGCTCATCAGCTGCTAATTCTCCAGCAGCAGTAACAGCAAGAGTTGAAGTTGGAGCGACGTAATCGCTTGTTTCTACGGGCGCAGCAACTGACTCATTACTTGCAGGAGAGGACATTTTGCTGCTTTGCTCCGAATCGGTTCCGCCGCATGCAATTAAGACTCCTACTGCCATCAAAAAGGTCGCCATTATCAATTTTACTTTCATTAAACTTAATCTCCATTATCATTTTAGAATATAGTACATGTATTATTATATTACATTAGCCAATACTATTTCAACGCGTTTTTAAAGTTTTAATGTTATCGGGTTTTACCTTATAACATCCCAGCTTAAATTGCCTTTCACTACTGAATATTCAGAATGGTCACCACCATATACGATTCGAATTGCTGTTCGTTGGTTGCTTATCGCCCATTGATAAGTTCTAGATACCTCTTGTCCCGGAATTATGTTGGATTCCAAGCCTTTTTGTGCGCTGGCACTTCCATCATTCAAGTATAAGAAGAAATACCCTTCTTTAATAATTTTATTATTAGTCGTATTCCTTAATTTGTAGTCTATATTTACATTGGATCCTACTTGATTGAGTGATATAACTTCAACAACCATCCCCGTATGCATATCCGCATATGAATATCCTCCTCCTTGCATATTGGATGGAACAGAAGTGTAGGCGGGGGTGGGCGTCGGTGTAATTGTTGCAGGTACGGAAATTATTTGGGGAGGATATATTATTGTTGGTATCACAAATGAGGATGTGCCGGACGCAGGACTTTTTGATAATGGCTCTGCTTCGGTTTTTGTGATTGCAATAGATTCTGAAGGAATATCAGGGCTTACTTCCGTAGGGTTTTGTTGGTAAATTTGATTATGGCTATCCAATGCCTCTAATGTTTGTTCATTAATAACTGCAGACAGTGTAGAAGTCTTGTCTTGAGCTTCTTTAATCAATTTATCCAACTGAGTAATAGTTGCACTAACATCAGCTGATGTAATAGATGCCACATCAGTTGAATTTCCAACCTGATTTGAATTACAGCTTATAATCAAGCAGATTAACAACAAGACCATACATATTTTTGTTTTCATAAGTGTATTATTTCATCTAATTGCGCATTGCTGCCATTAGATAGTGGCACTACTCTAGATTTGTATACAATTTGGTGTTAAATAATCCTTGAAATAATTGGGGGTTAATCACTTCAGCAAAATTTTCAAGAACCTCAATAAATCGAGGACCATGCCTGCTCGGCACCTGGCCGTCAAAAAGGTAAACCTGGCCATTCCGTACTGCATTAATATCGTTGAAATGGCTAATTCCCGAAAAAGCAGATCTGCTGGCTTCTTTTACCTCATCCATTGGGAATGCACAAGGCATAGAGAATATTATATCGGGATCATACTTAAGTACTTCTTCCCAGGAAACTTCTCTACTTTTTCCATTTTTTTCAGCTAATTCCTCACGTCCTCCAGCCATTTCAATCAATTCTGGAATCCATTGTCCAGTATTTCGAAGCGGATCCAACCAGTCTATGCAAAATGTTCTAGGAGCTTTTAAATCGCTTGCTTGAGCGAGCTTATCAATCACAAAATTCATCCGGCTTCGTATGGAATTTACCAGTTTTTCTCCTGACCCTTTCACATTACATACTTCAGCAATTTTAATAATATTTTCTAAAATATCGTCCACTCCTGCAGGCTTCAAAGACACTATTTGAGGTTCGTAATCCAATATTTCTGTAGTTACATCACAAACTGCGCCATACTCTACTGCACATACATAGCATAGTTCTTGAGTTAAAATAATGTCTGGAGACAATTGCCTCAGTAAATCTGCATCAACTATTTGAGTTGCAATCTTTCGTTCTCTGTTCGATTTAATCACTTTATCTATAGCTTGACTTGAAAGGCCTACCATCTCAGACGATCGCTTAGTCACAACTAAAGCATCACTATCAATAAGAGATACCGGATAATCACAAACATGGGATATCCCTACCAACTGATCTTCCAGGCCTAAAGAACAAACTATTTCCGTTGCACTAGGTAGTAAGGAACATATTTTCATTTTCACCTCTCATGTAAAAAACAAATTTACAATTAGAATCGAATTGATAAAATAACCTAAGAGGATACTTTATGGCGATTATATTAGATGGTAACGACCTTTCACAAGAAATCAGATCAGAACTCAAGCTTGAGTTGAACAAACTCCTAGCTAACAAAAGATCTCCCAAACTTTCAGTAATCCTAGTTGGAGACGACCCGGCCTCATCCGTGTACGTAAGGAATAAAGAGAAAGCATGCAGCGATGTGGGAATTATCACAGAAACTTTCAACCTGGAGTCCACATCAAGTGAACAAGAACTAATACAATTAGTGCACTCATTAAATACCAATCCAAATGTCGACGGGATTCTAGTTCAACTCCCGTTGCCAGACCATATCAATGAAATTCAAGTCATCAACTCGATTAACCCCTCCAAAGACGTAGACGGGATTCATCCTTTCAACTTAGGACAGTTGGTACAAGGCAATCCTATTTTTGTACCCTGTACTCCTTTAGGAATCCAGCAAATTCTTATCCGGAATAACATTAAAATTAGTGGTAAGCGAGTAGTTATATGTGGCCGAAGCAATATAGTAGGGAAACCGATAGCTAACTTACTACTTCAAAGAGGCAATGGAGCAGATGCCACTGTAACCATATGCCATTCTAGAACCCGGGAACTCGCCAGCATCATTGCAGAAGCAGACATACTTATAGCTGCTATGGGCCAACCGAACTTCATCACCGGAAACATGGTTAAGCCTCAATCAACCATAATCGATGTTGGCATCAATCGTATGGATGATCCAACTCGGAAACGTGGGTATAGACTTGTGGGAGATGTAGACTATGCCTCAGTAGTAGACAAAGTGTTTGCAATTACTCCTGTTCCAGGCGGAGTCGGCCCGATGACTATTACTATGTTGCTGAATAACACCATAAAGTCATGGATCAGGACCAATAATTTATCGGGAAATACCGCTTGAAAAATTATCGGAAACCAATACTAACAGAAGATTATAATTATGACTTACCTGAAAGCCTGATAGCTCAAAATCCTATCGAGCCTAGAGATAGTTCAAAGTTAATGCTAGTGGATCGCAATACTGGCAAAATCCAACATTCAATATTTTCAGAATTACCAAATATTTTAGAACCATCAGATCTTCTGGTCCTCAATGATTCAAAAGTTATTCCGGCCAGATTAAAAGGTTTTAAAATGGGAACTAATGCCAAAGTGGAATTGCTTCTACTAAAGAAATTAGCTAACGGGTATTGGCATTCACTGAGTAAACCAGGAAAACGATTAAAGAAGGACGATATCATAAATTTGACTGATGGAATTTCTTCAGTAGAAGCAAAAATCATAGACACAAACCCCGACGGGAGTAAAATCATCACCCTTGAAAATGAATTGTTAGCTATGACTATAGGAGAATTACCTCTTCCTCCGTACATCAAGCACAACACAGAACCAACAGATAGGTATCAAACAGTGTATTCAACAAATTTAGGAAGTGTTGCTGCACCGACAGCCGGACTCCACTTTACTGAAAACCTTTTCCATAACCTCAAAGAACGGGGTATTAAATCCGCTTTTACAACCCTTCATATAGGACTGGACACATTTAAACCCATACAAGAAGATGATGCTCGAAATCATATAATCCACAAAGAATTCATTACCACCGATCCTGATAGTGTTAATGAGATCAACAAAGCATTATCCGAGCAAAGAAGAATAATATGCGTTGGGACAACCAGTGTTAGGGTATTGGAATTTTTAGCTAACAGATCAAATAGTGATCCTGTACAAATAGAACACTACAGCGGAGATAATGATCTCTTTATTTTACCTGGATATAAGTTCAAAGCTATTAGTGGCATGATAACTAATTTTCACTTACCCAAGTCAACACTGTTAATGATGATATCGTCTTTCTCAAGCAAATCTATAATCTTAAATGCCTATGAAGAAGCAAAGCAGCATGAATATAGATTTTACAGCTATGGGGATGCTATGCTGATTCTGTGACTCTAAGTCTCTTTTGGAAATTCAAGAAGCTGAAGAACGTTCCCATCAGGATCTTTTAAAGTCGCAACCATTCCTCCCCAACTTTCTTTCTCAGGAATTCTAATAAATTCCATCCCCAACGAATTCAACCTGTCGTGCCAATAATGTATATCTTCTACTGACAAATGTAACATAACCCTTAGAGGATCTTTTGCTGGGCCTTTTATTTCACTATGCTCACCTATATTAAGGCGAAAAATACCAAATTCAAACGAAACAAAACTCGGCCTGTAAGAATGTGCCGGCAATTGCAATGTATCTCTATAAAAAGAGACCATTTCTGTCATATTATCAGTCCAAATTACGACACCTACAACACCAGTTATATTCTTCAAAATCTAAATATCTTAGTTAGCTTTAGGCATGCATTTGATGCATTCCCCATAAAGATCCATCCGTTGCCAGGCAATTTCAAAATTTTGGGTATCTTTCACTTCTACTAATAAATCCCTAACAAGAGATTCCGCTTGATGGGAGTCCTTTATCTCTCCGCATACAGTGCAAACTAAATTTAAATGAGGGTTTAAATTCGACTCATATCTTGAATATTGGTCAAAAGGTAGTTCTTGAATCAAGCCACGTTTGACGAGCACATTGATGGTAGAATAGATTGTATTCAATGTCAGGGAAGGAAAATGATCCTTAACTCTCTCATGAATTTGCTGAACAGATGGGTGATCAGTGGAATTCACAAGGACTTCAGCAATAGCCAATCTTTGTGGAGTAATTTTAATCCCTTGGGACTTCATAAGCTGGTGTAAATCATTTGATAACATATATCATTAAGGACCTTGATCCAAACAGGTTAACCCTATTATAACAGGAGCATTAATTAATTTAATTCGTTTATATGCAGTATCACGACAATAGTTTAATAAATAGTAGGCTAATAAAACTAAATAAGATTAAAGAGTTAGGCATTGATCCATATCCTGCGAGATATTCCCGCACATCTGATATATCCACAGCTATCGATGATTTTCTGAGCCTAGAATCTGAGTCTTCAAGCCCGCAAAACAACGAAAAATCAGTGACGCTAGCGGGAAGAATTATAGCCATACGAGGCATGGGAAAAGCAAAGTTCATAGACATCCGAGATTACAGTGAAACAATTCAAGTTTTGTTCAGATCTAATGTATTAGGAGAATCATTCGAACTGCTAGAGCATCTCGATATTGGAGATTTTATAGGGTCTACAGGTCATGTAATGAGGACCAGAACAGGTCAAATTACGTTACACGGTGATGACTTTACTATACTGTGCAAGGGAATAAGGCCTCTTCCAGAAAAATTCCATGGTCTCAGAGACACAGAAACCAGATATAGGCAAAGATACCTGGATTTGATAGCTAATGAAGAGGTTATAAAAACCTTTACAAATCGTAGCAAAATGCTGACTGCCCTTAGAGAATTCATGAATGAACGGGGATTTATAGAAGTTGAAACTCCTGTATTGGTCCCAATACCTGCAGGGGCACATGCAAAACCTTTTGTCACGTTTCATAATGCTTTAGACGAAAATTTATATTTACGGATAGCTACTGAATTATATTTGAAACGACTAATTATTGGTGGTTTTGACAAAGTCTACGAAATTGGGCGAGTGTTTCGTAATGAAGGCGTAGATCAAAATCACAATCCTGAATTCACACTTTTAGAAAGCTATGAATCATATGCTGACTACAATGATGTTATGGAAATGGTCGAATCATTAGTCCATTCTATAGCATTAAAAATCAATGGGACCTCTGAAATCACATGGGGAGAGCATAAAATAGACCTCAGCCCCCCATGGCCTCGCCTGTCCCTGCGAGAAGAATTGTTAAATAAAGCGGGAATCAACATAGACGACTATCCTGATGATGAAAGCCTAACCAATAAAGCAAGAACTTTAGGGGTAGACGTATCTGATTTAGAAAACCGAGGAAGGCTGATCGACAAGCTACTAGGTGATTTCATAGAGCCGCATTTAATCCAGCCGACTTTTATAATCGATTATCCTGAAGTTATGTCCCCGTTAGCCAAATCCCACCCGTCGAAACCGGGTTATGTCGAGCGTTTTGAAGCGTACATTGCAGGAATGGAAATTGCGAATTCTTACTCTGAATTAAACGACCCTGTTATTCAGAGAACTCGACTAGAAGGACAGGAAGAAATACGTGACATGTATGGGGATGATGAACTTGATAGGCTAGACGAAGACTTTTTAACAGCTATAGAATTGGGTATGCCTCCTACAGGAGGACTGGGCATGGGCATCGATAGGTTGGTGATGTTAATCACCCAAGAAACAAGCATCAGAGATGCAATCATTTTCCCCCACATGCGAACACTTAAATAACGGGACAAAATTATGATTTCTATAGACTTACTAAGAAATAATCCACAAATAGTAATAGATGCTTTATCTAAACGAGGAGAAGAAAACAATTTAGAAGACATCCTATCCTACGATGAAAAACGAAGATCCCATATCATCGAAAACGATGAACTCAAACACCACAGAAACGAGGTAAGTAAAAATATTGGCCAACGCAGATCCCGAGGAGAAGACGTTGATGAATCTGAAATGGAAGTGATGAAAACAGTAGGAGAAAAAATTGCGTCTTTAGACAATGATATTAAAGAATTGGAAATCACCATAAATGATTTATTAAGTAGAATCCCTAATTTGCCTGATACTGACGTCCCTGTTGGTCAGGATGAGAATGACAACCCAATAATTAGGCAACAAGGAGAAATTCCCTCGTATGATTTTGAATTACAGCCTCACTGGGATATAGGAGAAAGACTAGATATAATCGATCTCCCCCGAGGAGCCAAATTATCAGGCAGTAGGTTTTACTCACTTAAAGGATTAGGTTCTAAACTAGAAAGAGCCTTGATTGCCTGGATGCTAGACTATCACACAGATAAACATGGCTACACAGAAGTAAGTGTCCCGTATATGGTCCGACAGGACATAATTTTTGGTTCTGGTAATCTTCCTAAATTCGGAGATAATTTATACCACGACAATGAAGATGATTTATGGCTAATCCCGACCGCAGAAGTCCCAATTACAGGTCTTCACAAAGACGAAATTCTAGAAGCTATAGATCTTCCTAAATACTATGTAGCTCATACACCTTGTTTCAGACGAGAACAAGCTGCCGCAGGGAGAGATACTAGAGGAATAAAAAGAGTACATCAATTCCACAAAGTAGAGATGTACAAGATTGTTGACCCCGCAACCTCAAACTCTGAACTGGATAGCTTATTGAATGATGCAGAAGACATCTGCAAAGAACTTGGACTACCCTATAGAATAGTGCAATTATGCACTGGAGATATATCGTTTGTATCCGCAAAATCGTTTGATATCGAAGTATGGGCAGCAGGCTGCGAAGAATGGCTTGAAGTAAGCACCTGCTCAAATTGTACCGACTTTCAAGCTAGAAGAACTAGTCTAAGATATAAACCAGACGCAAAATCTAGGCCACAATTCGTTCACACTTTAAACGGTTCTGGCCTGGCAATACCCAGAATAATGATAGCCATATTAGAAAATTACCAACAAGAAAACGGATCGATAAAAATCCCTGAGGTCCTAATACCATACACTGGATTTGACTCAATATCTTGATATTACAGAGCTCTCAAATACTGGTCAGCGATATCTGCTTGACCATCTAATACTTTCTGAGCATGTATAGGCCAATATGGATTCCGTAGTAATTCTCTACCTAACAATACGACGTCCGCTTGATTATTAGCTATAATTTCTTCTGCTTGTTCAGGCTGAGTGATCAGTCCTACTGCACCAGTTAAAATATCTACGTTAGATTTTATTGCCTCAGCATATTGTACCTGGTATCCAGGGAATAATTTCATTTCCTGACTATGACTGTTGCCTCCAGAAGAACAGTCTATCAAATCTACTCCTTCTTCTTTGGCTAAATAAGCAAATTCTATAGAATCATCTAAGTCCCATCCATTTTGAACGTGTTCAGAACAAGATATTCGTACGAATAAAGGCATGCTATCTGGAATCACTTTCCGTACTTTATTAATGATTTCCAGCGGCAATCTGACCCTGTTTGTAAAGCTCCCTCCAAAATCATCTTCCCTTTTATTGGATGTTTGAGACATAAATTCATTTATTAAATACCCATGCGCAAAATGTAATTCGATTACTTTTATACCTGATTGCACCGCTAATTCAGCAGATTTAACAAATTTATCAACAATCTGGTTAATCTCATCTAGTTGCAAACTTTTGGGGATACCGCAAGTGTCATCATATGGAATTGCACTAGGTCCCACAATATCCCATCCCCCTTGTTCAGAATTTATGTATCCTCCTCCTTTCCAAGGCTTATCATGAGATGCTTTTCTTCCCGCATGAGCAAGCTGTATAGATGAGACCGCACCAGATTTTGATATAAATTCAACAGTTGATCTCAGATTATCTGACTGTACCGAATCCCAAAGCCCTGTATCCCACGGAGTAATCCTACCTCTAGGTTCAACAGCACTTGCTTCTATCATTACTAATCCAGAACCTCCTATAGCTCTGGTTCCCAAATGAACTTTATGCCAATCCGAGATAATTCCCTCTTCCTCCTCACAAGAATATTGACACATCGGGGATACAAAAACTCTATTCTTGATAGTTTCTCCCCGTATTACAATTGGAGAAAACAAATAACTCATAGCAACTCCCGCCTAATTCTTCTTACAAATTTTATTGTTTATGATAAAAATAGTTCATGCCTATTAAACTATAAGTTTAATTAATCCTTGCTTAAGGTTCAATCAACACTAATATAGGAATTATCATGACAGAATTCATTAGTCCCATAATATCTAGTCAATGGCCAGACGATACACAATGTGTGGTATTACTAACTTTTGATGTGGATGGTGTGTCATCTTGGATCAATAGAAATCCCGAATATGCTAATTTACCTAGCTTGATGTCTATGGCCGATTACGGACCAAAAATCGCCACTCCTCGTATTCTAGATATACTAGACCACTACAACATATCTTCAACTTTTTTCATACCTGGTTTTATAGTAGAAACAAACGCAATGTTGGTACAAGATATCAATGGGCGAGGACATGAAATAGGTCATCACGGATATATGCATGACCCCCCCGCCACTTTATCTAAAGATGAAGAGCATGAAATAATTCACAAAGGAATAAAGGCAATTGAATCTATAACTGGTAAACGCCCAATAGGATATCGTTCCCCGAGCTGGGAGTTAAGTGAATTTTCTATTGACCTTCTCATCAAACATCAATTTACTTACGACAGTAGCTTAATGGGAGATGACAAGCCGTATAAAGTAGGTAATAAAGACTCCACTAATCAGATCGTAGAAATCCCTATACATTGGCTGCTCGATGATGCTCCTAATTTCGTATATGCACCGTCTGCAAATCGAATGGGGCCGTTAAAAACAGCAAATGAGGTCTATGAATCTTGGAAATCCGAATTTGACGGTATATACAAGTACGGAGGTTGCTTTAACCTAACAATGCACCCTCAACATATCGGTAGACCTGGGAGGTTATTAATGTTAGAACGGCTGATTCAATACATTGAATCATTTGAACATGTTAAATTCATGACTTGCGAACAAGTATCTAACCAATATTTAACTATTAACCCCTAATCTGAGGAGGGGAGTTTCTTAGGTTCTTGGAGTTCCATTGGTTCACCATTCATCAACAAATTACATTTCCCTGCTTTTGTTACTAACACAGATATGGAACCGTCTGAAGAAGTAAACCGTTTCCCCAGTGGCATGTCGATGGCAGTTTCATCAATATCTTTTGGGTCAGAATCTATTTCTTCACCCTTTAGATACAACGGAGTCGAACCATCACTGAGTTCACCTTCTCCTCCCTTGGTAACAACTATTTCCATACCACTAGGACCTACATATCTTTGACCTGTTTTAATCATTTGCCAATCCTATTCATTTTTTATTGCTTATATCGAACTAAAAAACTAGCTTCGCCCACAGGCATGCCATCAAAAAGTATCGCCGCTACATGCAATCCAATACGTTGTATTGGTATCTGGATCACCTTTATCCATCTCTGGAAGATTATATCATTCTCCCATACGATTTTTTGAGGAATTGGAGGGTCCAATGGTAAACCTGGTGCCTTCATGCCTATCATTAAAGTGTGCTCTCCTGGTTCTGCATCAGCAATACAAAACACTAAATTAACATCTATTGTGGACAATAATGCTCCATCAGATAAGGGTTGTTCAAGTTCGACCAAATCTATGACACCTGAAAGATTCAAATCTCCACTGTTATCTTCATCGGCCACTTTGCAAAATGCCGCAAATTTCAAGTAAGGTTGATATTCTTTATGTTCCATTTGTTTTGACAACCAATCCCGAGATTAATATCCAGGTTCTCTCCATTCAAATGCAAGTTGAGCATAACGAACAAATACAGCACCGCCAGGAGCTCCGATCGGTGCATTAATTGCAAGCAATGCTATTGTGTGCTGATCGCCTGTTTTTGGTTCTGCTGAAATAACAACTCTCTGAGGAACATTAAAACCCTGAACACAGGCTCTGTCTCTATCACATTCCCCGTCAATCCAAATCTCTCCATAGTCGTCTATACACGTCTCAAATATGCATCTGGCACCACTGATACTTCTTCCATCTACTTCTCCAGGTAACGTTACTTTGATCCTGTACCAAGCAAATGCAAATCCTCGGGAATGCCATTTGGTAAGGTCTTCTCTGATCTCCCAGTGAGAATCATCATAATCGACCAGCCTTGCTGGGCTACCCTCAATCTCAGATTCAAAACCTTCATTTTTTTGACCGGGGATAAAACCAGGTGCAAATCTCCATACCCCTCCTACTTCAGTTAACACATCTGAATCCTGTAAGTTCAATATAGCTCTTGGCATGTTTCCCTCCCTATAAATTAAATCCCCGTTATTTTAATGCCGGCATGAATTTTGTATATACGATTTATATTAACCAATAAAGGTGTGATTTGTTCTACATACTTAGAATTGGAGAGCCCTCCCCCATCAATAGGTCTCAAATGCTCTATACTTTTAACCAAATCCATCACCAGTGTCTTAGCCTCAGGCTCATCGGAACAAACTATCACGTCTTCATCCAATTCCAAATCAGGATTTTCAAGATCTTCCGCGCTGACATTCTGAAAAGCGGATACGACCTTGGAATCAGTCACAATATCTCTGCATTCTTCCGCAGCCGACCCTGCTTTGACATCCAATGCCTTAGCTCCTACATTTTTAACAAATTCCATAGGAGCAATAACATTTATTATAATTTTACCTGATAGATCATCTTTAACGGAGTGCAATAGCTCTGACTGCGCCTGATAGGGCACGGTCAAAAATATAACATCCGCATCTTTAGCTGCTGCTGCATTATCCAAACCTATAACATGGATTCCTACAGAACTGGACAATTCAATTGCTACGTCTATAGCTCTAGTTTCATCTCTAGAACCTAAGCAGACAGCATTCCCTGCCATTGCTAGCCTTACCGCCAGGCCTCTTCCTTCAGGCCCTGTTCCGCCTAATATAGATATTCTCAAAATACTATCTCCAATCTACGATCTTACTTCAAATAACTTGACATATCTGAATCGTATTCAGCCTGTCTAGTCACTTTTGCGATCAAGTCAGAGTCAGCTACACTATCTTTTAAGTCTTGAGGTTGTACTCCTTCTCGAAGGGACTTTAAAGTGTCATAGACCGCTTTGATTGCCGCTTGAAATGGCCAGTGACCTTGTAAAGCTACTTTTACTCCTACACTCGCCAAAAATTCTTTATCATTCAGTTCCCCACTAGCTCCGCCTAATAATAAAGGAAGCTTAACTTGAGATCTAACTTCTTCTAATTCTGCTCTGGTTTTTGCACCAGCCAAGAACACAGCATCTACTCCCACCGCTTCATAAGCTTTAACTCTAGCTATCGCGCCTTCCACTCCTTCTACGCTTAAAGCACTAGTCCTGCCTGCCACAACCATAGCACTGTCTCTGCGACCAGATAATGCGGCTTTCATTTTCCCAACCCCTTCGTCTATAGAAATTAAAGAGGTACCCGAAGATCCATACGCTTTAGGCAATAAGGTGTCTTCTATAGTTAAAGCTGCCACACCTGCTGTCTCTAATTCCTCGACGGTCCTCTTAACATTTAGGGCATTACCATAACCATGATCAGCATCCACCATTAAACTTATTTCACTCGCTCGGCAAATCCGATGGATTTGCTGCGCAAATTCGCTCAAAGTTAGCACAATATAATCTGGGGCGCCTAATACTGTCGCTGAGGCTATAGATCCTGCAAACATTCCAACTTCAAATCCCAAATCCTCGGCTATTCTCGCAGATATAGGGTCGAATACAGAGCCTGGGTAGACACATTTGTCACCTTCTAAAATTGAGCGGTAATTTTCTCTTCTCTTAGTTAAATTCATAATCACTCCTAATCATATTCAATTACTAACATTCAGTGTGTAGCTACAATTTCATTATTCTAACATAGTTAAATAAACTCTCTTACAGACAAATATATTCCCAAACTTTTCCATCTCGGCGGTGACGGTAGAATTTTTGGTAACCCTAAATTTGTTTGTTTTAGGTTTGCATGTAAATACGTTGAGTTGCCTATTTGTCATAAGCATATTATATTGAGAAGACATAAATCATAGTGGCCGGATGAGACAAACTATTTTGGGAGGTTTTTCTATGAAAATTGTAAGAGTGTATTCAGGTTCTGATGGTGAATCACATTTTGAAGACGTCACACCAGAAGAATTAGCCGAAATCGTAAACCAAGTTGGCGAAGGAGAAGTGTCCTTAGGAATACGCCGATCCCCTACATTTTCTGACTTTCACAACGCTCCAAGATTACAATACGTAGTTAATATCCAAGGGATAGCAGAATTTGAGACCGCTGACGGGAATAAATGTAGAATGGTTCCAGGAGATGTCTTAATCGCCGAAGATATAGAGGGGCACGGTCACATAGCCAGGAGTTTAGGAGAGGAAACTCGCATATCTCTGGCTGTACCTTTAAAAAATAAAACTCGTCATTAAGGAGAAGTATTATGCCTAAAATCAGCTCACCATTAGAAGGAATTCGAGTAATAGATCTAGGACGACACCAAGCAGGTCCTCGTTGTGCACAAGTGCTAGCTAGACTCGGAGCGGAAGTGATTAAAATTGAACGACTCGGAGGAGAAGAAACCAGATATCATGCTCCTTGGGTAGAGAAGCAAAGTGCATATTGGGTTCAATACAACAGTGGCAAAAAAAGTGTATCTATGGATTTACGAACAGAATCAGGCAAAGAAATACTCCGAGAGCTTGTTAAAGTATCAGACGTAGTTGTACAAAACTTTCGTCCTGGAACCATAGCCAAAATGGGTTTTTCTTATGACGTACTCAAAAGCCTAAACCCTAAAATAGTTATGGTTAACGTCTCGGCTTATGGTCAATTTGGACCATACACTCAACAAATCGGATTCGACCCAATAGGGCAAGTAATGTCAGGAATTGCCATGGTTACAGGTTTTGACGGTATGCCCCCGATTCGTGCAGGAGTTCCTATAATCGACAGAATCACGGCATTACACTCTGCAATTGGCACACTTGCAGCTCTCAGAGAAAGAGAAATCTCAGGCGAAGGACAAGCTATAGACACTTGCCTAGCTGACACTGGATATAGCCTTACTGAAATCCCAATCACTGCTTACCATGGAGTAGGCACCAAGCCTAGTCGAGGAGAAGGGGACGAGAAATCCGCTCCCAGTGGTATGTACGAATGCGCAGATGGTAATTGGATCTTAATCTCTGCCGGTGACCAGCACCATTGGCCAAGAGTCTGTAAAGCTTTAGGAGAACCTACCTGGGTAGATGACGAACGATTCAATACTCGTCACAACAGAGGACTTAACGGAAAGATCGTAAACGACAAGGTAAATAGTCTCCTAGAGGATCTAGACATGAAACAAGCATTAAAGCTATTTACAGACAATGATGTCGTAGCAGCAGCAGTCAACACTATACCCATGGCAGCGGAAGACCCACACCCTTGGGAACGAAGAGCTATGGTTGAGGTTGATGATTTCTTGGCTGGTTCGATCGCTGTTTCTGGAGACTTCTGGCACTTCAGCCGAACTCCTGCAGTGATAGGAACAACTCCGAAAGTAGGAGAACATAACAAAGAAGTCATAGTCGACTTACTCAAATATTCAGAAGCTGAATACAACAGCTTCTTAGAAGAAAAATCCGTGGCTGACTGGGATTTATACGAGGAGATTCCTGGAGCCTACAGAAAATAGTACAAAATGTAAGAGTAAATAAAAACCCCGGACTGATTAGTCCGGGGTTTTTATTATATTGTTCTCAGCGCCTTAGCCTAGAGAACATGGTACATATACAAATGATCTCGCATGACATCACCAGCAAAATCATTACTCACATCTCTCCAAACTGAATGAATATGGTTGGCACCATTCTGCCTGTTGTCATATTCAACGACAAAATCTCCACCATGCAGACGATAATAATGAGCCTGAGATTTATCCACAGGACCACCCCATGCAAAATGAATTCCATCTAAGTTACTAAGTATAGTATCTAATCTGGAATCTGCGATTTCTGATCGCACTTTGCTTGTGTATTCGGTGATCAAAGCAGTCAAAATTTCTTTTTGAGTAGAATTCATTTTTGAAGCTGCTAAGCCTTGTTCTTTTGGCAATGATGCCCTTGCAGCATTAAAAGTTAATATATCCAATGGAGCTTCATCAAATATGATAGCACTCGATTGTTGTCCTTTATCTAAATCCTCTATCAAATCAAATGCTAAATCTTTAACTTTAGGCTGAAGACGCAAACCTTTATGAGGTCCCTCTTTAACTTCCGCTGGATTAGAACCAAAAAAGAATGGAGTTATTGATATAACTTTATCTTTCCAAATACTGTAGTGAATTGACACGTGGTGCCCTTCAACACTCCATCCCCACGGCTCATCACTTGTGGGGTCTCCAAATATTCTCCAGTAATACAAGTCAGGATCCCTTCGAAAAGAACTTTGGCTCTTTCCTTGATTCTTTTCTATTTCTCCCAATATTATTTCATGTTGCATAGTCGCCTTAGCTTGAGCATTGCCTGAATCAGTTAATCCAGCTGCAAGCAATCCAAAGGCCAAATCTCTTTGGTTATCATTCATGTCTCGAAGGGCTAATCCATGCCGGTTTAACGGTGGATAATACCAAAATATTCTTTCTCCATCCATGTATTGAAAACATGTTTTCGAACGCTGGTCACCGGTCAGTGAACTCACAAAACGGCCCGCAAAATCACTCATTTCAGCTGTAGCTGCCACATGTGTTATGTCTTGATTTACCGCCATTGCTCTCCTCCTACGCATTATTAAGTTTGAAACCTACAATTTGTTCGAGTTTATACGTGGGTTAGTATTATGTCAATTATGCTATACTCCGTTCGATGTTAGGATCCTCAAAAATGACAAAACCCTTCAACCATGTAAAATATGACATGTACAATGTGCCCATTGGATGGATCGGAGTAATTTCTAATAATATTGGGTTAACACACTGTCTGATAGATCCGGATATTAATCAACTAACCATTCGTATGGACGCCTTAATTAACATTAAGGACACTCCTAAACTGCATTCAGAATTCATCAAACAATCAATACAAAACTATTTTTCAGGGGATTCCAGTAGCCTAGCACAAATTAATATTGATATACCGGAAACAAGCCCTGTGTTCTTTAAGGCAATATGGGATACATGTAAAACTATACCTTCAGGTCAAACTCGAAGCTATGCTTGGCTAGCAGAAACGTCTGGAAATAAAAAAGCTGTGCGTGCAGCTGGTCAAGCTATGAAAAATAACAAACTACCTCTTTTCATACCTTGCCACAGGGTAATCTTATCCAGTGGTAAACTAGGCAATTACACATCCGGAGGCACCGAAATGAAACGATTCTTACTGAACTTAGAGTCTGGAGGACAATATGAGTAAAACACTAACTTTATGGTCTCATGGTTCCAATATGCAAATAGAATATGAAAACAGAATTACCTCCATCCGTCATACTGGCCCATTCGTAAGAATAGAAGGACAATCAGGTCAAAACACATGGGGCCACTTCCCAATAAATAATCCTACCATGATTGATGGCACTGGCGTCAGCTTAACCAAAATATATGTAAGCTTCAGGACAAGAGAGTACGGGTTCGTAAATGAAATATTAATGTATGACGGTGAACAAATCATAGTTGAAAGTAATAATATATCTTTAAATGGTGATAACCTAGAATATGAACTGAACCTAGATCACCCCATTCCGATTGAAAAAGGACTGAATCTAGTCATAGGGTTTCAATTCAAACCAAATCCCCCAAATACACGAGCAACACAGATTGAAGTGATTGGAGTTGGAATAGACCTATCAACTAATCTTTAATAATTCTTTTCACCACCATTTACATGAAATGTTTGCCCACTAACATAATCTGAATATTCTGAACACAGCCAACCACACAAACTCGATATTTCTTCTACTGTACCCATTCTGCCTGCGGGGATGCCTCTGGTCCTATCATCTGGTCGGGGAGATGACTGATCATCTCTTGAAGTATCTATCATACCCGGTGAAACACAATTGACTGTAATACCATGTGGAACGAGTTCTTTAGACAATGACCTGGTAAAGCCTATTAATCCCATTTTCGCCGCAGATACATGAGCCCATCCACTTCGGCCTTCTATAGCATTCAATCCGGCTAAATTGATCACTCTCCCCCATTTATTCTCTATCATTTTCTCTACGAACGGTTGAGTCATCAAAAAAGCTGAATCTAAATCGGTATTAATCATCTCTTTCCAGTTATCGTAGGTCATAGTTGTAAATTCTTGTACTCGCCTTAACGAGCCATTATTTATCACTATATCGACGCTATCTACATTCGATCGAATGTCCTCCACCATACGATACACCTCGCTTTCCGATCCTATATCTCCCATCACTACTAGGGCTTTACATCCTAATTTCCGGATCTGATCAGCTGTCTCATTCGCAGCTTCAAAATTTTCTTTGGAATTAACAACTACATTTGCACCCATAGAAGCCAGTGTTAATGCTATAGAACGTCCTATATTTCTACCTGAACCTGTAATCACCGCTGTTTTGTTCTTTAAATTCATATATCTACCTCCCCGATATTTCTTAACTATTACAACTTTATATTGGTAAAATACCATCAATACACAGACACATAATAACACCTAAAGGATTACTATTAATCATGTCAAACACCAACCTATTTTCATATGGAGACCAAGTTTTACTAACGGACGCTAGAGGAAGACGCTATCTGGCTCAACTATCTGTCGGAGGGACTTTTCAATGCCATCTGGGGTTTATAGAGCATAAAACAATTGAATCAACACCTATTGGATCTTGGGTGCATACTAGCAAGGACCACTTACTGTTTGCCCAATGTCCTTCGTTTGAAGACTTAGCTACACTAGTTAACAGAGCTACACAGATCATTTATCCTAAAGACTTGGCAATGATAATTAGCCTTGCTAACTTGCAACAAGGAAGTATTGTAATAGAAGCAGGCCTGGGGTCAGGAATCTTAACTAGCGCTATATTACGAGCTATAGGAAAGGAAGGACACGTTACGTCCTACGAAATCAACAGAGACATTATTCCTCAAGCTGAATCTAACGTCAAAACCCTAACCAATGGTCAAACTAATTATACGATTAAGACTAGCAATGTTAATCGGTCATTATCCGGAAATGACGTAGACAGCATCATTCTAGATCTGCCAGAGCCATGGAAACTTGTATCGAAAGCGTCGAGCATAATAAAACCAGGAGGGAGGCTCATTTCATTTTTACCGACTGTGTTGCAGGTACATAAATTAACTTCATTTCTTCATGAACACATTTTATTCACTTCTGTGGACACCACAGAAACTCTTCAAAGGCAGTGGCACGTTACAAAAAATAGTGCTCGACCATCCCACAGAATGATTGGGCATACTGGCTTTATCACAGTAGCAACCCGTTGTCTTCCTAGACATACTGAGTAATATCTATTGAGTGCAGTACTTCCAACGCCCCCCAATGCATTGGCACTTCAACCCTCCCGTAGATCCTGTGCATCCAACCACAGGAGTAGAAGTACTCGCAGGTTGAGTGGGAGTAACTGATATATATCTAATCCATGGAGTTTGAGTGGGACTCAAAGTAGCAGTAGGAATTATTCCTGCTTCATCCAAAGCCTTTTGTTTAGCTTGAGCTTCTGTGAGAAAGCTAGCTGTAATGGATTTGTCTTGTTTCATTGACAATTTGATTACAGAATTATTCCCACTAGTACTAAATTTACTTATACTACCGGTACCTTTATCAGCAATATACAAAAATCCAAAATCATCTACGCTAACAGCTGTAGGTTCTTGTAGTTTTATAGAATCCACGTTCGCGTCACCTATACTAGTGATATACTCTCCAACTTGGTTAAATACTTGAACCCTCTTGTTGCCTGTGTCTGCTACAAAAATTCTTCCGTCCTCATCAATTGCTATATCAGTTGGGCTATTGAATTGACCTGATTTGTCGCCACTCGTTCCCCACGAAAATATGTATGAACCACTAAAATCATACACTTGAACACGGTTTTCTTGAGTATCAACCACATATAAATTGCCTGATACGTCTACTGCCATACCTCCAGGACCACTTCTAGCATTCTCAGTCGCAGAATCGTTTGCCCATATTTCCACCAAAGTTGGAGAAAAATCTCCTTTCCATTCATCAAAAACATATCCACTTGCAGGCTGTGCTGTATATGTCCCAATTGGAATTCCTTCATCATCAAATGAGATAGAGGATTCCACTGATCCGGAACCAGGAGGATCTACGTTTACTCCTATTTGGCCTGTTTTTTTAACTACTTCAGTTGGTTCTGTTTCTGACTGTTGGTTTGTTTTGGCCTGTGGCTCTGATTGAGCATCCAATTCTTTCTGTAGTATTTGCAGTTTTGCCGCAATTGTTGCGTCAATATCCATTACTGGCTCAGAAACAACCGCCTTAACATCTGTTGTATCTTCAGGAATCGAAGCGCACGCAATAGTCAATATACTCGCTCCGATCGATACCAATATTATGTTCAAAAATTTTCTCATTTCAAATACTACTTTTTTCCCCACAAGTTCCATCATTTTTATTTAGCGTCCGGATCATAAGCGCTAAGAGTTATGAAATTATTTCCAGAAGCGTTAGTAGTAACGCTAGCAAATTCATTATCTGCTCCCCAAACTTTGTCAACGCCATCCCATTCAAATTTCATGCGGTTCCAGAAACCCCATGAATCAAAATTCTTTGAAGCGGTTAATTCTATAGTGGCTCCGGCTCCAAAATCTCCGTTCACGGGAGAGACATTAGCTTTAACATCCCAATAAGTATCATCTGATACATAGAAATTTGAATTCATAGGATAATCATTAATTATAATGCGATTGGCCATATTTGGTTTATTATATTCATCGGATGATTGCGCTGTGATATCTAACAAACCAGGGAACCCCCGGCCTAAACTCTTCCAAGAGACTTCGCGAGCGTAACAATTATCGATTTTGAAATATATAGATCTCCACATTTGTTTGTTATGAGACTTCTCATCTCCAAACGTATACAAACTAATCTCATATCTCCCATTAGAATCGACCGTAGTCTGCCCTGCCAAATATCCGTCGGGATATTCGATCGTGGGCATAAACGGAGGATCATAATAAGCCGTTATTAAAGTCCCTTCTTCAGCGGAAATTCCGTCAACTTTCACGCTACCCTGTTTCCTCAATGGATTATCCACAAAGACCGAAATACTATCATCACCAGATACTGCAAATAATAAATCTCCTGTATCCGGTCGTGGCAGGCAACCAGGTTCTTCCACAAACAAATCTTTTGGTGAAATTGTTGGTGCCGGAGTATATGTAGGGTACGGAGTGTATGTAGGGTATGGAGTGTATGTAGGATATGGTGGAGCTGTCGGCAATGTAATTTCTTTCACTGTCTCAACCATTTTTATTACTTCAACAGGAACTTCCTGAATAATAATTTCTGGAGATGACGTTGTAGCTGCAGATGCTGATTCTGGTTGAGTGCCACTTGGAGATACTTCTAGCTTACTCACCCCTTCCATGAATGCACTCACTGAAGCATCCAAAGTAGCATTAATGTCCGGAGTGGCGGAAGTGCTATTCTCTGATTGGTTAATTGATGGAACGCACCCAGCAAAAATAGTGAATATAACTAACAATAATAAAGAGTGACTTCTGTACCCCATCCCCGATCCTCTACACAATAGCAAAAATCCTTATTTCTCATTATACTATCCTCAAGCTATGAGGTTTCAATAACTTATGAGCCCTAATTTATCCAGTAAAATCAAATTTATGAGGTATCAATACCAAAATGAGCATATCTACCGAAATCAGCAACTTCATCAACCAAGCTACTCTGGACGATTTTTCTAACGAATCCATAGAGACTGCTAAAATCGCAATCTTGGACTGCTTGGCATGTCTTATGGCAGGATCCACAGAACCTATTGCTGAGCTGTTAAGTGACTATGCTCTAAACAATGGAGGAAACCCTCATTCAACTGTCCTAGCAAAAAACTTCAAAACCACTTCAGAAGAAGCTGCATTGATAAATGGAGCTATGGCACATGCTCTAGACTACGATGATGTGACTGAAGGCATTAAATGCCATCCTAGCGTCTTTTTAGTACCAGTCGCTTTAGCCTTAGGAGAATACTCTTGTGCATCTGGAGCAGATGTCTTGTTGGCTTACTTAGTGGGTTTCGAAACAGCATGTAGCATAGGAGCAGGCCTAAGTGAATCTTATTTTGACGATTTAGGGTGGCACCCAACGGGGCCGCTGGGTGCTCTCGGAGCATCTGCTACAGCTTCAAATATACTTAAATTGACTACTGATCAAGCTGCAATCGCTCTGGCATTAGCCGCCTCTCAAGCATCTGGTTTGCGTCAAAATTTCGGTACCATGACTAAACCTTTTCATCCTGGACTAGCATGCAAAAATGGTGTCGTATCTGCAAAATTGGCATCAGCAGGATTCACAGCAGACGAAGACATTTTCGAAGGTAGATTCGGCTTTCTCCGAGCGTTTTCCGGAGGACAAAATTATTCCCCCAACAAGATTTTAGAATCATTGAAAGAAACAAGTCATATGATGGAATCTGGCATTGAGATAAAAAAATATCCCTGCTGTGGAAGTTCGCACTTATCATTAGATGCAATATTCAAAATCATCGAAACTCAAAACTTGGATATAAATGACATATCTAGCATAACTTCCTGGGTAGATTTTGATCCCCCACGTTCTCTTGTGCATTACAACCCTTCAAGCGCACTTGAAGGTAAATTCAGTATGCAATATCTACTTTCTGCCGCGCTAGTAGACCACCAAATAGGTCTGGATAGTTTCTCTGAAGAGAAAATAGCACGGCCGGAAATTCAAGAATTGATGAGAAAAGTAATTATGACTAGGCATCAAGGTAACGAAGGCAAACAATCTTGGATGGAAGGGTTCCATAAAGTAGATATAGAGCTAAATAACGGAAAAACTATCTCAAATACAGCCGAACGACATTATTCTGGTGCTTTGCGGGGAGCCACCAAAGAGCAGGTCATATCTAAATTCGATGACTGCGCGTCCACCATCTGCGATAAAGAAACTGCGCAGCAAATCCGAGATATGATCCTGAATCTCCAAAATTTAAAAGATATAAATCAGCTAATTAAGTTATTTTAATTAACTTATTGCTGCAAAGGGTTACTATCCGCTGAAGCTCCTTTTAAGGCATAAACATGACCATCAGAAGAACCTACGTACAGCACTCCATCGTAAACCGAAGGATATGTATTTATACCTGAAAGAACTTTAAATTCCCAGTTTTTCTCACCTGTCTTAGCAGATACTGTGTGGATCGTACCGTCTGTGGTCCCAAAATACACCTGTCCATCACAAATAAAAACAGGATCGTTATAGGCGGAGAATCCTTCTAGTACCCAAACTTTAGCTCCTGTACCAGCATCCAGCGAAGTAACAGACCCTGCCAATTCAACTAAATATACCATTCCATCCGCAGCTGATAAGTTTAAGCTAAGTAACGTATTCCCTTGATATGCCCATTGTTCTTGCCCTGTTCTACCATCTATAGCATAAACAATTCCATCTAGCCCAGATGCGTACACACTACCAAATAAGACTATAGGTGCTGAAGTCTCTGTAACAACTTCAGAAAGCACAGGGCTTTCGCTATACATTTTGAAGTTCCACTTAGCTCTGCCTGTATATAAATCTAACGCCCATAATATTCCAGCATCAGAAATAAAATAAATTATCCCATCTCCAATAGACGGAGAAGCCGCTATAACGGATTCAGCGTCATATGACCACTTTATTTCACCATCCAAAATATCCAAAGCATATAAATTGCCATCGTAACTACCAAAATAAATGATTCCTTCATTAATAACTGGGGAAGATTCAATCCATCCTCCGGCATTAAATTTCCACAACAAATCCCCTGATTCCGTATCTAAAACATAAAGATTTTGGTCTCTACTCCCAAACACAACAACATTTCCTGAAATAGCGGGAGTAGTGCTTATCGGCCCTTTAGCTTGAAATTCCCAATTAATCTCCCCTGTGTCTATATTCAAAGAGTAGAATTTCCCAGATATATCTCCAAATAAAACTCCTGAGTCATTCGGTGTTTTAATAGGGGTACTTGCAATTTCAGTCCCTGCATCAAAATTCCAAATTAAATCTTCAACATTCTGAAGACCTACGGTGTTAGAAGCGTTTGATCGACCTAAATCTGTTCCATCCATGTATCCGTTAGATGACAGAATTTGTGCGTCTTGGACACTCATTTTTTTCAAGACAGTGCTAGTACCAGATTCTCCTTCTTGTTCTGGTTCAGAACCACCACTACCTACAATTTGTCCTAAATTATCAGGCGATAAGATATCGTCCAATTGAAATGACTCAGCACTCTGCTCTTGTGTTTTTATCTCTTGATCGCCTTGACCTATCCCAGTATCTATCAAGTCGCAAGATACCAAAATTCCGGTACAGGCGACTGCTATGAGACTGGTTTTAATAAAATTGCGCATATTAATCTCAAAATCTAATAACATCCTTTACATGATGCATTCTTTTATATAATACCTATTGCTTTATTTAAATGATATCTATAGATGACACAGTTAACGATCAGTAGTTAATATAGGCAACCGTAACCTTTGGAAAATATCTTCCGAAAGGGAAATATTAATGGATAATTCACATTTAGACTGAACTAAAACTTTAAAGCCCCCTAATCCTGATTCGTCTAGCAAGTTTTCTATTCGTCGTTTATTTAAGACATACATCGTTCTTTCAATTTCACTACTGTCCAACTTAGAAAGCATGATTCCGCATCCTAAATCCATCATAAATTGACGTTGAGAAATGTATTCTTCCACCTTGAAGCCTGATTTCTCGCCGCGGTCCATCAAAATTGCAAAATTCACGTGACACGTGATGTCTTGGGTTCCGGGAGCGTCCAAAACATTACTGACTTGGACGTTATTCTTAAATGACCTAAGAGTTCCATTTTTTCTGGAAGCAACTCCGTACAAATCTTGTGGCAAATCTCCATAATCGATAGTTAGAATAAAACCTTTTTTTAATATTCCTAATATATTGTCAATAATTGATTCAGCTAATAAGTTTATTTCGACGGTGTATCCTTCAGGTATATCTATATCCCATGTTTCTATATGCTTAAATATACGAGCATCTGTTAATTTCATTAACATTTCTCGCAACCCAGATTCGCACCATTCAACTTTTATTTCGAATAATTCACCATTGCTCCTGCAAACCCTGTGAACAGGGATAGCATCAAAAAATTCATTGCTCAAAACACATCCGTGAACTTCGCGCAATAGAAACTCTTCCATTCCAATAAAGTGAATTTTATCAGAATGAGAACCCCGGATCTCAACACCCAAGTGCCTAACCTCTACACATGTGTATTGGATAGCGTCATAAAAATCTTGCGAGATGTGCTTGGCATAGTCCAATATATCAGTAGATAATTGCCCATTACCTGCGCCCAATTCGACTATCTCGAACACATCTGGTCGTTTTAATGCGTTCCACATGTAAAATAGTTTTATCCCAATCAATGATCCAAAAATAGGATGCAAGAATGGACTAGTGTAAAAATCGGCCTGAAAGCCTATAGGGTCTTGTTTTCGATAATAAGAGTCTTCGAATTCATAGAGACACAATTGCATAAACTCAGCATATGAGACAGGACCACGGAGTCTTACGGAATCTATAATTTTACTCTCTATAGACATTTACAAACAAAAAAACAGGGGCTTAAGCCCCTGTTTTTGCGCTCCATATCATTTATTAACGGCTTTCGATGGGCGTATACTCCAAATCCATCCCACCAGTATATTCTAGCAGTGGACGAATCAAAATGTTGTCATCAAATTGCTCTAGACATTGCAAAGTCCATCCTGGAATTCTGCCTAATGCGAATATAGAAATAAATAAGTCGTCTGGTATACCTAGTAAGTAGTATATAGAACCAGCAAAAAAGTCGACATTTACAAAAATACCTCTATCTCTATATTTTGACATAACGTTCTCTTCAAGATATGTAAGTATTTCAAACCATTTGGGTTGTCCCATTTTGTCACCCAATGCTTTCGATCGTTCTCTTAAATGTCGAGCCCTAGGATCTTCAGCTTTGTACACACGATGTCCAAAGCCCATTATCCTTCCACCATTGTCCAGAATATTCTTGCAATATTCTTCAGCATTTTCAGGTTGACCTATATCCAAAGCCATTCTCATGACTTCTTCTGCCGCTCCGCCGTGCCAAGGACCTTTTAATACCCCAACTCCAGTTGTTACGGCTGAATGCAAATCAGACAAAGTGGATGCTGCCACACGAGCACCAAATGCAGAAGCGTTTGCTCCGTGTTCTGCGTGCAAAATAAAATCAACATCTAATAAATTCACAGTTTCTTGATCCGGGAGCTCATCGAATAGCATGTATAAAAAGTTTCCAGAATGATTAAGATCTGGGTTAGGAGCAACTGGTTCTAGGCCCTGACGTAATCTATGATGTGCGGCCACTAAAGTGGGGCCCATAGCAGTTAATCGTATTCCTTTCCTTATAGTTGCTTCTGGAGAATTATCATTCACATCTTCATCAAATGCTGACAAAGCAGATATTCCTGTTCTTAAAGCATCCATTGGATGACTATTTTGGACTAAATTCAAAACTTCTATTACCTGGTCAGGTATGCGTCTGTTAGCTCGTAATTTAGCATCAAAATCTGCTAATTCCGATTTTGTTGGCAGATCTCCGTATAGCAGCAAATAAACCACTTCTTCAAATGTAGATTTTTCTGCCAAGTCATGAATGCTATAACCTCGGTAAAGAAGTTTTCCTACATCACCGTCAATAAAACTAGCCTCTGTATTATCAAAATATACGTCTTTCAGACCTTTCATAATTTCAGGCATATGGGGAACCTCCTACCTTATCAATCATTTGATTATTGTTAACATCAGCCAAAATATTAAACAACTCAGATATGCGATTCTAGCATCACCAAAGCTACACCGTCAATAAAAAAAGTTTTAGAGAACTTTCATATTATTGCCAATTTTTACTCCCTCCAAATTTCAAAACATCACTCAAATTCCAAGCTTTAGTAACAATAATATTAAATGTTCCTTCTCTCCTGGAAATCATCCCTGATATCATTATCAATTCTTTACTTAATTCCCACTGATACCTTTCATAAATATCAGGCAATACCATTAATGGTATATGACCGAATTCATCTTCTATGGTCAAAAATACAGCTTTAGACAATGGCCTTTGGCGCCTTATAACCAACCCTGCTACTTGTATTATCTGATTCAATTCACAATCTATAATTTGTTTGCTGTCAAGCACATTATCAGACAAATCTTTCCTTATGTGTTCCATGACATGTCCATTCGGATATAATCCTAAAGCTGAATATTCATTAATCATATTTTCCCAATCACTTGGCTTATTTAAAGCAGGAGTTAAATTAGTGAAATCCAAATTCATAACACTTTGATTATCCGGTTTAGATTCGTATATCCCCAATTCCCACAACAATTCTCTTCTATTAGAATTATTAAATGTATCTAGAGCACCTGAATGAACTAAATTTTTACCTTGCAAATAACTAACATTCGTTCGTGCCATAAAATCACTGACATTTATAAAGAATCCTTTTAAGTTACGTTCAAATACAATCTTTATTGAAGCATTATCACCTAAACTCTTAATATTATTCAGTCCCAAAAGCAATTTACCTTCCTTAATCACACAAGAAACAGCACTACTATTGATATCAGGATTGATAACTACGATATTATGTCTTTTAGCATCTTCTTTTAAAGTTTCTAAATTATAAAAACCCATAGGCTGCTGATTAAAGAGTGCAACAAAAAACTCAAGAGGATAATAATATTTAAGCCAGGCCATATGATATGCAGTTATTCCAAATGCAAAAGCATGTGATTCTGGAAACATATATTGACCATTAAATTTTTGAAATATCTTTATTGCAGTCTCTGATCTAACCCCTTTCTTATTTGCGCCAAATATAAAATGTTTTTTATATGAATTAATAATAGAGTCAGACCGTTTCCATCCAAATGCACGCCGCAGTTCATCTGCTTCAACTTCTGTTAATCCTCCCACATCCATAGCAAGCTTATTAACTTGATCTTGAAACAAAATCACTCCTAATGTTTTTCCTAACGCATCTCTTTCTAATTCATGGTCGAATTCCCAGTTTTCACCATTACGCCGTCTGATAAATTGACTAACTCCATCATTAACTCCTACTCCGGGTCTAACACAAGCAACCTCATAAGCCATATCTACCAAATTAACTGGTTTAATTCTTTTAATTGTCTGTATTTGCGCTGCTGATTCAATCTGAAATATCCCTATAGTATCCCCTTCATGCATGGACTCATAAACACTTTGATCATCAAAATTTATACGCGTTAAATCAATATATTTCCCTGTTCTCATTTCAATTAAATTCAATATCTCTTGCATTTGGGACAATGTTCCTAAAGCTAAAAAATCAATCTTAATAAATCCAGCTTGTTCTATAGATTTCTTATCCCAATGACAAATATATCGACCGTTTATATGCGCAGGTTGAATTGGAACCATATTATTAATAGGAGACGTACTAATTATCATTCCACTAGCATGTTGAGCTAAATATTTAGGAAATCCTTTGATTTCCGTGGTTAGATTAATTAACTCCAGCCAAGTTTTGTCTTTAGAATTTATATTTATTCCTGAATTAATGAGCATATTACTCGATAATTCAGATTTGATACTGGATTCAGACAATTTAGACATTTTTTCCAATTCAGACATAGGCAAAGCTAAAGCCTTGCCTATGTCTCTTATAGCGCCTTTAGTTTTATAAGTGCTAAACATCCCTGTTAACACAGCATGCTCATTTCCCCATTTAACATGAATTCTCTTAATCAATTCTTCCCTTATATTTCTAGGGAAATCAAGATCTATATCAGGCACTATTCTCATTTCATTTGGCAAAAACCGATTTAATGATAAATTATACTCAAGCGGATCTATATGTGATAAACCTATAAGGTATCCAACCAACATTGCTACAGAAGAACCTCTTCCTCTACCTGGGGAACGTTCTTCTAACGGTATTTCTATATCAGTAAGCTTCATATCTATCATCACTTCTCGAGCTAATTCAATAATGTCATGGTAAATTAATAAAAACCCTGCCAAATTATGCTTTTCAATTAACCTAAATTCTTCTTCCAATCGTGTATGAATTTTATTAGTTATTATTCCGTATTTCCTTTTCGCTGCATCAACACAAATTTTCTCTAAATAACTTTGTTGAGAATATTCTTCCGGAACTGCATAATCTGGGAACACGTAACCTATATCTTGTAATAAATCAAAATCACACATCTCTGCAATCTTTAAAGTGTTTTTAACAGCATTAGGATAGCTAGCAAATAAATATTGCATTTCTTCTGCAGATTTCAAATAGAACTGATTATTAAATCTTAGATAATTACTGCACTCCTCTAAAGACGTATTATTTTTAATAGCTACTAGCACGTCCTGCAATTTACTTCTTTCAGGTAAATGATAATGTACATTATTAGTTGCAACTGTTTGTATATCTAAATGTTTTGCATACTCTGAAAGTATTTTATTTCTTTGCACATCGCCTTTAACCAAATTTTGCTGTAATTCTACAAAAAGGTTATCTTTACCAAACGCATCTATATATTTTGTTAAAACATCATTAATTTGACGTTTGTTATTATTTGGTATCTCTCTACTTAAATAACTCTCTCTGCATCCTACTAAGGCAATGATTCCGCTATTATTGTTAAATAAATCTTCGTCATTTAAAAAACCTGATTCGCTTTTCATTTGTGCATGCGACAGCAATCTAGAAATGTTTCTATAACCTTCAATATTTTTAGATAGTAAAGTTATATGATTATCGTTCTCTAAAGTAACCTCCACTCCTATAATTGGTTTAATATCCAATGCTTTCGCCGTATGTGAGAATTCCATTGCGCCACATAAATTATCATGGTCAGTCAAAGCTAAAGCAGGATATGATAATTCTTTCGCTTTCACCAACAATTCATCTATAAAAGAGGCTCCATCATAAAATGAATAATTACTATGGCAGTGTAATTCAACATATTCCATGAAGCTTATTTATTAATCTCTTTGAATAAACCATTCATCTGAATTCAAGTCCTTAAACATAGTAATTACTCTTTCGTCAATATTAAGTCGATAGTAAACACGATTAATTGAATCTGCATTCCTTCTCCACCATTCCCCATAAACATGCCATAAATCAATTATGGATATAACAGAAAAACATTTATTATTTTTCAGTCGCGCTTTCACTGGAAAGCCTTGATCGTTCTCCCAAACCTCAATTGCGATTGGCATATTCAAGGCAATATTTTGGTCAATGCTGAACGCCTTTCTGGAATCTTTGAACAAGGCTCTATCTCCTTTACCGTGTAAATCGGGGCTCTTCCTTCTAATCTTGCTTCTAGCTGCCTAATACTCTCAAGTAAATCATCTCTTTTTTGGGATGTTAAAAACATTGGTTTTTGTACTCCAAAATCATTTGTAAGCTCAATTAATTCAATCATTATTCTATCTACAGGACCCGGTATGATAGCTGTTTCTAATACATTTGAAATAATGGACATGATTATAGATTTACTAAATAACGGTTCTTTAAAATTAATTTTCTTATTCCAGAACTGCTTATCGATAGTTCTAAAATTTAAGTTTATTGACCTGGCACTCCTATTCCTGAACAATACGTTAGTCAACAAATCATCCAGTCCATACGAAATTGCTAACATAATAGATTGCTTTGTAGAAAAACCTTCATCAATTTCAATAGTTTTTTTAATTGATGGCTCAACTACCGCATGATTAAACAATTCTGAATCTATGCCGCGCGATAATTCCCATATTTTTTTCCCTTCCTGTATTCCAAATTGAATTTGGAGCACGTCCATCCTCCATTTTGACAGCTGATTCAAATGAGATATTCCCAATTCTTTCAGCTTCAATCTACTTTCCAATCTAATTGGCAACATATCAGGAACGATTTTAGACATACATTCAAAATTATCTGAAATATCAGTACATTCATTAGGATCACATTGCAAAGCAGCCACATATGAAAAAAATTTACTATCAGAAATCCCAAGTCGCGGATTAAATTCTTTATTAAGTGCAGTAATCAATACATTTTTAAGATTTTGAATACCCCCGTAAAGCATTTCTAAACCCGTGATATCCACCATGATAATTCCTAAATCCTTACTTTCTACTTTGGGACTAATATTATTTAGTGTCAGTATGTTTTTCTGATGTATATCGTGATAAATCCCATAATCTCCTTCAATTACTGTCACATTTTTACATACAGCAATAGCTGCTTGATAGGACATCCCAAGCTTGATAGCTTTCGCTTCTACAGACCTATCAATCACTACTAAATTATTTTTCTCCCCCGTGACCACTACAAAAGGACTTCCTTTAAGATCTGGGTTCTTTATAAGTTCATTCTTTGCATAAAAATGAGTGATTAGAACACAAGCTATCATCAAAACGTAACCTCTAATAATGCAATAATAGAACATTTGTTCTATTATTGCAACACAATGCTAATAATGGAGGTTAATTATCAAGCAACCATTCAGGTTTTCTGTCAGGTTTCCTTAAAAAATTATGGCTAGGCCAAATTTTAGATTTAATAAATCGTTGATAAGCTACAAAAGTGTCTATAGACATATCTTTTTTCCATTCGTCCGGCATAGCCCGTACAAACCCGTCTGTGGCTTTCATTTCAAATGGAGTATGCCCAGTGATTTCGCAAAATGTGTTTTTGCATTGTTCTAGAGTGAATAGACATCCATGCACCTTGCTATATCGCAAATAGTACTCACCGCATAAAGCCAATCCATGTTCAATAAGCCATGCTAAGTTAGAATTTTTATGTGCAGCCCATTGAGTACATGGATGATTACGAAACGCTCCTTTTTTAGTATCATATGGAGTACCATTCAGGCGATGAATGGATCCCCAATTCCAATACCATTCGGAATAAACAAGTGCAATAATCTGGCATGACTCCACAGGCATTTTAACCACATGTTTATCCGGAAGCACTTGCGCGGAAACACAAGGATCTGAATCTGTAACAAATATATTCATTTTATTCTTACATGTACAATTATCTCACATTTTTTATTCAGGATGGGAACATATTGAGACTTGATAATTCAGTCAGCATAGCAATCTGCGGTATATTGCTTCTTATAGGCATAAATTGTACAAACGCTCAAAATACAGTCTTAGTGCAAAGAGTGATAGACGGAGATACCATTTTATTAGTTAACGGTGACCGGGTTAGATATCTTGATATTGATACTCCAGAAACGGTTCATCCAAACAAGCCAGTAGAATGCTTTGGCCCCGAATCACACCGAAGGAATCAAGCATTAGTTGAACATAAATACGTAACGTTAGAACAAAGCATTACAAACAAAGACCAATATGGAAGGTTATTAAGGTACGTATACGTAGGAGATATTTTTGTTAATGCTGTTCTAGTATCCGAAGGTTATGCGTTAGCCAAAGATTACAATAATCCTGGTCATTTATATAACTACTTAGAATCCCTTGAACAAAACGCGAACGAAAAACAACTAGGGTTATGGCAACAATGCAAATAACTATATGTTAATATCTACAGATATAAAACTTCTAGGAGGGATGGCAGAGCGGACGAATGCGCTGGTCTTGAAAACCAGTATACCCGCAAGGGTATCGTGGGTTCGAATCCCACTCCCTCCGCCAAGAAAAACTATAATGGAATTGGAAGTAATTCTCTTTGCTATATATAAAGAACGACTGCAATCCAATTCAGTTATTGTGGAACTTCCAGAAGATTCGACAGTAGAACAATTAGTGAATCAGCTTAAATACGATTATCCTCAAATAGCCACTCCTGAAACAAATATCGTTGTAGCCGTGAATTCTGAATATTCAGAATATGATCTTAAGTTAAAATCAACAGATGAAGTATGCCTTATACCCCCTGTTAGCGGAGGATAACATGATACAAATAACCTATGATGAGTTAAATCCTGAAATTGTTACACAGTCAACAATGCAAGACACAAATGGAGCAGTAGTCACGTTCCTGGGTACCACACGAGACACTTTTGAAGGGAAAACTGTAATACATTTAGAATACGAAGCCTACGAAACCATGGCCATACAGAAATTACATGAAATTTCTGATGAAACTAAACAAAAATATAATCTGTCAGATATTTCAATATCGCATAGGATTGGAACTGTAGGGGTAGGAGAAATCAGTTTAATTGTTGCAGTAGCATCACCTCATCGTGCGGAAGCTTTCAAAGCGTGTAATGACCTAGTTGATCGACTAAAAGAAGTTGTCCCAATCTGGAAAAAAGAAATTTATTCCGATGGATCTCGCTGGGTGGGATCAGAACATATCTGATTTCAATGAATTTATTAAGAAAATATGCATCTAAATTAAACATCGAAATAACAGATGACCAGCTAAATTCTTTCCAGTTATATTCAGATCAATTAATCATATGGAATTCAAAATTTAACATAACAAGAATAATCGATCCTGAAGAGATCCAAATTAAACATTTTTTAGACTCCATTACTTTGTGCAAGTTTATCCCTGATCCCATACCAGAGCCTCTATCACTAATCGATATTGGATCAGGAGGAGGTTTCCCAGGGATACCGTTAAAAATCATGTTCCCCAATATAGAAATAACTTTGTTAGAAGCCACCAAGAAAAAATGTGATTTTTTGTCTCATATATGCAAAGAACTTAACCTCAACAATATTCAGGTGATTCACAATCGAGCGGAGGAACTTAGCCATGATTATGACTTTAGAAATCAATTTGATATTGTAACTTCCAGAGCTTTGGCTCCAACATCAACTCTTGTAGAACTGACTGCAGGATTGTGTAGAATTGGAGGGAATATAATTGCCTGGAAATCCATTAATTCATCTAACCTATCAGACGCAGAAAGAGTTTTACAAACCTTAACCTCTAAACCTACCCAGGGCATGATTCGAGAACATTTAGTAACTGTTCCTGAAATACAATTCGACCAATGCTTGGTACAAATCACTAAAGAGCATGATATTGCGAGCACTTATCCTCGCCAGAATGGCATTCCCAAGAAACGACCTTTATAATTACAGAATTCTTTTAGGACTATTATTACAGGAGAATCAGTATGTCTATCATGGTAACCGGAGGGAATGGTTTCATAGGGTGGCGCATCATTCGTAAACTTTTGGAGGCGGGGGAAGAAGTAGTATGCTTTGATCTATCTCCTCCGAAAAGTAACTTAGACTCTTACCTAGATAGAATTTCCTTTTATAAGGGAGACGTTACTCAGTTATCCCAACTACTAGCCGCCATAAAAACTCATAATGTTAAAAAAATTATCCACATGGCAGCATTATTACCTCCAGACACAGAAGATAGGCCTCAATATGGCATGCACGTGAATATAGATGGGACGAATAACGTATTCGAAGCCGCGAGATGGACAGATATCGAACGGGTTGTGTACGCTAGTTCCATAGCAGTCTACGGAGTACAGGATACATTTGGCGACAGACCACTAACTGAAGAAGATATCACTGATCCTATAAATGTGTATGGCTTCACCAAGGCAGCAAATGACTTCTCTGCTAGGATATACCACCAGAAATTTGGCCTTGACCTAAAATCAGTAAGAATAAGTACTGTGTTTGGGCATGGAAGAGTTACTGGAATGACTGGGATGATTGGGGGATTGATGATTTCTTTACCTGCTATAGGGCAACCAGTTTCAATGAATTTCAGCCCTGACGAGGCATCTCCAATGATTCATGCTGAAGATGCCGCAGAAATTTTCGTCAGAGTAGCCCTAGAAAGCAATCTCAAGCACAATATCTACTTAACCGGGGGCCATCTTGCAACCATTGGTGATATCGCAAACATAGTTAAACAATATATACCAGACGCAGAAATTAATACTGGCAGCCAAGCTGTACCTCATGTCTATTTAGTAGACAACAGTAAAATGTTATCTGACATAGGTTATGAAATACCACCACTGGAAATGAGAATCTTACAACATATAAATGATGCTAGAATTGAGCATGAACTAAAACCTATAAAAGGCTAAAAGCAGGTGACTTATGAGCGTTGCAATCGGATACGTACCAGGAGCATTTGGCGAAGGGGATTCAAATCCTTATTTCCTAAAAGAACTAGTTGCATTGGGTGATAAATATGAATACGACTCGATATGGCTAAGCGACAGAATAGTCAGTGACAAATTTAGCTTAGAACCCATGGTTGCTTTGTCACTTATAGCTGGATACTCAGACCGATTGAAATTTGGAACAAGCGTATTAGCCATGCCTCTACGTAATCCTGTAGTTCTAGCAAAACAAATTGCGACTCTCGATTACTTGTCTCAAGGTCGTTTTTTCCCTGCAGTAGGATTAGGGCAAGAAGATCCAATCGAATATGAAGCTTGTGGCGTGAGCAAAGAAAATAGGGGAGAACGGGTAGATGAAGCCATACAGCTAATGAGACGATTATGGGAACAAGACAATGTAACTCATCAAGGTACATTTTATCATTGTGAAAACACTACTATTACTCCAAAACCATTTCTCAAACCTTCCACTCCAGTCTGGATCGGAGGTAGAAGCAAAGCGGCAGCAAGAAGAGTAGGAAGGGTAGGAGATGGATGGTTGGTATCCAGCGCTACCCCCAAAGAAATAACCTCCGGGAGAGATATAGTCTTTCAAACAGCCGATAAATATAAGCGAGAAATTGAAGAAGACCATGTAGGTATTCTCCTAGGGTTTTATATAGATAAAGATAAATCCTCAGCTCAATCCAAAGCAGAAAAATACGTAACCCGTCACAGACCTGACGTACATTTTTCCGAAGTAAGCGCCCTTGGAAGCCCCGAAAACATTTGCGATACTATACAGCAATACATCAATTCTGGGGCTTATAAACTAGTAGTCCGTCCTCTATGTTCAGAGGAGGAATCTATCGAACAATTATCCCTGATAGGTGAAAAAGTATTACCTCAATTTCACAACTCAAATAACTAGTTAATAATCTTATCTGACTCTATATGCACATAATTACAGTGACAAAGACCAAGCTGCCAAGATTTTTTTATTATTTAGGTTAAAAGTCCTCTTAATTTAATGTATAACAACTTTTCTTAATGATATCCTAGTGTTGTTGGCTAAAACCAACTAAAAACACACCTTGCCCAAATTAGATCCGGAATCATGAATGAAATGACACAAATAAAAAAAACATATGTACTCATTCTAATGTTATTGAGCTTAGCTATTTTATTACCTATCGGGATTTCGGCTCAGCAAGTACCTCCGCACATAATCATTGGCACAGCCTACAACAATGGAATTCCGATTTCCGCAGGGACTACAATTTCAGCCCTAGTCAATGAAACTACTATCGGAACCGCTAGAACATCTGGGGCAGGAAGATTTACTCTGATGGCAGGAAATAGCAACTCATACTCAGGCAAAACTATGACTTTTTCTATAGGAAATGATTCTGCAAGCGAAACATTACAATGGAAGAAAGGAGAAGCTACAAAACTAAATTTGAATGTAGGTAGCCCTTCTGCAATTTCTTCTGATATTCCTGTAAGCACAACAACAGCGGCGGGTGAAAAAGGAAGTACAGGAGCCGCTGGACCCAAAGGACCTACAGGTGACATAGGCCCCACAGGACCCCAAGGCGAACTGGGACCTACAGGATCTGTTGGACCTACAGGAAACATTGGACCCACCGGCCCCCAAGGGGACCCAGGAATCAATGCCCCTATGAACACATTTGCGCTCATAGCCGTATTAATAGCAGTTATAACAATTGTCGTTTCTGTGGCTACTAATATAGGTAACTATAGTGCTATATTAGTATTCATAATCACCATTTTTGTATCTATTTTCAGAAAAAATCAATCAGAATATTCTAATGCATCTACCGACTATTCGATACTCAATACCAATATTCCAGCTGTAAAGATTTGTGACAACTGCGGATCTGAAATTAGTGCATCAGATTTATTTTGTGCAAACTGTGGAGCTAAGGTTACCACTTAAGACTTTTGGAGAAATTCATATATGTCATTAGTACAATCTGCTAAAACTTGTTTCGCTAAATACGCCACATTTTATGGTGAATCATCTAGATCTGAGTTCTGGTGGTATACATTAATTTATTTCATTGTATACGCAACAATGTCTGGATTTGCACAGTACATTACACAAATAAGTGTAGCCTATCAATTAGCAGGCTTATCAGGTAACACTTCAGCTTTAGTCGCAGGTATAAATTTATCCATATATAGTTCTATTATATGGGCAGTAACGGGAGTTGTATGGACAATCCTATTTATTCCATTTTTAGCAGCTGGGACCAGACGGCTTCATGATATAAATATGAGTGGCAAGTGGCAACTCTTGCAGCTCACTGGCATAGGGAACATATGGCTGATTATCTGGTGGTCTCTAAAAGTGCCTCCCACTTTCACTTTTAGACAATCTGTAGCCTCTTGTTGGTCGAAGTATTTCCGCTTCTCTGGAACAAGCACCCGCAGTGAATTCTGGTGGTTTGCATTGTTCACGGTACTAGCGTTACAAATTTTATCCTACCTATACCTAATCGTCTCAGTATTTTTATATACACTAGCAATGAATGGGTCTCCCATTTTAAGTACTCTATACACAATATGGCAAATAGTCTCATTAGCGATTACATGCCTGTTAATAATACCGTTGCTTGCTGCTGGGAGCAGGCGTTTACATGACACAAATCGAACTGGTTGGCTCCAAGCACTATTAATTACAGTAATAGGAGTTGTGGTACTTGCAATCTTATGGTCTAGAGAAACAAATCTAGTCAGAAAAAGTTCACATTACTTGGAGGATAATAATTCCTTAGACTGGGAGCCTGTTTGCAGTCTGTGTGGAAACGCAATAAAAGCTAACGCTGCTTTCTGTACAAGTTGCGGAGCTTCTCAAATAGCAGAGCCCGAAGTCCAGCAAACCGAGGACATGCCCACACCTTCTCTAGTATGCCCTAACTGCAATGCTGTCATTGCACCAGAATCTAAATTCTGCCCTCATTGCGGGACTCCTATAAACTGACATTTCACCTTTCAATCGAGCCCTAAAATTTTATCAATTGAAACTTCCTTATTTTGCGACAATTCAAAACAAGTTAAAATGACGATTATTGGACAATATTACTACATTGCATAGGAGTGTCTCGAATGAGAGGAATTGATTTAATAGCCAAGATATTAAAAAACGAAGGTGTAGAATGGGTCGCTTGTTATCCTAGTAATCCGCTCATCGAAGCTCTAGCTAAAGAAGATATCCGTGTAATCGCCTTCAGACATGAGCGCGGCGCTTTAATGGCTGCAGACGGATACAGCAGAACAAACAACCGGAAGAAGTTTGGTGTGTTTGTTATGCAATCAGCGGCTGGTGCAGAGAACTCTATGGGAGCTCTAGCCCAAGCCAATGCAGATAATATCCCAGTATTAGTGATGCCTGGAGGCTATACTTTAGACAGGATGTCCGTAGCTCCTAACTTCTGGGCTAGCAAGATGTATGAACCAATTTCCAAACACGCTGAAACAGTTCTAAAAGTAGAAGAGATACCCTCTATCATGCGGAGAGCCTTTCATCATTTAAGAAATGGCCGACCAGGCCCTGTGGTAGTAGAAATGCCTGCTGATGTCTGCGCAAGTGAAGTCTCTGACGACTTGATAGCTAACTACTCTTTCCCAAAGCAGTTCACATTTAAACCTTCCGACTCCGCGATCGATTCAGCCATAGACCTTATAAACAAATCTAATAACCTAATGATCTGGGCTGGGCAGGGAGTTTTACTGTCAGAAGCCACCAAAGAACTTCAGCAACTGGCTGAATTGTTATCTGTGCCCGTTTTTACAACCATGCCAGGGAAATCAGCCTTTGACGAACGGCATGAATTGTCCTTAGGTGCAGGTTCAACTACAACTACTCTGGCTGCTAAAGAATTTTTAACTTCCTCTGACACTATTTTAGCGCTTGGGAGCAGCTTAACCCGTACCCCATATTCTCAACAAATACCAACAGGCAAAACCATTATTCAGAACGTTGATAACCCTGACTCGGTCAACAAGGATGAGTCTGTTGATGTTGCATTGATAGGAGACACAAAAGAAACAATCATTGAATTAACTAGCCGTCTGCAAGAATTATATGGTGAAACCCGTATGGACAATAACGAAGTTAGAGATTTAATTGCAAAATACAAAACAGAAATGCGTGCAGAGTTTGAACCTTACTTGACCAGTGACTCAGAACCAATCAATCCTTATAGAGTTGTAGAAGCTATCAACAAAGTTGTAGATTTAGAAAATAGTATCATCACTCACGACGCAGGGGCGCCTCGCGAACAATCTGTGGCTTTCATACAAGCAACCGTACCTAGAAGTTATATTGGATGGGGCAAAACAACTCACCTCGGGTTCGGCTTGCCTTTAATCATAGGCGCTAAATTAGCTCATCCTGACAAATTCTGCATGAATATCATGGGTGACGGAGCATTTGGAATGTCGGGAATGGATTTTGAAACCGCCACCAGACAAAGAATTGGAATCACCACTCTAATATACAACAATGGCGGAATGGCTACTTATCCTGTAGGAACCCCTACCGACTTCCCTGTTGCAAGAGATAAATCAGGAGTAGGAGTTATGACTGGTAATTATGCAGACTTTGCCAGAGCATTTGGAGGACATGGCATTGAAGTATCTAAACTTGCAGAACTCGAGCCAGCTCTTAAAGAAGCTCAAAAATTGAATAAAGAAGGTATCACAGTAATTATCGATGTAAAAACAGTCATGGAATCAAAAAGAGGCCACAGGACCTAGATTTAATGTACACCAGACTAATAAAGCTGTAGAGAGCATATGGTAAGACACGTAATGGTATTTCTCATTATCGCCATTTTAACGATGGGATGTGAACAACTATCTGAATCCAACAACGAAAAAGAAGTATTCGAAATTCAGCCAAGTATATTCCCAACTCAGTCATATTCGAGTGATTTAAGATCACAAACACCAACAGCATCAGCGGAACCAGAAAATAATATCGAACCCAAAACCGAACTCAAGAATCCGGGATGTTCGAATCTTCCTGATGATGTTATATGCACTTGTACCAATGGTTCTTGGCATAACTGTTACTCATTGAATGATTCAGAGACCAAAAAGTCTCCTAAAATCTTAAACCAAACTTCGGTAGATGCCCAAATTACTACAAGTACATCGACAAATTCGGTGAATAGTACCCTGAGCACAAATAACTTAAAGCCTACCTTATCTCTAGAACCCTCAATAAGTCATGCGAACACATTTGTTAAAGCTATTGGGTCTGGATTTCCTCCCAATTCTTCTATTTTAATAACTTATCATTACGGTTCATCATCCAACAATCGAGCAACTTTCACAACTAATAATAATGGAGATTTCTCAAATCAATTCCCCGTACCAAGCGATGTAACAGCAGGGGGAGAAAATTTGGTTCGAGCATCTACTAATACATCCAATTCCTCAGGAAACTCAACCCAAATCTCCTCTAGTGCTACTCATTTCGTTCCTTCAAACGAACTCTCTGTATCATCAGAAGTCATAATCCCTGGAAATAAAATCACAATAACAGGGCAATCTTTTTCACCTTACACCTCTATAAAATACCTCCAGTTAGGCAACCTTAATATACTCAACAACCCTGTTCCTACAACGGACTCAAATGGCACATTTACTACTGACATAACAGTGCCCAACATTTCTTCTGGTCTTCATTTGCTAGTAGCAATAGTTGGTAACAAAACGTCTAGTACCTATACGTACATAACAGGCACCTCTTCCTATACCCCATTATTAACAGTAGAACCCGAATTAAGCTATCCAGGAAGTCAAGTAACTGTCACAGGTACTAATTACCCAATTAATACTAGCGTACTGATAACATATTCCTATGGATTGGCCTCTTTGAATCTAGCAAACACTATCACGGACAGCTTAGGAAATTTCAACGCATCAATCACCATTCCTACAGACACAACTGTACAAACAAACAACTTAATTCAAACAACTTCCAACGCAAACCTTGGAAACAATATATTTGAAACTATAACCGCAGGGGCAAGACACTACGTTCCTCTGTCCTTAATAAACATGTCAAAAAGCGAAGTCTTACCCGGAGATATCCTTACTCTTACTGGTTCAGGATTTACTAATAATGATTTAATTGAGTCAATTACAATAGGAACTTCAGCAATTATTACCATGACGAGCAACTCTATTGATAATCAAGGCAAATTCAGTACCGAATTTGTGATCCCAAGATTAAATCCAGGCATATACCTATTAACTGTAACGACACCCTCAATGAACAGCTCCAAGTTCATAGAAATCATAAATTAAACCTATTCAAATCCTACTTACCAGGAAACTTATTAAGATATAATAAATTCATTCTGAATCTAATTCGGTATTCTACTTAAATCATAAAATTATATGCTTCGTATTAAAATTGCATTCATATTCGTGGTTACAACATTATCAGTACTAAACTGTGTGTCATTACCTGATGAAACAAGCCGACCATTAGACACAGAATCTCTACCTAATACCCCCACTCCAGACCGTGATATTGTGGCCACTTTAGAAGCTTTAGATCAATTGATTCTAGCAGCTCGGATGACCTCTACAGCTCCACCAACATCTACCCCTGTGCCTGCACCAACTGACACGCCTGTGCCTGCACCAACTGACACGCCTGTGCCTGCACCAACATCCACTCCGGTGCCTGTACCAACTGCCACCCCTGTGCCTGTGCCAACTGCCACTTCGGTGCCTGTACCAACTGCCACTCCGGTGCCTGTAGCAACTGCCACTCCAGTGCCTGTACCAACTGCCACCCCTGTGGCTATAGCTGACCCAACCTGTACTAACCGGTATTCCTCAACTGTACCCACAATATACTTGTCATCTACCACTAAATGCATAACCAATTCTGTAACTATTACTTGGGATGTGGAAAAAGTAACCAAAACCAGCTGGGGTCAGGATGTTACTAGTTACTACATAAATTACACACTTGATAATAATTCTCCCTATGATTATCCCAATGGGCACGTTAAATTTAGGATATGGAATACGACCAAAACTCAGTATGCTGATGTGTATTACAGACAACAACCAGTTCACCAATCAACAACAGACGAAGAAGGACTATCAGATTACCGTGAGATTATACCTAACACGATTACTTCAGTAGGCGAAGTTCAACTAACCAGGTTCGACGCTGGAGACTATTAATAGTATTCAATACATTCTCGTTCAAAACATGCCTCATTATTTTCACACACCCTTATATTCGTACGATACTCCTTGCATCCCGTCCGAACACCAGGATCATTCGCCTCTTCTAATGAATGCTGTCCATCCGATGTGGGAGGCGGAAGTGGGGTATGTGTCGGTAGTGGTATTAACGTGGGATATGGGGTGTACGTAGGATAAAGGGTGTATGTTGGCATTAGCGTAGGAGTAGGAATCAATTGATGAGTCAATTCATTTGCTTCGTGTAATTCAATCGCAAGCTAGTTAATAGTTTTCAACGAATCTTTCAAATCATCCGAATCATTTATTATTTTACTCTCAATTTCAATCACCACAGGCGTAGAGGAATTATGATCAGAAGAGGGAATCAGTCTTTGTATGTCATGTTGTAAACCCTGTACTCCGTGTTGCAACGTTTCCATTTCGCTTTGGAGTTCTTCAATTCTATCTTGTTGCACGGAGTAAATTGTATTGGAACAAGCAATTATAAAGAACAAAGACAAGCCATATACAATTTTCAAATAAAATTTCATGTATTGACCTATACTTGAATGGAGCGGAAGAGGAGATTCGAACTCCCGACCCTCTCCTTGGCAAGGAGATGCTCTACCACTGAGCCACTTCCGCTCAAAAAAGGTGCCGAGGGACAGACTCGAACTGTCGACACCGGCATTTTCAGTGCCGTGCTCTACCACCTGAGCTACCTCGGC
>MDSW01109862.1_pt1 | contig 45631 bp, 45 predicted proteins | sample 811171 | NCBI WGS metagenome assembly MDSW01 (sample SAMN05326641, study PRJNA326480) | marine metagenome | isolation source: seawater | place: Atlantic Ocean: North West | collected 2012
CGCAACGCCGCTAAGCGCGATTTGCGGCCCAACCCTTCGGGACAAGCGCTGTTTTGCGGCAATCCAGCGTTCTAGCACGCTTGTGCAGAGTCACTGCGCGGCGCGCGCTACGCCTCGTCTTGCCGCAAAACAGCGCTTGGCGCGGGCTCGTATGAAACATCAACAGGCCCAAGGGCCTGTTGCTGTGTCGTACGGCGATAAACATCAGGCCGAACAGCTCAACACCAGCCCGCGTGCCCAGTCCGGCGGCAGCCGGGCATAGTCGGCAGACTCGGGCTGCTCGTCGAAGGGATGTTTCAAGATCTCGTGCAGGCGGGCCAGCTCGCTGTAATCGCCCGCCTGGGCCTGTTCGATCGCGTTCTGGGCCAGGTAGTTGCGCAGGATATATTTCGGGTTGACCGCGCACATGGCGGCCCGGCGCGCCGCGTCGTCTCGGCTTTCATCGGCCAGGCGCGTGCGCCAGGTGGCCAGCCACGCGGCGGCCGCGTCGCGATCGACAAACTCGTCAAGAAACGGTGCCTCGTTATCGCCGGGCGCTTGACCGACATGGCACAGCCCGCGGAACGTGCGTGTGAAGTCGGCGCCGTTGGCGGCCATCACCTGGAACAACGATTCGGCCAGGGCCAGATCGTCGTCGCCGGCGGTGGCCAGGCCCAGCTTAGCCCGGATGCGCGCCAGATAAGCTGCGTCATAAATGCCGCGATAGGTTTCCAAAAGCTCTTGGCCGATTTCGACGGCGTCGTCCGGCTCGTCGGCGAGCAGCGGCAGGATCGCCTGCACGAAACGGCCGAGATTCCAAAGCCCGACCTGCGGCTGCTGGTTGTAGGCATAGCGTGCGCCCACGTCGGTGTGGTTGCAGACCCAGTCGGGCTGGAAGCTATCCATAAAGCCGAACGGCCCATAGTCTAACGTCAGCCCCAGCACCGACATGTTGTCGGTGTTGAGTACGCCGTGACAGAAGCCTACGGCCTGCCAGTCCGCGATGAGCGCAGCCGTGCGCTCGATGACTTCGACCACCCAGGCGCGATAACGAGCGTGAGGGTCCGAAATGGCCGCGATCTCGGGATGATGCGCCTCGATGACCGCGTCCGCCAGCGGGGCCAGCTGTTCGAACGAGCGGTCATAAAACAACATCTCGAAGCTGCCGAAACGCACCAGGCTGGGCGCAACCCGAGTCAAAATCGCGGCGGTCTCGATCGTCTCGCGCCGCACCGGGGCGTCACTGCCCACGATGGCCAGCGCCCGCGTGGTGGGAATGCCGAGATTGGCCAGCGCTTCGCTGGCCAGGTATTCGCGAATGGTCGAGCGCAACACGGCCCGACCGTCGGCAAAGCGGGAATACGGCGTCTGACCCGCCCCTTTTAGCTGGATATCGAACGCTTGACCGTCGTCGCGGCAGATATCGCCCAGCGTAATCGCCCGGCCGTCGCCGAGCTGGCCGGCCCAGACGCCGAACTGGTGCCCGCCGTAGCGGTGCGAGACCGGCTCGGCATCATGCGGCAGGCAATTACCCGAGAAGATCTCCGCGTAGCCGGCCGCTCGCAGCGCGGCGCTATCCAAGCCGATGAGTTCGGCTACGTCGTCGTTCAGCGCGACCGGATAAGGATCGAGGATCAGGCTCGGCGGCTGCGGGCTGTAGTAAGGCACCCCAAGCGCCGGGCCAGCGTTGACCCAATTCAGTTGGTCCAGCGGGTGCTGGCCGTCGGTGCGGGGCACGGTATCGTTATCGCTCATGACTTGAGCGTGGAGGCCGGCGCCGGGCAAGACAAGCCTTGCCGGCGCGGCTGGCGATCATTCGTCGCCTGATCCGGGCGCGCGCTGGCAGTACACCGCGTTGGGGTCACCGCTGCCGTCCTGGATACGCACCAGACGGGCGTTGGGATCGTTGCGGCATTCGGCCTGGCGGGCGCGTGCGTCGGCCGCCTGCATGATCTGGCTCTGCTCGTAGGCATTACGGGCTTCACGCAGCTGGCTGATGTCCTGAGTCAGCGGCTGGTTGGGCGAGTCCGCTGCCGCACTCGGATCATAAGGCGCGCGCGAGGCATCGAACGCGTCCACCGGCGAGTCATACGGGCCGGGATGGGCGTTCGGCGGCGCCCGGTCGACACAGCCCCCGATTGCAAGCACCAGGCCTGCGGTCATGGCTAGCGTCAGCGCCTTGCCTGTCGTCGATTGTTTGAGCGTCCAGCCAGACATATTGCACCCCGATTCAAAGCGACCTGCCGGTCGATACCTTTAAGTGTAGGCCGACCCGTGCAACGCGTCATCCGGTTTCGTGCGCCCACGCATTGCCAACAACGATCGCGCGGCCTATGGTGCGCGTTTCAAACGACCAGGCGCTTGTCATGCAGACAATCCATGTCAGCCGCGACTTCGACGTCGACGCGGCCACCATCTTTGATGTCATCGCCGATCACGAGGGCTATGCCCGGCTACCGGGCGTAAAGTCGGTTTCGCTGCGCGCCGAAGGCAGCCCCGAGCGCGGCGGCGTAGGCGCTGAGCGCGTGCTCCGCCTGCCGGCCATGACGCTCGTCGAAGAAATCACCGAGTACAAGGCGGGCGAGTCGCTGGGTTATCGCATCATCGAGTCGCCGCTGCCGATCCATCACCTGGGCGCGCGTATTCTGCTGCAAAAGCTGGGCACCAACGCCGTGCGCACACGCGTGCACTGGACCTCGCGCCTGCGAGGTACCACACCGATCGGCGCCGACTGGGCTGCGCTGGCCATCGGCCAGCAGATGCGCCTGGCCTATCGCGGCGCGCTGGAACTCTGGGCGCGCCGTCTGGGCGCCTAGGCGCGGCTGCTGTCCCCTACGGCTCCGCGCGATCGCGCGGGCCGGACTCGCGCAGCGCGTCGCGGATCTCGGTCAACAGCACCTCCTCACGTGAGGGCGCCGGCGGTGCTGCAGGTGCCGCGGCCTCGGCCCGCTTCAAGCGGTTGATCAGCCTTACGAACAAGAAAATAGCGAACGCGATGATCAGGAAATTTATCACCGTCTGAATAAACGCCCCGTAATTGAGCGTGACCGCGGCCACGCCGTCATGGGCATGCCGCAGGGTGACCTTGAGGTTCGAGAAATCGACCCCGCCAATCAAGATACCCAGAGGCGGCGTGATCAGGTCGTTGACCAGCGAGGTCACGATCTTGCCAAACGCCCCGCCGATGACCACACCCACGGCCAGATCGATCACGTTGCCGCGCACCGCAAAGGTGCGGAATTCGTCCAGAAATTTCATGTGTCTGTCGATTTAAAAGGTTCTAGTTCCAGCCGATCGGCTCATAGCCGCGATCGGCCAGGCAGCGATTGACGTAGGCCTTGTAGGCCGGCGCCGGGCCGTTGTTGTGGCTCGAGAACAGGCTGCGCACCAGCCCGGCCGCCACGCCACCGGCTGCACCGGCCGCCGCCCCGCGGGCGGCACTGCCATAGATGGCCCCGCCGACAGCACCGGCGGCCCCGCCAACGGCGCCGTTTTCGACCGCGCCCCTGGCATAACCGCCCACGCGGCCTTTTTCGTAATCCAGCCCGGCGGCCTCGGCGCGCTGCTGACAGGCCGCAATCGCCTGATCGCCGCCGGCCGGCGCGTTGTCGCTGGCCGAATACAGCACCGGTTTCTGCGAGGCACAGCCGGCCAGGAACAGCACCGCAGCACAGGCGGCCGTCATGCGTCGTTTCATTGTGAACCTCCCGAGCGCGTCGGCTCAGCCATAGGTTTTCTTCAGATAAGCCACGATATCGGCCGACTCGAATAGCGCTGTTTCAGTATTGGGATCAACCAGGTAGGGCACCTGCAGCCGCCCGGTCTCGTCGAACAGGATCTGGCGGTTGCGCCCGGTCACCGGCGCGTCGGCAAAAAACGTCTGGCGCACCCAGGGCGGGCCCATATCGGCCTTCGAAGCCTTGCCCATGTTGCGCAGCACATAAGGCACTTCCAGCTCGCAGAGCACTTCACGCACGGCTCGCGAATACGGGCTGGATTCAAAGCTGTAGAGCTCGGGCAGCTCGCGCGGCGGCTCGGTGCCCTGACGATTCACCGCGTGCATGCCCGCCATACCGCGCGTCAGGCTGGCCAGGCTCGCGCCGATCTGGCCAATCTTGCCGGGCGCGGCCACGGCAGCGCCGCGGCCCTGGCCATACGTGCTCGCCAGATGGTTGATGATATCGCGCGACTCATAAATGACGTCACCCGTGTTGTCATCGACCAGAAGCGGAAATTGGGCGCGGCCGCCCACCTGCTCGGCCTGCGGGCGAAACCGTGTGCCGCCTCGCGGGCAGGGCAGAATGACAGCATCCAGATCCAGCTCGGTCAGGGCCTGGCGCACCATGCGACAGAACGGGCAGGCTTCGTATTCGTAGAGTTGGAGCATGAGCGGCGGTTGGCGAGTGTTTTTGGCACCAACGGTACCGCGCCAGCCGGCCAGCGTGCTGGCCAGGACCGAAGTCAGCGTATTGCGCACGGGTCACCCGGAAGCGGTCGTGGAGTCTCGACGTGCAAGTGTACGTGCAGCGCCATGCTCGTGACTGAATCAGCTTGTAGCTTACCGCGCGGCTGGTCACAATCGCGGCCGTTTTCCCGGTGCGACGACTGGCATGGACAAGACCGACTTCGACTACGTGCTGCCCGAGGCCCGCATCGCCCAGGCCCCTCTGGCCGAGCGCAGCGCCTCCCGGCTGTTGTGCCTGGATCGTACCGACGGCACCTGCCGCGACCGCTACATTCGTGATCTCACCGAGCTGCTGGGCCCGGGGGACCTGCTGATCTTCAACGACACTCGCGTGCTGGCCGCGCGTCTGCACGGTCACAAGACCACCGGCGGCGCGGTCGAGGTCATGCTCGAGCGGATTCTGGCCGCGGACCGTATCAGCGCGAAGATCCGCGCCAACAAGCCACCCCGCCCGGGCACGCAGATCATCATCGGCCAATTCGAGCTGGTCGTCACCGCCCGCGAGGGTGAGCTCTATCACCTGCGATTGGACAGCTCGGCCCGCCTGTCGGATCTGCTGGCCGAGCACGGCCATATGCCGCTGCCGCCGTATATTCGACGCGACGACACCACGAGCGATCGCAGCCGCTACCAGACCGTCTGGGCGCGCCACGACGGCGCGGTGGCCGCACCCACGGCCGGCCTGCACTTCGACGATGCGCTGTTGGCGGCACTGGCCGAGCGCGGCGTGCGCTTTGCCTATGTCACCCTGCACGTGGGCTCGGGCACTTATCAGCGCCTGCGTGAGGGCGATCTAGCCAATCAGCGCCTGCATGCCGAGCGGGTCTACGTCAGCGATGAAACCTGTCAGGCCGTTGCCCAGACCCGGGCCGCCGGCGGCCGGGTGATCGCTGTCGGCACCACGGCGATTCGCAGCCTGGAAACCGCAGCACGGGCCGGCGGCGGTCAGATGGTGCCCTACGCCGATGAAACCGAGCTGTTCATCAAGCCCGGCGACGTCTTTCACGTCGTCGACGGCGTGATCACCAACTTTCACGAGCCCCAGTCCAGCCTGTTGATGCTGATCGCCGCGTTCGCCGGGCGCGAGGCCGTACTGGTCGCGTATGCGCACGCTGTGGCCGAAGATTATCGTTTCTTGAGCTACGGCGATGCCATGTTCATTGCCTAGGGCGTGTCGAACTAATCTCCACGCGCCGCACGAAGGCCTCGATCACCGAATACGCCCCGAACAGGATCACCCCAAGCGCCCAGGCGGCCAGCCACCAGCGCCCGTAATCGGCCTCGCGAACCCAGGCCAGAAGCCCGGCGACGTCCAGCGCCTCGCTGGCGTCCACAGTCAGCCCGGCATAGATGACAAACGCCCCGATGCCGGCGAACAACAACCCACGAGCGCCCAGACCGATACGGCTGACCGGATCGATCCAGCGCATGGCCGCCGGCGAGGCCACGAACCAGCGTCGAAACCCGGCCCGGACTGCCTTGTGCCAGTGCGCCACGGCCACGATGAGCGCTACCACGCCGCCGGCAATCACCAGCTCGCGCCCGCCCGGCCAGGCAAGCACCCGCGCCACCGCACTCTGCACCGGCCGGCCCTCATCACGGCCCAGCGCCATGGCCAGGCGCAGCCCGGCCCAGGCCAGCGAGATATGGGCCGCTGCGCTCACCAACAGCGCCAGACGCACGCTCAGACCCGCCGGCCGCCAGCCGTGACCATCCGTATCAAACAGCGATTGCACGAGCCGCCACAGCGCATAGGCGATCAAGCCCGCCGCCATGGCCACCAACAAGCCACGACCGCCGGGCAAGCCCTGAAGCACACCCAGCGAATCGCGCACGTCGTGGGCCGCGCTCAAGGTAAAGGCGGTCTCAAGCGCCAGCGCGCCGAAGATCAGATACACCACCCCACGCGCGCCGTAGCCGATCCGCGCCAGCCACCGAACACTCCAAATCAGGGCCTGTCGTTGCGTCATGAGCCGCCGTTGCCGCAGGCCGCGCGGCCCGGAACCAGTCGCACAGCGTGACAGACGCCGGGCCGCCTTGCTCGCAGACGCAGCGTCTATACTGGCGTCCTCTTTGCCGGCTGCCCTCCATCGTGCTCGAACCCTGGTCTTTATCAACGATCATCGCCTGCCTGATCGCCATCGCGATCGCCGCTCGAGTAGCGGCCGGTCTTCTGCGGCGCGGCGTATTGCGCCTGGTACCGCGCATGACCGCTGCGCTGCGGAGCTGGCTGTTGCGCGTGGCCGGCGTCGCCCGCCTCATCGAGCTGGCCCGGCGGCACTTGCCCCGTGCGACCGCCTGGATCGAGGCCCGGTTTGCCATCGATCGGTTCAGCGGCCTGCCGCTCACGCTGATTGCGCTTTTGGCGGCCTACCTGGCCTCCATCGGCACCGACCTGGCCGAAGAGGTCATCGAGCAAAGCGGTCTCGTGGCCATCGATCGTCAGATCAACCAGGCCCTGGCCGTCGTGCGTGACCCGGACGTAGTCGCGGTATTCGGCAAGATCACTCACCTGGCCGATATCACCACGCTGGTGGCCGTTGCCGGCGTGGCCAGCGCGTTTCTCTGGGCCGATCGACGGGCGGTGTTCCTGCCCGGGCTATCGCTGTCTATCGCCGGCTCACAATTGATCACCTATGTGGGCAAATACGTCATCGACCGGCCGCGCCCGGAATTTCTCACTTTCGCCGAGGCCGCCACGCCCTCGTTTCCCAGCGGCCATGCCACCGGTGCCATGGCCGTCTACGGCTTTATCGCCTACGCCATCCTGCGCGACATCCACCAGCCCCGCCTACGCTTCGAACTGGCCTTCTGGGCCGGCATGCTCATCGCCGCCATCGCGGCCAGCCGTATGATTCTATCGGTGCATTACGCAAGCGACGTCGCCGCCGGGCTGATCGTGGGCGGCTTCTGGCTGTTGGCCGGCTTTGCCGTGACAGAATACTTGCGAGAAACCTTTCATTATAGAAATTCAATCTAGCGAAAATTATCGTTCGCAAATTTTTTGGACTAGGGGATTTAGCGCTTGAATTACGCACCAAGAAAAATTCCCAAGCGCATGCAGGCTGGCGTCAATCAACGCGGGCTGATAGAACCTGTCTAATTGACATATTTCGGATTGGCTACCCGGCTTTGGATCACCAAAGTGAACGCCCCCTTTGCTGTTAGCACACACATCAATCACATCTTTAACTGTGAATTTTTGATCCTCCCCGCAAACAACCGGCGTAGACAAAAATTGGTCTAATTTAAGCTCATGCATTTCCGAATCAGCAGCAAACAAAGGCGCAAGATTTTTAAAAGAGAATGCTGTTCTTATTTTGATGTTTGAGGGAGCGCTCAAAACAACAGGAAACCTCACTTTACATCTGTGCAATTTGTTTACTTTGTGGAGAAGAGGGTTGCGATCTAAAAGAATCAGTCGAAGATTTGCTGATGCGCCTAGCAAACTATTGCGATCTTGACGCAATATTTTCTCTTGCATCTCATAGACTGATCCTATTAGTCGCTCTTCCTCCACTGGCAAATCTATCAGTGGCTTTACATCTAATTGGTCGCGCAATCGTGTCGGTTTGTGATTACGCGAGCGAATATCAACCGGCTCGTTGAAGACAGAATTTTCTTTGAAAAGCAAACCATTTATCGCGACCGTGGAACCGTTGGTCCCGCCCCAGCTAAATGCAACTGAAAGGCTAGCAAGATTGGGCATCTGAATTACCGGGGTGCGAAGGCTGCAACTGCTGTCATTTTTGGAGCACGAAAATTCGAGCGTCGCATCAGAGCGGAGCAAGACTTTAACGCTAGATCCTTCAAAAGATCCTTTGTAAAAATAAATGTCTTCGCGAGGAGGCCAAGGTTCAGGTATCGTCAATTCAAAGTGCACCGAGCCTTTAAATTCGCTCATAGATTATTCGGTGTATTGGGGAAGAGATATCGGATAACAGTTGATTCGTTTCACGGACCATTTCTCGTAGTTGCGCGATCAAGCATCGCGCCGCCTGGCTATCATCCCTTAGGCCGGCGCGTATTGGCCCGATTCTCATCGGCATCCGCATCGGCTTCGTCGCGTTCGAATAGAGACTCCAACTCTGCGGCGGCCTCACGCACCCGTCGGGCCAGGCGTTCTTCGTCGTCGGCCACTTCGTAGTGCTCGGCGAGCCGCGCTTCGTCGTGGCTGCGAAAGGTGGTCTTGGCGGTTTCGACTTCGTCGCGGGACAGGCCCAGGGCGCGCATGGTGTCGCCGGCCAGGGCGATGGAGGACAGGAAAGTCTCGCGCTGGAAGACCGTTACGCCCTGGTCCATCAGGCGATAGGCATGACGGCGATCACGGGCGCGGGCCACGATTTTCAAATGCGGGAAGTGGGTCTGGACCATGTGCACCAGCCGTAGCGAGGTTTCGATCTCACCGATGGCCACGACCAGTACCTTGGCCTCTTCGGCGTGGGCGGCGCGCAGCATTTCCAGGCGCGAGGCGTCACCGTAGTAGACGCGGGCACCGAAGCGGCGCACGAAGTCCACCTGGGCAGGGTTGGCTTCCAAGGCCACGAAGCCGATGCGCTTGGCCCGAAGCATACGAGCCACGATGCCGCCCACGCGGCCGAAGCCGGCGATGATGACCGGGTGCTCGGATTCTTCCGGGGTCTCATACTCCGGGGCTTTGGTGGCACCGGCCCGCCAGCGGTTGTAGGCGGCCGCCAGGGCGACCGCGCCCGGCGTGATGACCATCGACAGTGTGACCGTGGCCACAAGTAGATCGGCCTCGGCCTGCACGAACAGGTGATGCGCCACGGCCGTGGACAGGATGACGAAGGCGAACTCACCGCCCTGGCCCAGATACGCCGCCAGATTACGCGCCGCGGGAAAGACCAGACCGTGGCGCTTGGCCAGGCCGAAGAGGATGACAGCCTTGATCGCGAATAGCCCGAGCGTCATGCCCAGCAACATCAGCGGCTGGCTGGCGAACAGGCCGAGGTTGATGGACATGCCCACGGCGATGAAAAACAGGCCCAGCAGCAGGTCCTTGAACGGATCGACGTTGGCTTCCAGCTCGTGGCGGTATTCGGAGTCGGCCAGCAGCACGCCGGCCACGAAGGCACCCAAGGCCACGGAGATGCCAGCAGCCTCCATGATGGCCGCAGTGCCCACCACGATCAGCAGCGCCATGGCGATGAAGATTTCCTGCATGCGGGTGGCCGCCACCACGCGCAGCACCGGCTTCAAGACATAGTGGCCGCCCACCACCAGCGCGCCGATCACGCCGGCGGCCTTGGCGGTCTTGATCAACCCGCCCAGCAGGCTGATATCGGCATGCCCGGCCGAAAGCAGCGGCAACAGCGCCAGGATGGGAATGACCGCCAGATCCTGAAACAACAGAATGGCGAAGGCGCCGCGGCCGTGGCGCGAGGTGAGCTCGCCGCGCTCGGCCAGCATCTGCAGGGCAAAGGCCGTAGACGACAGCGCGAGTGCGGCCCCGGCCACGGTGGCCGGCACGAACGGCAGGCCCATCACCCAGTGCGCGGCCACGCCCAGCACCAGGCTGGTGGCCACCACCTGCAGCCCGCCCAGGCCCAGAATCGCCTTGCGCAACGCCCACAGGCGTCGCGGCTGCATTTCCAGGCCAATGATGAACAACAAGAACACCACGCCGAACTCGGCCAGATGCAGCACTTCATCGACCTGGCCGATCAGCCCCAGGCCCCAAGGCCCGATGATTACACCGGCCAGCAAATAGCCCAGCACCGAGCCCAGCTTCAAACGCTGGGCAATCGGCACAGCGATCACCGCGGCGGCCAGAAAGATGACGATTTCGACTAGCGATGCGCTCAAGGCCGATCACTCAGCAGATAGATATTGTTGCCTCTACTTTACCGGGCGCGCCGTGCGTATGCCCGGGTTGTCAAAAACGGACCGGGGCTGTCCAATAGATGCCCTCCCGGCCCGGCCGGCCACTCGACAGCCCGGATTCGTCATGGCGCATTCCACCGACTCTTCTTCGTCCACGCTGGATCTGGCCGGTCGCGCGGGCCGGCTCACCCCGGCCCAGATGAACGCTTTCTGGATGCCGTTCACCTCCAACCGGGAGTTCAAGGCCGCGCCCCGGATGATCACCGGTGCCGCCGGCTGCTACTACACCGCCGACGACGGCAGCCAGAAATACGACACGCTGTCCGGCCTGTGGTGTGCCAGCTACGGCCACGGCCGGCCCGAGATTGCCGAGGCGATTGCCCGCTCGGCGCGCACGCTGGACTATGCCCCGCCGTTTCAATATGCCCATCCGCTGGGCTTCGAGCTGGCCGAGCGGGTGGCCCAGTTCACCCCGGCCGGGCTGGACCGGATCTTCTTCACCAACAGCGGCTCGGAGTCGGCCGATACCGCTATCAAGATCGCCAAGGCGTACTGGGCACGGCTCGGACACCCGGAGAAGAATCAGGTCATCGGCCGCGACAAGGGCTATCACGGCGTTAACGTGGGTGGTACCAGCGTGGGCGGTATCGCGCCCAACCGGGCGGGCTTCGGCGAGCTGATGGGCGCCACGCATCTGCCGCATACGCTGCTTGAGGAGAACCGCTTCTCGAAAGGCTGCCCCGAGCACGGCGCAGACCTGGCCGATACGCTCGAGGCCCGCATTCGCGATATGGGCGCCGAGCACGTAGCCGCAGTGATGGTCGAACCCATGAGCGGCTCGGCCGGGGTCATCATCCCGCCCAAGGGTTATCTCGAGCGCCTGGCTGCGATCTGCAGGCGCCACAACATCCTGCTGATCTTCGACGAAGTGCTCACCGGCTTTGGCCGCCTGGGGGCCACCTTCGGCGCTGAGCTGTTCGGCATCACGCCGGATATTCTCACCATGGCCAAGAACATCACCAACGGCGCGGTGCCCATGGGCGCGGTGGCGGTCACCGAGGCCATCCACGAGGCCTTCATGGCCTCCACGCCGCTGGAATACGACGCCGAGTTTCGCCACGGCTATACCTACTCGGCCCATCCGCTGGCCTGTGCGGCCGGCCTGGCTGCACTCGACGTGCTCGAGCGCGACGATCTGGTCACCCGGGCCGCCGAGCTGGCGCCTTACTTCGAGGCGCAGATCCATAACCTGCGCGGGCTCAAGCACATCGTAGATATCCGCAACCTGGGCCTGGCCGGCGCGTTTCAGATCGAGGCCCTGCCCGGCGAGCCGGGCCGCCGGCCCTGGCAGATCGCTCTGGCCGCCTGGGAGCGCGGGCTATACGTACGTTTCGGCGGCGACACCGTACAGCTCGGCCCGCCCTTCATCGCCGAAAAGGCCGATATCGACCATATCTGCGAGGTGCTGGCCGACGTCATCCCGGCAGTTGATTAACACCCGCCGCCGTGGCCCGGTCTACGGGGCGACCGGCATCGCCTCGCTATCGGCCTGAAACACGGCCAGCGGCGAACGGTCGCCGGCCGGGCCGAATAACAGCAGATAGTTGGCCAACACGCGCGCGCGTTCAGTCTGGCGCAGCGCTTCGAGCATCGACTGCTCGGTGTCTTCGAACGACGGGCAGGCCCGGCGCGTGGTGGCCAGCCCGGAGACCGACAGCCCCGCGTCTTCGTGCTCGTACTCGCCGCTCAGCCGGTTACAGCCGGTCGAGCCGACCAGCCGATTGTCCGGATCAAAGCGGATATACGCGCGACCGCCCTGGTGCGCGTCAGGCGCGTTGACCACGAACCAGTCGGTTTCAGTCAGCCCGCGCGAAACCGGGTGGGCACGCCGGGTGAGGGTATACTCGGCAGCCGGCTCGATCTGGCGGCCGTTTTCATCCAGCGCGACCAGCCGGCCGTCATCGATAGCCCAGAGGCTGGCGCCGAGCTCGTCGGAGTCGGCCGGCGTCAACGCCAGGCGCTTCTGGTCGTCGATGTCCCAGCGGCCGACCTCGATGTAGTCGCTGTCCTGCTCGACGCCGATCGCCCGCTGTTGCAGCACGTAGCTGGCCCGTGGGCCCAGCGTGAGCCAGAGCGCGATGCCGTCACAATCGGCACAGGGCAACGTACCTACGTACTGGGCCGGTAGATCGCCGATGGCCTCCGGCGCGGCCACCACCGGCGAATCCTTGACCGCCGGGCCGCTGGCACAGCCGGCCAGAAGACAGAACATGCCAAGCGCAAACCAGCGCGGCGCGAATCGCGCGGCCTGGCGAACAGAAGTCGACGTCACAACGATAGCCTGTCTGCAAAAAGCAATACCAAAAGACTATCAACGATTGAGCGCCGCGCCCATCCGAAAAACGCCGCACCCGTTCAGCGCGACTGTACCTCGGTCCAGAGCTGCTGCACGAACTGCAGATCGTTGCCCGACAGCGACGGTATATAATGCAAGCGCTTCATCTGCTCGGACGACGGCTGGGCCGGCGGCCGGGTGAGCAGCGCATCCAGATACGGCCGCGCGGCCGCGTTGGGGCTGGCGTAAAACGTGTGATTGGACAGCTGGGCCCCGTTCTTGGCCTCCAACAGGAAATCGATGAACTTGTGGGCCAGATCCGGATGTGGCGCCCGCTTGGGCACGGCCATGACATCAACCCACAGCTCTGTGCCTTCCTTGGGCACCACAAACTTGATGTTCTTGAAGGCTTCCGGGTTCTCGGATTTGTAATAGGCAAAATCACCGTTGAACGTCATGCCGGCCGCAACGTTGCCGCGAGCCAGCTGGCGCAGCACCGGTGTGCCGTCGTCAAAGGCGGCGAAGTTGTCGCGGGCCTTGGTGGCTAGCACCTCGCGGGCGGCAGCCTTCCAGGCATCGCGCCCGGTGCAGTCGTAGGGCTTGCCCAGCCACGCACAGGCCGCGCCAAGTGTGACCTGGGCATCGGTGGCCAGGGCAAACGGATATTTAGAGTTCAGCTTCGGGTCGAACAGGATCGCCCAGGACTCCGGCACCTCGCCCAGCTTGTCGGCGTTGTAGGCAATACCGGTATCGCCCCATTGATAGGGCACGGTATAGCGGTTGTTGCGGTCGTAGGCCGGGTCTTGAAAGCGCTTAGCGATATTGTCCAAGTGCGTCAGCTTCGACTGGTCCAGCGCCTGGATCAGCCCGGTTTCGATCAGCCGCGGCACGTAGTAATTCGACGGCACGATGACGTCATATTGCCGCGCGCCGCCGGCCTGCAGCTTGGCGAACATCTTGGGCATGGATTCGTAGTAGTTCTGAACCACCTCCACGTCGTAGCGTTTTTCAAACGCTTTGATGAGCGCGGGGTCCATATACTGCGACCACGAAAACAGATACAGCGTGTCGGCCTTGTCTTCGGCCTGGGCGCCGGCGGCCCCGGCCAGCAGCGACAGGCCGACAACGGCCAGGCCCAGCGCTTTCTTGAAAGATGTCATGGGTGTGCTCCCCCTCAGGATGCGATGCGCCGCGCGCGAACATATTGAAACGCCAGTGTGATGGCCGCGGCCGCAAAGACCGTGCCGATCATCAGCGTGGCGATGGCGTTGATCTCGGGCGATACGCCGCGCTTGATGGCCGACCAGATGAAGATCGGCAGCGTGACGGACTCGGGCCCCGAGGTGAAATAACTGATCACGAAATCGTCGATCGACAGCGTGAGCGCCAGAAAGAATCCCGCCACGATCGCCGGCTGCAGCGTGGGCAGTATGAAAAACCGAGCCCGTTGCCAGGCGCCCGCATACAGATCGCTACAGGCATCGAACAGCCGCGGGTCCAGACCCACCAGCCGTGAATAGACCAAGAGTGCTACGAACGGCGCCTGGAAGCTCACGTGCGCGATGATCATCGTGCCAAGACCCAGATCGAAGGCCCCGGTGGCGGAGGCCAGGCGCGAGAAAAACGACAGCTGGGCAATGCCGTAGACGATATCCGGCATGATGATCGGCAGATAGATCAACGCGATCAGCCAGCCCAGACGCCGATCGCGATGGGCATACAGGCCATACCCCATGGCCGTACCCACGGCGGTGGCGATCACCGACGAGACCAGCGCCAGCACGGCCGAATTCCAGGCCGCCGAGAGGATCGAATCATCCGCGAATAACGCGCGATACCAGCGCAGTGATACGTCCACGAACTCCGCTGAAGAGTTCACGCTGTTGAACGAATAGAGCACCACCACGGCCAGCGGTGCATAGAGCATGACCAGCACTGCGTACCAAATTACGCGCATGGCGACGTGCGGGCGCGCGGCACGGCTCACAGCATCACCCCCGAATCACCGCCTAGGCGCCGGCCCAGGCGTCGCAGCACCATCAGTCCGACCAGCGTGGCCACGATCATGATCAGGGCCGCTGCCGCGCCGAACGGCCAATTAGAGGCCGCCGCAAACTGTCGTGCCACCAGGCTGCCGAGCATCAGATTCTTGCCGCCGCCCAGAAGCTCGGGAATCACGTACATGCCAAAGGCCGGAATCGCCACCAGCACCGTGCCAGCCGCCAGCCCCGGCAGCGTCTGGGGCAAAACGCCGTGGCGAAACGCGTCCCAGGTGCCGGCCCCCAGGTCGCGCGCGGCATCAATCTGGGCCGTATCCAGGCGCTCGAACACGGCATACAGTGGCAGCACCATGAACGGCAGAAAGTTATAGACCAGGCCCAGGGCGACGGCGAACTGCGACGGATACAGCCCCAGATGCGGGCTGATAAAACCAAGAGCGGCCGCCAAATCGGCCATCGGCGTGCCCGGCGCCAGGATATTCATCCAGCCGATGGCGCGGATGACCTGATTGGTCCAGGACGGCACCACCACCAGCAACAGCATCAGCGGGCGCAGCCGCGCCGGGGCCCGGCTGATATAGAACGCCACCGGGTAGGCGATGAGGATCACCGCCGCCGTGGCCAGCACGGTCTGGGCCAGCGTACGGCCCACCACATAGAGATTGGCCGGCGACCAGCCCAGAAACCCGTAGCCGGCCAGCTGTTTGAAGGCGGCTAGAGTCAGCGGCATTTCCGGCAGCCCGTAGCTGCCGTTGGTCATAAACGCGATGGTCATCAGATACGCCGCGGGGGCGACCAGAAACACCACGATCCAAATTACGCCAGGCGCTACCAGCCCTAGGAGATGCCAGATCGCCGACCAGCCGCCGGTCCGTGCACGCGCCTTAGCCATCGAGCGTGACCACCCCCGACTGTTCGACCGCCAGCGCCACCTCGGCGCCGATGTCATACATCCCCTGGCCGCGGTTGTCGTCGACGGCCACCAGCGTGGTCTCGCCGGCGGCTACCGTGTATTCCATGCGACTGCCGCGATAGAGCCGCTCGCGCACCTGCGCCCGGATCACATTGGGCCCCTGGCCGCCAGCGGCCGGGGCGTCGGCCGGGCGAATATGCATGACCTCCGGGCGCAGCAGTACATGCGAGCCGGGCCTGAAATCGCCGGCCAGCCGACCGAAATCAGCCGTTAGGCCTTCGGCGTCCTGGGCCCGGATCGCAAACAGGTTGGAATGCCCCATAAAGCGCGCCACGAACGGATTAGCCGGGCGCTCGTAAAGCGCGGCGGGCGCGCCCACCTGCTCGATACGCCCCTGATTCAACACCGCCACGGTATCGCTCATCACCATGGCCTCGTCCTGATCGTGCGTGACAAAGACAAACGTCATGCCCAGCCGGCGCTGGATACGCAAAAGCTCCAGCTGCAGCGTGGCGCGCAGGCCAGCGTCCAGTGCCGAGAGCGGCTCGTCCAGCAGCAACACATCCGGCTCGTTGACCAGCGCGCGTGCCAGGGCCACGCGCTGGCGCTGGCCGCCCGAGAGCTGATCGATCCGGCGCCCCAGCAGGTTATCGATCTGGATGAAGGCCGCTGTCTCGGCCACCCGTTTTTTGATCGTGGCGCGATCGTGGCCCTGCATACGCAGGCCGAAGCCGATATTGGCGGCCACGTCCAAATGCCCGAACAAGGCATACGACTGGAACACGGTATTCACGTTGCGCTTGTGGGCCGCCGTTCGAGTGACATCTCGCCCGCCGATGGACAACGTGCCGGCGTCCGGGCTGTCCAGCCCGGCGATCACGCGTAACAAAGAGGTCTTGCCACAGCCTGACGGGCCCAGCAGAGTGAAAAAACTACCCGCCGGAATATCCAGGTCCACGCCGTCCAGCGCCACGGCGTCGGGGCCGAAAGCCTGATGCAGGCCGCGCAGAGAAATCGCCGTATCGGCACGTGGCGCGTTGTCGCGGCCGGCCTCGGTGGCCGCCGGCGAACGGGATTGGCTCATGAAATGCCCTCGCGATCGATAGGCGCAGGGATCGAACCCATCGGGCAGAGGCCAATCGATTCGACACATCACTCTGGCGGACCAGGCCGCGAAACCGAATTGTGCCCGACAAAACCGGCCATGACGAAACGCGCGCCGCCGCGCCCCGCATCGATTGTCGTATTCCAGAGGCCGTACGAAGCGGCTACGCTGAGAACGAAGCTCACACACGTCGCGCGGCGATGGCCCACGCAAGCTCCAGCAAACGCGGCACCAACGCGCGCCAGCAGGCGATCTATACGCAGGGCATGGCCGGCTACGTACCGACCATCCCGCCCGAACCCGGCGCCCTGGCCCGCGCAGCCGCCCAGATCATGAACGAGGCCGGGCGCGCCTATATCGACGGCGGCGCGGGCAGCGAGACCACCATGGACGCCAATCGTCGGGCCTTCGACGACTGGCAGATCGTCCCAAGCATGCTGGCCAACGTGGCCGAGCGCGACACCGGCATCTCCCTGTTCGGGCGGAAGCTGGCTCAGCCGTTCGTGCTCTCGCCGATCGGCGTGCTGGATCTGGCCCACCCCGCCGGCGATATCGGCGTAGCCCGGGCCGCGGCCTCGCGCGGCGTGCCGTTCATCCTATCCAACCAGGCCAGCCAGCCCATGGAGGCCTGCGCGCGGGCCATGGATCGCGAGGCCGGGGATCAATCCCTCGGCGCGCCGCGCTGGTTCCAGCTTTACTGGCCCAAGTCCGACGAGCTGGCGGCCTCGCTGGTGGCCCGCGCTGAGGCCAGCGGCTGCGAGGCCCTGGTGGTCACCCTCGATACCACGCTTTTAGGCTGGCGCCCGCGCGATCTGGCGCTTGGGCACCTGCCGTTCCTGCACGGCCGCGGTATTGCCCAGTACACCCATGACCCGGTCTTTCGCCGGCTGATGAAAGACGCCCCCAAGAGCGAGCGACCGCCGCTGACGCGCACCACGCTCAAAAACGCGATCGGCGCCGCGCGGCGTTTCCCGGGCTCCACCCTGCGCGCGATGGTCACCGGCGACGGCGTAGCCGCCGTACGCCAGTTCATCGCCACCTATTCCCGGCCGGACCTTACCTGGGACGATCTGGCCTGGCTGCGTGAACGCACGCGCCTGCCGATTCTGCTCAAGGGTATTCTCTCGCCCGACGATGCCCGGCGCGCCAAAGCCGCCGGCATGGACGGTCTGGTGGTTTCCAACCACGGCGGCCGCCAGGTCGACGGGGCGATCGCCTCGCTCGATGCCCTGCCCGCCATCCGTGCGGCCGTGCCCGAGATGCCGCTGATACTGGACTCTGGCGTGCGCACCGGCGCCGATATCTTCAAAGCACTGGCCCTGGGTGCGAGTGCCGTGGGCATGGGCCGGCCCTATGCCTGGGCCCTGGCGCTGGGCGGCCAGGCCGGCGTGGCCGAGTGGCTGGACAATATCGCGGCCGAGTTCGAGCTCACCATGGCGCTGGCCGGCTGTGCCTCGGTGGCCGATATCCAGGACGCCAGCCCGCGCGTGATCGCGCGCAACCCGTCTGTCGCATCGCCCGCGCCCAATGCTTGAGCTGGCGCCGTGGTTGATCGGACTGGCGCTTATCGCCCTGGCCTGGTGGTCGGCCATGGGCGCCAAGGCCCGGGCCCGCGCGGCGGCACGAGCGGCCTGCGACGAAGCCGAAATGACCTTCATCGACGAGCTGGCCTTGAAACGTCTACACCTCGCGCGCGATACCCACGGCAAGCGCCGCCTGGCCCGGCGCTACGGCTTCGAGTTCTATCAGCGGGGCGACCGGCGCTATGCCGGCACCGTGGAAATGCACGGCCAGAGTGTGGCCAACGTCTACATGGGCCCGCGGCCGATTGCCTAAAACCGACCGCTTAGAGCCGATCAGGCGGGCGGCGGCGTGGTACGACGCGGATCCGTCTCGGCCATCATCGGCTGGTCGGCATGGTGAGACAAAATATAGTTCAGGTTATTGAAACCACTCACGTCCACGAGCTCACGAGCGGCCAACCAGTCCACCAGACTGACCAGGCACATGGCCGGAAAATGCCATTCCTCGAACCGGCCGGCAGCGGCTTCGGTGTCAAGCCAGTCTAGGCATTCGGCAATGCGCTCGTGTTGGATACGAAAATATTTCGTGTCGTGATCATCGACGTTAAGCCCGGACATCGCCGACAGGCGCAGCACCACGGCGGCGTCGCCCGCGCCGTCGATCACGCTGATAGCGTTCTCGTCGGCCCAGATCAGCGGTTTCAACGCATATTTATCGGCCAGATACCGATAAATGATGCGCGACTCGAACAGCGTATGCCCGTCGTCGAGCAGCGTGGGAATCTTCAGAATCGGGTTATGCGCTTTCAGCGCGGCGCGGTCCTTGTCCCAGATGTCCATGGGCGTGAAGAGATAGTCGCGATCGCCCAGAAGCAGGCGAATACGGCGCACATAAGGCGAGCCACCCGAGCCCAGTAGTTCCATGTCGAAAACACGTTAGAAACAGATGGCGCGAAGTGTAGCCGCCCCACCATGACATTGCGAGATGGCATTGATTCACGCCCAGTAACGCCAAGACGCTAGACTCCAGCCTAGACCCACAAACAATCCGCCATGACCCAACCCGCCACAAGCGACTCGAACATCACCCTGCGTTTTCTGGCCGAACCCACGGACGTGAATTTCGGCGGCAATGTCTTTGGCGGCAGCGTGATGAAATGGATCGACCACGCCGGCTATACCTGTGCCGCCACCTGGTCGCATAGCTACTGTGTGACGGCCTACGTCGGCGGCATCCGTTTTTTGAGGCCGATTCGAGTGGGCGATCTGGTGGAGCTCAAGGCCGAGGTCATGCACACCGGCACCACCAGCATGCATATCTCGGTATCGGTGTATGCGCGGGACCCCAAGACCGCGGATGCCCGGTTCACCACGCACTGCATTCTGGTGTTCGTTGCCATGGATGGTGACGGCCAGCCGTGCCCGGTCCCGTCGTTTGTGCCGGAAACCGACCACGGCCGGCGCTTGAACAACTACGCCCGCAAGATGATCGAACTGCGCAAGAACATGCAGGACGAGGCCGCCAGCTTTCTCGACGAGCTCGAGGTCGGCCAGCCGACCGAATAATGCCCTGCCTGCCCATGACAAGGACCGTGTCTATGCAACGACGTACGCTTTTGAAGGCCTCGATGGCCCTGACCGCGCTGGGCCTGCCGGCGTTCCCCGCGATCTCGGCGGCCGCGACGAATGCCAGCGACAGCGAGCCGTTCTCGTTCGACGCGCTCAAGCGCCGAGCAAAAACAATGGCCGGTAAGGCTTACCGTCCCACCAAGAACAACCAGCCCGAGCCGCTCAAGAATCTGACGCCGCTGGACTATCAGAAGATCAGCTTCAAGAAAGACCACGGGCTCTGGGCCGGCAGCGATGCCATTGATCTGCGCGTGTCGTTCTTCCATACCGGCATGCATTTCAATACGCCGGTACGCATGCACGTGGTCGACGACGACGGCCAGGCACATCGCGTGCATTTCTCGCCCGACATGTTCGACTATGCCGACAGCGGCATCGATCCCGCCTCGCTCGCCGGCAAACCGCTGGGATTCGCCGGCTTTCGCATGGGCATCAACAAGAGCCCGGGCCATACGCCGGAATATGCCTCGTTCCTGGGCGCCAGCTATTTCCGGGCCATCGACCGCAACATGCAGTACGGCCTCTCAGCCCGCGGCCTGGCCATCAATACCGGCCTGCCCAAGGACGAAGAGTTCCCCGATTTCACCGCATTCTGGTTCGAGCAGCCGGAGCCCGGCTCCACTACGCTGACCGTTTATGCGCTGCTGGATTCGCCCAGCGCTACCGGCGCCTACAAGTTCGTCATCGACGTCGGCAACGACGAGGGCACGGTCATGGACATCGACTCGCACCTGTATACCCGCGAGGCGATCGAGCGTCTGGGCATCGGGCCGATGACCAGCATGTTCCTGAAAGGCACCGCGCAGCCGGCCGCGCGCCAGACCATCTCACCGCGCATGCACGACTCCGACCGGCTGTCGATGTGGCGCGGCAACGGCGAATGGATCTGTCGCCCGCTGTACAACCCGCGCAGCTTGCAGTTCAACACCTTTGCCGACGACAACCCGCGCGGGTTCGGCCTGGTGCAGCACGACCACGATTTCGACGACTATCGCGACCCGGTCACCTGGTACAACCGCCGGCCCAGCTTGTGGCTGGAACCCAAGGGCGACTGGGGCGCCGGCCAGATCGCGCTCATGGAACTGCCCACGCTGGGCGAGACGGTCGACAACATCGTGACGTTCTGGATTCCCAAGGAACCGGTCACGGCCAACGATCATCTCAACTTCGCCTACAAACTCTACTGGTGGCCCGAGCCGCCGGCCGAGCCGGGCCTGGCCACGATCGATGCCACCTGGTCGGGCATGGGCGGCGTTCAGGAAGGCTGGATTCCGGGCGATCACAACCCCGAGGACTACGCCAAGCGCTTTGCCATCGACTTCATCGGCCCGGAGCTGGCTGAATTGGCCAAGGCCGGGCAGACCGATCAGCTGGCCGTGGACGTAAGTGCCTCCAACGGCGAGATCAGCTATCGCGCGATTCACCCGCTGGCCGATATTGGCGGCGTGCGCGCGGTCATCGACTGGCGCCCGACCAGCCAGGACGCCACGCCGGTCACACTTCGGGCCTACTTGAAACAAGGCGACGACGCCCGCTCGATCACCTGGCTGTACCAGTTCCAGCCGCCGGAGCCGGCTGATCGGCATTACTGATCACGCCCTGCTCGCCCGCATAGCGGCCGGCGTGCTGTGTGGCATCGTCGGCCTCTATGCCACGGGGGCCATCGTCTATCGCGGTCCCGCTCGGCCGCTGGCGCGCTGGGCGCTGGTGGGCCTATGGACCGGCCTCTGGCTGGCGGCGGTGATCGGGCTGGCACTGGCCAGCTGGTTCATGCCGTTCGTCTTTGCCGTGGCCGGGCTGGTCTTTGCCGCCGCCTGGTCGCGCGTTACACCGGCCCGCGAGCGCGCCTGGGCGGCTGATGTAGCCCGCGTGTTTCACGTGGAGCAGGCCGGCCAGCACGTGACGATTCACGACGTGCGCGATTTCGACTGGCACAGCCGCGAGTCGTTCGAGCCGGCCTGGGTGACCCGAACCTACGACCTCGACACGCTGGTGTCGACCGATCTGGTGGTGTCCTACTGGGCCGGGCCCCATATCGCCCACGCGCTGGTCAGTTTTGGTTTTACCGACGGGCGCACACTGTGTTTTTCGGTCGAAGTGCGCCGCGTGACCGGCACGCATTTCTCCGCCCTCGGCGGGCTGTTTCGTCAATGCGAGGTGGTGGTCATCGCCGCCGAAGAGCGCGATATCGTGCGCACCCGGGCCAGCGTGCGCGGCGAGCGGGTCTATCTGTACCGGGTGGCCCTGCCCGATGCGTCACGCCGCGCGCTGTTCTGCTCTTATCTAGACACCGGCCAGGCGCTGGCCACCCGGCCGCGGTTCTACAACACACTCACGGCCAACTGTTCCACGCTGATCTATGACATGGTCGAGCCGATCGTGCCGGGCGTGCCCTGGAACTGGCGGCTGCTGGTGCCGGGCCACCTGCCGGCGTATCTGTATCGGCTGGGCGCGTTGACCGATAATCTGTCGCTCGAGGCGCTGACCGCCCGCGGCCAGATCAACGCAGCCTCAACGGCCTGGGACCGGGCCGACCCGGCCACGCGCGGGCCCTACAGCCAGGCCATTCGCCACGAACTGCCGGTGCCAGAACCACAGCGCTTCGGTTAGTCTGGCTCGGTCTGCATCGTTCTGGGGGTTGCTCGTGGCTTATTCTTCTCGTTGGCTGGCGATCGCGCTGGTTTCTGCCGGCCTGGTCGGTGCCAGCCTGCCGGCGTCTGCTGCCGATCAGGCCAAAGCCGGCCAGTGGGATCTCACGGATCTCTACGGGGCACCCGCGGGCTGGCAGGCCGCTTACGAGCAGACCCAAAGCGAGATCAAGGCCCTGCCCGAGCTGGCCGAGACCTTGACCGAAAGCCCCGAGCAGCTGGCCACGGCGCTGAACCGTATTGATGGCGTGCACAAGCGCTTGGCCCGACTGGCCACCTATGCCCACCTGGCCGCCGACGTGGACCTGCGCGCGGCTGACGCCCAGGAGCGCCGCGGTCGTGTGGATCGCTTGCAGGCTGATTTCGGCCAGGCCGTGGGTTTTGTCGAGCCGGCGCTGGTGGCACTCGGCCCGGACACCTTAAGCGCCTGGGCCGACAAGCCGGCGCTGGCCGAGCACGCTTATTACTTGCGCCACGTCGCCCGAGAGGCGCCGCACACGCTCTCGCGCGAGACCGAGTCGGCGCTGGCCGCTCTCTCGCCCGTGGCCGGCCAGTCGGATACCTTCGAGTTACTCTCCAGCGCAGATATCGCCTGGCCGCATATCACCATCGACGGGCAGGAGCGCACGATCAACCAGGCCAGCTATACCCAATGGCGGGCCGATGGGGATCGCGATACGCGAAAAGCCGTTTTCAAGGCGTTCTGGTCGACATACGGCCAGTACGAGGACACCTTCGGCTCGCTGCTGAACCAGGCCGTTTATGGCCACGTCATCGACGCGCGCCTGCACCATTACGACAGCGCGCTGGCGGCGGCCCTGGCCGCTGATGATATCCCGGTCGCCGTCTATCATCAGCTGATCGACTCGGTGGATGCCCACCTGCCCACGCTGCATCGCTATCTCAAGCTACGGGCCAAGCTTCTGGGCGTGGACCAGCTGCATTATTACGACATCTATCCGCCGCTGGTGGCCGCTCCCCGCGACTACGACCTGGCCGATGCGCGGTCACTGGTCAAGGCCGCCACCGCCCCGCTGGGCCCGGCCTATCAAAAGCGCCTGGCCATGGCCACCCAGGCGCCCTGGACCAGCGCCTACCCCGCGCCCGGCAAGCGCCCCGGGGCCTATATGAACGGCTCGGCCTATGAAGTACATCCTTATGTACTCATGAACTTCCAGGGCGACTACGAAAGTGTCTCGACCTATGCCCACGAATGGGGCCACGGCGTGCATTCCATGCTGGCCAATGCCGCCCAGCCCTATGCCACGGCCGACTACCCGATCTTCACTGCCGAGGTGGCCTCGACCACCAACGAGGCCCTGCTAATCGATCATATGATCGAAAACGCTGCGAGCCCCGACGAGAAGCTGTTCTATATCGGCCAGGCGCTGGAGTCGCTGCGCGGCACCTTCTTCCGCCAGGCCCAGTTCGCCGAATTCGAGCTGGCCCTGCACGAAGCCGCCGAGGCCGGCCAGAGCCTGTCGGGCCAGCGCATCAGCGCGATGTACCAGGACATCCTGAACCGCTATTACGGTGTCGCCGACGGCGTGACCGCCATTGATGAGCGCATGGCCTACGAGTGGGCCTACGTGCCGCATTTCTACTACAACTTCTATGTCTATCAGTACGCCACCTCAATCGCGGCCGGCGAATATTTCGCCAGCCGTATCCGGGCCGGCGACACGAACACGCGCGACGCGTATCTGGCCGCGCTTGCCGCCGGCGGCTCGGCCTCGGGCTACGACATCTTGAAAAACGCCGGCGTGGACCTGGCCACGGCCAAGCCCTACGACCAGCTGGTGGCTCGCATGAACGCCCTCATGGACCAGGCCGAAACAATCCTTGCCCGGCAGAACTGATATGTCCGGCGACTTTCGTATGGCCATGATCGGCTACGGCACCGCCGGCGCGGTCTTTCATGCGCCGCTGATCGCCGCCACGCCGGGGCTCGTGCTTGCCGCCGTGGTCACATCCAGCGCCGAACGGGCCGAGGCCATCGGCCAACGCTATCCCGATGCGACAGTCATCGCCTCACCTGAGGCGCTCTGGGCACAGGCCGCGGATTTCGATGCCGTGGTCATTGCCTCCCCCAATGCCACCCACGCTCCGCTGGCACGCGCGGCCATCGCCGCCGGGCTGGCTGTGATCATCGACAAGCCCATGGCCGCCACGACCGCCGATGCCGACAGGCTGATTGCCGAAGCCCGGGCCGCCGGGGTGGGCCTGACGGTGTTTCATAACCGGCGCTGGGACAGCGACTTTCTGAGCCTGGCCGCGCTGATGGCCGACGATGCGCTGGGGGACATACGCCGCTTCGAGTCGCGCTTCGAGCGCTGGCGGCCCGAGGCCAAGCCGGGCTGGAAGCGCGATACCGGGGCCGATGCCGGCGGGGGCATCCTGTTTGATCTGGGCAGCCATCTCATCGACCAGGCGCGGGTGTTGTTCGGCCCGGTGGCCCGGGTTTATGCCGAGCTGGAGGCCCGCTACGAGGCCGGCGGGGTAGACGACGATTCGTTCGTGGCCCTGGAACACGCAAGCGGCGTGCGCTCGCATCTGTGGATGAGCAGCGTGGCCCCGCTGGCCGCCCCGCGTCTGCGGGCGCTGGGCCGCCGGGCCGGCTACGAGAAATACGGCATGGACCCTCAGGAAGAGGCCCTGCGGGCGGGGCACTCACCGGCCGAGCCGGACTGGGGGCACGACCCGGTTGCCGGCCAGATCGCCGCGGGCGACGACGTGACACCCCACACCACGACGCCCGGCGACTACGGCGCCTTCTATCGCGGCGTGCGCGAGGCCCTGGCCGGTGCAGCCCCCATGCCCGTGGCCGCTGAAGACGCCCGCGCGGTTCTGGCGATCATCGAGGCCGCACAGCGCTCACACGCCGAGCGGCACGTGGTCCAACTAGCCGACGAGTAGCCGCCGAGCGGGGGCGGCGGCCCGCGCCAGCAGCGAGCCCGCGCGCGCCTCCTGCCAGACACTCGGGGCCAACGGCTCGACCTGATCGGCGAAGCGCTGAGCACAGGCCGCCCAGGAGAAACTCAGGGCATGGACCCGAGCGGCCTCCGGCGACAGCTTGAGCGCGCCGTCGATGGCCTGGCCGAGGTCGTTGTCCAGACAGGCCACATGCGGGGCATCGCCCAGCACGTCCTGCGGGCCGGGCACGGGATAGGCCGCCACCGGCAGGCCGCTGGCCAACGCTTCAAGCAGCACCAGGCCGTAGGTATCGGTACGGCTGGGAAAGACAAAGATATCGGCCGCGGCGTACCAGCGCGCCAGCGCCGCGCCGGTCTGCCAGCCGGCAAAGATCACGTCGGGGTATTCGGCTTCCAGGCGCTCGCGCGCGGGCCCGTCGCCCACCACGATCTTGGTGCCCGGACGGTCCACGTTCAGAAACGCTGCGATGTTCTTTTCTACCGCCACCCGGCCGACATAGATCATCACCGGGCCGGGTCCGTCGATGGTCACGGCATCATCACGCGGGGCGAATACCCGCGCATCCACGCCGCGCGGCCACAGCACGGTGTGGGTAATGCCATGGCTGGCCAGCTCGGCGGCCAGCGTGGGGGTGGTGACCATCACCCGCGTGGCCGCCTGATGGAAGCGCCGAATGACGCCATAGGTCAGACGCCGCGGCACCCCCATGCGCATCTTCAGATACTGCGGGAAATGGGTGTGATACGAGGTCGTGAAGGCCAGGCCCTGGCGGCTGCAATACGCCCGCGCCGCGGTGCCCAGCGGCCCCTCGGTGGCGATATGAATCGCCTCCGGGGCCATGGCCTTCAAGCGCTCACCGATCGCCGCCGGCGTGGCCAGGGCCAGGCGAATCTGTGGCTCTCCCGGACAGGGCAGGCCCCGAAAATCGCCGGGCGTGATGGTGACGATTTCATGGCCGGCCCGGGTGAGCTCGTCCACCACGATCGACCAGGTCCGCACCACGCCGTTGATCTGCGGGTGCCAGGCATCGGTAATCAGCGCGATCTTCATGCCGAAGCGGCCACCGGCTCGGGCCGGCGTTCGGTGGCCTGGGCTTCGCCGCCTTCACGGCCCCAGTAGAGAATCTGCATCTCGCCGGCGTGGTCCTCGGTCAGCGCGGTACAGGATTCGACCCAGTCTCCGTCGTTGCAGTAGTCGATACCCTCGATATCGCGGCGCGACGGCGTATGAATATGCCCGCAGATGATGCCGTCCACGCCGCGGCGCTTGGCTTCATCGGCCAGGGCTTCTTCAAAGCGGCCGATAAAGGCCACCGCATTCTTCACCTGGTATTTCAGAAATGCCGACAGCGACCAGTAGGGGTAGCCCAGCCGGCGGCGCACGGTGTTGAAGTAGCTATTGGCCCGAATCACCCCCCGATAAGCCACATCGCCCAGCACGGCCGCCCAGCGCGCCTGGGTGCACACGGCATCGAACTCGTCGCCGTGGATTACCAGATAGCGCTTGCCGTCTGCGGTTTCGTGGACACACTCCTGACAGACCTCGATGCCGGACAGGTCGATCGGCAGATAGTCGCGCAGCACTTCGTCGTGGTTGCCGGGCACATACACCACGCGGGTGCCACGTTCGCGGTTCAGATTCAGGATCGCGCGGACCACAGCCGTATGGCTGGCCGGCCAGTACCAGGCTTTTTTCAGCGCCCACGCGTCAATCACGTCACCCACGAGATAGAGCGTGTCGCAGTGCACGGTCTCCAGAAAATCCAGCAGCCGCTCGGCCCGGCAGCCACGCGTGCCCAGATGGAAATCTGAAATCCAGACGGTGCGATAGCGGTGCAGCTCGGGCGGACGTGGGCCCGGCCGGCGACGGTGCGGCGTGGTGGCACGCGACGGTATGGACACATCGCTTTGGGGAGCGATACGGTCGATCAGCTCATCATCGAAGTGCATGACAGGGCCTCCAGACGGTTGAGACCCCTCGAGCATGTCGGCGCCCGATGACCGTTTGACGACGGCTTGTTAACGATGCGATGACAATCGCGATACAAAGACCCAGCGGCTGGCCAGCGCATAGTTGAGCCCCATGGCCAGCACGCCGCCGGGAATGACCGCCAGCAGCGGATGGGCCGGGCCGAAGGCGCTCGTGGCCACGATCAGCGCGTAGCAGCCATAGTTCAGCGTCATGCCGATCGCGTTGACGGCCAGATAATGCAGCCATTCACGCAGCCAGGGCCGACGCGCCCGGCCGCTGAAGGTGGCATGCCGATGGATGAACCACGAACCGCTGGTGGCTGCGACGATCGAGGCCCCTCTCGAGGCCAGCCCCGGCCAGCCCAGGCCGTGGACCAGTACGGCCAGCACGGCCATATCCACGCCAAACGCCAGCCCGCTGACCGCGGCAAACGCAAGCGCTGGCGCCGCCCTCGGCAGCCGGCGAGATCGGCACACAGCGCCATCGAGTGATAACAGTGTCATGCCCCGGCTTTAGCATGCGCCGCTGACAACGGCGTGACCGCCCCATGACAAAAGGGGTCATCAAGCGTTCATCGCCGCGTCACCGACGCGTCATCGACCGGGAACAACCTAAGCGTGACGATTTGATTGCAAATTGCACGCTTATGAGTCCCGCCGCTTTTGACTTCGTTGCTGGCCACCACCGCGCGGCCCAGCGTGTTCTCATCCTGGGCGGCGACGGCTTTTGTGGCTGGCCCACCGCCCTGCATCTGTCGGCGGCCGGCTATGAAGTGGCCATCGTCGATAATCTGTCGCGGCGCAAGATCGACGTCGAGCTGGAAGTGGATTCGCTCACGCCCATCCGCCCCATGAGCGAGCGCCTGGACGCCTGGGAAGCCGTCTCGGGCCGGCGGATCGGCTTTCATCGCTTCGACGTGGCCCGCAACTATCAGCGCCTGCTGGACCTGCTGGTGGACTGGCGCCCGGAAGCCATCGTGCACTTCGCCGAACAGCGCGCGGCCCCCTATTCCATGAAATCGGCCTGGCACAAGCGCTACACCATGGACAACAACCTGGGGGCCACCAACACCCTGCTGGCGGCCCTGGTGGAATCCGGCGTGGACAGTCATATCGTGCATCTGGGCACGATGGGGGTCTACGGCTACGGCAGTGCGGGCATGAAGATTCCCGAGGGCTATCTCACCGTGCACGTCGAGGCCGACGACGGCACCTTGAGCGCTGATGAGATTCTCTACCCCGTCAATCCCGGCAGTATCTATCACCTGACCAAGACCCAGGACCAGCTCGCCTTTGCCTTCTACAACAAGAACGACGGCGTGCGCATCACCGACCTGCATCAAGGCATCGTCTGGGGCACACAGACCGAGCAGACCGTGCTGGACGAGCGCCTGATCAACCGCTTCGATTACGACGGCGACTACGGCACCGTACTCAACCGGTTTCTGATGCAGGCCGCCGTCGGCCACCCGCTGACCGTACACGGCACGGGCGGCCAGACCCGGGCCTTCATCCATATTCAGGACACGGTGCGCTGTATCGAGCTGGCCATCGGCACGCCACCGGCGCCGGGCGAGCGCGTACGCATCTATAACCAGATGACCGAAACCCATCGCGTGCGCGATCTGGCCGCGCGCATCGCTGCCCAGACGGGCGCAGCCGTTGAATACGTCGACAACCCGCGCGTGGAGGCCGCCGAGAACGATCTTCACGTGGCCAACGACGCCCTCATCGGCCTGGGCCTGCGTCCGACCACGCTGGACAACGGCCTTTTCGAGGAGGTTACCGATGTCGCTGCCCGCTATGCGCATCGCTGTGACCCGCGACGTATCGCCTGTGTCTCGCAATGGCGCCGCGAGCGCGCCACGCCCCGCGTCCCACTATCGATGCCATCGGCTAGGCTGAACGCCTGATATCCCCCGGCAGACAGCCGCCATGGCGCCACCTAACCTCTGGTATTTCGACGACGACGGGCGCACCCCCAACAATGTTTGGCCGGTGATCGTGCATCGCGTGACGCTCGATGCGAACGACCCGGCCGCCGGCCTCGAGCGCCTACTGGCCGACAACGACTGGCCGCCCCAGTGGCGAGGCGGCGTCTTTGATTATCATCACTTTCACAGCAACGCCCACGAAGCGTTAGCCGTGGCCACCGGCCGGGCCGAACTCATTCTGGGCGGCGAGCACGGCGAAACGGTGACGGTTTCGGCCGGCGACATCGTGATTCTGCCGGCCGGTACCGGCCACTGCTGTATGTCGGCCAGCGCGGATTTCTGTCTCGTGGCCGGCTACCCGTCAGACCAGCAGAACTGGGATCTTTGTCGTACGGGCCAGGCCGATATTGACGCCGCTCGGGCACGTATTCGGGCCACGACGCGACCGGCCCAGGACCCGGTCACCGGCGGGCGCGACGGCCTGCTGACGCACTGGCCGATCTAACAGAAGCAATCGACAACTGTTACCGGTCGGTACCGGTTGCATCTGCCGGTTTTTTACAGCGTGAGCCGGCTCACGGCCCGATCCGGCCCACGGCCCCGGCCGATTGAACTCATCGACTTGTCAAGGCTACACCCATGACATGAAAGCCGCTGTATTGCGCAACAGCAGCGTGGTGCGGCCTGATGCCCGGCGTGCCGGGCCATGAGACCCCATGGCTGCCGGATCCGGGGATATCGTAAGCGATTGATTTAAAAGATCACTGAACGATAACCAACCGACCCGAAAATTTTTCTTAGACAAAGGTTGTAAAAGCGATTTTCGGGCGTAGAATCCCGCGTCTCAGCACCGCCAGGCAGGTTGTCGACCCTGTCTCTGACACCCTGTCCGGTCATCGAGATGTTGTATAAGCGTCGTCAAAACGACACGTCACAACATCAAGATACGGGTGCTGAAACCGGGCTTGTTCCCAAAAGGCATGATTTGTTTTTACTTTTTCGCGATCGGCAGCGCTCGAGCGGAAACTGATCTCCCCCTTTCAGTTTCCTTCGAACGAGTGCCGAGACCCGTGTACAGGCGCTTGCTGCGTCTGGCACTCGTTTTTTAGGAGAATTGAAATGGACAACGTCAAGCTCAACGTTGTAAACGCGCTCGTCGTGCTGGGCCTGGTGGCCGCCTCGATGGCGATGCCCTTCGTGGCCGCCAATCTGGCCGATGCCCAGAGCGTGTCGCAGATATCCACGCAGAACGACGCCGAATACGCCGGCTAAATCGCCTGCGTCATCGACGATCAAGCCCGGTCCTTGCACCGGGCTTTTTTGTGGACAGCATTCGTATGCGCCCGCCTCTTGGGGCGTGCCAGAATGCCTGGGCCTGTTGACCCAGCCCGAGGCGTGACGATGAAATCCTGGAACCCGATCGCACTGACGACGCTCATCCTTGTTGCCGCGGGCACGACCACAGCCTCGGCCGCGTCGGCCCCGGCCAATGCCGACGCGCCGGCCGCCGACGTCAAGCTCTCCGCTGCACGCGACGTATTCGACACCGCGGAGTTGAAGACATCCGTGGATGCCTGTACCAACCTCGATGATTTCGTCAACGCGCGCTGGATTGCCGACAACCCGATACCGGCCGACCAGACCCGCTGGGGCGCGTTCAACGTGCTGCGCGAAAAGAGCCTGGCCGATCAGCACGCCCTGGTTCGCGCGGCTGCTCATGATGTGGCCGACGAAGACAGCGATGAGCTCACACCGCTGCGCGCCAAGATCGGGCGTCTTTACGGCGCTGCCATGGATACCCAGGCGATCGACAAGGCCGGGCTCAATCCGCTGCGGCCGCGGCTTGCTGATATTGCCGCCATCGACAGCCGCCAGGCGCTGACCGACTATCTGACCCACGCCTTTGCCGCAGGCCAGGGCCAGGTCTTCGCGCTGGATGCCAGCCCGGACTACAAGGACGCGACCGAGGTCATCGCCTATGCTTACCAGGGCGGGCTGTCCCTGCCCACGCCGGCCTACTACAGCGGCGAAGAACATGCCGACGAGCGCAAGGCTTATGTCGCGTATCTGAGCCGTCTGTTCGTCCTGGCCGGCCAGAGCGACGAAGACGCTCGCGCCCACGCCAAGCAGGCGATGGCCTTCGAGACCGACCTGGCCAAGCATTCGCTCAGCCAGGTCGAGATGCGCGACCCGGCCAATCAATATCACTTCGTAACCCTGGACGAGGCCGAAAAGGCCACACCCCATTTCGACTGGGCCGCCTTCCTCAAGGCCCAGAACGCCGATATCAAGCGTGGTTTTTCGCTGTCCGAGCCCTCGTTCTTCAAGGCGTTCGACCGGCTTTTGGCCAAGGCCCCGCTGGCGCAGTGGCGGGCCTATCTCACGGCTCACGCCCTGGATGATGCGGCGCCGCTGCTGGCGCAGTCGTTTCGCGATGCCCATTTCGATTTCTATGGCACGACCCTGTCCGGCCAGCCCGAGCAGAAAGCCCGCTGGAAACAGAGCCTGGAGGCCGTCAACGCCGCGATGGGTCAGGCCCTGGGCCAGCTCTACGTCGCCGATTATTTCCCGCCCGAGGCCAAAGCCCGGGCCGAGGCGCTTGTAGACAACATCCGCGCCGCGCTCAAGACCCGGCTGGAAGACAACACCTGGATGAGCGAGACCACGCGCGAACAGGCGCTGGATAAATGGGCCAAGTTCCTGCCCAAGATCGGCTACCCCGATCACTGGCGCGACTGGTCAGGCCTGGACATCCAACGCGGGGCCTTCTACGCCGACATGGAAGCGGCCGCGCGCTTCAACCACGCCTATGAGATGGCCTACGTCGGCCAGGCCCGCGATCGCGGCCGCTGGTCCATGACGCCGCAGACGGTCAACGCGTATTACAACCCCACCGACAACACCATCAACTTTCCGGCCGCTATTCTCCAGCCACCGTTCTTCTATGCCCACGGCGACGATGCGGTCAACTATGGCGGCATCGGCGCCGTCATCGGTCATGAGTCCAGCCACGGCTACGATGATCAGGGCAGCCAGTTCGACGGCGACGGCAACCAGCGCGACTGGTGGACCAAAGCCGACCGCGAGGCCTTTGACGCCCGCACGGCCAAGCTGGTGGATCAGTTCAACGCGTATACCCCGCTGCCCGACAAGCCAAAGCTGCACGTCAACGGCCGCCTGACCCTGGGTGAAAACATCGCCGACCTGGACGGCCTCACGCTGGCCTATGACGCGCTGGAAAAAGCCCTGGCGGCCAACCCGGACGAGGCCAAACAGACTATCGACGGTTATACCCAGGCCCAGCGTTTCTTCATGGCCTGGGCCCGGGTCTGGCGCGGTCACTCCCGGCCCGAGGCTCTGGAAGTCGCGTTGAACGCGGATCCGCATTCGCCCATGACCTATCGCGCCATTGGTGCCCCTTCAAACATGAAAGCGTTTGCCAGGGCTTTTGATTGTCAGCCCGGCGATGCCATGGTTCGACCGCCCAAACAACGCGTCGAGATCTGGTAGCGGCCATGCCGATCCGGTGGTCCACGGGCGGCCGGGACGGTCTTTTGAATCCTCATGCCTAACATCACGCAGCTCATCACCGATTACGGCCCGTGGGCGATCTTCGCCATCATCCTCATTGAGGATTTCGGTATTCCCTTGCCGGGTGAAACCGCGCTGATCTCCGCAGCGCTGCTGGCGTCTCAGGGCAAACTGCCGATCGAGCTGCTCTTACCCGCGGCTTGGGCCGGCGCGGTCATCGGCGACAACATCGGCTATGCCATCGGGCGCTTTGGCGGGCGCGCGCTCGTGCTGCGCCACGGTGCCCGGGTCGGTATCACCGATGCCCGTCTGGATCGTATCGAGGCATTCTTTGCCCGCTACGGCGGCGCGATCGTCGTGGTAGCCCGCTTTTTTGTCGGCCTGCGCCAGCTCAACGGCATCGTGGCCGGCATCGGGCGCATGCCGGCTGCAAAGTTCATGATCTACAACGCCATCGGCGCCACGCTCTGGGTCGCGGTGTGGGGCTTTGGCGTCTACTGGTTCGGTCGCCGTTTCCACGACGTACTCGACCAGTTGGGCCCGATCGGGCTTTACGTCCTGGGCGCGCTGGGCGTGCTGGCCTTGATCGGGGCCATCGCCTGGCATCTGCTGCACCGGCGGCGTACTCCCCCGTCCGGGCCCGGCCAGCCTCGGCGCTGAAGACTAGGATGACTTCGACCAAATGCGTAAAGGAATGGGACCGGTTTCACGATAGGGTATCGCTCGTTCACCAACCCTGGCCTGCGCGCCCGAGAGACTCCCGCATGGATCAATGGACCCAGACTCTGACGACCGGCCCGCTGTTGGCCATTGCCGCAGGCGCCGTTGCCCTGCTGTTGGTGCTGGTCATCCGTTTCAAGGTTCATGCCTTCTTGGCGCTGACGATGGTTAGCCTGGCGACGGCGTTTGCCACGCTGATTCCGCCCGAGAACATCGTGCCGGTCATGCTTGACGGTTTTGGCAGCACGCTGGCCTCGGTGGCTTTGCTGGTCGGCTTTGGCGCGATGCTGGGCAAGCTCGTCGAGCACTCCGGCGGAGCCCAAGTGCTGGCCGATCGCATGGTGGCGCTGTTCGGCGAAAAACGAGCGCCTTTCGCGTTGGGCCTGGCCTCATTGTTCATGGGCTTTCCGATCTTTTTCGATGCCGGGCTGGTCGTCATGCTGCCGATCATCTTTGCCGTGGCCCGGCGGTTGGACGGCCCCCTGCTGCTTTACGGGCTGCCGGCAGCGGCTGCGTTTTCGGTGATGCATGTGTTCGTGCCGCCGCATCCGGGCCCGGTCACGGCCATCGAGCTCTACGGGGCCAGTCCGGGCCTGGTGCTGGCTACGGGTATCGTCCTGGCGTTTCCGATGTGGCTGATCTCCGGGTATTTCTGGGGCAAGTTCGCGGCCCGGCGACATCCGTTCGCGGTTGCTGCCAGCCTGTTCGGCGAGGTGGATCGCGACCAGATCCAGAACCCGCCAGGCGTGAGCACGGTGATCGGGCTGCTGGTCATTCCGCTGGTCCTCATCTTTGCCAACACCGCCCTGAATTTTGCGGCCAGTACCGGCTGGCTGAGCGCCGATGCCCAGTGGTTCCAATTGCTCCGACTTTTGGGCAACACGCCGGTGGCTCTGCTGATTTCCGTCCTCGTGGCCTCTTATGTCCTGGGCTGGCGGCGCGGCGAGGAAGCCACGGCCATCGAGAAGATCCTCGATTCAGCCCTGCCGGCCATCTGTTCGGTGGTCCTGATCACCGGCGCCGGCGGTATGTTCGGCGGCGTCTTGCAGGCCTCGGGCATCGGTGATGCTCTGGCCGCCTCGCTAAACGATATGGGCCTGCCGGTCATCCTGGCCGTGTATATCGTGGCCGTGGCACTACGCCTGGCCCAGGGCTCAGCCACCGTGGCGCTGGTCACCGCATCGAGTCTGATGGCGCCGGCGGTTATGCAAGCCGACTATTCGGCGATGCAGGTGGTGGCGATCGTGTTCGCCTCGGCTGCGGGGTCGGTCTTTGCCGGCCACGTCAACGATTCCGGTTTCTGGTTGGTGGGCCGGCTGATGGGCATGGACGTGGCCACCACGCTCAAGACCTGGACCGTGCAACAGGCTCTGGAATCCGTCGTGGCCTTCAGCTTTGCGGCCGCACTTTTCCTGATCTTCTAGGGGATTGTCATGACCGATACATTGTTCGACATCACGGGCCGCCTGGCGCTGATCACCGGCTCCTCGCGCGGCCTGGGCCACGCACTGGCCCGTGGCCTGGCCGAGCGCGGCGCGCACGTCATTCTGCACGGGCGCAACCTGGACACCGTGGCCGAGGCCGCTGACCACCTGATGGCCGAGACCGGCGTCGAGATCGCCTATACGGCCTTCGACGTCACGGACGCAGACGCCGTAAAAGAGGCAATCGCCGAGCTGATCACCACCTATGGCCTGCCCGATATCCTGATCAACAACGCCGGCCTGCAAAAGCGCGCGCCGTTTACCGAATTCGAGCCGGCCGACTGGGATCAGGTGCTCGCCACCAACCTGTCGAGTGCGTTTTACGTGGCCCATGCGCTGGCGGGCCCCATGGCCCGGCGTGGCCGGGGCAAGATCGTGAATCTGGGCTCGGTGCAGTCCGTGCTCGCCCGCGAAACGATCGCGCCCTATGCCGCTTCCAAGGGCGGCGTGGCCATGCTCACGAAAGGCATGGCGGCTGATCTGGCGCGCTACAACATCCAGGTCAACTGTATCTCGCCCGGCTATTTCCAGACCGACATGAATACCGCCCTCTGGCAGGACCCAGATTTCGACGCCTGGCTCAAAAAACGCACCCCGGCCGCCCGCTGGGGCCAGCTCGATGAACTGGTGGGCACGCTGGTCTATCTGTGTAGTGAGGCTTCAAATTTCGTTTCGGGCCAGAACATCTTCGTAGACGGCGGGATGACGTCCAGCGTCTAGCCGACAGCGACACCGCGGGCGATCTATGCGGTCACACCGCTAGCCCGGTCATCGGCAGGGTCGTCCAGATCCACCTGCACCCAGCGCGGGCTCATGTGAATATCGATGGTCTCCAGCGGCCCCGGGCCCAGGTTCTCGAACTTGTGCGGCACGTGAGCCGGCCCGACCACGACATCGCCTTCACCCGCCTCTATGACCGCATCGCCCACGGTGAACCGCGCTCGCCCGCGGCGGATGATGAAAATCTCTTCATACGCATGGACATGCAGGCCCGGCCCGTCGCCGGGCTGTTCTTGGGTGAAATAAAGCACCGTCACATTCGCGCCGATTTGATCGCCCTCGAAAAAGCCGTGCCACGGCTCGCGGGTTGTCAACCAGTCGGCGGCGGCAAGGCCCCGTAGCGCAGTCTGCTTGCTGGAATCACTCATGTGCCCTCCACGGCCCAGATGCCCGAGCGAGTCCGCCAGACCGTGGCCACCAAACGGGCGACAAGAAACACGGTCAGGCCGAACCAGATGCCAGCCAGGCCCCAGCCAAAGAACCAGGACGCCCAGATCAGCGGAAAAAAACCGCCCAGCGCAGCCGCCAGTGTAGTGGTGCGCAAAAACCGTGTATCCGCCGCGCCCAGCAGCACGCCGTCCAGCGCGAAGACGATGCCGGCGATAGGCTGCTGGACGACGAAGAACCACCATGCCTCGGGGATTTGCGCGAGCACCGCGGCGTCCGAGGTGAAAAGCCCCGGCAGCACGACATAGCCCAGCGCAAACGCCAGGCCCAGCACACAGCCCAGCGCGAAGGAATAGCGCGTGATCTGCCAGGCCGCGGCCATGGCGGCCCGGCCGCGATGCGCCCCCAGTTCGGCGCCGATCAGCGCTTGGGCCGCAATGGCTAGCGAATCCATCACCAGCGACAAGAACGACCACAGCTGATAGACGATCTGATGCGCGCCCACGGCCGCCGCTGAGCTGCGGGCCGCCACCGCCGCGGCCGATAGAAAACAGATCTGAAACGCGGCACTGCGCAGAATCAGATCCCGGCCCAGCACCATCTGGGCCCGCATGATGGCCAGGCTGGGCCGACGAAACGCCCGCTCGCGCGCGATCGCGGCTACGAACATCACCGCTGAGACGTATTGCGCGGCCACGTTGGCGATCGCCGAACCGGCCAGGCCCAGCCCGACCGGATAGACCAGCACCGGGCACAACACGGCCGACAGGCCGTTGGCGATCAACACATAGCGCAGCGGCCGCACCGTGTCCTGGACGCCGCGCATCCAGCCGTTACCGGCCAGGGTGATGAGAATCGCCGGGGCACCCAGCAGCGCGATCCGTAGCCACTCGGCCGCGCGGGCGGCCACCTGGGCATCGCCGGCCAGCAGCATGGACAGCTCGTAGGCGAAGACCTCGCCCAGCACGAAAACGAGCAGCCCGACGATAATCGCCAGCCACGTGGCCTGGCCGCCCTCTGCCACCGCCTCGGTACGACGATCGGCCCCGTAGAGCCGCGCCGTGCGGGCCGTGGTGCCGTAGGACAAGAAGGTGAGCTGGCTGGTCATCACCGTCAGCATCGTGCCGCCCAGCGCCAGACCGGCCAGCGGCAACGCGCCCAGATGCCCGACCACAGCCGTATCGATCAGCACGTAAAGCGGCTCGGCCGCCAGAACGCCCAGAGCCGGTACCGCCAGCCCGGCGATACGACGCGCGGTGATCGGCGCACCAGCGGCCACGTCAGGTGTGTCGCTCATCGAGACGGTCGCGGAGAAACAATGGCGCGGAGTGTGCCACAGGCCGCAAAGAGCCCGCCGTGGCACACTGCCGCGATGCTGCACGCCTTACATCGCCTGTCGCTGATCGCCTGGATCGGTATTGCCCTGGTTGCCGGCGTGCTGGCCGGCTTTGTGTTGCCCGAGGCCGCGCTGCCGGTCGCAGCCGCGGTCGGCGATATCGTGTTGCGGGCGTTGCAGATGCTGATTCTGCCGATCGTGGTGACGACGGTCATCGTGGGCATCAATCAAAGCGGGCCGGCAGCACTCGGGCGTACCGGTGCCGCACTGGCGGCGTACTACGTCGTTACAACGGCAGTGGCGATGATCATCGGGCTGGCCGCGGCACTGGTCTTCTCACCGGGCGACGGGTTGAGCCTGCCGACAAGTGGCCCTGCCAGCCCCCCAGCGCATCCGGGCCCGGCCGCGCTCGTGGCTTCGATCGTTCCCACCAATATCGTGGCCGCCTTTGCCGATCTGAACATGCTGGCCGTGCTGTTCGTGGCCATCGTCTTTGGTGTCGCGATCGCCCTGGCGCGCTATGAAACAAGCGACAGCACCGATGGTGTAGCGGCGCTGTACCAGGGCATTCGCGGCCTGGAAACCATCACGCTGCGCGTCATGCGCTGGGTGCTGGCGGTGCTGCCGATCGGGATATTCGCAATCGTGGCCCACACGGTGGCTGCGCAGGGCAGCGATGCACTTATCAGCCTGGCGCGACTGATCGGCGTGTTCTATCTGGGCCTGGCCGGCCAGCTGGTCTTCTATGGCCTGCTGCTGCTGGCAGCGGGTGCGGGCGTGGCCCGCTTCGTACACGGCGCTAGGTCTGCCACGCTCACCGCGTTTGCGACCCAGAGCTCGACCGGCACATTGCCGGTCACGCTCGCCGCCGCAGAGCGTCTGGGCGTCGCGCGTGCCATACGCGGTACCGCCCTGCCGCTGGGCGCCACCATCAACATGGACGGCGCCGCGCTTCGTATCGCGGTGTCAGCGGTATTTGCCGCCAATATTGTCGGCATGGATCTGGGAATGGGCGAGCTGGCGGCCATCGTTGGCGTCGGTACGCTGATCTCGATCGGCACCGCCGGGGTACCTGGCGCGGGTATCGTGATGATCGCGACGGTATTCGCTCAAGTTGGGCTGCCACTGCAGGCGGTGGCGCTTCTGAGCGCGATCGATGCGCTCGTGGGCATGGGCGCTACCGCCGTCAACGTGACCGGCGATCTGGTCGGCGCGACGCTGATTCAGCGGTTGAGCGAGCGGCGCCGTTCATAAAAAAGACCGCTTCGGTGAGCGGCCTATTTCGTTTTCCAATCAGCAGCGGCCCTGCTTGGCCAGACCCGGCGGACAACTGCGGCGTCGATCATGGTGGCGATCTCGATAATAGCGGTCGTCGCGATCGTAGCGATCGTCGTCGCCCAACTTGTCAGCGACGACCGCGCCGCCTGCGCCGCCCAGACCGCCGCCAATCACGGCGCCCGTCTGGCCGCCCACTTCGTTACCGATAGCCGCACCTGCGGCGCCGCCGAGACCACCGCCGATCGCGTTTTCCAGCGTGTCGTCTGCCAGCGCCGGAGCGGCCAGCCCCAGCAGGACCATTGCTAATAACAGACTCAATCGTTGTGTCATAAGACTGCCTCCCATTAATTAATGTAACGTTCGCATATCGAAATGAACGGCGTTTGAACCGTGCTCGATACGCGCGTGCGTCAACGGCTCAATCCAGACATTATGGGCCGAATCGCTTTGTGCCGCGGCGCTCTCAATGTCCGATCAAGACGCTTCTACCGACACGCTCAGCCTGTCGGCGTTCACACGTCGCAGCCTGGTGGTCACGGCCTGTGCGCTGGCGGTGTTACTGATGGCCTGGTTTGCCTGGGCCACCGCCCACGCCATGCTGTTGATTTTTGCGGCGTTTCTCGTCGCGGTCGGTCTGAACGGCCTGGCCCGGGTCGTCCAGCGCGGCCTGCCCGTGCGCCGGCATGCCGCGGTGGCGATCGTGGCTGCCGGCCTTGCACTGTTTCTGGGCATTTCAATCACCGCCATTGCCATCAATATCGTCAGCCAGGCGCCCGAGCTCAAGACACAGGTCGCGCAATCGATCGATCAGCTTCAATCGCGGCTGGACGATTACCAACTGACCCAGACATTTCTCAGTAATTCGCTGATGGGTGAGGCCAGTCAGAACGAATCGGGTCGCTCAATCGGCGAGCGTCTAACCGGCGAGCTCTCGGGCGCGGCGTCCGTGACGATGACCACGCTGACCGATGCGTTCGTGATCGTCATCATCGGCCTGTATCTGGCGTTTCAGCCGTCGTTATATCGCGACGGACTGCTGCGGCTGTTTCCGCCGGGCCAGCGCGAGCGGGCCTGGGACATATCCGAGGAAGCTGCCGACGCCGTGCGCCGCTGGCTGACCGGGCGCGTGCTCTCGATGACCGTTACCGGGCTGGCCAGTGCCGCCGGGCTATGGCTGATCGGTATCCCGTTTGCTTTTCTGCTGGGGCTTCTGGCCGGGCTGTTTACATTCATCCCGTATCTGGGCGCCCTGGTCTCGGCGATTCCGGCGCTGCTGGTGGCCGGCCTGCACGGCTACTGGCCGATGGTCTATGTCGCGGTGCTCTATATCGCGCTACATACCATCGAGGGCTACATCCTGGCGCCCATGATTCAAAAACGGGCCGTGTCGATTGCTCCTGGCTTTCTGTTGTCGGTACAGGTACTGGGTGGAGCGATCGCCGGCGTCATGGGCGTAGCACTGGCCACGCCGATCGCGTTGGTGATCGCGGTGGGCGTGCAGTTGGCCTATGTGCGAGACGTGATCGGCGACGAGCCGCATCTGCCGGGTGCAGGCCACGATTAGGCATGACATAGTCGAGCCGTACGCCACGGCAACTCTATTCGCCAGCGGGAACAGCGCTTATGCAACGACAGGTTCTGATCACCGGCGGCAACAGCGGCATCGGCTATGAGATGGCCGCGGCCTGTGTTGACCAGGGCGATCACGTCATCATCGCCTCGCGTGATCTGGCCAAGTCACAGGCCGCCGCCGAGACCATCGCCCAAGAGGCCGCCACCACCGGTCAGATCGGTACCATCGAAGCGCTGGCGCTGGATCTTGGCGATCTGGCCGACGTAGATCGTTTCGCCGCGCGCCTTGGCCAGCGGCTGGACCGTCTGGACGTGGCTATTCTCAACGCCGGGCTATTCACCAACGGCACCCGCGCGCTGGGCAACGGGCTAGAAGCCATGATCGGCATCATGCATTTCGGGCATTTCCGCCTGATGCAGGGCCTGCGCGAGCTGCTGGTCGCCACCCCCGGCGCCCGCGTCGTGGTCACGGCATCGGTGGCCCACAAGCTGGGTCGGCTTCGCTTTGAGACCTTCGACGCGCCGAAGAAGCACTGGACAGCGATTCAGGCCTATGCCCAGGCCAAACTGGCCAATATTCTGTTCACCCGCGAGCTAGCCGCACGCCTGGGCGAGCACGATGTCGTCGTCAACTGCTTTCATCCGGGCGCTATTGCCACCGGCATCTGGACCGAGCTGCCCGGCCCGATCCGCAAGCTGTTCGGCACCGTCCTCACCGATACGCGTACTGGCGCGGACACTGGCATCTGGCTGGCCTGCGATGACGCCGCGCGACAACACCAGGGCCAGTATCTGGTCGGCCGCAAGCCGGCCTCGATCAGCCGTTCTGCAGGCGACAGCGATCTGGCCCGCCGGCTCTGGCGCGACACCGAACAGCGTCTGGAGGCCCTGACACAGACCGGTTGAATCGGCCCGGCCGGACGCGCATATAGTGGCGTACTGCCCCCGACTGCGGACCTGTGCGCCATGGCCACCGATCAACTTCAACGCTTTCTGTTCGACGGCACCGCCGTGCGCGGTGAGATCGCCCAGCTCGAGGCGACCTATCAGGACGTGCTGGCCAACAATGATTATCCCGAGCCGATCCAGCGGCTTCTCGGCGAGCTCCTGGCCGCCTGTGCCCTACTGACCGCCACCGTTAAGCTCGACGGCACGTTGTCGATCGAGGTACGAGGCTCTGGGGCGCTCTCCCTGCTCATGGCCGAGTCCAACCCGGGCAACCACGAGCGCGCCCAGCAGCTGCGGGCCATTGCACGCTTCGACGAGGCCGCGTGGGCCGAATTGTCCGGCCACTCCCTAGCCGAGCTGTTTGGCGAAGGACGCGTCGTGATCACGCTGGATCCGAAGGAAGGCCGGCGCTACCAGGGCGTGGTGCCGCTTGAAGGCGCCTCGCTGGCGGCCTGCGTAGAAACGTATTTCAACCAGTCCGAGCAGCTGCCCACCCGACTGTGGCTGGCCGCCGACGAAGCCAACGCCGCCGGCCTGTTGTTGCAGAAACTTCCGCGAGAAGTAGCCGCCGAAGACACCGACGCCTGGGATCGCATCAACCACTTGGCCGATACGCTCACCGAGCACGAGCTGACCGTGCTGAACTCGAAAGACGTGCTGTTTCGCCTGTTTCACGAAGAAAACACACGGCTTTTCGACCCGGCCCCGCTGATCTTTTCCTGTACCTGCTCGCGCGAGCGCTTTGGCGCGGCGCTGCACCAGCTGGGCGCCGAAGAACTGCGCAGCGTGCTGGAGGAACAAGGCCAGATCGAAACCCAGTGTCACTTTTGCAACACTGAATATGTCTTCTCGCCGGCCGACGTCGAGGCCCTGATCGACAACCCGGACGCCGAGCCGCCGACCGTGCATTGATCGGTAGCAACCCGGATAAAGCCGGGCGCTTCGGGCTGATATCGTCGGGCCACCTTTTGGCAACCGGTGCACGATATGTCGCTCTGGATGCACGCCAGTTTCATCGACGGCCGGTGGCAACCCGCCACTGATATGAACGCCGTGATCGAGGTGGTGGACCCCGGCAACGGCGAAACGCTGGGGACCCTGCCCGATAGTGATACCTCGCACATGCAGCAGGCCGTAGAGGCCGCCGTCACGGCGTTCGACGACTGGCGCCAATCGGCTGTCGGTCAGCGGGCCGATCTGCTGCTGGCCTGGTATCAGGGCATGCAGGACAACCGCGAAGCGCTGGCCCGGCTGATGACCCGCGAACAGGGCAAACCGATCGCCGAAGCCCGCGGCGAGGTCGACTACGCCGCCAGCTTCCTGCGCTGGTTTGCCGAAGAAGCCCGGCGGACCTGCGGCGCCACTATTCCGCCGGAAGACCCCACCGTCGCCATCGGCACGCTCAAGGAGCCGATGGGGGTCGCTGCCATCATCACGCCGTGGAACTTTCCGCTGGCCATGATTACGCGCAAGGTCGGCGCGGCCCTGGCCGCGGGCTGCACCGCCGTGGTCAAACCCGCCTCGGAGACCCCGTTTTCGGCCCTGGCGCTCGCCCGGCTGGCCGAGAACAGCGGCGCACCGCCCGGTGTAGTCAACGTAGTGACCGGCTCCGGCCGGCGTTTTGCCGAGGTGGTCTGTACCGACGATCGCGTGCGCAACCTGTCGTTTACCGGCTCGACCCACGTCGGGCGCAGCCTGTTGGCGCAGGCCGCCGATACGGTCAAGGCAAGCTCGATGGAGCTCGGCGGCAACGCACCGTTCATCGTCTGCGAAGACGTGGATATCGATGTCGCAGTCGAAGCCGCTATCGCGGCCAAGTTCCAGACCTCCGGCCAGGATTGTGTCGCGGCCAACCGGATCTTCGTCCACGCCGATATCTATGACGCCTTCGTCACGCGATTCGTTAGCCGCATGAACGCCATGCCGGTGGGCCACGGGCTGGATGAAGCCAACGACATCGGCCCGCTGATCCACGCCGATGCCGTGGCCGACATGCAAGCACTGGTCGACGACGGCCGAGCGAGAGGCGCGCGTATCCTCGGCCGGGACCAGGCCGAGGCGCCCGGCCCCGGCTATTTCATGCCGCAGGCCATCGTCGACTTCACGCCCGACATGCGTATCGCGACCGAGGAATCCTTCGGCCCGGTCGCCGCAATCACCACGTTCGACGACGATAACCGCGTTATCGCCGCCGCCAACGACACGATTTATGGCCTGGCCAGCTATGTCTTTACCCACGACGATTCGCGTATTCGCGCGTTCCTGCGCGGATTGGACTTCGGCATGGTCGGCATCAACACCATGGATATCACCGGCCCGCACGTGCCGTTTGGCGGCGTGAAGCAGTCCGGCCTGGGTCGCGAAGGCGGCCACGTGGGCATCGAGGAATATCTGGAAACCAAGTATTACTGCATCGGCAACGCGCATCGTTGATGGCCACGGCCGAGCGACTGAACCGCAGCGAGAAGAGCCAACCTATGTCTGCCAAACACACCGATCTCGGCAACCTGGATGCGGGCGATCTCGCCGCGCTCTATCAAAGCGGCGATGCCTCGCCGCTCGAGGCCACGCGGGCTTCGCTGGGCCGTATCGATCAGTTCAACGATACCGTCAACGCGTTTGTCTACGTCGACTATGACGGGGCCGAGTCCCAGGCCAAGGCCTCGGCCCGGCGCTGGGGACGCGGCGAGCCGCTGTCGCCCATCGACGGGGTACCGGTCTCTCTCAAAGACCTGACCTCTTGTGCCGGCATGCCCTGCCGCGAGGGCTCGGCCACCACCTCCGACGAACTCTGTGACTTCGATGCCCCGCCGGTCACTCGCCTTCGAGAAGCCGGCGCCGTCATCCTCGGCAAGACCAACACCCCGGAATTCGGCTGGAAAGCGGTGACCGACAATCGCTTGTTCGGCGCCACCGCCAACCCCTGGGATTCCGGGCTGACCTCGGGGGGTTCCTCGGGCGGGGCCGCTGCTGCTGCCGCGCTCAACATGGGCGTACTGCATCAGGGCGGCGACTCGGGCGGCTCGATTCGTATCCCAGCCGCGTTCTGCGGCGTGTTCGGCTTCATGCCCACCTTCGGCTGGACCCCACAATGGCCGCCGGCCAAGATGACCACTCTGTCCAGCATTGGCCCTATCGTGCGCCATCCGCGGGATGCCGCCCGCATGCTCAACGTCATCGGCCGCTACGATTATCACGACCCGTACGCCCTACACGGCCAGCCAAACGACTGGGGCGTGGATCTGGACTGTGATCTGACCGGCCTGCGCATCGCCTACTCGCCGGATTTAGGCTATGCAGATGTCAACGGCGAGATCGCTACGCGCGTCAAGGAAGCGGCCGAGAACCTGGAAGCGCTGGGCGCGGAAATCGTCGAGGTCGATCCGGGCTTTGAGTCGCCCGTGGAGATCTTTCGCCGGCTATGGTTTACCGCCTCGCTGGAAGTCTATTCACAATGCGATAACAAACAGAAAGAACTGCTCGATCCCGGGCTGGTCGACAATGCTCGCAAAGCCGAGCACTGGGCCGCCATCGACCTGTTCCGGGCCTACGCCGAACGCGCTGAGCTGACGGCCAAGCTGGAGCACTTCAACCAGGACTATCACCTGCTGATGACCCCGTCGGTGCCCATCGAGCCCTTTGAAATCAATCAAGAAGTGCCGCCCGGTTCAAGCCTTACCGATTGGGAGGAATGGGCCCAGTTCTCTTATCCGTTCAACCTGTCCAACCAACCGGCGGCCAGCATCCCCTGTGGTTTCACCCGCTCCGGCCTGCCGGTGGGCTTTCAACTGGCCGGCGGGCGCTTCGACGATATCCGCGTGCTGCGCGCGGCCAACGCTTATCTGGATGCCTACCCGGCCCGTTTCCCGACCATGCCCAACCCGGCCGAGTTTGCTTAAGGATCAGGGCCGTCCTAAGACGAGATCGCCGGCTTTCACGCTCGGCTGCCGACACCGGCGGCCCGGGCATGAACACCGGCTACTTGTCGTCCCAGCCGTCGTTATCGAGATCGTTGAGCTTGCTGTAGTCGATGCTTTTGAACGACTCGCGCGAGCGGCGGTTCTGGTACCAAACATAAAAGCCCCAGACGGCGACGATCAGCAGGGCAATAGCAGCGATGATCCAGAGCGGGTTCATGATGGGCGCGCTTGATAGTGAATGGATAACCGAGCATGACACGTCTTTCTTGATTTGACGTCGTGCCTTGTTCACTTGTTTGGGTTCTCACCCGTTAATGCGGACACTTCAAAGAAGGCTCATCATGGGCCGGCAAAAGGAGTGTTATGCCACGCAAGAAGTACAGTGCCGAGTTCAAG